>JAABUK010001858.1_pt1 | contig 39368 bp, 37 predicted proteins | sample 5559141 | NCBI WGS metagenome assembly JAABUK01 (sample SAMN10711869, study PRJNA513367) | rock metagenome | isolation source: Antarctica rocks | place: Antarctica: Victoria Land, Pudding Butte nord | collected 2016-01-03 | reverse complement strand
ATGTTCAACGCGGCGGTGGCCTTCACCATCACGTTCGGCGGGCTGCGTGCCCTCACCCACGCGATCCGGCACCGGTTGCTGCCGTGGGGCGACATCACCCCCGGCGGCTTGCACATTCACCACTACGTGTGGGGCGTGGGCCTGCTCCTGATCGTCGGCCTTGTCTCGCTCATCGTGGACACTCCCCGCTACAACCCTTTATTGGGAGCGGTGTACGGCGTGGCGACGGCGCTCGTCGTCGACGAGTTCGCCTTGCTGCTCAACCTGCGCGACGTCTACTGGGCGACCGAAGGGCGGGTGAGTGTGGACATCGCGCTCACCACGATCGCCATCGCGACCATCTACTTCAGTGCCAGGGCGTTCTGGCGACGACTCGGCCACGAGTTGGTGGACACCGCGGCGACGCACCGCGGCAACCGTCCCTCCTGAGCCCTCAGCTGCGGTGCGCTGCTTCGTCGACGAGGTCGCCGCTGGGTCCGTGAAGGGCCGGCCCGTGTCCGGGTAGCACGGTCACCACGGCCAGGGGGCGGAATACGTCGAGTGCCTGCTCTGTGGCGCCCTGGTCGTGATTGAACATCGCAGGAAGGCATCGCGGCCCGATCAAGCGAGATGTCGGGCGAGCCGAGACGAGGGCATCGCCGGAGACGAGGATGTCGTCGGCGACCAAGTCGCGGCGACGGTCAGGAGATCGCGGCCTTCACCAGCTCGACAATCCTTTTCTCCACGACAGGGCTCCACCGTAGGAGCGCGTACGACACCGGCCACACGTCGCCGTCATCGAGGTTCGCCGCGTCCTGAAAGCCCAAGGTCGAGTACCGGTAGTTGAATTTGCCTGCATCCTGGAAGAAGACGACGACCTTGCCGTCTGCATTGGCGTAGGCGGGCATCCCGTACCAGGTTTTCGGCGACAACTCGGGAGCCGCCCCAGTCACTGTCACATGCACGCGCTCGGCGAGCGCACGATCCTCCGGCGCCATCTCCGCGATCCTGTCGAGGACCGCCTGCAGGCCGTCGACCTTCTTGACGCCCTTCTTGCCCTGAGCGCGCAGCTCGGCGGCGCGCTCCTTCATCGCGGCGTGCTCCTCGGCGCTGAAGCCGTCGGACTCGGTCATGACTCTCTCCGCGGGCATTCTCCGGCTTCCCTTCTCGACGCTCAGGGGCTCGGCGTGTTGGCGACCTTCCATGGAAAGGCTAGGCCCCACCACACTGTGGCGCTTCTCGATTCCTGATCGGATCGAAGGCCCCGCCGAGGCGCCCGAGTAGCGGGTCCCGCCCTGACGGAGCGTCCCGATCTGGTGCGCAGGACGCAAACGGGTCCAGGCCGCGCCGCTGCGACGTCGGTGGAATCCGCGGGGTCGGGGTGGTGCCCCATCCGCTCACCGGAGAGGATTGCTGACGTGTGGATCCCCGGTGCCCCCCCGTACACGGCCGAGCGGCCGCTTCGTGTCGCGGTGATCGGAGCCGGGCCGGCGGGCATCTATGCCGCGGAGGCGCTGACCCGCCAGGACGATATCCCCGTCGCGGTCGATCTGCTGGATCGACTGCCGACGCCGTTCGGCTTGGTCCGGCACGGCATAGCCCCAGACCACGCGAAGATGCGGGCGCTGCGCGAGACCATGCACCGCACGCTGGACGACCCGTCTGTCCGTTTCGTCGGCAACGTCGAGGTCGGGGTCGACGTCACGTTGCCGCAACTGCGCGCGTGCGCGGACGCCGTCATCTACACCTACGGTGCCTCCGGCGACCGGCGACTCGACATCCCGGGGGAGTCACTGGCGGGCAGCCTCGCGGCTACCGACGTCGTCGCCTGGTACTGCGGGCACCCGGACGCCGACCGCAAGACCGTGGAGGAGGCCCTGGCCCGGGCCCGTTCGGTGGTGGTGGTCGGCGTCGGCAACGTCGCCCTCGACGTCGCCCGGGTGCTGGCCCGCGCCCCGAGCGAACTCGAGCCCACCGAGATGCCGCAACACGTGCTCGCTGCTCTCGATGCGGCTCCGGTCGAGGACGTGATCGTGCTGGGTCGCCGTGGCCCGGCGCAGGCCAGCTTCACCACTCAGGAACTGCGCGAACTGGACAGCTTGGCGCAGGCAACCGTGCTGGTCGACCCGGCCGACCTGGTGACCGAGAGCAGCAGCCCGGGCGCCCCCGCGGACCGCGCGGTCGCCCGTAACCTCGCAGTGCTCCGAGGCTGGGTCGACCACGTGGCTCAACCGGGCGCGGTCCGGCTCATGCTCCGTTTCCACCGCAGGCCGGTGCGGTTGCTCGGCGAGGACCGGGTCACCGGGATCGAGGTCGAGCGGACCGTCGTCGACGCCGCGGGGCATGCCACGGGCACCGGCGAGCTGAGCGTGCTGCCGGCTGACCTCGTCGTCCGCTCCGTGGGCTATCGGGGCCATCCGCTGCCCGGCCTGGAGGTGGACCCGCGCTCAGGGACCGTCTCGAACGTCGCTGGACGGGTGCTGCGCGACGGCGCGCTCTCGCGCGGTGAATACGTGGCCGGGTGGATCAAGCGCGGGCCGACCGGGGTCGTCGGCACCAACAAGCACGACGCCCGCGAGACGGTCGAGGCGGTGCTGGCGGACGCAGTGGCAGGCGTGCTCGATCCGGAGGCGCCGCTCGGGGACATCATCTCGGTACTGCGCGCCCAGGGCGCGGAGCCGGTGCTGCTCGTCAACTGGCAGGCGATCGACGCCGCCGAGGTGGCGCTCGGTGCCACCCGCGGCCGGGCTCGAACGACCCTGCACGACCGCGAGGCGCTGCTGGCGGCGGCGCGGGCGAGTGCCGCCGCCGGTCCATGAGGTGGCGCCCCCGCCGTGGCCTCTCGCGCGGCCGTCGGTGCTGGCCGAGTGCCGCGGGTCCTGCTCAGCTGACGAGGTGTCCGAACGCAACGACGTTGTCGTTGTAGTGCCCGATCCGCCGGTTGAACGTCCCGCCGCACGTGATCAACCGGATGTCGGCGCGGTCGTCGACGTTGCCGTACACCTGCTCGGTGGGGAAATGCGCCTTGGGATAGCGGGCGACCTTGTCGATGACGAACGTCGCGACTGATCGGTCCCGGCGCCCGACCTTGACGAGCGCGCCCGGCCGAAGGGCGCCGAGGCGGTAGAAGACGGCCGGGCCGCTGGTGCTGTCGACATGTCCGCCGATGACGGCCGGTCCGAGTTGGCCCGGCGTCGGCCCGTCGATGTACCAGCCGGGCTGGTCGAAGCGCCTCGGCGGCTGAAGCGCCCCGTCGGTCCCGACGTGGAGCCCGACGAGGCTGCGGCTGTGAATGCCGATCGACGGGATGTCCAGGGCGACCGGCGCTGACGCCGGCAGGAATGGTCCGATCTTGGCTTCACCGGCCGTGGGGTTGCTCGAACGGTTCGAGGGGGGTGTGCTCGGCTGACCCGAGTGCGGCCCGGGCGTCCCTCCCGTGAGAGCAGACACGTCGGATGAGGCGACGGCTTGCGGGGGGCCGGACGGGCCGCGCATACCGACGGCCAGTGCGGTCAGCCCTACCGCCAGCAGCAGGGCGGTGACCGCCGTGGCAATGACGCTGCCGCGGCGGCCACCGGATGGTCTGCTGGACGCCATCAGGCCCGAACGCGGGCCCGACGTGCAGCGAAGGCGCCGGTGCCCGCGGCGGCGAGCAGAGCGCCCCCGCCGAGCATGAGCATGTCCTGGTTCTGGCCACCTGCGCCGCCGCCAGCACCGGTCTGCATGCCACCGGCCGGCGCGGCGCGAAGCGCTCCGCACAGGGCCGGGTCGGTCGCCTCGGAGGGCAGGGCGGGGTTCAGGTCGCTCTTGGCCTTGCCGTCGTACTTGCCGTCACGGTTGTAGTCGACCCCGTGGACGACGATGACGCCCTTGCCGTCGGCGATCGCCTGAGCGAGGGCGGACGTCACCGTGATGCTGCCGCGCTGGTAGGCGATCTTGCCGCCAGGAGCGGTCGAGAAGCGATCGATAGCCAGCACGCTCTTGGGGCCGGTGTCGCCGGTCTTGGTCAGTGACACGGCCACCGGACCGTACGCCGGGGCGCCCTCGGTCGTGTTCAGGTGACCGTTCTTGTCGCTGTCTTCGGCGGCGACGGGGCACTCGTGCCGTGCGTCCGCGCCGAAGTGGATGTGCGCCGCGTGCGGGCTGTCCGCAAGCAGCCCGCTCGCAGCCAGGGTCACCGTGATCTTGGTGCCGTGCACGGCGACCATCGCCGTGCCGCTTCCGTTGACGCCGCTCAGGGCAACGGGCCGCAGGTTCGCGTTGACGCCACCGTCGGCCGCCGAGGCCGATCCGATCCCGAGCGGCAGCAACGCTGCGGCCCCGAGCGTTCCGATGGCCAATGTGGTTCGTGTACGCATGAATCCTCCTGTGAGGCGTCCGTCGAGACACCTGCCGAAAAGTTCTGTCGGTACCGGTTCGTTACGGATCGTGCCCCGGATTGGTATGCCGCTTGTCAAGCGATGGTTGACGGCAGTTACGTGGAGTGTCACCGGCACGAACGCCCGGCGCTCTAGCCGTGCTCTAGCCGGCCGGAGGTGTCACCGGAACCAGGGCTCTACGCTGGACTCGGCGCACCCGGGATGGTCAGGTGGCGACCGCCTCGGCAGCACATGGGAGGGGATCTGTGATGTGGTGGCGCCTGGCGCTCGAGCTACTGACCGGGCTGGCCCTGGTCTACGCGATCCTGTTGTTGCTGCTGTTGCGCTACTCGCGCGCGCACCCTGAGGCGGTGAGCATGCGTGATGCGCTGCGGCTGCTCCCGGACCTGCTTCGACTGCTCCGCGGGCTGGTCGCCGACCCCACCGTCCCCCGTGGGGTCAGGGCCGGACTGGTCCTTCTTCTGGTTTACCTCGCCTCGCCCATCGACCTCGTCCCCGACTTCATCCCGGTGCTGGGCTACGCCGACGACGCCATCGTGGTGGCCCTGGTTTTGCGCTCGGTCACCCGCCGCGCCGGACCGGACGCACTGCGCCGGCACTGGCCCGGAACGCCGGAGGGTCTCGGCCTGGTACGCCAACTCGCCGGACTTGCCGACTGAACGGCTCACCAGAACACAAGCGCGAGCGCGGTGGAGGTCACGGCGATGCGTACGAGGAAGACACTGGTTTTCAGCGGACCGAGCCTTTCGGGACAACGAGGGGAAGTGCGTGAACTGCGCCGGGTTCAGACCCCCGCGGCGATGACGACGGCGTCAGTGGCGAAGCCCGCGACCAGCCCAAGCAGCATGCCGTAGGCCAGCAGGTCGGACCGCTTGGCCTTCGCCGCGACGGCGACGAGCTGGGTGATCACGTAGAGGATCGAGCCCGCCGCCAGGGTGAGGAACGCGACGCTGACCGGCTCGCTGGTGAACCCGTGACCGACGGCCGCGCCGACGAAGGTGGGGCCGCCACCGATCAGACCGAGGGCGCCGAGGAAGGCCCAACTGGGCCGCGCCGAGTCGGTGTCGGCGGCCAGCGGGGCGACGATGCCGAATCCCTCGGTGGCGTTGTGCAGGCCGAAGCCGATGACGAGCAGAGTTGCCAGGGCGATCTCGCCCGAGGCGGCGGACTGGCCGATTGCCAGACCCTCGGCGAAGTTGTGCAGACCGATCCCGACCGCAATGAGCAGCGCGAGGCGCCGGGCGGCGCTCCAGCCGCCGATCCCGGCCCGCGCATCCAGCTCACCCACGGCCATCGCGCCGGGGCCGAACCTGCGTCCGGCGGCAGCCATCGCGGCGGCGGTGCGGCGCTTCATCCACCCCTCGTAGGCGACGAGTCCGAGCAACCCGACCGCGAGCCCGACGACGAAGAGGGCACCGTATCCGGCGACCGGACCCATCGTCCCCGTGCCCTCGTGCACGTCCACCAGCGCCGTGTCGATCGGTTCCCACGCCGCGGAGAAGACATCCCACACCAGGAACACCAGCACGCCGATCGCCGTAGCGTTCAAGAAGACCCGCAGTCCGGGCGCCGACTGCTTCATTCGGCCCAGCGGCAGCCCCAGCAGGATCGTCACGCCGGCAATCGCGCCGAGCAGCAGCGTCCGGGACAAGCTCATCGTCATTCCCTCGGGTCGGGCGTCGGTTTGGCAAGGCTTACCTAACCATAAACCAGCCCGTCGCCGACAGGGGGGCCGGGACGCAAGGAGGGGCCGGTCCAGTGGGCCGACCCCTCCTACGTACGAAGTGCTCGCTACGGTGACAGGTCGCCGTAGATGTTCTGATCGAGTCCTCCGGCGCGGGGGCAGCGGTCACCGGAGAAGGTGCCGTCAGACAGCTTGACGCGGCACTGCCTTACGTCGCCGGTGTTCGTATCGTTGTCCGGTTCAGCAGCCTCCCGCTGGTCGGTCCCGCCGACGGTGTTCCGCCAATCGGTCCAGGTGCCGTAGGCGAAGTCACCGACGGCGCTGATCCACAGGTAGTCACCGGCGAACGGGACGGTTCGACCGCCGAACTGCTCCCAGTTCGGGTTGCTGGTGACATCAGTGACCCGTGTGCTGGGTGCGAATGTCGCGCCGCGGTCGGTCGAGGTCGTCGCATAGACGTCCAGCGACGAAACGAGGGAACGGTCCGCGCAGTTACCTATTGGCCTGGCCGGGCTGTAGCAGGCGTCCTTGCGACTGTCCCACCACAGCACGTGCAGCGGACCTCCTTCGACCGAAAGGTCGGGGAAGAGCTGTTGGCCCCGACGCTGACGGTCAACGAGCTTAGCGGCGCCTGATGAGCCGGTTGCCCCGTCGTAGCGGAGCAGATAGATCCCTTCCTTGCTCCCGACGCCGGGGCTGACTGAGCCGAAACTTGTTCCGGTTGCCGTTTCGGTGCCTGGAATCGTGGCGTTATAGGCCACGTAGACGCTTTCATCGTTCGTAGCGGCGCGCTGGTCGGCGGTCGAGCGGACTTGGCTATCCTGCCGGAAGAAGGTGTAGCCGGACTGGCAGGCGCTGTCGAAGTCGCCGCAGTCACGCGCGCCACCGCCAGTGGTGTAAGCGTCCTGGGCGTCGTATGGCGTGAATGGCTGGATTACGCGCGGCCGGCTGAAGGATTTTCCGCAGTCGGTGGATTTCACGAGGACGACCGCATCGGACTGGTGGCCCTGTTGAGCGAATTGCCGGTACGTGACGTACACGTGGCCGTTGGAGGTGACCGCGATGTCGGAGAACTGGACGCCGTGAACGGAGGCGGACACAGTCCTCGGATGCGAGAACGTCGCGCCGTGGTCGGTAGATCGGGTGAACTGAATGCTGTTGCCCAGGGCGCCGTTGAAGCGCGAGTACGCGAAATAAACGTTTCCGCTGCACACGCTGCTCGTCCGATCGACCTCGATCGCCGTCTTGTCGTTGAACTGGCCCAGCAGGAACGGGGCCGAGCTCCCACGGTCCACGATCACCGACCGCTCGAACTCCTTGCCGTCGCTCGCCGTGGGACCCGCCGGGCCTGCCGGGTTCGTGAAGGTCGCGACCCCGACGTCTCCGAATGTCTTCGGCGAGCCCGCCGGGTCATCAGACGTCTCGGTCCCGACGAACAGCCGTCCCTGAAGGTCCCATGCCAAGACGGGATCGCCAGCACTGGCCGTGCGCAGTTGTGAGCGTGCGGCGTACGGCGTGTTGTCGCCTGGGTAGCCGGGCACGAGTGAGGACACGAAGGACCGTCCGGCGTTCTGGGAGCGGTAGTAGCCCAGCCAGATAGGCCCGGAGGGGATAGGGGCGCCGTTCGCGTCCACGCCGTCGTCGTAGACCCCGCAGTAGTCGTTCGAGCTGCCGACGATCACCTGAGGGTTGCGCGGGTCCACCCCTACCGACGGCTCGTTCTGACGACCGCGTGATCGCGAGCATTCGGCCAGTACCGGGTCCTTGCTCACCGTTGCCGTCGGATTATTGAGCTTGTAGTTGGAGACGTAACCCCCGTGTCGGCCGTCGTCGTTGGTGAGCCGGGTATCGGTACCAGGCGTCGATGCGAGCGCCGGCAAGCCGCTGAGTCCCACGATCGCGAGAGCCAGCCCGGCGGCTGCGGTCAGCGGCCTCACCGGTGAGCGGTGCGAAAGGTGCATGACAGCAATTCCTCTCCGGCGTCACCAGACGGTGGTCTCGAAAGAGAGGTGGCAGGTGACCCGTTCTCGAAGGTAAGCGCTACGTACGGATTCGACAACGGTTTGGGAGAAATTCACTCCACACACCCTCAACCGGTCAGGTCAGCGGGCGACCAGGTGTGCCGGAGCCAGGTAACCGTTGGCGTCGCGCGCGATGTCCTGATCGCGAGCCGCGGTCACGACCGCATCGTCCCATTCGACGTACACGCGAGCGTCATTGGCCGTGATCACGACGGTGGTCGCCGGCTCGTCGCCGATGCTCTCGAACCGGCGCCACGCCCCCGGGGGGATAGACAGCGTGTCGTAGGGCCCTAGCTCCACCGTGACCGGCTCTTCGCGGTTGAGAGTCACCCGCCAGCGTCCCTTGTCGGCGATCAGCACCTGCGGCTCGTCGTGCCGGTGGAACGACACTCCACGACCCGGCTGGGCACGCAGCCACGCCAGGCTGAGGCCGTGCGGTTCGGCGAGCCGCGGCGCCTGCAGCCGGTCCTCCGTCAGGCCGTAGCCCACGACCAGCGCCAGCTCCGCTCCCCCACCAGGCAGGGTCGAGTCGAGGAAGGCGCGGCTGCTCCACGCCAGGTCGTCCGGCCGGGCCAGCCGCTCGCGCATCTGCTCGACGCTCACCGTCCGGAGCGCCGCGATGTCCTCGTCCGACAACGACGCGACCAGCGCGACGCCCTCGGGCGCCGAACCGGGCCGGGTCTCGATCAGCTTGCCGTCCGCCCCGAGGAACATCCCGTATTTCGCGGCCTCCTTGATCACCGAAGGCGCCCAGATCAGGCCGCCGGACTCCTCCCGCCCCAGCGCCGTGAACAGCCAGGCGTCGTCGGTGAGGCTGGTAAAGCCCCGGAACATCCACGTCGGGATGGAGATGACGTCGCCCGCCTGGACCAGCGCCTCCCCCTCGTCTCCGTTTACGCCCCAGCGGAACTGCCACTGACCGGCGAAGCAGACGAACACCTCGGCGGTGAAGTGCAGGTGCAGCGAGTTCGTCACGCCGGCCGGCATCACGGCGCCACCGAGGTTGAACCCGTGCGGCTCGGTGACCGGGACCGCCTGCGCGGCGTTCTCGGACACGCCGGGACCGATCAACGGGTAGTTGACCTTGCGGTCCGAACCCGGGATCTTCGTGTCGAGGAAGGCGGCCTTGTCCGGCACGAGGTCGGCTCGCAGGATGGTTCGATGGCGCAGTTCCGCGGCGGTGACCTTCAGATCAGCTGACATCGGGAAGTCCTCGGCTCGTAATACATGCGTATGCAATCCGACCAGATCGTTCCGGACCGGGGAGCACCTGTCAAGCCCGATCCGGGATGGGCCCCAAGGACAGCAATCACCGGCGAAACGGCGAACGCCCCGGTATTGCCGCCTATCCGGGCCGGGCCTACGCTCGGCATACGTAAGCAGTGGGGCGAGGAGGATTTCGGGGTGCGAGCGGATCCGTTGCGCGAGGTCTTCGCGTCGAAGGGCACTGCGGTCAACGCCTGGGTGTCGCTCGACAGCCGGTATCTCGCCGAGGTGCTCTCCTACGCCGGCTTCGACTGCGTGACCGTCGACCTGCAGCACGGGATGTTCGGCATGCAGGCGGCGATCGGGCTCCTGCAGGCGGTGAGCAGCGGCCCGGCCGTCCCCATGGCGCGCTGCCCCTCGCTCGATCCCGCGATCATCGGCAAGCTGCTGGACGCCGGTGCGTACGGTCTCATCTGTCCCAGCATCGGCTCGGCCGAGCAGGCAGCGGCTTTCGTCGCGGCCTGCCGCTACCCGCCCGTGGGCGCGCGCAGCTTCGGGCCGGCTCGGGGCCTGTTGTACGGCGGCCCCGACTACGTCGAACATGCCGACGACACCATCCTCACCTGGGCGATGGTGGAGTCAGCCGCTGCCCTGTCGTCGCTGGAGGAGATCCTCTCGGTGCCCGGCCTCGACGGCGTGTACGTCGGGCCGAACGACCTCGCGCTGTCGCTCGGTGAGCGACCCGGCCAGTCCCCCGTCCCCCGCCCGGTCCACTCGGCGCTGGAGCAGGTCGTCACCGCCGCCCACGCGGCTGGACGGCTGGCGGGTGCGTTCGCTGCCGACGGCGCCGCTGCCCGCGGCCTGGCCGACCTCGGATACGACCTGGTGACCCCCGGCAATGACGTAGCCATGTTGCGTGCTGCCGCGGCCCAGAGCATCGGCGCGATCCGCAGGGGCCGGTCGGATACGCCGGCCGAGGCACGCAGCGCGGGCTACTGAACGGCAGAAGCCACTACCGGGTAGTCGTCGGCCGACCGGCTTACCGCTCAGCCCCTCGGCTCAACCAACGACGGAGGTGCGCGGCGACCTCGTGCGGCGCCTCGAAGGGGGTCATATGCCCGGAGCCGCCGATGACCGCATGGTCCGCGCCGGGGATGGCTTCGACCAGCTCCTGCTGCAATGCCGCCGGGCTGATCTCGTCGAGCTCACCACTGACCACCAGCACGGGAACGGCGATCTCCGCGAGCCGATCTCTGCTGTCAGGACGGGAGATCTGGGCTTCGAGCTGGCGGAGCAGCCCGGCGCCGCCGATCCTCAGCGCCATCGCCTGGCCGCAGGCGACCAGGTCGGCGTCGTCCCGCTTCGCCGGCGGCAACGTGGCGCGCGCCAGTTCGGCAGCCACCGCGGCGAAGCCACCGCCCCGGACGCGCCCTCGCAAATGCTCCCAGGACCGGATCTGGGCATCGGATCCGCCTCGGCCGCTGGTATTCAGCAAGGCGAGCCGGGTGACCCGCTCAGGGGCCTGCCGGACGACATCGAGGGCGACGATGCCGCCGAGCGAGTGCCCGGCCAGGGCGAAGCGCGATGGGGCAGCAGCCAGGACGCTGGCCGCCATCTCGGCAACGGAGTCGTCGAGATCGATCCGCTCGCTCTGCATCGGCACCTCGTCGCGCAGGTCGGCCATCACCCCGGCCCACAGGTCCGCGTCGCCGAGCATTCCGCTGAGCAGCACCAGCGGCACCGTGCCGACGACCCGCGTCATCGGCAGGGCGCCAGCCAGCGGCACGGCCATGGGCACGGCCACAGCCGGGGCCCCGCCGGCGTCCGGCCGCATGGAACCGAGCTCACCGAACGCGGTCTCCAGCGCGGCGGCCGGGTCGTCGCTCACGGTGTCCGCGCCCGCCGCGAGGGCATCCGTGGCGCCGGGTCGCCGGCGCGGCGGCCCGGGTTCAACGAGCCACCATGCCCGCCGACAGGTCGATGTCGGCACAGTGCAGCCCAGTCATCGTCAGCATGGCGAGTACCGCCTGGCCGACCTCGTCCTCCTCCACCAGCCGCCCGAGCGTCGACCGCGCGGCGAATGCGCGCTCGGCGTCTGCCTCGGTGATACCGAGTCGTTCTGCTTCCAGCCGGAAGTTCCGCCGCATCCGAGGCCCGCGCACCGGGCCGGGCGACAAGCTGTTGACCCTGATACCGGAGGGCCCCACCTCTGCCCCGAGCGTCGTGGTGAGGCCGATGACGGCCATCTTGGACGCGCAGTACGGCGTCCGCATCGCCAGGGGCCGCTTGCCGCTGACCGAGGCCAGGTTGATCACATCGCCGTCTCCGCGAGCCACCATCGACGGGAGGAACGCCCGGCACATGAGGTACATCCCGCGGACGTTGGTGGCGAACACCGCGTCCCACTCGTCGGGCTCGATCTCGACCAATGGCTTCACCGGGCCGGCAACTCCGGCGTTGTTCACCAGGATGGAGACGTCCTCGTCGGCCAGCCCGGTCGCAAGGGAGCGGACCGACTCCGGGTCCGCGACGTCGACCAGGGCGACCCGACACGACCCCCCGGACCGCTTCGCGAGTTCTGCTGTGCCGGTGAGCGTCGCCTCGTTACGGCCGCACAGCAGCACCCGGCTGCCCGCGGCAGCGAGCGCCAGCGAGATGGCTCGGCCCAGGCCATTGCCCGCTCCGCTCACCAGGGCGATGCGACCGCTGAGCGGCCCATGGGTCGTCGCCGTCATCGCGTCCTCACCCTGCGTGCGTCGACCGGAGGACCAGCCGGGTCGCGAAGGCGTGCTGTTCGGGCGACGTCTGGCCGGCGAGCCGCCGCACGACCAGATCGGCTGCCGCGCGGGCCATCTGGGCGAAGTCCACCTTGACCGTCGTCAGCCGGAAGCTCGGCCACGAGGCGATCGGGAGGTCGTCGAAGCCGACGACCGCCACGTCGTCCGGGATCGAGACCCCGTCGACGATGGCGCGGTTCAGCGCGCCTACCGCCACCATGTCGTTCACGCAGAACAGTGCGGTGGGTCGCGGACTCGCCGACATCACCGCGGCGAAACCCCGCACGCCGTCTTCGTAGGTGAACGCGCCGCGTGCCACCCACTTCGACGGTAGCGTCACGCCGGCTTCGTCCAGTGCTGCACGGAAGCCTGCTTCACGATCGCGCGAGCTGCTCGTCTCGGCTGGTCCCAGCACGGCCCCGATCCGGCGGTGACCCAACTCCAGCAGCAGCCGGGCACACGCCTGGCCGCCGCCGTGGTTGTCGGCAGTGACCGCATCGGCCTGGTCCACCCCGGACGACCGGTTGAGCTCGACGAACGGGATGGACTTGCTGGCCAGCATCGTCGCCAGCGAGGAGTTGAGCAGGGGCGTCGTCAGCACCGCCGCATCCACTGAGCGGTCGAGCAGGCGCTCGTAGGTGGTCCGGTCGTCGCCGCGCTCGGCGAGCAGCACCATGCGGTAGCCGAGTTCGGCGAAGCGGTCGTGCAGCGGGCCGACCAGCATCGGGTACAGCGGGTTGTCCAGGTCGGCGACCATCGCAACCTGGCGCGCGGAGCGGGTGGACAGGCTACGGCCCAATTGGCTGGGCACGTAGCCCAGGACGTCCGCAGCTCGGACGACCTTGGCCCGGGTCGAGTCTGAGACGCGGGTGTCTCCCCGCAGCGCCCGGGACACCGTCGGCTGCGAGACGCCGGCCAACCGGGCGACGTCGTGACTCGTGATCGTCATCGGTAGCCGTTCACCACCGCAAACGCCGCGCGCGTCAGGGCACCATCGCGACGGGCTCGTCGCTGAGGATCTGCGCCAGCACGTCGAATTCGTTGAACATCATCCAGTCCTCGGTCACCCGGCCGCCGCCGACGTACAGCTGGTTGATGCCCCAGATGTGGACGCGGCGACCGGTCGGGTCGCCGTACATACCGTAACCGCGATGCGTGCCCAGCGCGGTCCACCGGGCCGAGATCCGGTAGCCCTCGGTGTCGTTGCCCATCCAATAGACCTCGTCGACGTGCACGCCGAGGTCCGGGAAGGCGGCCAGCAGGGAACGCGCCATCGCCTTGACGGCCTGACGGCCGTAACCGGTTCGGTTCGACGTGCCCTTCCAGCGCACTGCGCTTGCGTATGCGCGGTCGACCGCGCTCAGGTCGCGCCGGTTGTAGACGTTGTGGAACAGGGCGCGGACGAAGTGTTCGGGGTCGAAGCCGGCTCCCTCGGATGCCGGGTAGCTCTCCGGCTTGCGGCCGCCCGGGAGCCGCTCCACCTCGGGCAGGAACCGCTCGGCGACCGGAAGCTCCGCCCGCTGGTTGCCGTACTCCCTGGCGGCCCACGAAACGTCGACACCGAGCTGGGCGAGCCGCGAGCACATGTTGTAGAGCACCCACTCCTCGAAGATCTCGTTCTCGCGGACGACGCAGTTGGCGATGCCCCACAGGTTGACCTTGCGTCCGGTCGGCTGGCCCCACCGCCACGGGCCGAGGTGGTGCCCCGTGGTGACGTACCGGTGGGAGGTCACGAAACCCTGCTCGTCGTTGCCGGCCCAGATGACGTCGTCGGCAAAGGAGCGGGTGTCGGGGAAGGCGTGGACCCCGGCGATGGTCCCCTCCACGACGCGCTCGACGCCGTAGTGCGCGGCGCCGCCGTCGTCGTAGACGAAGCAACCAGGGGCGTAGGTGTCGTAGATGTAGCCGACGTCTTGGTCCTCCCAGATGCGGTGCGTGATCCGGACGATGTAGTCGACGATGTCGACGTAGGTGTCCTCGAAGCCCCGCATCGGCTGGCGGCGCTCTCCGCGTTCAGCGCCGGCTCGGGCGGTGTCCGTGCCGTTCGCCGGTTGCACCGCAATGGAGAAGTCGGAGGGCATCACCCGCCCAGACGGCCCGTCGGTCAGGTGCTGCCCGATCAGGGTCGGCGTCGGACGGCGAGGTTGCCGCGCCGACAGCGACACCGCCTCGTCGGCCGCCGTCATGAGACCTTGCAGTTCACGTCGTAGATGTATTTCTTCACCTTGGCAGTGTCCACGTTCTCCGGCGTGGCGAAGACCTGATCGGCCGGTTGCTGACGCGGGACGGTCTTGCCGGCGATGGAGGCCACGGCCGACTCGACCCCGAGCATGCCCTCACCGTACGGGTACTGCACCACCGTGCCGTCCAGGCTCTTGTTCTTCAACGCCGCGACGATCGGGTCCGAGGTGTCGTAGCCGACGACGTGGACCTTGCCGGTCTTACCGGCCTCGCGCAGGCCGGTAATCGCGCCCTCGGTGTTGTTCGTCTCGGCGCTGAAGATGCCGACGACGTCCTTGTTGGTGGTCGTTGCGGTCGAGGCGATGGACGCAGCCTTCGCCGTCGCGTTGCCGGAGTACTGGATACCGAGGAACTTCATGTTGGGGTACTTGGCTATGGCCTTCTGGAACCCGTCGGTTCGCGCCTTGGAGACCAGTGACCCGGTCTGGTTGTCGATCGCCAGCACCGATCCCTTCTCCCCGACGAGCTTGGCGAGTGCGTCGCCGGCGAGCTCGCCGCCCTTGACGCCGTCGGACTGGATATTCGTGGTCATCACGCTGGCGTCCTGGAGATCACCGTCGATGCCGATGATCTTGATCCCCGCTTGCTTGGCCTGAGTCAGCGGCACGATCATCGCCTTGGGATCGGTGATCGAAATCATGATCGCGCTGGGCTTGCTGGCGACGACGGCGTTGATGATTTCGGTCTGCTTGGCGACATCGAAGGTGGCCGAGCCCTGGGTGGAGAAGGCGACCCCGAGTTTCTTGGCCGCGGTGCCGGCGCCGCAGCTGACCGTGCTGTAGAAGGGGTTTCCGGTCAGTCCGGGGATGTAGACGATCTTGGCAGCCGCCGCACTGCTCGACCCCGCACTGCTCGAGCCTCCCGCGGCTGGATCGGAGCTGCTGGAGTTCCCGCAGGCTGCGAGGAGGGCAACGGCGGCCACACCCGCTGCAGCCATGCCCGATGTGTGGACACGTCTCATGGTGATCCTTTTCTGTTAGGCCCGGTCGCGAGCGCGACGCTTGAGCTGGTCGAGATAGACGGCGGCGATGAGGATGAATCCGATGGCCACCTGCTGCCAGAACGGCTGGACATTCTTGACGACCAGCCCGTTGTTCAACACCGCGGGGATGAAGATGCCGATGACGGTGCCGATGATCGTGCCCGCGCCGCCGTACAGGCTCGTGCCGCCGAGGACGACGCCGGTGATCACCTCGAGCGCGTCCTGCGAGTGGCCGCCGATGGTGGTGGTGGCAAACCGGGTCAGGGACATCATCCCGGCGAGGCCGGCGAGCAGTCCGCTGAGCGCGTAGAGCTTCATCAGGTGGGAGTCGACGTTGATGCCGGCGCGGCGTGCGGCCTCGATGTTGGAACCGACGACGTAGGTGTGCCGGCCGAACCGGGTGGTGGCAAGCACCAGGCCACCGACGATCACGACCAGCAGCCCGACCCACACCAGGTAGCTGAAGCCGAACAGCGTCGCGGTCGAAAGGTGGATCAGCGTCAACGGGACGTCCCGGACGTCGTTCCCGTTGGTCAGCAACTGCGCGATGCCGAGCGCCGCGCCGAGCGTGCCGAGCGTGGTGATCAGCGCCGGCACGCGCAGCCGGGTCACGCAGTAGCCGTTGAACAGCCCCCACAGCAGGCCGCCCAGCATCGACGACACCAGACCGGCCACGATCGTGACCCAGGTGTCGGTGCCCAGCAGCGTCATCGTCTTCGACCCGCAGATCCCGCCGAAGACCAGGACCGAGCCGATCGAGAGGTCGAATCCCGCGGCCACCATGACGAAGGTCATCCCGGTGCCCATCACGAGCAGGATCGCTGCGTCGTTGACGATGTTGCGCGCGTTGGCCAGCGTCGGGAAGGAGCCTGGAGCGGTGAAGGAGAACGCGATGTACAAGGCCGCAAGGACCACGAACATGTACGCCGGCGAGGAGCTGGACGCCCGGCGCAGGAATCGTGAGCGCTCGGAATACCGCGCACCGACGGCGTCCAGCGGCGGCGGCTCGAACTCGACTTCGGCGTCACGCTCCGCCGCGTCGGGGTCCGCGTTGCTCCGGTTGAGCATGCTCACGAGGCCTTCTCCAGCGATCCGGTCATGGCCCCTACGAGCTTGTCCACGTCCGCCTCCGCGGCGGTGAACGTCGCTGCCCGCCGTCCCATCCGCAGAACCTGTACCGTGTCGGCCACCTCGAGGACCTCGGGCATGTTGTGGCTGATCAACACCACGGCCACGCCGCTGTCCGCGACTCGTCGGATGAGGTCGAGCACCTTGCGGGTCTGGCGCACGCCGAGCGCCGCGGTCGGCTCGTCCATGAAGACCAGGCCCTTGGCCCACATCACCGACCGGCAGATGGCCACGCTCTGGCGCTGTCCGCCGGAGAGGGCCGCCACGGGTGCGTCCAGGTCCTTGACGTCCGTCCCGAGTGAGGCGAAGGTACGCGCCGCTTCCCGCCGCATACCCGCCTTGTCGAGTACACCCAATCGGCCGAGCACGCCGCGTTTGAGCAGCTCCCGGCCGACGTAAGCGTTCTCCGCCGGGCCGAGGTCGGGCGCCAGGGCCAGGTCCTGGTAGACGGTCTCGATGCCCATGCGGCGGGCATGCAGCGGAGAGGCGAAGGACACCGGCTCTCCGTTGAGCATGATCGTCCCGCCATCGGGCTGGATAACGCCCGACAAGATCTTGACCAGGGTGCTCTTGCCCGCCCCGTTGTCCCCGATGAGGGCCGCGACCGTGCCCGCCTCGACCGCGAAGTCGGTCTCGTGGAGCACCTCGACGTGGCCGTAGTTCTTGACGATGTCGCGCGCCTCGAGTAGGTACGCCATGGCGCCCTCCTTCGTTGGGTGGAACGGGGACGAACGGGTCAGGAGCCGCTGAACCGCTCCAGCCGCAAGGTGGCGGTCGCCCCGTGGGCGGCCATCCCCTCGTACTCGCTGATGACCTCGACAGCGGTGGCGACGTCGGGCGTGGCGGCCTTGCTCAACCTCTGGTAGGTCAGCGGCTTGAGGAACCGGGACACGGACAGGCCCGCGCTGTGCTTGGCGCCCCCTCGCGTGGGGAGCGTGTGGTTCGTCCCAGCCAGACCCTTGTCCGAGTAGGCGACGGTGCTCCACTCGCCGAGGAACACCGATCCGTAGTTGCGCAGGCGCTGGTAGTAGTAGTCGTCGTCGGCGGTGATCACCTCGAGGTGCTCGGGCGCGAGGTCGTCCATCAGCTCGATGGCGGTGTCCGCGTCCGCGGCCCAGGTCACCGAGCCGAAGTCTCGCCAGGCCGGGCCGGCGATGTCCTGGGTCTTCAGGGTCTGGAGCTGCCGCTCCACCTCGTCGATGACCTTCCTGGCTAGATCCTCCGAGGTCGTCACCAAGGCCGCAGGCGACTCGGGGCCGTGCTCGGCCTGGCCGAGCAGGTCCGCCGCCACGAGTTCGGGGTCAGCGGTCTCGTCGGCGAGGACGGCGACCTCCGACGGGCCGGCCGGCAGGTCGATGGCCACTCGGCCGAACAGCTGACGCTTCGCCTCTGCTACGTATGCATTGCCGGCTCCCACGAGCATGTCCACCGGGCGCTCCCCGAGCAGGCCGAAGGCCATCGCCGCGAGAGCCTGCACCCCGCCCAGGACGTAGGCGCGATCGACACCGGAGAGGTACGCGGCATACATGACGGCCGGGTCGAATCTGCCGTCGGGCTGCGGAGGGGTACAGGCCAGGACAGTGCCGACGCCGGCCGCCTTGGCCACGCCTACGGTCATGAAGGCGCTGGCGAGGATGGGGAAACGACCCGCCGGGAGGTAGGCGCCCACCCGGTCCACCGGGATGTATCGGGCGCCGGTCACCAGCCCGGGGACCAGCTCGGCCTCGAAGTCGACCAAGTGAGCGCGCTGTTCCCTGGCAAAGGCCTGGGTGCGCGCCGCACCGAGTTCCAGCGCGCTCCTCAGCTCGGGCGTGAGTGCGTCGCCGCTGCCTTTGATGGCCGACGCGTCGAGCTCGACGTCGCTGCGCTCCCAGCCGTCCAGCTCGCGCGCGTAGCGCAGGACCGCATTCATGCCGCCCGTCTCGACGGCGCTGAGGATCTCCGAGACCCGCTGGGAGACCGCCGCATCGCGCGCACGGGCCCCTGCCGCCGCGGCTGGCGTCTTGAGCAGCCGGAACCTGCCCTCGAGGCTTGTGAGTACGTATGCACTGTAGTTCATGAGGGAAGGGTAGACATGCCGTGCACAACGGACAACCACGACCTACCCTGCGCGCGCCATAGGGTAACCCTGTGACGCTGAACCAGCTCCGGGCGTTTCTGGCTGTAGCGCGCACTCGGTCGTTCACCGCCGCCGCCGGCGAACTGCAGGTGGCCCAAGCCTCGGTCTCGGAGCTGATCCGCCGCCTGGAAGAGGAACACAAGGTGCAGCTCTTCACTCGGGGAGGCCGGCAACTGGTCCTGACCGCCGCCGGGGCGGAGCTCGTTCCGCACGCCGAACGAGCCGTGTCGGCCGCAGACGAGGCGGCCCGCGCCCTCCGCTCGGTCCAGTCGCTGCGCGGTGGCGTCGCGACCTTCGGCGTGCTGCGGAACGCGGACTACTACCTCCTGTCCGGCCTGGTCGAACGATTCCACGAGCGGTATCCGGACGTCCGCGTGCGGTTGATCGGCTTGAACAGCGTCGACGTCGCGGCTGCGGTGGCAGACGGCACGCTGGAGGCCGGCCTGGTGGTGCTCCCGATAGACGACGCGGGCCTGCGCGTGACGCCACTCATGCGGGACGAGGTGGTGTTCGCCACCACCGATCCGACAAGGGCAACGGAACCGATGACCGTCGAGCGGCTGGCGCAGGCGCGCCTCATCCTCTACGACGCCCACGCCGGATGGAAGGACCCAACCCGCCGTCAGCTGGCGGAGCGGGCTCAGCTTGCGGGCCGCAAGCTGGAGCCGTGGATCGAGGTGGAGCACGTCGAGGCGGCGCTGAACCTGGTGGCCCGGGGGGTTGGTGACACCTTCATCTCGCGGGCGGTGGCGGCGAGCGCTGCCTGTCCTGCCTCGGTGCGGACGGTGCCGTTCGCACCTGCCCTGTACGACACGGTCGCCTTGGTCCGCCGAGAAGCGCGCTCACTGTCGCCCGCGACGCGGGAAATCGCCCGCCTCGCCCAGCAGATGCTCGGCGGCTTCACCTGATCGCCTCGTCAGCTCCCGTCAGCGACGAGTCGGATCTGGAGCCGAGTGCCGGGCGCCGGGCACGCGGACCCTAGGGCCGGACGGACGCCCCCCGCCAGGAGATGCGCCGCAGCGCCGCGGGCCGGTGGCGACGGGCCATCCAGGGTCGAATCGATGCGCTCGCGACGGGCACCCCGGCGATGGCAGCCAGGGCCAGCGCCATCACCAGCATCATCAGGGTGACGATAGACAGCACCGCCGCGACCAAGGCGAACAGCGCGGCGACGAGCGGAAACAGCAGGGTCATCTCGCTGACCCCGCTGACGTACGTGTTGCTGACATGGGTGCCGCTGACATGGGCAGAGACCGTGACGGCGTTCGACGGAGCCGGCCGGTCAGAGAGGCGCGATCGGCGCCCGTACGCTGGACCGGCCAGTCGGCGGTGCTGGCTGCTGGACAGACGATCGGCACGGCGTACCCCCACGACCTTCAGGACGGAGCTATTCACGTCCAACCGAAAGGCTATCCGCGCAAACGTAGGTATATGGCAATCACATCGTTCCGAAGTCGGCAGCGTTGCTGCAGTTTGTGGTGTCGCTCCAGCGCTCCTGCGGCCGCATGCGCTACAGGGACGGACTCACGGGCATGCGGCCGGGACCGCAGCCCGCCCATCGCCAAGGAGGGGACATGCCTGACATCGACTTGACCGGACTCGCCGAGGGACGAGGCGGGTCGCAGTCGCTACGAGGTTTCCTGGCCAGACCGCCGGGCTCGGGTCTGTCGCCCGGGGTGGTGCTGATCCACGAGGTGTTCGGCATCAACGACGTCATGCGCCGAAGCGCCGAACGACTTGCCGCGGCCGGCTATCTGACTTTGGCGGTAGACCTGTTCAGCGACGGCGGAACCCTGCGGTGCCTGGTCTCCTCGATGCGGGCTCTGCGCAGCGGCCGTGGACAAGCATTCACCGACATCGAGACGGCCCGGCAATGGCTGCTCGATTCGCCGCAGTGCACCGGCCGGGTCGGTGTGATCGGGTTCTGCATGGGGGGCGGCTTCGCTCTGCTCACGGCCGACTCCGGCTTCGAAGCCGCGTCGGTCAACTACGCACCTTTCTCCGGTGACCTGAAAGAGGCCATCGTCGGCGCGTGCCCGATCGTCGGAAGCTACGGCGGCAGCGACCGCTCCCTCAAGGGGGCTGCCCCGCGACTCGAAGCAGCGTTGACGAAGGCCGGGATCGTGCACGACGTCAAGGAATACCCCGGCGCCGGGCACGCCTTCCTCAACGATGCCGAATCCGGACCGCGCGTACTGCGTCCGCTTTTGCGCGTCGCCGGCATCAGACCCGAGCCCGTGGCTGCCGCGGACGCATGGCGCCGCATCGAGGACTTCTTCGCCGCGCACCTGCGATAAGGAGCGACATGCCCGCTGCCGCACCGGATGTGCCACCGGATCCGACACCTGCCGATGGCTCCCGATGAAGGCCATTACTTTCACGGGACCCGACATGATCGAGGTCGAGGCGGTGCCGGACCCTGAGCCCGGTCCGGACCAGGTCGTCGTCGCACCCGCCGCCGTAGGCCTCTGTGGCACCGACCTCCATCTGCTCGAAGGGGACCTCGGCAGCCGCTGGCCCGTCATTCCCGGGCACGAGTTCGCCGGCGAGGTCGTCGCCGTCGGATCCAGGACAGGTGAACAGCTTCATGTGGGGGATGCGGTGGCGGTCGACCCCTCCCTGTATTGCGGCACCTGCTACTACTGCCGCCGGGCCCGCGGAAACCAGTGCGAGAGGTGGGGTTCGCTCGGCGTCACCTCCCCCGGAGCAGCGGCCGAATTCGTCTGTGTTCCGACGGCGAATTGCGTGCGACTCCCTGAACACCTGGCAGTGGCAGATGCCACCCTGATCGAGCCGCTAGCGTGCGCGGTCCGGGGTTACGACGTACTGCGGGCGAGCCTGGCAGTACATGTGTTGATCTACGGCGCCGGGACCATGGGACTGATGATGCTTGAACTCGCCAAGCTCAGCGGCGCTGCCACCGTCACCATTACCGATCCGAATGTCGGGCGACTGGCCACGGCGGTCGATCTCGGGTGCACGGCAGCGGTCAGCTCACCGGACGAGGCGGACCGCACCCGCGGTTGGGATGTCGTCATCGACTGCACTGGCGTGGTGCCGGCCATCGAGGACGGCCTGTCCCGGGTGGGCCGCGGCGGCACGTTCCTGCAATTCGGCGTCGCCGACCCGGCCGCCTCGGCCACCTTCAACCCCTACCGGATCTACAACCGGGAAATCAGCATTCTCGGCTCCATGGCCGTGCTGCACAGCTTCGAACGTGCCGCGGACCTGTTCGCCGCTGGAGTGCTGGACCCGAGCCGATTCATCACCCACCGGTATGGCCTGGCTCAGTACAGCGACGCCGTTACGACATTCCGAGCCGGCGTGGGGCGGAAAATCCAGGTGCTTCCGGGAGCGAGCGACCACTAATCCGGAATGACGCTCGAGGCCGGGCCACGTCTGTTCCCTCTAGTGACCGGCGTCCCGATAGGCCTCGATGACCTCGTTGCGCACCCGGCCGCGGGGGCTGACCCGGTAACCGTTATCGGCTGCCCATGCGCGAACCGCGCTGGCATCCAAAGCATTGGTGCTGCGACGCTTGGTGGTCGTCCGCTTCGCTCGCCCACCGACTCGCCGTCCGACCTCGATGTACGGTCGCAACGCAGCTGCCAGCTTGGCGCGGTTCTTCTCGCCCAGGTCGACTTGGTAGTCGAGGCCGTCGAACGAGAAAGCAACGGTCTCAGCGCCTTCTTTGCCGTCGATGTCGTCCGTCACGGTCACTAATGTTTGAGTGTTCGTCGCCATGACATAACGATGTCTTAGCGACAGAGCCGGGTCAAGTTGCGGACCGCCACATAGACCACTTCCGGAGGAATCCGAGACAAAAAAATGATGTCCGGCGCTTCCGGCGTTGCCTGCGTTCTCGGCGTAACACATGACACACACGCCGGGGGAACAGCGCACACGGCGATATTCGACTGGCTCGACCCGGTGACATTGATCGATCGTCACGGCCTGGGCATCACACGAGGGCCGTACGTCCATTGCATCCAGGATGCACGAGCCGATACGGCACTTGAGGAGGCCAGCTCACCTGGCTATTCAGGCCACATCTCGACCAATTGCCCTGTGATACAAGGGGCCGCAGTCCATCCAGGCAGTCGCTCACGGCCAGCCGGCTCCGGGAACCTCGACGTCGACGGTGAGGACTTGGCCGCTGCCGGGGGCTACCAGCTCGGACATACCCCGCCACTGTGCCGCGGCGATGAAGAGGGTGGTCCCGTCGGATCCACCGAGCGCGCAGGCGAAACAGCCTCGATCCACGTCGACGGTGCGCAGCACCCCGCCCCCCTCGGCCACGTGCACGCATCGCTTGCCGGGGACATCGGCGTACCAAACGGCGAGGTGCTCGTCGATGCAGATTCCGTCTGGCGTCCCAACGCCCAGGTCCGCCCATACGCGCCGATTGAACAGGTCACCGGTCGCGCCGATGTCGAACGCCATCAGGCAATGGCGGTAGGAGTCGGCGACGATCAGGGTCCCGTTGTCCGGCGTCACCGCCATCCCGTTGGGAAAGGCTATGTCGTCAGCGACCGTACGCACCGAAGCGTCGGCCGCGACGAGCGTGACCGAGCCCGGCTTGAACTCCTCGCCGGCCATGGGGTTGAATCCGGCGCCGTTGACGTACGCGTTGCCCCGGCCATCCACCACAATGTCGTTCCAACCCGGGCGTCCCAGATTTCGGTGCTCGACCAGTGACCCGTCGGCTTTTCGGCGCAACAACCGACCGTCCGTCGAAGAGACGATCACCAACTCACCCCCGGGCAGCCAGGCGGTGCACAACGGTAGCGAGTCCACGCGAGCGATGACTTCGGTATGGCCGACCAGGTCGACACCGATCACCTCGCCCGCTGACCAATCGGACACGTACAGTCGATCGCCATGCCAGCGGGGGGACTCGAGCAGACCGCGACCGGTCAGCAACGTCTGAACCTCGTTCATCAATTCACGTTCCCTCGATGAAAGGTAGATGTACAGAGCAGTTGACCGATCCGACGCTGGGAACTCATCGTCGCCACGATGACGGGAATGTGCGCGACCAGAATGCATGCCGACCAGATCGAGACCGATGCCGCGCTCGTACACCGGCTGCTCGCAGGCCAGTTCCCCGCGTGGGCCGGGCTGCCGATTCATCCGGTCGCGTCGTACGGGACCGATCACGACATCTACCGGCTGGGGGACCAGCTGGCGGCGCGCCTGCCGAGGGCTACCCCTTCGACTGGTCCGTGTGCGAGTGGCTGTCCGGTGAGGGCGCCAACGGCACCATCGACGACCTGTCCCACGCGGCAGTCGATCTCGCGGCGTTCGTGATCGCCCTGCGGCAGGTCGATACGACCGGGGCACCTCCGCGTTCTCCGCATGGGCGAGGCGGACCACTCGAAGAATTCGATCAGCAGGTTCGTCGATCGATCGCGCAGCTCGGCGTCCGCATCGACGGCCAGAGTCGCCTGCGGTTCCGGACCGAGCTCCGGGTCGACGACGCGTCGTGGTCCCGGAGTCGCGGCTGGGCGCTCTAACCAGGCCGTGTCGGCGCTGGGTACTACTGAGACACCAACCCCGGCATGATCGGCCAAGCTTCACGCGGGCTGTCCCAGCTCCTGGCGGGCATCCCCTGACCGATTCGAGTGCCAGCAGTTCGAGCGCCAACAGTTCGAGCGCAACAGTTCGAGCGCAACAGTTCGAGCGCCAGTAGAGCGAGCCCCAGGTCGGAGTCGAACCGACGACCGCCGCTTTACAAGAGCGGTGCTCTGGCCTCTGAGCTACTGGGGCAACGCGAGCAGAGTACCCAGTGGCGCCGGGTCGTCCATCAATTGGGAAAGCCCACGCTGGGACTGGCCTCGACGCGTTCCGGCGTGCGCCAGGATGTGCTGCATGACCGTTCGGACGTTCGGTGTCGAGGAGGAGCTTCTGCTCATCGAGCCCTCGACAGGGGAGGTGTCCGGGCGCGGTGCGGTCGTCGCCAGGCAGGCTGGCATCGACGTCGAGCTCACCCAGGAGCAGATCGAGGTGCAGACCTCCCCGCACAGCACGCTTGCCGACATGCGACAGGATCTGCTCGACCAGCGCCGTGCTGCTGCTGCGGCGGCCGCGGCTGCTGGCGTTGTCGTCGCCGCGATGGCTACTTGCCCGGTCCCGATGGTTCCCACCATGACGCGCAAGGACCGCTACCTGCGGATGTCCGAGCTTTACGGCATCACCGCCCGCGAACAGCTCACCTGCGGTATGCACGTCCACGTCGCCATCGAGTCCCCTTACGAGGGCGTCGCCGTCATCGACCGGATCCGACCGTGGCTGGCCGTACTTCTCGCCCTCTCGACCAACTCACCGTTCTGGCAGGGTCACGACACCGGCTATGCCAGTTACCGTTCCCGGCTGTGGTACCGCTGGCCCTCTGCCGGGCCGACGCCGGTGTTCGGCTCGTTCGAGGCCTATGACGAGTGCGTCTCCTCACTGGTGAGCTGTGGCGTGCTGCTCGACCGGAAGATGGCTTACTTCGACTCGCGGCTCGCCGAGAGCTATCCGACGGTGGAGATCAGAGTGTCCGACGTCTGCCGCAGCATCGACAACGCCGTCCTCGTCGCCACCCTGAGCCGGGCGCTCGTGGAGACGGCGGCCCGGTCGTGGCGTCGGGGTGAGCCACCGATCCCCGCGCGCGTGGAACTGCTCCGACTCGCCTCCTGGCGAGCCGCCCGCTCAGGCCTGGCAGAGCACCTCGTCGACTGCAGGACGGCCTCGCCCGTGAAGGCGATGAGCATGGTCGACTCCCTGATCGAGCACGTGGGGGACGTGCTCCACGAGCAGGGCGAGCTCGATCAGGTGCGCAACAACGTCGAGCGCCTGGTGCGCGAGGGCACCGGCTCGAGTCGGCAGCGGGCGGCGTACGAACGCTCCGGCAGCCTCCAGGAAGTGGCCCTCGATGCCGCACGGGTCACCGCGGAGCAGTGACTCGATGCAGCGCTGGAGTGACCGGTGAACCAGCCGGGGGGCCGAGCCGTGTCAAGGGTGTAGGGCCTCATCGCCGACCACTGCCGAAGTAGGAGACCGAACGATGACTACGCATCCCGTGCACGCCGCCCAAGCGGATCAGGCACCGACCAGGTCAGAGCCGTCGGGCGTCAGCAAGGACGACGTCGGCCGCCGCGCCGTGATCACCGGTGCGCTCGCCGTTGCCGGCGGCGCGACGCTCGTCGCCTGTGCCAGCGGCTCGACCGACACCTCGGCCGGATCCGCCTCGTCGTCCGCTACGGCATCTGGCGACGGCGGAACGGGTGCGGTCATCGTCAAGCTCGCCGATGTGCCCGTCGGGTCGGCCGTCTCGGCCAAGCTCGACGGCAAGAAGATCATCGTGGCGCAGCCGACCAAGGGCAACGTCGTGGCTTTCAGCGCCATCTGCACCCATATGGGTTGTCCGGTGCAGCCCGCCGGAAAGAAGCTGAACTGCCCCTGTCACGGCTCGGTCTATGACGCGGCGACCGGCAAGAACCTGTCGGGCCCGGCCCCGAGCCCCCTGCCTGCTGTCGCGGTCAAGCTCGACGCGAGCGGGGACGGTGTCGTCAAGGCGTGATGGGCTTCCGCGCCGAGGATGTCGTCCAGGAGACCCTGTTGCGGGCCTGCCGCTCACCCGACGTGGTGGACGGTACGCACGGCTCGGTGCGGGGATGGCTGTTCACTGTCGCGCGCCATCTCGTGGTCGACGAGTGGTGCTGGACACGAGCGGCCACCGCGGCCAGGCGCCCAGCTGGCTCGGCGTCCCGGGCCGCGCGCTGAGGATCAACGCCGCGACCGCGGTGAGCAGCGCTGACATCGCGGCGCTCGAGGTCCGCATCGCCGACGGGGTCACGGTACTGCGAGCGACCCCGTAGGGGTCAGCGCGCACCTGGTGGGCACTTTGGGCAGCATCGAAAGGCGGGCCGCGTGCGGCGAGGGCCCCGGCCGGACGTGCCGGCGGGGCCCTCGCTGTGACGTGCAGTTGCTGCGCTGTACTCCCGACGGCCGAGGCCGCAGGGGTGGGACTACCTCGGCAGAACCAGGGTCTCGCCGACGAAGATGAGGTTCGGGTTGCTCACCTTGGCCTTGTTAACGGCCCAGAGCGCCTGCCAGCCCCCCTTGACGTGGTACTTCTGCGCCAGCTTGCTGAGCCAGTCACCCCGCTGAACGGTGATCGTCCTGCCGGAAGCCGCAGCGTGCACCGGCTTGGCGTGCGTCGCGTGCACGTGGTGGGTGTTGGCCGGCTTGTGGTGGGTGACGGTGTGCTTCTTGACGACCGCCTTTTTGGTGACGTGCTTGGCAGGCGCCGGGGCCGGAGCCGACGAAGCGCCGCCGCTGCTCCGGGTGAGACCCGCGCGGACGCTGCACACCGGCCAGGCGCCAGGGCCTTGTCCGGCAAGCACGCGCTGGGCGATGGCGATCTGCTGCGTCCGCGACGCACCATTGGCGTTGCTCGCATAGGCTCCGCCGCCGTAGCCGATCCACGTGGAGTGGGTGAACTGCAGGCCACCGTAGAAGCCGTTGCCGGTGCTGATGTTCCAGCGGTTGCCGCTCTCGCAAGCGGCGACGCGGTCCCATACCGAACTGTCGGCGTGAGCCGGCGCGCTGGTCGCGATGCCGGCGGCGATCGTCGCCACTCCGGAGACGCCGACACCGGCGATGCGGCGTCGAGCCATGCTCTGCGGGGCAGTCTTGAGGTGCTTGGGGCTGTAATGCATGACGAAGCGGTTCCTTCCTGACGTGCGCCGGAGAGGTGAGCTGTCGGGTTCGGGCTGTCAGGTTGCCCGGCCGCCGTAGCGGCTTCACCCCAAGGACCGGGTCGCTCCGGAAGAACGCGATGGTGCTCCGGAACGCATCGGACCAAACGTGGGTCCCCCACCCTCGCCCAATGCCCGGTGGTGATACCGGAAAGTGCCCGCCGGACGAGGTTTGGCGCTGCGGGCACGCGTGCTGATGTGTGGTCGACTATGAAGTTGTCCCCCTGCTTGCGCAGTGGTGCGGTCGAACAAAATCCGCAAACCGCCCGCGAAGAGCGGCGAGCTTGGAGATCGGCAGGACCATCGGCGCCTCAGCGCACAAGCGTGAACGGTACGTCACTGATTGGTAACGGACAAGTGGGGGGGCCCATGATTTTTGACTGCACTTGACTATTTCTTGACCCGACCCTGACGTCACGGCCGGCAAAACCGGGGCAGATCGGGCGTACTACGCCGGTTGAGCGCAATACAAGGCGCGTTCGCCGCTTGGGCGCGTGGCCACTGTCACAGGCAGCGGATCGATGATCTGGCCGACGAACCCGCTCTCAGAGCGATTGCGGAACGCCAGCAGGTTCCACTGGCCGCCTCGATCGAGGACGAGGCGCCCGGAGTACAACGTGTCGTCGGTGAGTCGTCGCGCGTCGGAGACCGGGTAGGGGCCAAGGACGGGCGGGGCGGCCACGGCCCAGACACCGCCGGTGTCCGCGCGCGCGGCTCGGGTGGTCGCCAGCTCGGACCGAAGACACGAGAAGAGCAGCACCGGCGTGCCGTCCACCACCTGGACCTGGAGCACCTCGAGCTGCGCGAAGCCCGAACCCGGCGCGCTCAGCGGTGGCTGGACCTCCCACCGGAGCAGGTCGGACGAGCGGGCGTGGCCCACCACCCCTCGATCGTCGGGTGCCCCCGATCGGGCACGTGCCGTAACCAGCATGTGCCAGCCCGCTCCGCCAGGATCCGGGAATACCCACGGGTCCCGCCAGGTCTCGTCGCCGCCCGGTTGATCCCGCAGCCCGTCGTCAGGCATCGCGCGGCTGGCGGATGTCTCGTACCACCGGTCGTCCGCCCGGACGACCGGAGACATTGGGTGCTTGGTCCAGCTGATCAGGTCCGTCGAGGTCGCCAGTCCGATCTGCTGGACATGGGCGGCACCGCGCAGGCTCAGCCCCGTGTAGAACATGAACCACCCGCCGGCAGGGCCGCGGACCACCGAGCCGGTCCAGATCGCCCGGTCGTCAAAGGCCCCTTCCGGTCCGGCTGCGAGCGCGTCCGGCAGCCGTGCCCACGTCGACAGGTCGCTCGACACCGCATGACCGACGCTCGCGTGGTGGTGCCGGAGGTCCGGGTCGCCCAGCCCGCGCGGGGCCTGCAGGAAGAACAGGTGGTAGTCGTGACCGTCGTCGGCGAGCCAGAAGTCCCACACCCACTGGTCCGTCACGTGGAGCACACCGATCAGCCTTCCAGAGCACCTGCCCGCCTGCCCTGCGACGTAGCACGAGCGGCCGTAGGCAGCCGTGATCAGCCTGGCCGGCGTGACCCCTCAGCGACGAGGGATGGACGGGACGACACGGTTCCCTGCCATGACTGCCCCGAGGCGATGACTGACTGCCATTGCCGCCACGGTTGCCATGGGTGCCAGGGCCACCAGTTCGGCTCGCCGGGACGCAGGAGGGTCCAGCCGACCAGACCGACCGCCAGGAGTACGCAACCGACAACGACGAGCCTCCGGGCCAGGTCGCCGCGAACGCAGCCTCGGACAAGGCTGCGCGATCCGCGGCGAAGGGCGGCCCCACCCGGTCCCCACCAGGCCATCAGTACCCCGCCGAGGACTCCCGCAGCGGTAGTCACGGAGGTGAGGGGACCGGCCGCGGCGCCGTGGTTGAGGGCGGTCATGACCAGCGCTGCGCAAGAGGCCGCAGCCACGGCGACGACGAGCGGCAGGAGCAGGCCCAGCACTGTGGCGACAGCGGCGCTGAGCAGATGCCAGGGCGCGACGAGCACTGCCACAGGGACGTCGCTGCGCCGGGGGCCGTGTTCGTGCCGCCGCAGCACGAGCGAGGTGACCGACCGGTCGGCGCACCTCGCGACGAGGCACCAGAGGACGACCAGCGCGACGGCGATCGCCGGCCACTGCGTGGCCACGCCGACCATCAGCAGCAGCAGAGCCCCGAGCGTCCCGGCCCGCGCCGGTCGGCCGATACGGGTATCGGCATGGACGGCCGCAAGCGGAGGGGAGGCCGAGGGAGCCGGCCATTCAGCGGGATCTGGCACCGCTGGCACTTCCCGGCTGTGCTGCTGTGGGTAACCGGAGCCCCCCGATGGCGCGACCGGGCGAATCAGCGCCGTCTGCAACACACCCGGCCTTCTGAGCTCGCGCGTGGCATGCGGTACGGCGAGCGTGGCCGCCCCACCGCGCGCGTAGTGCTGCAGCGCGGTCACCACCTCCGACGCCGCCGGGCGCTTGGCGGGCTCCGGGGACAACGCCGCCTGCAGCAACGGAGCCAACCGCCGGTCGACACCGCTGAGGTCCGCCCGGCCGCCGCGGACGCGGTCGAGCACGACGTTCGTCGGCCCTCTGCCGAACGGCGGGCTTCCGGCCGCAGCAAAGGCGAGGGTGGCGGCCCAACCCCACCAGTCGGTTGCCTCGGTGACCGGCTCTCCCTCCACCACCTCGGGGGAGAGGTACCCCGGGGTCCCCATGACCAGCCCCGTCATGGTGAGCCGGACGTCGTCCGCCACGTGCGCAATACCGAAGTCGATGACGATCGGGCGGCCGTCCAAGAGCAGTACATTCCCCGGCTTGAGGTCTCGGTGGACCACCCCGGCGGCGTGGATGGCGTTGAGCGCGCCGGCGAGTCCCTGGCCGACCGCGAGTAACGCGTCGCCGCGCAGCGCTCCGCCGTCGCGGACGACGTCTTCGAGGGACGGCCCCGGGACGTACTGGGTGACCAGATATGGCCGGTCACCGTCCAGGTCCGCGTCGACCACCGCGGCTACACCCGGATCCCTCACCCGCGACAACGTGTCGAGTTCGCGAGCCAGCCGCTTGCGGGCGGCGGTGTCGTGGGCGATGTGCGGTCTCAGCACCTTCACGGCCACCGCACGACCGGTGCGGTCCAGGCCCAGGTGGACCACACCCATGCCGCCCTCGCCGATCTGGTGGATCAGGCGGTAGGGCCCCAGACGTTCCGGTCCCGTCAGCACGCCGTCGGGACCGTCACCGCCGACGTCCTCGCGCGCCCACGCAGCCATACTGTCTACGGTAAGCCGCCGACCCCACCGTCACTCGCTACGGACGGTCACAGTTCGGAGCGCACCCAGTGAGAGACCGACCCACACCGGTCTCCGCGTTCCTGTTGCGGGCTACTGCTGGATGTAACCGACGAGCTGGTCGCGTTCGACCTGGAGCGCGTCGATGCGGCTCTTGACGATGTCGCCGATGCTGACGATTGAGCGCAACTGGGAGTCGACGACCACCGGCGCATGCCGGAACCGGCGTTCGGTCATCTGGCGCGCCAGTTCCTCGATGTCGTCGTCCGGGCCACAGGTGTACACGTCGACCGTCATAATGGAGGACACCAGCTGGTTCAACAGTGCGCCGCCGACGTGATGCAGGTTCCGGACGACGTCGCGCTCGCTGACGATGCCGGCGACCGAGGACCCGTCCTCGCTCACCACGAGAGCGCCGATGCCCTTGTCGTCGAGCAGCTCGATCACCCGAGCGACCGTGTCGTCGGGCCGCACCGTCACCACGGGACCGCCCTTGGTGCGGATGAGGTCGGCGATGCGCATGTCCTGAAGGTAGTGCTCACGGAAGGACATCGCCAGAGGGGAGCCGCACGGCCGAGGCTTACGCTGGTCGCGCCCGATCCGCCGACGAAGGACCACAGCCTCCGTGCCCGACCACGCTCCTCCTGCCTCCCGCTACGACCTCGTGGTAGCCGCCAACCGGCTTCCCGTGGACCGGGTGGTCTCGCCGGAGGGAGAGGTGTCGTGGCGGCGCAGTCCCGGTGGGCTCGTCACGGCCATGGAGTCGGTGATGCGGGGCCGTAACGGGGCTTGGGTGGGATGGGCGGGAGAGGCAGGTGAGCCTCCCGAACCTTTCGACGACTCGGGGATGCACCTGCAGCCGGTCGAGCTGAGCGCGGAGGAGATCTCCGACTACTACGAGGGTTTCTGCAACGACACGCTGTGGCCGATCTACCACGACGTCATCGTGCCCGCGCAATTCCACCGACCCTGGTGGCTGGCCTACCAGCGCGTGAACGAGCGTTTCGCACACGAGGTCGCGGCGCTGGTCGCCCCTGGCGGCACAGTCTGGATCCACGACTACCAGCTGCAGTTGGTGCCGGCCATGTTGCGCGAGCTGAGGCCGGACGTGCGGATCGGGTGGTTCGACCACATCCCGTTCCCGCCCGTCGAGCTGTTCGCCCAGCTGCCCTGGCGCGGCGAGCTGGTCCGCGGCCTGCTCGGTGCCGACTTCCTCGGCTTCCAGCGCACGGCTGACGCCGAGAACTTCCGCCGCTCGTGCCGCCGACTGCTCGGTATTGCCGTCCGCGGCGACCGGATCAAGGTGCCAGACACCCGGCGTTACGTTCGAGCGTCCGCTGTGCCGATCTCGGTCGACTTCGGCGAGATGGACCGGCTGGCCCGCTCGCCCGAGGTGACTGCGCGCGCGGCGGAGATCCGGGCCTCGGTCGGCAGCCCGAAGACCCTGCTGCTGGGGGTGGACCGCCTCGACTACACCAAGGGCATCCGACACCGCCTCAAGGCGTACGAGGAACTGCTCGCCGAGGGGTCCGTGACCGCCGGGGACACGACCTTCGTGCAGGTGGCGACGCCTAGCCGGGAGAGGGTCGAGGCCTACCAGCGGCTCCGCTCCCAGGTAGAGGGCACGGTCGGGCGGATCAACGGTGAACACTCCCCGATCGGATCCGTCGCCGTCCACTACCTGCACCACTCCTACGACAAAGCGGAGATGGCGGCGTTCTATCTCGCCGCCGACGTCATGCTCGTCACGCCGCTGCGCGACGGAATGAACCTGGTAGCCAAGGAGTACGTGTCCTGCCGCCACGACCTGGGAGGTGCACTGGTACTCAGCGAGTTCGCCGGAGCGTGGCACGAACTGAACCGGGCGTTCGTCTGCAACCCCCACGACATCGAGGGACTGAAACAGACCATCCTCAAGGCCATCGCGGCCTCCCCCGCCGAACGTCGCAAGCGGATGCGGGCCTTGCGCGCGAAGGTGCGCGACAACGACGTCCAGAACTGGGCCGCCCGCTACCTCAGCGCCCTGGACGCCGCCCCCCACCGGCCGGTCGACGACGACGAGGACGACGACGAGCGGGACGACCCAGGCTCCGGTTCGGTGGTGGCCGACCCGTCCGTCGCACCGTGGACGGCCCCCGCGGATCAGCGGGAGCAGCGCTGAAACCCCTGCCGCCGGACCTGGTCGGCGCGATGACCGGTCTCGCCCAGCGCAGCCGAGTGCTGGTCGCCGTCGACTTCGATGGGACACTGGCACCGCTCCAGAACGACCCGTCGCGCTCACGCTCGGTGCCCGGTGGGATCGAGGTCCTGCGCGCCGCGGCCGCCTTGCCCGGCGTCTGGGTGTCGCTCGTATCGGGTCGTGACCTGGAGACCCTGGTCACGCTGACTGGCGTCACCCGGGACGACCGGATCGTCCTCATCGGGAGCCACGGCGCCCAGACCAGCCTGGCAGCCGACCTCACCGAGTCGCTGCTCAACGCCGCACAGCGGGCGCTGCTGGAGGTCGTCACCACCAGGCTGGAGTCGATCGCGGATCACAGGGCCGGCGCGCGGGTGGAGCTCAAGCCAACCGCCGCCGTGCTGCATACCCGCGGCATGGAGGCGCAGACCGCCGCGGAGGCCGCGGCCGAAGCGGAGACGGTAGGCGAACGCCATACCGGTGTGCACACCATGAAGGGCCATGATGTCGTGGAGTTGAGCGTGGTCAGCACGAGCAAGGGAGATGCCATCCGACATCTGCGCGGCAGTGTGCGGGCCGAAGTGGTGGCCTACTTCGGCGACGACGTCACCGACGAGCGGGCGTTCGAGGTGCTCGACTGGATCAACGGTGACGTGGGGGTCAAGGTCGGCCAGGGAGAGACCGTTGCCGGGCACCGGGTGGACGGACCCAGCGAGGTAGTCGAGGCGTTGGAGCTGTTCGTCGGAGCCCGAGCGCACAAGAGCTGACCTGCGCGACCGCACCGGAGCACGCGGGGTGGGCCGGGTCAGCCCCACCAGAAGGACGTCGCGATCAGCGCGTACAAGGCGACCAGGACGACGCCCTCGTACCACGTCGACTTGCCGTCGAGGGTGATGAACACGGCGAGGAGTGCGCTCAGCAACAGGCTGGCGAGCAGCAGCGGTGACAGCACCAGGGTGAACGAGGCGGCACCGAGCAGCGGCGACACGAGCAGCACCACCGGTGCTACGACCATCGCGATCTGCAGCGGCGACTGCAGCACCACCTGAAGCGCGTGTTCCGCGCGGTTCTTCATCGCCAACTGGATACCGACGAAGTTCTCCACGGCGTTGCCGGCGATCGCGACGATGACCAGGCCGGCGAAGGCGTCGCTGATGTGCAGCGCGCCCATGGCCGGCTTGAGGGCACCGACGAACCAGTCCGACACCAGGGCCGCCAGCACGCCGGTCACCGCGAGTACGACGACCGCGAGCCACAGCGGCCACGGTGGGGGTGGCGCCTCCGCTCCTTCCGCCCCGAGGGCGGTGGCTCCGCGGGACGCGCCAGCCGCGGTCCGGTCCGCTGGTGCGTTCGCGCTTCCCGTGCTGGGCGTGCCGGGGCCGTGGGGATCGGTCGCGGTTTCGGGGCCTTCCTGGCGCAGGGTGTAGACCAACAGGAGCCCGAAGGCCAGCAGCAGAACGATCGCGGTGATGACCGACAGCGTCCGCTCGTGCGTCGCGGCCGGGGTGTGCAAGTGATAGGTCAGGCTGGGGATGGCCAGGGCAGAGACCGCGAGCAACAAGCTCAGCCCGATGTCGCGTGCCGCATCGCCGGAGAACGTCTGAGTGCCGTGCTTGAGGCCGCCGGCGATGAACGCAATCCCCAGCACCAGCGCGACGTTGGCCAGGATGGAACCGACGATGGTGGCTTGCACGACGCCGATCAGTCCGCTGCGCAGGGCGAAGATCAGGATCAGCAGTTCAGGAAGGTTTCCCAGAGCGGACTGCAGGAGACCCGTGGCCGCAGGGCCGACGCGGTCCCCCAGCGCCTCGACTGCCCGCCCGACGCACGCAGCCAGCAGGGCCAGCGCCACAGCCGCCGTGATGAACGCCGGGACGTCGCCGAGCGAACGCGCCAGCGCCGCTGCCACCGTCACGCCGAGGGTCAGGCCGAAGAGCAGGCGGTCGCCCCGGCTGACCGCAGCGAGCGCGGAGCGGTCCGAACCGGAGCGCGAGGAGGGCGGCGGGTGGGTGGTGTTCGTGGTCACGCGGACAAGGATGCCCTGTCCGCAGCGGCGCCCGCCGCACGGTGCTTGGCGTCGGGGCCGGCCGCCGGTGCCGGCCGCCAGGCAGCACCGCTCTCTGCCAGAGGCGATCCGATCAGGGCATCCAGCGGCAAACACCGGCAAACAGCCACCTAGCGTCTCCGCGCAGCACGACCGATGGCGTGGGAGTGGCCGAGCGCAGCGATCTGGGTCACAATGCCCAGGCGGGGTGCGGCTTCCGTTTCCGAGCCCCGCGTCCGTCCCTTGACAACGGATCGTCCGGCACGTTCCTGCCGGTTAAGGAAGGTATTGCACATGGCAACAGTGAAGTTCGACCGTGCAACACGCATCTACCCAGGCGCCGACAAGCCCTCGGTATCCAACCTCGACATCGACATCGCCGACGGCGAGTTCCTCGTCTTCGTGGGCCCGTCCGGCTGTGGCAAGTCCACCAGCCTGCGGATGCTGGCAGGCCTGGAGGAGGTCAACGACGGCAAGATCTGGATCGGCGACCGCGATGTGACCGACCTGTCACCCAAGGACCGCGACGTCGCGATGGTGTTCCAGAACTACGCGCTCTACCCGCACATGTCGGTGGCCGACAACATGGGCTTCGCGCTGAAGATCGCCGGCGTCGAGAAGTCGGAGATCCGCACCCGCGTCGACGAGGCGGCCAAGATCCTCGACCTCCAAGATTACCTCGACCGCAAGCCCAAGGCGCTTTCCGGTGGCCAGCGGCAGCGTGTCGCGATGGGCCGGGCGATCGTCCGGTCGCCGCAGGTGTTCCTCATGGACGAGCCGCTGTCGAACCTCGACGCCAAGCTCCGCGTTCAGACCCGCACCCAGATCGCCTCGCTGCAACGTCGGCTCGGTGTCACCACGGTCTACGTCACCCACGACCAGGTCGAGGCAATGACCATGGGCGACCGGGTGGCCGTCCTCAAGGATGGCCTGCTGATGCAGTGCGACGCCCCCCGGCGGATGTACGACCACCCCAACAACGTGTTCGTCGCAGGCTTCATCGGCTCCCCGGCCATGAACCTGCTCGACGTTCCCGTGGTCGACGGCGGCGTCAAGTTCGGTTCGGGCGTCACCCCGATCCCACGTGACCACCTGACCAGCGCAGGCAACGCCGTCACCATCGGAGTTCGTCCCGAGGACCTGGACATCACCACCGACGGCCAGGGACTGCCTGTTCTCGTGGAGGTAGTCGAGGAGCTCGGTGCCGACGCATACATCTACGGCAGCACCAAGACGGCCAGTGGAGACAAGCCCATCATCGCCCGCGTCGACGGCCGCACGCCGCCGGCTAAGGGCAGCACTGTGCACCTCGCGCCCGACCAGGGGCACGTGCACCTGTTCAACAACTCGACCGGTCAGCGCATCGGCGCCTGATTGTCGCGCAAGCACCATCTGCACCACCGCGGTGGCGGTCGTCCTCAGGGGCGGCCGCCATCGCTGGCGTTTCGGTCAGGTTGCCAGCCGGTGTACGGCCGGTTCAATCTGCATCCGGCGGCGCCTGAGGCGGCGTGGCACTTCAGCCGGGGGTTTTACGATGGTGTGCGTGCCTCTGGAGATCATCGCGGCCCGACCGGATCCGGCGCTGCTCGACCTGCCGTGGGAGCTGCCCCTCGAAGACTGGCCCGAGTCGACCCTCGCCGCCCTGCCGCGCGGCATCTCCCGGCACGTGGTCCGGTTCGTCCGGCTCTCCGATCGCGTCCTGGCTGTCAAGGAGATCAAGGCCGACCTGGCGCGCCGGGAGTACGGCCTGCTACGCCTGCTTAACAAGTTGGACCTGCCGTGCGTAGAGCCGTTCGGCATCATCACCGGCCGGGTCGACGCGGCGGGTGAGCCGCTCGACGACGCGCTGCTCACCCGGCACCTGCGATTCTCCCTGCCATATCGCGCGCTGTTCAGCCAGAGCCTGCGCCCGGACACCGCGCAGCGGCTCATCGACGCCCTGGCGGTGCTGCTGGTGCGGGTGCATCTGGCGGGTTTGTGGTGGGGCGACGTATCCCTGTCCAACACGCTTTTCCGGCGAGACGCCGGAGCGTTCGCGGCGTACCTGGTCGACGTGGAGACCGGGGAGTTGCACGATGTGCTGACCGACGGCCAGCGCGAGCACGACCTCGACATCGCCACCATCAACATCGCTGGTGAATTCATGGACCTCGAGGCGGGGGGATTCCTCCCTGAGGGCACCGACCCGATCGAGACCGCGAGGACCATCGTCGCCCGCTACCGCGACCTCTGGCGTGAGCTCACCGAACTCGAGCGGTTCGAGCGGGGTGACCGTTGGCGGGTGGACCGTCGCATCCAGCGGCTCAACGACCTGGGCTTCGACCTGGGCGAGCTGTCCATGTCGACCGACATCGGCGGCACGCAAATCCAGATTCAGCCGAAGGTGGTCGACGCGGGACACCACTCGAGGCGACTGCTGCGACTGACCGGCCTGGACGTCGAAGAGAACCAGGCCCGACGGCTGCTGAACTCGGCCGACTCCTACCGGGCGAGCAAGGACCGGCAGAACGACGACGAGGAGCAGGTCGCCCATGACTGGCTGACCCGCGTGTACGAGCCCGTGGTCACGGCGGTGCCGCGTGAGCTCGCGGGCAAGCTGGAGCCGGCCGAGGTGTTTCACGAAGTACTCGAACACCAGTGGTACGCCTCGGAAAAAGCCCAGCACGACATCCCCCTGCGCGAGGCGATCGACGATTACGTCACGACCGTGCTGCCGAACAAACCCGACGAAGCGGCCGTGCTCGGCGTCGACACGGTGGAGATGCCGGTAGTGGCGACGTCGTAATCGCAGCGCTGAGCTTGGCGATGATCGCTCGCGAACGGTACTCCTGGCCCCTAAAGTGGAACCACGGGCAGGCAGTGGTGCCTGCCACACGCGGGTCAGGGCACCGCCCCGGCCCCGATCAGGGGGTCCATCGTGTCCGACTACACCGCACCGCCTCCGCCGCCCGGGGGCTACGAAGCACCCAGCTACGGAGTCCGGGCCGGCGGCGAGCTCGCCGCGTGGCCGCTCCGCGTGGGAGCGTTCCTGATCGACTACTTGCTGTACGTCCCGGGCTACATCCTCTACATCCTCGGGGCCCCGAAGGCGACGACCGTGACGTCAGGCGGCACGAGCTCACTGGTGGCCACCGGCGGATCAACCCCGCTGATGCTGGTCGGAGCGCTGTACATCGTTGCCATCGCCATCTGGAACCGCTGGCTGCGCGGGGGCGCGGGGCAGTCCCTGGGCAAGAGAGTGGTGGGCCTGCGGTTGCTCGGCGAGAGCACCGGCCAGCCGATCGGTGCCGGTCAGGCCTTCTTGCGCGACGTGGCGCACATCGTCGACTCCATCATCTGCTACATCGGCTTCCTGTTCCCGCTGTGGGACGCCAAGCGGCAGACGATCGCGGACAAGATCGTCAAGTCCGTCGTCGTCAGGGTATGACCGCACGGTGCACGGCATGAGGTCCGGGGCGCCAGCGCACAGCAGTGCAGGACCCGGGACCGCGACCACCCGGCCTCGCGCGCTTGCCGCACCTGGCACCACGCTGGTCCTCGCATCCGGTGCCGTAGGCGTGCTGTACGCCACGGGCGGCCGGGATCTCGGACCGCTCGCGACGTGCTGGTTCCACGCCGGCACCGGACTGTGGTGCCCGTTCTGCGGAAGCCTGCGCGCCGTGGCCGCGCTGAGCCACGGCCGGGTCCTCGATGCGCTGTCGTTCAACCTGCCGGTGGTGCTGCTGCTGCCGCTGGTCGGCGCACTCTGGGTGCAGCGGTTCGGCTGGGCCACCCGCGGCCGGGTGGTGGGCCAGCCGCGGGTGGGCAACCGCGGCCTCCTCGTGCTCGGCTCGGTGATGCTGGCCTTTGCCGTGCTGCGCAACACCCCGTACGGCGCGTGGCTGGCTCCCTGAGCGCCTCGCACCCCTTACGCCTCTTACGCCTCTTCCTCCTCTTCCCGCCTCTCCCGCTCAGCTCCGTCCGTAGGAGATCCACTCCATGTCCCACGTCCCACCCGCAGAGCCCGACCGCACTCCCGAGCCCGAGCCCACCGGGCTGATCGGTCCCTTCGACCTGCCGGGACCGCCCCCGCCGCCGCCGCAGTCGGTGCAACCGGTGCAGCCCGCTCCCGCGCCGCCCTCTCGGATGCCGCCGGACCCCCGACAAGACTTCCCGGCGTACACTTCCGTGCCGCAGGATCAGCGCCAGGACCTCGCAGGAAACGGGGGCGCCTACCCGCGCCAATTCGCCCCGTGGGGCTCGCGCGTCGGCGCGTGGCTCATCGACCGGTTGATCGGCATCGCGCCGGCGCTGGTGTTGGGAGCCATCGGTGCCGGCTTGGTCGCCGCGGGTAGCCAGACCGACGACAGCACCGGCACCACGGATTTCGGGCCGCTCGCCGCCGTCGGGTTCGTCCTCGTCGGCCTGGCCTACCTCACGGTGATCGTCATCGAGATCTGGAACCGCTGCATCAGGACCGGCCGCACGGGTCAGTCCATCGCAAGCGCTTGCTCGGCCTGTATCTGGTCAGCGAGCAGACCGGCCAGCCGATCGGTGCCGGCCTGGCCTTCGTCCGCGAGTTGTGCCACATCGTCGACGGCATCGTCTGCTATATCGGCTATCTGTTCCCGCTGTGGGA
>JAABUK010001857.1_pt1 | contig 39372 bp, 33 predicted proteins | sample 5559141 | NCBI WGS metagenome assembly JAABUK01 (sample SAMN10711869, study PRJNA513367) | rock metagenome | isolation source: Antarctica rocks | place: Antarctica: Victoria Land, Pudding Butte nord | collected 2016-01-03 | reverse complement strand
CAATCGCCGGGGAATTGAATACGGCTTCGCCGAAATTGCGCGCCGGAATCGTCGCAGTCGTTGTCAAGCGTTTACCGTCGGCGGTCAGAGCGGCGATTGTGACATTGACATCGAGTGAGCCTGTGTTTCTTAAAGCCGCCGCCCAGCCGCCCGCGCGCTGCTGCGGAACGCCGATCAACAAATCAATATCCGTCGGCTGATCGAGCAGCGCGTCGAGAATCGTTTTAAGATTTGCGCCGCCGCGTTCAATCAAATTTGAGCGAAGCGTTGCAAGAGTCAAAGCAGAATCAGTCGGCTTGCTTTGCACAGATGAGCGCAACAGCGCTTGAAAGGCTTCCGCGCCGAGGAAGCGTTCGACGAGCCGCCAGAGCATCGCGCCTTTGTTTGTGACAGAAGAAAAATAAGTGGCATCGAGCGGCGTGGCTTGCGAGAGCGGCGCATCACGTCTGGCAACCAAAGCATACGCCTGCCGCTCGCGCGTTCTTTCCGCTTCGGCGGCGTCACGCCCGAACTGCTTTTCGAGAAAGAGAGTTGCAAGATAAAGCGGCAAGCCTTCGCGCACCGCGCCGCCGCCTTCGCCGCGCACGGGAGTCGCGCCGCCGATCCACAAACGCGCCACTGTTTCAGAGACAAGCAACGCCGTGTCCGAATCGATTTTCGCGCGCCGGAAGGCCGCCGCGTCAAGCAACAGCGTGCCGCCGCTATTGAATCCAGCGCCGCGCGAAACGGCGACAAGGCGCACGGGAGCCTCAACTCTCCCGCCGAAAAATTCCGCGTAAAACATGCGCGCCGCCTGCGCTAACTTGATAATCGAATCGGCCTGCGCGCGTTCATTTGCGCTTGCGCCCTTCGGCAGATAGGCGCTGATGCCGCGCGCGTCATTCCCTCCTTCGACAATGTCCCAATCGCCTGTCAGAAAAAAAGGCTGCGCGTTGAACCTTTGCTCGAACACTGCGCTGCCGCTTGCGCGAGCGCTCGCTTGCGTTCCCGATGCGACAACTGTTTCGCCATGTCCTGCGGCATTGATCGACAGGCGAAACGGTGCTGTGTCTGCGCCGCGCACGGCATACTGCGTGTTCGGCGTCGGATACCAGAACGCCAGCGGCAGAAACGCTGTGCCGTCGGGCGAGACGGTTGCCAGCCCGCTGTTCTCCGCGACGGGTAAACGGTAATCGAGCGCGACGGTGACAGTCGTATCCGGCGCGACGGGTGTGGCGGGCGCGAGCGTTACGCGCTGCACTGTGTTCTTTAATTCCAAAGCGGGCGGGCGCAGCGTGGCTGGCGCGTCGTTGATGGCGGCGGATTTTATTTCCGCCTTCGGATTGAGCCGCAGACTAATACTATTTCCGGCGACGCGCCCGACATTGCGAATCGTCAAAACCGCGCGCACCGCGACAGCGCGCTCACCATTCGGCACAGTCGCCGTCACATCAAAGCGCGTCACTTCATAAACGGCACTGATTTGCGCGCGCACGCTTAAGCACGATGCGCACAAAAAGATAAGCCAGAAGGTCAGCACAAGCGAAAACTTTTTCATAGCTAATCGAGAACGTCCGGGAAAATGAGTTGCGATTTTATCAGCTTAATTACTGCTTGATTATTGCGTGTGGACGAGCTTGTGAATGTCGCGCAGCATTTCGAGAAGCGCTTGAAATCTTTCGAGCGGCAAAGCGTTCGGCCCGTCGCACGGCGCGCTTTCCGGGTTGTCATGCACTTCCATAAAAACAGCGTCAACGCCGCAAGCGACACCGGCGCGCGCGAGCGGTTCGATGAATCGGGATTCGCCGCCGGTTGTATCGCCTAATCCGCCCGGCAGTTGCAGCGAATGTGTGACATCGAAAACCACAGGCACGCCGAAGCCGCGCATAATCGGCAAGGAACGCATATCGACAATCAAATTGTTATAGCCGAAGCTTGCGCCGCGTTCTGTCAGCAATATTTTTTCGCAATTGGCGGCGCGTGCCTTTTTGACGATATTGCGCGCATCGTGAGGCGCGAGAAACTGTCCCTTCTTGACGTTGACGGCGCGCCCTGACCGAGCAGCGGCTTCGATTAAATCCGTCTGGCGCGAAAGAAACGCAGGGATTTGCAGAATGTCCGCGACTTCCGCGACGGGAGCCACCTGCGATACGTCGTGTATGTCCGTAACCACAGGCACGCCGATTTCCTTTTTCACTCGCTGCAAAACCTTTAAGCCTGCGCTCATGCCAAGCCCGCGAAAGCTATCGGGCGAAGTGCGGTTGGCTTTATCGAACGATGATTTGAAAACGTAATCGAGGCCGACGGCGCGCGTTCGTTCAAAGCATTCGCGCGCCATCATCAAGGCGTGCTCGGCTGATTCGATGACGCACGGCCCGGCGATAATCGTCAAGCGCCCGTCGCCGAACGTCGCCTTTGTTTCGTCGCCGACTTGAAATGATTGCATCGCCGATTCTTCGCTTGAACGATTCATGTTCAAATTACTTTACCTATTATCGTTACCTACATTTCTTATTTTGCCGCGCGGCGACGCAAATCCTTCAAACTGTTTTCGACCAGCCGACGATTGGAAGCATCCGGCCTTTGCTGCAAATATCTTTCGTATTCCTTGATGGCATCTGCCGGACGCGCCGCCTTGTCGTAGAGCAATCCCAGATTGTAATGCGCCTCTGGGAAATCGCCGTTTCGCGCGTCAATCGCCGCACGCAAGGCAGATTCGGCGTTCGTATAATCCTGCTGAACCGCGAGCGCAGTTCCGAGAGCGTATTGCGCGTCTGCGTCCGGCTTGTCGTTTTGCTCAATCGCTTTGCGCAACGCATCCGCCGCTTCCGCGTAGTGTTTTTGTCCGAGCAGGATAATTCCCGTTTGATAGTAGGCATCGGAATACGCGCCGCCGCGCGCGTCAATTGCCGCCCGATATGCTTCGAGAGCATTGCGCGCATCGTTCTGCTGCTGCAACGCGAAGCCGAGATTGTACTGCGCAGCCGGATAATTGCCGCCCTTTTGCTCGATGGCGGCGCGAAACTCCGAAGCGGCGGCGGCAAACTGTCCCTTTAGCATTAAGGTTTGTCCGAGACGATTATGCGCCGACGGAAAATCCTTTTGCAGCTCAATCGCCTGACGAAAATCATTTGCCGCCGCGTCTTGGTTTCTGATGGAAAAATTGTAAGCGCCGCGCTCGTAAAATTCGGCGGCTGTTGTCGGCTCGCCTGTCGGCGGTGAAGCGTGCGCGCCTTGTTGATTAGAGCTAGCATCGGGCGACAAAACGCGTCCGAGCGCTTCGCCGTCGTTATCGTTGGCGGAAGTTTGCGAGGATATTGGAGAGCGCTTTCCCGCCACATAAGCGACAAGGCCGACGATTAACACGAGTCCGATGAGACCTGCCGCGAGAAGTGCGAGCGGCTGCTTGAACCATTCTGGAGAGGCACCGTCTTGCTTGAGCGGCACGCGCACGCGCGAGGCGGAATTTCCAGCCGTTGAAGGTATAGATGAAGCCGCCGCCGAAAATTTATCAGCGGCTTTCGCGCCCGGCGAGCCGCCTGTTTGCAGTGCCTTGTCCTGCGCCGTGTCTGCGCCGGGCATAACTTCAGTTGTCGCCGCCGCGCGGTTTTCACGCAGCCGTTCAATGTCGATGATGAGCCGTCCCGAAGGCGTTTCGGTTCCCGCGCCGCGCAATGTCTCGATGGTCGGCGCGCTGAATCCCGCAGCGTGTTCAAGCCCGAGTTGCTCTGCGACGTTGTAAAGCTCGCGCCGAAATTCACCCGCGTCGCGCGGCCTTTGCGCGGGATTCTTTTCCAGCGCGTGCAGCACGACTTGTTCGAGCGCGGGCGGAATAGCGGCGACGATCTCGCGCGGCGGGCGCGGCATTTCGGAAGATTGTTTGAGCGCGACGGCAAGCGGCGTCGAACCCGTGAAGGGAGTCGCGCCCGCGAGCATTTCGTAAAGAAGAATACCGAGACTGTACACGTCGGACGCGGGCGTAAGCGTTGCGCCGTCGCATTGTTCGGGAGACATATAACGCGGCGTGCCGATCATGACTCCCGCTTCCGTGAGCGTCATGGAACTGCTGCCGTCGGCTTGTTCGAGCGCGACTTTAGCGATGCCGAAATCGAGAACTTTAACGATAGCCGGAGCGTGTTGTCGTTCGACGATAAAAATATTGCCGGGCTTCAAATCGCGGTGAATGATTCCGGCTTCGTGCGCCGCCGCAACCGCTGCCGAAATTTGCAGCATGATGGAGACGGCGCGCGCAGGATCGAGCGGCGCGCTCGTCAAAAGCAGATCGCGCAGAGAGTGGCCTTCGAGCAGCTCCATCACGATGTAAACATAGCCGTCCGGCGTTTCGCCGAAGTCCGTGACGGCGACGGCGTTAGTGTGCTGCAGGCGTCCGGCAGCACGCGCTTCGCGGCGAAAACGCTCGCGCGCGGCTTCGTCCGTCACGAGGCGCGGGTTCAGCACTTTGATTGCCACAGGACGATCAATTAATAAGTGCGTCGCGCGGTAAACCGTTCCCATCCCGCCTTCGCCGATGCGTTCATCCAAACGGTACTTGTCGTCGAATGCGCGCCCGATCAAGGAATCTACGGGCATGTTTGAAACGACAGTCGAATCTGCCTGCAGCGGCGTGTTGTCTTCGAGACACGTCACCACGTCGTCCGCATAACTTCTTCCGCATTTCGGGCAATGAAGCATAATAAAACTCGCAGGCAAACTAATCGTCCAAGCAAATCGTCGCACCGCTTTTTCAGCGAGATACAAGTTCCGGCATTTTCACTTTTGCATCAATCGCTAATCATCAATCGTTAATCGTCGCCTGCAACAGATGCGCGCGCGTCGTGCGCGGTTGTTTCAACTTCGCGGCCTTCGGATGTCGCGGTTTCGTGGCGCAAGCGATTTTCGTGAGCGGCGCGGACAAACGAAGCGAAAAGCGGATGCGCGCTCAAAGGCTTCGATTTGTATTCGGGATGAAATTGGCAGCCGAGAAACCATGGGTGGACATCGCGCGCGAGTTCAATTATTTCGACAAACTTTTTATCGGGCGAAACGCCGCTGAAGATGAGTCCGGCCTGTTCCAGAGCCTCACGAAACTCCGGATTGAATTCGTAGCGGTGGCGATGCCGCTCTTTGATTTCCGCCGCTTCGCCGTAGACTTCACGCGCCAGCGAACCGGCTGTTAATTCGCAAGGCCATGCGCCGAGACGCATCGTGCCGCCGAGTTCTTCGACGCCGACGAGATCGCGCAGTTTGAAAATCACGGGATACGGAGTTTCAGCGTCGAACTCCGTCGAATCGGCGTCGCGCAGGCCGCACAAAGAGCGCGCGTATTCGATGCAGGCGGTTTGCATTCCGAGACAAATTCCGAAATACGGCGTTTTGGATTTTCTTGCGTAAGCAATGGCCTTAATCATGCCTGCGACGCCGCGTTTGCCGAAGCCGCCCGGCACGAGTATCGCATCGAAGTCGCGCAAGCGATTTTCGTAATCGTCGCTCATCAATTCTTCGGATTCGACCCAGCGCACATGCACGCGCACGTTGTTCGCCACGCCGCCATGCGTTAAGGCTTCGCGCAGAGATTTGTAGGAATCCTCCAGCTCGACGTATTTGCCGACGATGCCGATGGAAGTTTCGCCCACGAGAGGTTCGGTGATTGTCGAAACGAGTTCGCGCCATTCAGAGAGGTCTGTGCGCGCGGCGCGGTCTGCCAGATTAAGCGAGTTGATGATTAATTCATCCAAGCCCTGTTCGTGAAAAGCGAGCGGCACTTCGTAGATCGTATCGACATCGAGCGCGGTGATAACGGCGGATTCCTTGACGTTGCAAAAGAGCGCAATCTTGCCGCGCAAATCTCTCGGCAGCGCGCGGTCGGAGCGGCATAAGAGAATGTCCGGCGCAATACCTATTTCGCGCAACTCGCGGACGGAATGCTGTGTCGGTTTGGTTTTGAGTTCACCGGCGGCAGCAATGTAAGGCACCAGCGTGACGTGAACGAAAAGCGCGTTGCCCGTGCCTTCCTCGTTGCCCATTTGACGAATCGCTTCGAGAAACGGCAACGATTCGATGTCGCCGACAGTGCCGCCGATTTCGACAATCACTATGTCCGGCTTGTCTTTGTCGGCGACGGCGCGCACAGCCGATTTAATTTCATTAGTGATGTGCGGAATGACTTGAATCGTTTTGCCGAGGTAATCGCCGCGCCGCTCTTTTTCGATAACGGAAAGATAAATTCTACCTGTCGTCCAGTTATTTGCCTGCGAAAGATTCGCGTGCGTGAAGCGTTCGTAGTGGCCTAAGTCTAAATCCGTTTCCGCGCCGTCGTCCGTCACGAAAACTTCGCCATGCTGAAAGGGCGACATCGTTCCCGGATCGACGTTGATGTAAGGATCGAGCTTGATGAGCGCGACGCGCAACCCGCGCGCTTCCATCAAACAGCCGATGGAAGAAGCGGCGAGACCTTTGCCGAGACTTGAAACCACCCCACCCGTCACGAAAATATATTTAGGCATCCACTTCCCTTTTAATAATGGCGCGCACGCGCTCTAAATCTTCCGGTGTATCGACGCCGATTGATGGCGCGGTTGCTTCGATAACTTTGATAATGATGCCGTGCGAAAGCGCGCGCAATTGTTCGAGCGCTTCTGTTTGTTCGAGCACGGACAAAGGCCAGTTCGCGTATTCTAACAAAACTTTGCGGCGGTAGACATACAGCCCCGTGTGTTTGCGAAAAAGTTTAAGCAATGAAACGTCATGTTGCAGCACGGCGGCGAGGCTGCCGTGTTCGCGCACGGCATCGCGCGGGTACGGAATCGGCGCGCGGGAAAAATAAAGCGCGCGTCCCGCTTCGTCCGTCACAACCTTCACAACGTCTGCGCTCAACACGTCGTCGGCATTCGTGATTGCTTCGCAAGTCGTGACGATCATCGCGCTTTCGTCCTGAATAAGTTCATCAACGGCGCGCTCGATTGTATTCGGTGAAATCAGCGGCTCGTCGCCCTGCACATTGACGATTATCTCTGCGTCTTCGAGCGCAACGGCAACCTCGGCAAGACGGTCGCTGCCGCTTTTATGGTCTGCGCGAGTCATCAAGGCTTCGTGTCCCGCATCTATCACCGCAGACAAAACGCGTTCGTCATCGGTGGCGACGATAGCACGCGCAACGTTCCGCGCGGCGAGCGTGCGTTCGACGACGTGGAGAATCATCGGGCGATTGTCGATTAAGAGAAGCGGTTTGCCGTGCAGCCGCGTCGAAGCATAGCGCGCGGGAATAATGGCGACAGTTTTTTTGTAGGTCGGAGAATCCGCTTGAGTCACGGGATAACAAGATAACTTCCACTTCCGTAAGTGTCAAACAATTATCTACCCGCAAACATGCCGAGCAACCGTGAGCACCTTGCGATTCGCTATGCGAGTTAAATTAACCCAAGCTACCCGTTATTAAACTTTGGATTTCTTTGAATTGCCGCTAGCATAAGCCTCGTGGACAAGAGTTCCTAATTTTATGGCTTTAGCCGAACTATTCGGCTAAAGCCGACTCTTCTAGTGCTCACTGATCCACTGGCTAAAGCTAGTGGCAACTGATAAGTATCGACTTGGGATATTACACCGTGAGTTTAATTCTCGAACAGCGGCACAGTTTGACAGCCGTAGTCTCGCGGGCTACCATGTTTGACTCATTAACAATCCTGTTTGTCGGCACTATTTAGATTGTTGTGAGAATAATCTTGCTGGCGAGGAATGTTCATGTCACGCGACGTTGCAGAGAATATCGTAGAGCTTATCGGCCACACCCCGCTTCTTCATCTGGCGCGTTTCTGCCAATCTCCGCTCGCAGACGTTTATGCCAAACTCGAATATCTCAATCCGGGCGGATCAATCAAAGACCGCGCCGCGCTCGGCATGATCGTCGACGCTGAAGGGCGCGGCACGCTTCGTCCCGGCGCGACTATCATCGAACCGACCGCAGGCAATACGGGCATCGGCCTTGCCCTCGTCGGCATCGCGCGCGGCTATCGCGTGATACTGTGCGTGCCTGAAGGATTCTCGCGCGAGAAGATGAAGGTGATGGAAGCGCTCGGCGGCGAGATTCGTTATGTCACGAAAGAAGAAGGCATGAAGGGCGCAATCGCGCTGGCGAAAAAGCTGGAGGAAGAAATTCCCGACAGTTTTGTGCCGCAGCAATTCGAGAATCCGTCCAATCCGTGTTTTCACGAGCAGACGACGGCACGCGAAATCATCGAACAAATGGACGGGCGCATCGACGCTATCGTGATCGGCGCGGGCACTGCCGGAACTTTCACAGGCGTGGCGCGCGCTGTTAAGAAAATAAATGCGGCGGCGCTCTGCGTGCTCGTCGAACCCGAAGGCTCTATTTTCGGCGGCGGCTCGCCCGGCTCACACAAAGTCGAAGGCATCGGTCAATCGCAATTCGTTCCGCCAAATTACGACGAAACGATGGTCGATGAAGTGATGATGATTACGGACAAAGAAGCTTTCGCTGCCGTGCGTCGTCTCGCTGAAACTGAAGGCGCGCTCATCGGCGGCTCCGGCGGCGCAGCGGGGGCAGCAGCACGGCGCATCGCCGAACGACTCGGCGCAGGCAAACGCGTCGTTACAGTTTTCCCGGACGGCGCGGAACGCTATATGAGCCAAGGAATTTTCGATTCATAAACTGAACACTTTGTAAAAGAATATGGGATTTGCAACAACAGCGATTCATGCGGGGCAAGAGCCTGACCCGACGACGGGCGCGGTGACCGTGCCTATTTATCAGACTTCGACTTACGCGCAGGACGGCTTGGGCAAGCACAAGGGCTACGAGTATGCGCGGACACAGAACCCTACGCGCGCGGCTCTCGAACAAAATATCGCGGCGCTCGAAGGCGCGCGGTTCGGCTTTGCGTTTGCTTCCGGCATGGCGGCGATTGATGCCGTGCTGCGGCTCGTCAAAGCGGGCGATCACGTCATCGTTTCCGATAATACCTACGGCGGCACGTTTCGTCTCTTCAGCCGCATTCTCGCCAATTACAATATCGAATTCGATTTCGTCGAGACATCGGACGCATCGAACGTCGAAGCCGCTTTGAAGCCGAACACTAAAATGGTTTTTCTGGAAACGCCGACGAATCCAGTGATGATCGTCACGGACTTGCAGGCCGTTTCCGACATCGCGCACAAAGCGGGCGCGCGCGTCGTTTGCGACAACACTTTCATGTCGCCTTATTTGCAGCGCCCGCTTGAATTCGGCGTTGACATCGTTGTTCATTCGACGACGAAATATCTCAACGGGCATTCGGACGGCGTCGGCGGCGTCGCTGTTTTGAACGACGAAAAGGATGCCGAGTGGCTGGGGTTCGTGCAGAACGGCGTCGGCGCGATTCTCTCGCCGTTCGATTCATGGCTCGTTTTGCGCGGCACGAAAACGCTTGCGCTGCGCATGGAGCAGCATGATCGTTCGGGACGCCTCGTCGCGGCATTTCTGGAAGAGCATCCGAAAGTGCAGAAACTTTATTATCCGGGATCGCTTTCGCATCGCCAGCACGATCTGGCTAAACGACAGCAACGCGGTTTCGGCGGCATGGTGGCCTTCGATGTCGGCTCGCTCGAAGCTGCCCGCACGGTGCTCGAATCTGTTAAGCTATGCACGCTCGCAGAAAGCTTGGGCGGAGTGGAAACATTGATTTCGCATCCATTGACGATGACGCACGCTTCCGTTTTGCCGGAAACGCGCGCGCGGCTCGGCATTACCGAAGGGCTTGTGCGCATCTCCGTCGGCATCGAAGACACGGATGATATTATCGAAGACTTGGATCAGGCTTTGAGTAAAATATAGCGGGCAAAGTATCGGCAAAGCGACGCGCGGCGCGTGATTGATTTTCGTTGGCTGCGTCTTGCTTGTTACCTTTTTATGATTATCGAACTGCACGCAAAATCGGATGTCGGGCGGGTGCGACGCGGCAACGAAGACAACTTTTTGTTGCTCGATTTAAGCACCGGCAAGGCTCTGACACACTCCGACGGCGTGGAGACTCCACCTGAATTAAGCCGCTTCGATCTTGGCGATAAAGGACTCGTGCTTGTTGTTTCCGACGGCATGGGCGGCGCGCTGGCGGGCGATGTGGCGAGCAAGATGGCCGTCGAGGGCGTGCGCGAAATGCTCGTCGGCAGCGCGGACGACGCGGATGAACAGGAAAGCTACGCGACGGAAGATGCGACGCTCGTCGATTGCCTGCGCAACGCGACGGTTTACGCCAATCTAGCCATACACCATCGCAGCCAATCGGATTCGCGCTGCAGCGGAATGGGCGCGACGTTTACGGGAGCGGCAATCAAAAACGGCGTGCTGGATTTAGTGCAGGTCGGCGATAGTCGGGCGTATATGCTGCGCGGCGATGAAATCAAGCAGATCACAAAGGATCAATCCCTCGTTCAGCAGCTTGTCGATGTCGGGCAGATTACGGAAGAAGAAGCCGAGACGCACATGTTTCGCAACGTGATTCTGCAGGCTCTCGGTGCGCAGGGCGAACTTGCTCCCGTCACAGGGCGCGCGCAGTTGCGCAACAGCGATTACTTGCTTTTGTGCAGCGACGGTCTCTCGAACAAATTGAGCGCCGAAGACATGCAGCGCATTGTAAAGGCGAACGCAAACGACCTCGCCGCCGCGTGCGCGGAAATGATCGACGAAGCCAATCGTCGCGGCGGCGAAGATAATATCACCGTCGTCCTCGCGCGCTTTACGGGCGAGGACTTGGAAGCGCCGGATTCAAACGAAATCACCATCGAATCTTCCGCATCAACTCAAGATCAAACCGAAGACGATACATCCGAAACGCTGCGTTGAACTTCGTCAGCAAAGCATTTCAATAAAGTCTCTCGTCTCGACATCGGTTCGAACGGCATTAAATATTTTCATTACCTCTTTGCTTCTCTCGTAAGTCTTACGGTGCGGCTATTATGGAGTTGCTCTCAGGATTCGTACTTGCCGTGCCAATACTTGCAGCTGGCATTGCGCTGATATTGTATGTGCGTTCAGGCTCCAGCCGCGAGGCACACTCTGAGCGCGAGCACAGTTTCACGACACACCAGCAAGCCGTCAAAACTCAACGTCAAATCGAGCGCCGACGCGGTCGGGTCTGGTGGAAAATAGATGAATTGTACGCAGAGTTTGAAGAGAGGTCTGCGACTAAAATGCCTGTCGGTTTGCTGCCGTCAGCATTAAAGGTATCATCATCAGATGAGCGCGCCGTAGAGGTAACAATTGGCGAGACTTATATGCTCGATGATGTGCAAAAGGCTTACGAAGCATTCCGGCGACAAAGTTGATAAGGGAGCGCGTAAGGTGCTACAAACTTCTAAATCTGTTTATTGCCGTCGGTCAGTTCTGAAGTGCGCCAGCCGGGTTCGAGGCCGACGCGACGCACGTAGATAGAAGCTCCCTGCATTTTTTCCACCACCACACGATCACCCGCTTCGAGCGGTTCTTCGCCTTCCGATGGATAGGCCGTCCACGTCGAGCCATAAACCTTCACCGCGCCTTCATGGAGCGCGCCGCGACTCGATGAAACGACGATGCCGACCCGTCCGGGCAGCGAATCGACTCCCATCTTGAGCGCCTTATTATTTGTTTTGCGCGGCGAAAGATACTTGGCGAAAATGGTGCGCGAGGCGGCGGTGAGCGCGATGGAAACAACGGCAAAGATGAGAAATTGTAAGGGCAGGCTGTCTATCCCGGCGAGTCCGCAAAGCGCCGCCGCCAGCGCTCCGATGCCGAACCACAGCAGCACGAAACCCGTCGTGAACACTTCCGCGACAATCAGTATTACGCCTAAGATGCTCCACCAAATCCACATCCGTGTAGTTCCTTAATTCAAAAGAAAACCTTCCGCAGACACGTTTCAATCGGAGTGCTTTAGCCGCGCAGCATATTCTTCATAATGAACCAGACGTTGGCCGGGCGCTCGGCTAATCGGCGCATAAAATACGGATACCAGTGCTTTCCGTAAGGCACATAAACGCGCATGTTATAGCCGTCGCGCGCGAGTTGCTCCTGAAGATCGCGGCGCACGCCGTAAAGCATTTGAAACTCGAAAGCTTCCTTTTTGATTCCCTCGCGCTGCATGTGTTCGACGGTTGCATCGATCATGCGCGGATCGTGCGTCGCAATGCCATGATATGTGCCGGACGATAACAGCAGTTTCATCACCTTTATATAATTTTCGTCAACGTCCTTTTTGTCGGGGAACGCGACGCTCGCAGGTTCGTTGTAAGCCCCCTTGCAGATGCGTATGCGCGCGGGGATTTTCAAAAGATTTTCGGCGTCCGCAAAGGTACGGCGCAAATAAGATTGCAGCACGATGCCGACATCGTTGACGCCGAACTCTTCGCGCAACTGTTTGAAAATATCAATCGTCTTTTGCGTGACGACTGATCCTTCCATATCCACGCGCACGAAATTGCCGCGCCGCGCGGCGTCTTCGACAATCGCGCGTGCGTTGCGGTAAGCGAGTTCCGTGTCGATGTCTAGGCCGAACTGCGTCAGCTTAATAGAGACGTTCGACTTGATGCCTGTTTCATCTATGCGCGCCAGCACGCGCAGATATTCGCGCACTTCCTCGCTCGTTTCGGCGGCGTTGGCGACTGATTCATTGAGATGATCGAAGGATGCCGTGCAGCCGAGGGCGTTCAATTGGCGAATCGCGGCGGCGGCTTCTTCAATATTCTCACCGGCGACAAAACGCGTCGTCATCTTTTTGAATAAAGGAAAGCGCGTGGCGAAATCCTTGAGCTGTTCCTGACGTGACAAGTAAAGAAGTGCGTTTCTGGTGACCATAGGTTTTTTATTCGGCGAGTGTCGATTTTCCATCGAAAAGTAAAGTCACGGCGGCGTTGTGCTATGCTTTATGATGATGATCGTAGCGCTTCGAGTATCTTGCAAGCGAACCTTTGACCTGAAGTCAAAGCTTAAGGATTAAATAACACATGCGCTGGAAGCTGATGTTCATCGCTGCGCTTGTTTCAGGCATTGCCGGGACAGGATTAACGCTTGCGCTCATCTGGGCGTTTATCGGCTATGCAAACCCGCTCGGGGCGCGTCTCGCTGTCGCGTTCGATTTCATCGCATTGAGCGCGCTGTTGATTCCGCTTATCACGACTGTGCTCGCCAGCATTTTCGTTTACCGCCACACGGCACGCCGCAGAAAATTACAGGCCGTCCTTACAGCCGTCATCGCGCTCGTGTTCACTCTCACCTTTTTCATTCTCGGCTCGACCTTTTTTTCGAGGCGAAAGCCTGCGCCGTCTTACTCGACACCGCCACCGCCATCGCGCGCCATTAGTTAAAAACAACAAAGAGCATAAGTGATTCGTTCAATCGCGCGCAAGCAACTCGCTGCAAATGGCTGTTACGTTCCTTCGCTTTGACGAAAGCTCACTCATTTCGGGTTTAGTATGTGGCGCGATAGAACGATGCGTTGAATTTCCGAAGTGCCTTCGTAGATAGTCGTGACGCGTGCATCGCGGTACATGCGCTCCACCGCGTAGTCGCGCGAATAGCCGTTGCCGCCGTGAATCTGCACGGCATCGGCGCATATTTTATTCGCCGCTTCGGATGCGTAAAGTTTCGCCATCGAAGCGAAGTAGCCTGTTTGTTTGCTGCCTACGTCCTTCAAGGATGCGGCGCGCAAGGTCAGCAGGCGCGCCGTCTCCGTCTGCGTCGCCATGTCCGCGAGCTTGAATTGAATCGCCTGAAACTCGCTGATAGATTGACCGAACGCCTGTCGCTCCTTCGCATATTTCAAGGATTCTTCGAGCGCGCCCTGTGCTATGCCCGTCGCAAGCGCGGCAATGCCGATGCGCCCGTTATCCAGACTGTTGAAAGCCACCTTCATGCCGTTGCCTTCGCCGCCCAAAACATTTTCGGCAGGCACGCGCACGTCCGCAAAACTCATCTCGGCGGTCTGCGAAGCGCGCTGTCCCATCTTGTGCTCGATGCCCGAAACAGTTAAGCCCGGCGTGTCCGCTTCGACGATAAAAGCCGTCACGCCTTTTTTTCCCGCTTCACGATTCGTCACCGCCATCACGATATAAACTCCTGCTTCGCCGCCGTTCGTGACCCACGATTTTGTGCCGTTGATAACATAAGCATCACCGTCGCGTGTGGCGCGCGTGCGCAAACTCGTCGCATCTGATCCGGCCTGCGGTTCCGACAAACAAAACGCGCCGAGTGTTTCGCCCTTTGCGAGAGGCACAAGATATTTTCGCTTTTGCTCGTCCGTGCCGAAGCTCAAAATCGGATAGCAGCACACGGAGTTTGTGACGGCGACGATCACGCACACGGAAGCATCCGCGCGCGCAATCTCTTCGAGGGCGAGGGCGTAAGCGACGGTGTCGAGGCCTGCGCCGCCCCACTCTTCCGGGATAATCATGCCGAGCAATCCGAGTTCGGCTAATCCGTTTAATTGCTCGCGCGGGAATTTGGATTGCTCGTCATATTCATGCGCGCGCGGCGCAATCTCGCCCGTCACGAATTCGCGCACGGACGCCTGCACCATTCGCTGATCTTCCGATAACTCAAAATCCACTTTGGCACTCCTTATGTCTTTGGATGAACAAAGAAAACTAGCACGGGACGGACGCGCAAACAAGCGAAGGCTTCCGGCATTCGAGGAAGAAAGATTTGTGCGGTTTTCATTTTCAGTGCGTAAGCTTGCCGACGCATTTTGCTTCAACTACAATAAGCGAGTTACGTTCGCAGTAGTTTTTACGTCACTCGATGAAACCTCTTTTAGTTTTAATTCTTGCCGCATACACAATCGCGGCGGTTCATTCGATTCTCGCGTTCGTCAATAAACGCAATGCCGAGCGCGTGTCGCTTTATGCGCTTGCAGTTGGCTTTGCGATGCACACGGCGGCGCTCATACTCGATTGGGTTCAGGACGGGCATTATCCGCTTTACTCTTTGCGCGAGACGCTTTCGTTTCTCGCATGGACGCTCGCCGCGACTTACGGATTGATGCTTTATCGCTATCGCACGCTGGTCGCGCTCGGCACTTTCACTTTACCGCTCATCGCCGTTTTGACTTTCGCCGCCACCGCCGGGCACGATGCGAATTTGAATTCTCCGGGAGCAATCGTCGTAGATAATGCAAGCTGGCTTTTTCCAGTCCACACGACGCTGCTGTTATTCGCTTATGCGTCGTTCTTCGTCGTCTTCGCGGCAAGCATTATGTATCTATGGCAGGAACGCGAACTGAAGCTTAAAACATTTAGCAGCATCTTTCATCGCCTGCCTTCGCTGTCAGCCGTCAATGATATTGCGACGAGCACTGCGGCCATCGGCTGGACGCTCTTAACGCTCGGAATCCTAACGGGAATGCTCTGGTCTTCGTCGCGCGACGGGCATTTATGGCACAACGATCCGAAGGAAATTTTCGCGCTGCTCACATGGCTGCTGTATCTTGCGCTGATTCATTATCGTTTGTCCGCGAGCTGGCGCGGGCGCAAAGCCGCATGGCTCGGCGTCGCCGGGTTCGCGCTTGTGCTCTGCACATTCTTCGGCGCGCGTCTTCTCGGCGGCTACCACGTTTTTAACTGAGATTAGTGTTCAGTTGTCAGTAAAGGCTTTTAGCTGGAAACTGACCACTGAAAACTGAAAACTGATTTTCGATGTCCATTTTACTTGTCGGACTCAATCATAAAACCGCGCCAATCGAAGTGCGCGAGCGTCTGGCTTTTTCCGATGAAGCGTGCGGCGCTAATTTGCGCGCGCTCGTTGACGGCGAAGTCGTGCGCGAAGGATTGATTGTTTCCACTTGTAACCGCGTCGAAGTGCTGACCGCGACAAACGATGCGCGAGTGGAACCCGCAGGCATCGACCACATCGCCCGTTTTTTGAGCCGATCAAGACAAATACCGCACAGCGATTTTCATACTCATCTTTACAACTACACGGATGAACAAGCCGTGCGCCATTTATTTCGCGTCGCGTCATCGCTCGATTCGATGGTCGTCGGCGAGCCGCAAGTGCTCGGCCAAGTGCGCCGCGCTTACTCGCAGGCCATCGAAGCCGGAACTGCCGGGCGCATTCTGAGCCGCCTCGTTCATCAAGCGTTTCGCGTCGCCAAGCGCGTGCGCAACGAAACGGGAATCGCCGCCAGCGCCGTTTCCATCAGCTACATGGCCGTCGAACTCGGGCGCAAGATTTTCGGCTCGCTCAAGAACAGCACGGTGCTTCTAATCGGCGCAGGCGAAATGGCCGAACTCTCGGCGCGTCATTTATTGAACGCGGGAGCAACGCGCGTGCTGATCGCCAACCGGACGCTTGCCTCCGCGCAGAAACTCGCGGCGGATTTCGGCGGTCAGGCAATTGACTATGACAACCTCGCTGCTCATCTGGCCGAAGCGGACATCGTAATTTGCTCGACGGCTGCCGCCAATAACGAATACGTTGTGACAAAAGACATGGCGCGCCGGGCTTCGGAGACGCGCCGCAACCGGCCTTCATTTTTCATAGATATTTCCGTGCCGCGCAACGTCGATCCGGCGATCAGCGAAATCGGCAATCTCTTCGTTTTCGATGTAGACGATTTGGAATCCGTCGTCGCCTCGAATGTGCGCGAGCGCGAACGCGAAGCCGAACGCGCCGAATTGATTGTCGAGTCCGAAGTCACGCAGTTTCAGCAGACTTTGCGCGCGCTGGATTTCGGCCCCGAAGTCGGCGCGCTGCGTCGTAAAATGCAGTCAATCGCACGCGACGAAATCGCACGCCAGCGCGCGCGATTAGGCGAGCTTTCTCCCGAACAAGAGCGCGCCATCGAAGCGCTGCTGCTCTCCACCGTCAACAAAATTTCGCATCCGTTAATGCAACTTATGCGGCGCTCCTACGACGCAGGCGAAGCGGCGGACGTGCAGGCGTGGCGCGACATTTTCGGTCTCGACGAATAAACTTCTTCCCCGATGAACAAACGCACTCTCGTTATCGGCTCGCGCGGCTCGAAGCTCGCGCTCTGGCAAGCGGAATGGGTCAAAGCACGACTCGCCGCGCAGCACGCGCATCTCGAAATTCGCATCGACATCATCAAGACCACCGGCGATGTGCTGAAGTCAGCGCCGCTTTCTGTTATCGGCGGGCGCGGCGTCTTCACCAAAGAACTCGAAGAAGCGCTCCGCGACAAACGCATCGACCTCGCGGTTCATTCACTGAAGGATTTGCCGACGCGCTTGCCGGATGAACTCGGCATCGCCGCCGTCACCGAACGCGAAGACCCGCGCGATGCACTTGTGCTGCGCGCGGATTTGCGCTCACAAAATTTTACGCTCCGAACATTACCCGCAAAATCAATCGTCGGCACATCCAGCTTGCGCCGTCTCGCGCAGTTGAACCATTTGCGCCCCGATCTTCTCATCAAAGAATTGCGCGGCAACGTCGATACGCGTCTTCGCAAATTAGACGCGGGCAATTATGACGCGATTATCTTAGCGGCGGCGGGCTTGCGGCGCTTGGATTTTACTGAACGCATCAGCGCCGTGATTGAACCAAAAGAGATGCTGCCCGCCGTCGGTCAGGGCGCGCTAGGCATTGAAACGCGCGCCGACGATGCGTTGACAATCGAACTGCTTGCCGCGCTCGATCACGCGCAGACACGCCGCGCCTGCATTGCCGAACGCGCCTTGCTGCGCGAACTCGGCGGCGGCTGCCAGGTTCCAATCGCCGCGCACGCTGTCGTCAATGAAAATCATTTACGAATTGAAGGGCTTGTCGCGGCCTTGAGCGGCAATCCCTTGCTGCGCGAATCTCTCGCAGACGCAGTGACAAACGACGCGCAGGCAGAACGCGCAGGCGCAGAGTTAGCGAATCGCTTGCTGAATCGCGGCGCGGCATCCCTGCTCGACGGATTAACCATGCAAAGCGTCAATCAAGTATCGTTGTAAATTTCACGCATGATCGACCACGCCGAAACACAAGAAACTCTCACTCCGACAATCAAGTTTGCCAAGACGCTTGAGAATCGCACGATTGTCGTGACACGGGCGCGCGCGCAGGCGACGGAATTTATCGAAGCTCTCGAACAAAACGGCGCGCGCGTTATCCTTTGTCCGACCATTGAAGTTATCGAGCCGGAAAGCTACGCGCAACTCGATGAAGCCATCGGGAATTTGCACGGCTATGATTGGCTCATTTTCACGAGCATCAACGGCGCAGACTATTTTTTGCGTCGCCTGAAAACTCTCGGTCAAGATACAAGCTCGCTCGATGAATTGCGCGTGTGCGCGATTGGCGAAGCGACGTTCGGGCGTTTGCGCGAAGCGCATGTGCATGTCGATGTAGTGCCGCAGGAATCTAAAGCTGAAGGCGTTTTTGCATCGCTCGAACTTTATATCGGCGGGCGAGATAAATTAGCCGGACTTCGTTTTTTGATTCCGCGCGCCGCCGTCGCGCGCGATTATTTGCCGCGCTCGCTCGAAGCCGCAGGCGCGCGCGTTGACATAGCAACGGCTTATCGCACGGTGATGCCGGAAACTTCCGTGCGCGGGCGCGTCGAAGCATTGCTCGCGGGCGGCGCGATTGATTGCATCTCTTTTACGAGCGCTTCGACAGTCAAAAACTTTGCGCAGCTATTTCACACCACAGACTTGCGCGAACTGCTCGACGGCGTGGACGTTGCCTGCATCGGCGAAATTACTGCCGCCGCTGCCCGCGAGTTCAATCTGCGCACAAACATTCAGCCGCGCGAAACGACGACAGAGGCGCTTGCGCAGGCCATCGGCCTTTACTACGCGGCGGCGTGAATATGCAATATCAACTGCGCGAGCACAACGGATTCGGAGAACTCATCGGGCGTAGCGATGCGATGTTGCGCATTTATGAGTTGATCGAACAGATCGCCACGTCATCTGCTTCGGTGCTTATCACAGGCGAGAGCGGCACAGGCAAGGAACTCGTGGCGCGCACGATTCATCTTTTGAGCCAGCGCCGCGATGCTCCGTTTGTCGCAATTAACTGCGCGGCGATTCCCGAAACATTAATGGAATCGGAATTGTTCGGGCATGAGAAAGGCGCATTTACGGGCGCGTCGGCGCGGCGTCAGGGATGCTTTGAACTTGCGAACAAAGGCACGCTGCTGCTCGACGAAATTGCGGAGATGCCCGCGCTTTTGCAAACGAAATTATTGCGCGTGCTCGAAGAAAGGCGCGTGCGCAGAGTGGGCGGCGCGCAGGAAATCAAGGTGGATGTGCGCGTGCTCGCAGCAACAAACAAGAATCCGCAGGATGCAATCCGACAAGGCGCATTCCGTGAAGATTTACTTTATCGTTTGAACGTCATCACGCTCGAACTGCCGCCATTGCGCGAACGCATCGAGGATATGCCGCTCTTGGCGCAGCACCTCGTCGCGCAGATGTCGGAAAAGCATGATCGTCCGGCGCGCTCGATTAGTCCCGCAGGGCTGGAAGTTTTGCGCTCTCATCATTGGCCGGGCAACGTGCGCGAACTGCGTAACGTGATCGAGCGCGCGGTGATTATTTGTTCGGGCGAGGAAATAGAGCGCCATCACTTTGCGCCTTATCCTGTCGATCAACGCACGCGCGTGCGCTGGAGCGAAGACACCTTGACGTTCCCTGTCGGCACGCCCATCGAAGAAGTCGAGCGGCAAATGATTCTGCGCACGCTGCAAAAAACAGGCAACAACAAAACGCGCGCCGCCGCCCTGCTGCGTATCAGCTTGAAGACCCTGCACAACAAGCTCAAGCTTTATCGTGAACGCGATTCGCTTCCCGATCCGCTGACAAAGGAATAAGGAAGCAAACTGAAATTGACCATTGATAAAGCACGTCAATTGCTCCGCGATTTCGGCACAATGTTTTGTAATTCATAGAGCGGGCGTTGCGATTCATCTTGCGAACAGGTTAATCTTCCCGGCGCATGTCTTCCCTGCTACTTTTCTTTATCGACGGACTCGGCATCGGCGCACGCGTGCCATCTAATCCATTTTATAATCTGGACGAAGCATCGCCGCTCGCCGTTTTTCAAGACGAAGAGCCGCCGTTGCCCTTCGATGGAAAACTTGCGAGGACAAACGCATGCCTCGGCGTCGCCGGAAGGCCACAGAGCGCATCAGGCCAGACAACAATTTTAACGGGCGTCAATGTGCCTGCAACGCTAGGGCTGCATAAGCAAGGGTTTCCCAACGAAGCGATGCGCGGCATTCTCCGCGAGCATTCCGTTTTTCTACAGCTAAAGCGCGCCGGAATTACGCCGAACGTTTTTGCCAACGCGTACACGAATCGTTTTTTCGAGCATCGCCCGCGCTGGACTTCTGCGACGACAACCGCCGTCGAAGCTGCCGGAATGAACTTTCGCACGATTGAAGATATGCGAAAGGGGCGCGCTCTTTATCACGATTTCACCAACAAGCTTTTGCGCGAAGCGGGCGACCATGAAACGGAGTTGCGCACGCCGGAAGAAGCGGGCGCGATTCTCGCTGACATTGCCGCGCAGCATCGTTTTACGCTTTACGAATACTTCATCACGGACAAAATCGCACATGCGCAAGACATGATTGCGGCGCGCAAAGCGATTACCGAGTTAGCCGCTTTTACTCGTTCGCTGCTCGCGCACTTAGACCTTGCGCAGACAACCGTGCTGCTCACCAGCGATCACGGAAACCTAGAAGATTTATCGACGCGCAATCATACGCTCAATCCTGTGCCGACGATTATTTGGGGCGTGCATCCTCAATCCATAGCAGAGCGCATACATAGTCTTGCGGATTTAACGCCCGCCATCGTGGACACTCTGACGCAAAAGGAAGCGGCTGTTTAATGAAGGACTCCGACTCCGTCGAACAAAAGAAAATTGAGCAAGCCCTGTCTGCCGATGTAAATGAAGCTGTCAACACTAAGGCTTCTGCCAGCGCAATCGTTTCAGGCTCGCCTACAAATCCGGCATCGGATGTTTCGCGTTATTCTTATTACGCGCTCGCGGTTTTGTCGCTCGTTAATTTTCTCAACTACATAGACCGTCAAGTATTACCGGCAGTCGCGCCGCTCATGCTGCAAGATGAAAAACTACATTTGACGCACACCGAACTCGGTTACATCGAAGCGGCGCTGTTGCTTTCGTTCACCGTTTTAGCGCCGCTTTTCGGTCGTCTCGGCGACAAGTATGCGCGCACGCGTTTGATGGCGAGCGCCGCCGTAATCTGGAGCATCGCCACGGCTTTCACGGGCTTTGTCGATCAATTGCCGTTCCTGCCCGCATCCGTGCAGCTTCACTTTCCCCTATTGCAATTTACTTTGACGATGAGCGGCGCGGTGCTTGCCCTCTGCTTTGTGCGAGCCGTTGTCGGCGTCGGCGAATCGTCCTACTCGACCATCACGCCGAGTTTGATTGCGGATTATTTTCCGCCGCAGCGACGCGCGACGGCACTCGGAGTTTTTCAGGCGGCGATTCCGATGGGCTTCGCCTTGGGCTTTGTGATCGGCGGCTTGCTCGCCAAATTTTTCGGCTGGCGTCAGGCGTTTACCATCGTCGGAATTCCCGGCCTCGCCGCCGCCATGCTCGTCTGGCGACTGCGTGAACCTAAGCGCGGCGCGACGGACGAAGAAGCATCACACATTACCGCATCGTCCCGAACAGAACACTCAAGAGCATTCACAGGCGAGACATTCGACAGCCAAATAATCAATGGCGAAAGAGTTGATGAGGGCAACGACAAAACGCTCGACGCGGCAATGCAAAGACCCTTGCTCAAGACGGTGTGGCAGATTCTGCGCACGCGTGATTTTATTCTTTCGACTGCCGGATATACCGCCCTGACGTTTACGCTCGGCGCGTTTGCGACATGGGCGACGGTCTTGCTCGTTGAAGATAAAGGCATGACGGAAACGAGCGCCGCGATTACGCTCGGCATCGTCGTGCTGCTCGGCGGAGCGACTGGAACATTCGGCGGCGGGTGGCTGTCGGATCGCATCGCGCGCAAAAAACCGAACGCTTATTTTCTCGTCTGCGCCGTCAGCACATTATTGGGCGTTGCGCCGACGCTCTTGGCAATTGTCTCGAAGGATGCGCGCGTTTATCTGCCGTCTGTGTTTTTCTCTGTCATGATGCTTTTCGTCAGCAACGCGCCGTTTCATGCGATTCTCGTCAGCAGCGTGCCGACGCTTGTGCGCGCAACGGCGGTGGCGCTTAACATCGTCATCATACATACTTTCGGCGACACTATTTCGCGCGTCGCAGTCGGCGTTTTATCGGATTCACTCAAGGCGGGAAACTTAAGCTGGCTCGCAATGATTGCCCGAACATTCGGCATCGAAGCGACGCGGCAACCGCTCGCCGCCGCGCTGCTCATCGCACCTGCGGCGCTGCTCGTTTCCACTTTTTTCTTTTTCTGGGGAGCACGAAGAACGCCTGACAAAGCTTTGTCTGTTATTCCGTTGAGCTAAATCCTAAAAATTCCTTATCTCTAAAAACGGCTGCCCGTCTTGCGGCGTTTGTCGCTGTGTAGTTTCGTGTTGGAAGCGGCCTGTTCGAGACATTCGTGCGAGCAAAAGACGGCGTTGGAGGAACGAAGTGCGAGAGCGCGCGACGTGGGAATCCAGATGCCGCAGGTGCTGCAACGTGACAGCTTACCGGCGGCGGCTTGCGCGCGAGTGGCGGACGGCGCGGTGGCATTGATGTTGATATTGTTGCGCCCGTTGTCACGCGCGAGATTCAGTATACGTCTGGCAAGCTGAATGTACGGGCGCAGTCGCATGAAAAGAAAAGCGCAGACAAAGGCGACGATGATTAAGAGGATGAATAATTTCAATGTTGCTCCTCGCGCCCGTTGCGGCTCTGCTGTAATTGCGCGCGCAAATCCGGCAACGCGGGATTGTTTGCATTCATGCTTTGCAGTTCGTCTAGACGCTTCAACGCTTCCTCGCGCTGGCCTGTTTTAATCAGCGCGGCGGCAAGATTTTGTAATGCTTGCTGATGGCGCGGATCAATGGCGAGCGCGCGGCGGTATTCGATTATGGCGCGCTGCGGATCGGAAGGCCGCCCTAAAAAGTAGGTTAGCCCCAAATCAGTGCGCGTGTTGGCGTCATTCGATTGAAGCGCGAGAGCTTTTTCGTAGTAAACGCGCGCGTCATTGAAGCCCGACGCTTCCGGGTTTTTCTGCGCGATGTCGAACAGCACATTGCCGAGCGCAACAATCGCTTCGCGGTCTTTCGGGTTGGCGACGACGGCACGCTTGAGAAGCCGCGCGACATCCGGCAAGAAAGCGGCAGAGGCTGTATCCTGCGTGCGTGTCTGGTAAGCGTAGAGCGCGAGTCCCAGATTTTTTTGCAAATAAAGATCAAGGGGGCGCGCATCCGCAGTCTTGATGGAATCCTGTATTTCATCTTCGGACAGCGCACGGCCATTCGTTTCATCGATAGGCAAGCGAGAAGATGATGCAAAGGCGTCGCCTGTTTTTTGTGTGGAGGAGCGAGCGTGTTGGAGTTCTGCGCGCAGGCTGCCTTGCTGGCGGCTATTGACCGCATTGGCGAAGGCGAACCCGATGACAAAGCCCGCCAAAATGCCTGCGGCGGCGTACAGTATTTTGCTTTTACTCACTGCTCGAAAAGCATCCCCGAAAGTATTTGATGTCGCGCGAATGTAGCAAAGTGAGTTGTAAAAGGCGACGCGCGCTGTCGGAATGAAGGCAACGCGCGTGGTCTGTAATTCAAGCTTACGGCGATCAGCGTATCAGCAAAACCGCTCGGCGTTCGGGCGTTAATCGTCGCCGGAAGGCTTATCCGTCAGCGCATAATGTATATCGTGTGTGCGGCGGCGCGGCGCAGGGTCTGTGGCGCGGCGGCGCGGCGTGGTTTCGCGCGTGCGGCGGTCAATGCTTCCTGCCGGAAGACCGCGCCCATGCACTGCCTCTTCCAGAATGCGCGTGATTTCCTGCGAGAGCGTGCGATGCTCTGCGACGGCGCGGCGGCGCAACGATTCCTTCAAATCGTTCGGCACGTAAGCTCCTATGAAAACCCCTTTACGGTTTGCCATGTTTCGATTTCAAACCCTTTCAGAATCAAAGTTCGATGTCGTTTCAAAAATTCCGAAAAACTTCACGTTAAATAAATTTGCGCGCTTTGCAATGCGGGCAAGTCTGTAAGCCGAATTTTGTTCCCGAACCTTGCGGCACGGGCGACGATCATTCATCTAGCCCATTTGTTGCCAAATGGATCGAGCGACCTACCCGGAGGTCGTCGCGCGATTTTTTCAAACCGCGCGTCGGGCGGGCAGCCCTGTTTGACGCCTCCCTATTTGGTCTTGCACTGCGAGGAGTTTACCCGGCCGCGACGTGTCGCCACTCGCGCCGGTGCGCTCTTACATTAAGCTTCGTTAATCCGAAGCCGCACCATTTCACCCATCACCTACGAGGATTTTTCATTTTTACAAATGCGATAATCCGCAGGCTGGTCTTTTTTCTGTTGCACTTGTCGTCACTCAAAGCCGACGCGCCCGAAAAGCCTTAACGCTTTTAACGTCAATGTTTTCAAAGCCGTTTGGCGATGAGCGCCCAGCCGTTAGCTGGCTCGCTGCCCTGTAGTGTTCGGACTTTCCTCTCCCGCGCTTTATTCAAACGCAGCAGCGACCGCCCGACCCACCCGCTTTGCAAAGCACTGTGAAGTTATAGCAAAAATTGTTCAACACGTACAGTACAAAAACAAAGCTAGAGTTAGTGATTTTGGATCGGGTTTAGCCGAAATAACGAAAGCCGACGCGCAGGTTATTAAGCGTCGCGGCGGAAAGCGAAGAAGCCAGCACGAGCGCCATCAAGCCGTGTGAAAGGCCGAGCGCAAAAAGGTTCGGTGCTTGCTGGTAAACATAACCCCATATTAATCCGCCCGCAAACGTCGCCAACGTAAGCCATGGATTCGGCAAATGAAGCAAGGCGAAAACTGCTGCGACAATCAGCACGCTCCAGATTCCGCTTTTGCCGCATACGATCTGCGCGCGGCGATTGATGAAGCCCTGCAAAACGTATTGCTGCAAGAGTCCCCAAACGGGCAGCCACAAAGACCAGCGCCATAGCAAAGCTTTATCGAAGTGCAAACTTCCCTTGAGCCAACCGAGGGCGAGAATCGAGCACGCACAAAGCAGCATCGGCACGGCCAGCAAGCGGCACGCGCGCCCGAAATTATCGAACCGCCAGCCGATTTCCCTAAGCGTCTCATGCCGCGCTCGATGCGACAAAAATATGAGAGCGAGGGCAAGGCCGAGCGGCAAAAGACCCGCACGAACATCCGGCGCAAACGGCATCACGATCCACGCGACAATCAAAAAGGATGAAGCGACGGAAACAATCTCCCACGCGGCAAGCGCACGATCATTCATCCAGCCCGAAGTCTGCGCAGTTTTCGCCGCACAATCAATTTCACCGGAAGTAACTTCGACGCTCTTCACTTGCCGCCTTCCTTTTCTTCGCGTCATCGAACAGCATTAGCAGTTTTGCTGCTTTCGCCGACAGTAAAGCGCACGGGCTTGCCGATTAACTGCAAAACTCTTCGCGCCCCGCCGCTGCTTTCGCGCACAGCGTAAACCTCTGCAACATGCTCGCCAACATCGAGCGGCGGGATGTCGAATTGAAAATAATGCGAAGCATCAAGCGCATGATTTTGTTCAGACGCAACAAGGCGCTGAACATTTGCGAGGCCGTCTTTAATGAAACGATCATCCACATAAAGCTGTACTTCAACGAAAGCGGACGGCGCGTATGTGTTGATGACCTGACCAACTATGCGGCCTTCGCCTCTCTCGCTCCAGCCGCGCAGATTCGTATGAAAGGCCGTCACGTAAAATCCTAAGACGAGCGCCGCGACAAACAGCGCTTCGAGAATCACTTTGCCGATCAAAAAATTTACAAGGCGCATTCGCTTATTAACCGTAAGGCAATCAAAAACCCGATTTGTAAAACGGAAAAGGCGGCGCTAAAGAGTGCCGCCCTTTCCGTATTACTGACGCTCGCAGAAATCGTTACTGCGCCACGTACCCGTTGCCGTTGCTGTCTTTATAGATGAGCGAGTGCGACGTGGTGAGATTAGTATTCGCAGGCAAGTTCGGGCGCAGTCGAACCGCGATACGCAGCACGCTTGTGTCGCCGGGCGCGAGTTCCGCGACGCGCCATTGAAAGCCGTGCGCGGAACCGGGCGCATCCTGCGGATTCAAGCTCGGCTCGGAACCGGCGAACTGCAAAGCATCCGGCAGTGTTTCGGTGACGACGAGATTTTTCGCCAGACCGCTGCCTTCATTGACCAGCACCAAGCGATAATAAATCGCATCGCCCGGCGCGGAAGCTTCCGAGACTTGTTCTGTGCGGACACGCACGCGCGGCGTCGCAACTGCCAGCACGGTATTGGCTTCGCTTGCGACCCGATTGCTCGTCAGCGAACGCACGACGATGTTATAGGAATATTGCTGTCGATCCGGCGCGCTGGCGGGAATCTGCACGCGCAGCAACAAAGGATATTCTCCGTCCTGCGGCGCAATGCCTGTCGCCTGTGTGATGGCAGGTTCATTGTCCTGATGCTTGCCGTCGCCGTTCGAGTCTGCGTAGATCGTCGCGGGCGGCGCGCCGGGCGCAGATAATTTCAAGTCATACGAATCAATGCTGTTGCCGGGATTGCGCACGACAAAAGGGATGTACATGGTATCGCCCGGCGTCGCCGTCAATCCGACGGATACGGAATCAACGCGCGCGCGCGGCACTTTGCCGATGGCGATGCTAGGGCTATCGAAGTTCGAGCCGACGGGCAAAGACTGCGTGCTGACAGTGCCGCGCCCGAGTGAATTAGACGCCGCAAGCGCTTCCGGCATCGCGCGCAAGGTCACGTTTATATCACGCGACTCATGCGATTTGAGATCGCCGAGCAGCCAGATCGCCGTGCGCGAAGGCGAATCGTAAGCAGTCGGCGCAGGGTTAGCGTTGACGAGTTCAAAGTCCGGATCGAAGACGAAATTCGTGCGCGTCAGTTTGGCGGGAGAACTGCCGGAGTTGCGCACCGTAATCGTTTGCATAAAAGTTTCGCCGGGCTGCACGGTCGCCTGCGAAACATTTGAAGCGGCGGCGAGCGCGGCGGCAATGACATTGATCGAGCCGTCCGAGATGCGCGTTATCTGGCTGTTGGACTGCGATGCGGCGCGCACGATAAAGCGTCTTTGCTGACCGTCGGCGGCAGTGAGCGGCACGCGTAAATTGAGCGTCACTTCCGTCGAAGCACCGCGCGCGAGTTGCGGCGTGACGAGTATCGGAAGCCCCGTGTCCGTCGCCGCGCTCTGGTTGCCGCCGCCCTGCAAGAGGCTGAACGTGGGTTGATATTCGGCGGGCAAATCCGTTTCCAATCTGAATTGGTCTTCCTTGTTGCCCGTGTTCGTGATCGTCAAAGGCAAATGTACGACTTGCCCCGGAGACGCGGCCTCTGTTGCGCGGCGCAGCGCCAGCGCAAGCGCCGGTACTTGCTTGACAATCAAGCTCAGGCCGCCGCTTTGTGGCGGAGCGCCCGGCTCGACAGGAATCGCGGCGGAAGCGGCAGTATTGCTTGCGGCTGTGCTGCGCGTGTTTGGTGTCGGAGAAGCGGCGCGCGACGAATTATTAACGGCTATTTGATTTCCGGCAACGGGCGCGTTGGGTGACGCCGTGCGATTACCGGAATTATTCGCGGCGACTTGCGTCGGTCTTTGATTGCGAGCCGTGCGCGGCGACTGGCGCGCCATTCTATCGCGACGTGATACGACATTCGGCGTAGATGCGGCGGTGCGCGCGGCAGTTGAAGAAGTTGAAGCGTTCGGCACGGTCGTAATCAATTGTGCCTGTTGCTGCTGCGGCGGTGCTGGTTTTGTCGTCGCGGTATTTGTATTTTTCGCGGCAACATTATTACTCGGCGCGTTATTGTTCAGCACGGGCGCAGGGATCGGGTTTCGTTGCGCAGTTGTCGCGTTGTTCGTAGGCTGCGCGGCGGGCGGGCGGGCGGCAACGGGCGCCGGCGAAGTCGTGTTCCTTATTTCAGAGTTTTTAGCAATAGCCGTAGTTGAAGAGGAAGAAGCAATGCCGCCGTTCAATTGCGAGTTCGGAGTGGCGGCGGGCGTTTTGCCGGAGCGCGCCAGATCACGACGTGCCTTTTGAAGTTCGGTTTCGTAAATGTCCGCAAACGGAGTGTCTCTGATGGTGCGCAGGCGCTGGCCGATTTGCTCTGCTTCCGGCAAGCGCCCGAGTTCCATAAAGGAGCGCCCGAGCCAGAGCAGCGTCAAATCGGCGATGCTGCTTTGCGGATACGCCTTCAGAAAATCCTGCAGCACACCGGCGGCCTGCTCATAACGCCCTTGCGTGTAAAGGCTCTGCGCTTTATTGAATAAAGTTTGCTCGGCTTCGGGCGGCGCATCTCCGTCCTGCTGCTGCCGATGGGTATTGTAGACGGTGGCGGCGTTAGCGCTCACGAACGGCACGCACGGCGCGAGCAATAACGCTGCCGCGAGGATAATCGCACCGATGAAATTAAGATTATTCAATTCAATCAAGCTCCCGCAAGAAGGTACTTTTGTTGTCATAAAGTGAATCATTTACGAGTGAATTATTTGTGGCTCCCGGCGAATGCAAAATGTCATCCGCCGACAAACGAAAGCGTCCCTTTCAGGACGCGCGGTATCATACCTCTTCGCTTACCGGCGGACAAGATGTTAAGCGCAACAAACTCAAGTGGGAAAGACACAGTGCCGCGCAAGTAATTTGTTTAATCCGCTACCATGAACCAACCACACGAGCCATGTTGGTACTGACCTACGCACTCCTGCTTTCTACTTGGCTTCGCTTACCAATGCCCGCGCCCGACTTCCAAACGGTCGCCGGGTTGCAGATGCGGGTCGGGCGTTTTGCCTTCTTCGATTTGTTTGAGGTTGTATTCGGTGGCCGTCAAGCGCCCGTCCGCGCCCTGTCTGGAGACTTTGGCTTTGCTTCCGGCGAAGCGCGTCGTTCCGCCCGAAGCGAGAATCGCCTGCGTGAGCGTCAGCCCTGTGTGAAAATCCTTTTGTCCCGGCGCGCCGATCTGTCCGCCGATAAAATAGAACTGCGGCGCGAGCGGCGGCGCTCCCATTACTTTAATAAAATCGCCGGGCATCACGAGCGTCGCGGCTTGCGTTTGATCTTGCAAATCAACAGCGGCGATTTGCGTTCCGGCGCGCACGATAGAGACGCGCGCCGCTTCAAGACGCGGCTGCGCTTCAGCCAACACCACATAAAGCGGAACGGCTTCCCTGCGCAAAATCTTTGTTCCCGGATTTTCAACAAGACCTGTGACGATTACGTTGTGACTGGCGTAATCGCGTATGCCGATTGTTATCTGCGGCTTGTCATAAAGCTTAATGCGCGAAGCAAGGCGGGCGGCGATTTCTTCCGCCGTCAGGCCGCTCGCTTTTACAGGCTCGCCCGCCAAAGGATAATCAATCGTGTCGTCGGAAAGCACAGTGTAAAGCGTCGATTCACGCGATAAGGTATTGAGCAGGCGTATATCCAATGTGTCGCCCGCCGCAACGCGGTAGATGCTGGAAAGCGCCGGAGCGCTGTTGTTCGCCACCGCACTCGTCGAGACAGCAGGCGCAGCAGGCGCAACCGGAGCAGCAGCGTTGACAGTCGTGCTGTTCGCATTCATTTTAGCCGGAGCATCCGTCGCAGCATCGAGTTTGACAGGAACGGACGGCGCGGGAGTTGGAACGGCAGCGACAGGCTTGGTTACGGCGGCGCTTTTTTCAGTTGCATCGCTGGCGCTTTTCTTCGTGGATTTGTCTTCGGAAGCGACGAGCTTCTCCGCTTTGCTTTCAACTGCCGCACTCTTTTTTTCTTTGTTTCGCGGCGCTGTGTTGCCGATTGTTTGCGGCGTGGAAGCCGCGCGCGGCTCTTTTACCTGTGCGGCAACGGTCGAAGAAAATGCGACGGAAGCGAAGATGAAGGCGGCGGAAGCCGCGATAGATAAAGCTTTTTTCATGTTGCACTCTTTCTACTTTCTTAAAAATCAAACATGTCGCACGCTCAACAGCCGGGCAACGGCCATCATGCGCGACGATTATTTCCTAACTCAAAAAGAACGACCGCGAACATCGTTGCGGCGTCCGAACTCGAATATCAAGGACAGCAAATTGCGATTAAACGTCAGCAACGGAATGTTCGAGTTGCGCCGCGCGAAGTTATAAGCAAGACGCGCGCGCAGCAAATCACTGAAGCTATAGCCAGCATTAAGGCCGAAGCCGTAGAGACTGTCGCGCCGCCGCGTGCCTGCGAAATCGCCGACGAACAAGCCGCCGCTCGCCGTCGAATTTTCGACAATCGCAACGGGAAAACCCAATCGTTGATAGTTCGCTTCAAATCCTAGCTGCAACGCTTTTGTCTGGTTTTTCTCAAAACGCGCCGCCGCGCCCGTCGAAACAAGTCGCGCGTTGCCTCCTTCTGGATTAAATGACGAAATCTGCGTTTTTCGCAGAGCGGCGAGCTGAAAATTTGTTTTTTCCGACAATTCACGCCGGTACGCGGCATCGAACACAAGGCCGCTGAAATCGTTGGCCGCCGCCGCGCTCGGTGAAACGCTGCGTTCAAAGCCTGCGCGAAATGCAAAGCTGCTGGTGTCGGACATTTGCGTTCGCGCGCCGATTATAAAATCTATTTGCCTGCGATCATTCAAGCCGCCGAACTCCGCCCGCAAAGGCACGCTCGCATTCGTGTCCGTGAAGGAAATTTCAGCCAGCACAGTCGTTCGCTCCGACACATCATGTTCGGCAGAGATAGCCGGGCGAAGCTCCGCGTAATTGACGAAGAGAGGCGCGTTCGCAATGTAGCGGTCACTCCAGCGCACGAAGTTGTAGCCAAGATCGAGCGCCAGACGATTGCGCGCATCGAGCGTGAGTTCCGCGCGCGCGGCGCTGTCGTTACGCGTAAAGGTGTCGCCTTCGATGTAAGTTTCGCCCGCCGGATCATACTCGCGCGCGTCGAGTGCGGAGCGCACAAAATGATTGCGCAACGCCACGCGCACGGTGGGCGCAAGTTCAAAACGCGAATCGAAATCCAGCGTCTGCCCGTTCGCCCAATTGCCGTTCGTCAGCCGACGCAAGCGCGCTTCATACGCGACGCGGAAAGCGCTTGTTTCGCCCGGCACTTCATACTCTATTCGCGGCGCGAAAGTGAAGATGCCTAAATTGCTGCCGACAATCGAACGATAAAAAAAGTTGCTGTTGTATTCTGCGCCCAGTGCAAATGACGGGCGCAAAAATCCCGCGCCCAATGCGCGTCCGCCGACTCGATCCGTTTCGGCAGCGGTGGTTCCGGGCATCCACGCGTTTACAGTTGCGCCCGGCGTAGCGAGCGTCATCGTTATGAAATTGAGCGGTGCTGCTGCGCTCCCTTTGTTTTGCGTCGAAGCAGCGACGGCAGTCGGCGCTTGCAAAAACAGAAGCGGAACGCGCGATGAATCAAGTGGCTTTAGATGAAAGAACGAAGATGAATCGGGCAGCGTCGCCCAGATTTCCCGCCCGCGAAAGACGAGCGGCGGCGAAGCTTTGGCAACGCGCGAGGAAGCGAGCGCAACGGGCGCGTGCGAGGCTGAAGCAGTAATTGCAAGCGGCGCAGAATTCGTCACAGGCGCATTGATTGGCGGCAACGTATCCGTCGTTAAAATTGCTTCCGCTTCTTTCGACTCGACTTCGGCGCGAGATATGAATGGCTTAGCCTTAATGACCCGCCCGGCGGCGGCGGCCTCTGTGCCTTCGCGCGGCTTGTTCTGCGTTCGTGGATTTAACAGACGAGCGGAATCTTGCGCAACGCCGATTACTAAACGATTGAAAAACTTTCGCGGCGCGAGAATCATTCCGTCATCGGTTCTCGTCACGATGATTTCGACAAACGGCACGCCATCGCGCTCGCCTGTCGTCGTGCGAACCGCGCGCGCCAGCGGATCATTGACCGCATAACTAGAACGCAGCAGCGAGCGCGCGGACGGCACGCGTATGATCGTTTCAAGCCCGCGTGTTTCTGTTACTACATCGCCCATCGAACCATCGGCGGTGATCTCTATGCGGACGCCGCCATCTTTGCTGACATTCAAATGCACAAGCTGCACGGGTTGCGCAGCGTCGGCATTGATCGCTGTCGCACGCGTGGAATCATTAGCCCACAACAGCGCGCCGCACAAACAAAGCGTGAACGAGAGGAGCGTACACGCAAGGTTGCGATGAATGAATCGCCCGCGCGAGTCTCGCTTAAAAATGAGTAAGGCGCGTTGTCCTTTTTGCATAAATTGTTTTCCGCTGGTGATGTTGGAGAGATAACTCGCACAATCGCTTTGTCTAAACTAGACACCCGTGCGAGGAACGTTGAAATTGTAGAAGGAATAGAGAAGGCAGCCGTGAATAGGCTGCATTTAGAGTGTAACTTCAATCGCGGCTGGCTGGCAAGGTTTCCGGCGGAAAAAGATGAGGCCATTGCGCGGCAAATTGCCTTCGCACATGGTCTTCGACCTCATCCGCCGTATCGCAAAGCAAACACTCTGCGGCGATCCGCTGCGCATCCGCGACGGAGACGGCGGTAAGCGTTCGGCGCACGCGCGGAATAGAAGAAGCCGTCATGCTGAAGTCAACTGCGCCAAGCCCTGCCAGCATGACACTGTAAACGGGAGTGCCCGCCATTTCGCCGCACACGTTGACGGGAATCGAAGCGCTTTTGGCGGCATCGAGTGTGAGCCGTATGCTTTGCAGCACCGCCGGATGAAGCGAGCGAAACCACTCTGCGGCAGCGTCGTTGCCGCGATCCACCGCCAGCGTATATTGCACCAGATCATTTGTGCCGAGACTGAAAAAATCGACTTCGCGCGCGAGCTTATCGGCGACCAGCACTGCCGCAGGCACTTCGATCATCGCGCCGATTTTGATTATTCCGGTATTAATATTTTCGATTGTGAGCCGCGCGTTTTCTTCGTCGATAATGTGGCGCGCGCGCCGCACATCCGAGATGTCCGTAATCATCGGCAGCACAACGCGCAGACGCCCGTGTGCGGCAGCGCGCAGAGCGGCTCGCGCCTGCGTGCGTAATATTTCTTCGTGGCGCAGGCTATAGCGAATCGCGCGCAGGCCGAGCACGGGATTGCGCTCGACTTCAAGGCTGCCGCCTATTTTGTCGCCGCCGAGATCGAAGAAACGAATCGTCGCGCCGTCTTCGCCCGCCAGCTTCAAGACTTCCGCATACGCATCGCACTGTTCGTCTTCCGAAGGCATTTCGCCGCGATGCGATAAAAGAAATTCAGACCGGTAGAGGCCGACGCCCCGCGCCGCAAATCTCTTGACGCCTTCGTATTCGGCGGGCAGTTCGAGGTTGGCGCGCAGAAACATCTCGACGCCGTCCGTCGTGCGCAGTGGCTGGCGCGATTCCTCGCTCACACTTGAAGATGCGGTTTGCTTCGCGCGTGCGGCAAGCTGCCTGCATTCTTCGATTGTTGCGTTCGTCGGATGAAGCGTGGCTACGCCGCGTATCGCGTCTATGATTATCTTGTCGCCTGTGCGCGCGTGGCGATAAAGATCGCGCAGGCCGACGATGGCTGGCACGTTCAAGCCGCGCGCGATAATCGCCGTGTGCGAAGTCCAGCCGCCCGCATCCGTCGCAATGGCGCGCGTGTAATCGAAATCGAGTTCCGCCATCGCCGACGGCAATAAATCCTCCGCGACAATCACGGCGTCTTCCGTGAGAATGCGATGACCGGAAGGCTCGCCGCTCAAGGCGTCGAGAAGTCTTTGCGCAACGTCTTCGATGTCCGAGCCGCGCGCGCGCAAGTATTCGTCTTTGATTTCGGCATACAGCGCGAGCAGATCGTCGGCCGCAACTTTGACAGCCCACTCCGCGTTGCAGCGTTCGCGGCGAATATGGTTTTCGATTTCGTTCTGTAGCTTTCGGTCTTCGAGTATTAACAGGTGCGCGTCAAAAATATGTGCATGATCCGCGCCGAGCTTTTTTTCAGCGCGTGTTGTGACGGCTTTTAATTGGCGGCGGGCAAGGCGCACGGCGGCGCGCAGGCGGCGAACTTCGCGTTCGATGTTTGCGTCGTCGAGCGTGGCGCGAAAGATTTGCGTAGTGTCCGTGTGAATGCGCAGCACGCGCCCGATGGCGACGCCGTCCGAGACGCCAAGGCCGCGCCAGGTCATTTCGCTGCGTTCACCTCGCGCGCGTTTAGGCACTTTCAGCTTCTACTCCACTTCTCCGAATCTATCGGCGAAAAGCTGGCACAATGCGTTTAGCGCTTCGGATTCGTCTGCGCCGTCGGCTGTCGCGCGCAGAATCGTGCCGCGCGAGGCCGCCAGCATCAGCACGCTCAAAATGGATTTGGCGTCGGCGGCGGCGCTTTTGTCGAAGCGTTCGAGTTGCAAAGAAGAATCGAAGCAACTCGCCGTGCGCACGAGTTGGGCGGCGGCGCGCGCGTGTAGGCCAAGACGATTGACGACTTCGATGTTTCGTTCGATCATCCGCTCTTTTTGCGCGGCGCAAGCAGTTCGCCCGCCAGATAAATACCTTCGCGGCCTTCCGTGCGCACGCGTATAGCGATTTCCGCGAGCGATTCGTTTTGCGGCTGGCTGGCGAGTTTGATGACCATCGGTAAATTAACGCCGGTGACGACTTCGATTTGCCCGTCGGCGAGAAACATCGAAGCGATATTGGTGGGCGTGCCGCCGAACATGTCCGTCATGATAAGCACGCCGCGCTCCTGCGATACGCGCGCGATGGCACGTTCTATTTCGTTGCGCGCCGCATCCACATCATCGTGCCAGCCGATGGAGACGGACGTGATGTGCGAGACGGGGCCGATTATCATCTCCGCCGCCGCCAGCAGTTCGTTTGCCAGATAGCCATGCGTCACGATGACGCCCGCGACTTTCCGCAACGCTTCTTTTTTCTCAACCTCGTTTGTCATGCGTAGATAATAGCCCGAATAGTTTCAGGCGTGAGAAAGAATGCTGAAATTGATCTGCCATAAGGGAGAAGCATATAACATAATCGCTAGAGATTGATGAGAGCCGGGCTGTCGAGCAGTCCGCTCGCAGGACTTGTTCGATGGCGACGATTCAACCGAGCACCTGATTTACTTCTGTTTTTCCCATTTGATCCGATTTGCCAAATCACTAATTGCTTCTTCTATCTGCCGTAGCTCTGTTTTAGCATCTGTCGCGGCGTCTGCGAAGTTTGAGACAGACTTGCGTTTTCCATCCCGAACAGCACTTGTGATTACTGTACCTCCATCACTCACGTACTTGGTGTATTCACTTTGAAGATTGAAGAAACCATGCGTCTCGAACAATGCCGCTAGCCCGTCAAATTCCTCTTTGCCTACGAAGCGTTTGTATTTACCTTTTTTGTATTTGTCTTTGTCCTGAACCGAGCCGCCTTCTTCGCCGGTAAATGAAGCTGCTCCGTTCTGCTGAAGGACTATTTTATAGTGAGTAGGTAGGAACATAACACCTGGCCCTTGCACTTCTGAAGTGATTTCAGAAATTCTGTTCGGTGACGGAGATGCGATGATACGAGGCTGATTAATCACACTGCTTTGAATTTCGCTCCTTGCACAGCCCAAATACAATAATGCCGTTCCCGCAATTATTATCAGCAACAGTGCTGAAATATATGTGATTCTTTTCATGGGTTGTAGATGCTCGAAAGCGTTGACCATGGGTTATGTGCTTGCTTTTACGGCGCGGCTTTTCTTTGCTTTGCGCACGTCGCGGTGCGTTGCCTGCGCGTCGAAACCGGAGCGGCGCAGGCGTGCGGCGAGGGCGTTGGCGATCATCACGGAGCGGTGGCGTCCGCCCGTGCAGCCGATCCCGACCGTCACGTAAGATTTGCCTTCGCGCTTGTAAAGCGGCAGCAGATAATCGAGCAGTTCGGCAAAGCGTCGCAGAGTTTCGTTGACATCCGTTTGCGATTTGAGGAATTCGACGATGCGCCGGTCATGGCCTGAAAGGTCGCGCAGTTCCGGTATAAAGTACGGGTTCGGCAAATGGCGCACATCGAAGAGTAGTTCCAGATCGCGCGGGCTGCCGTATTTATGCCCGAAGCTCAAGACTTGAACGCGCATCGGCGTGCCTTCCACACCCGGATTGAAACGCTCTATGAGTAAGCGGCGCAAGGTGTGAACGGTGTGATCGGAAGTGTCTATGATGAGGTCAGCGAGGGAGCGTATGTTCGACATTGCGCGGCGCTCTGTTTGAATCGCTTCGAGAAGGCCGCCGCCAGTGTCCGCCGGATGCGGGCGGCGCGTTTCGCTGAAGCGGCGCAGCAGAGCTTCATCCGAAGCTTCTAGGAAAAGCACGAAGACTTTTAAGCCGCGCTCGCGCAAAGCTTGCAGTTGCGTTTCAAACTCGACGAGGAAATGGCCTTCGCGGATGTCTATGACGAGGGCGGCGTGGTCGATGCGCGCGGCTTCTTCTTCGTCGTTCGATTGCACGAGGCGCGCGAAGACGGGCAGCAAGGTGACTGGCAGATTATCGACGCAGAAGAAACCCAAATCCTGAAAGGCATTGGTCGCCGAAGACATGCCGGAGCCGCTCATGCCCGTGATAATCAGAATGTCCGGCCCACCGCGCTTTTCAACGGCAGGCTGTGTTCTGTTTATCATAAATAATTCCGACGCGAGTGTGTTCAGCGATTCTTCCGGCGCGAGATGAGGCTGGAACGTTACACAAAATCAAAAGATTAGCCGTGAAACAGTTTTGAGTTTTAAGTTAAGAGCACACAGCAATCTGTCTTTATTGAAAACTGACCACCGAAAACTGAAAGCTGTTTCACGGTTCGATTAATCCGAAGTCGCCGTCCTTGCGCTTGTAAAGCACGCCGAGGCGGTTGGTGTCGGCGTCGCGGAAGACTAGAAATTGATCGGCGGCATCGGCGAGTTGCAAGGAAGCTTCTTCGGCAGTCATAGGCTTAACATCGTAACGCCGTGCAGGAACGATTCGCGGAGCGCGCGGAGCGGCTTCTAATTCATCCAAGCCGTCCGGCTGCGGCGCAACCGATGCGGCTGATTTCGCCGTTTGCTTGCGGTCAATGATTTTCTTTTTCAGCTTGAGCGCCTGCTTTTCGATTTTTGCGATGGCGCGCGTCAAAGCTATGTACATATCGGCGTTGGCATCTTTAGCAGTCAAAGTGTGCTCGCGCCAGTGAAGCAGGACTTCGCCGATTTGACGATTTTTTTCAACTTCGAGGATGACGTGGACGCGTGCTGTGGAATTGTTGAAAAGGTGTGAGAGTTTTTGAAAGTGATCTTCGACGTGCTGGCGCAGCGCAGGAGTTACGTCCATGTGCCGCCCTGTGTATTCAAACTCCATAGGAGTTTTTCCCTCCATAATAACTTCGGCGCACGGGTCAAACCCTAAGACGCGAAGGAAACGCGCGGGCGTTCCTTTGACCTGTGGCCGACAGCGAATAATTTAATTACGAAAGCTAAAATCTTATAAGCCCGCACAAGCGATAAAAGCAACTCACGAAGCATCTTCAGAAAATAATTCAGACGATGGCGCGGCGCTCGCGCGAGCCGGGAATGTGCATTTGATCGCGGTACTTGGCGACTGTGCGGCGCGATAATTTCATGCCGCCTTTGATTAAAATCTTGACCACCTGATCGTCCGTAATCGGATTATGCGTGTCCTCTTCTTCGATCAACTTTTTGATTTGCAATTTGATAATGCGCGTCGAGACTTCTTCGCCGTCTTCGTTCGTCATGCCTTCGGTGAAAAAGCGGCGGAGTTCGATAACGCCCTGCGGCGTGTGCGCGTACTTGCGATTGACGACGCGCGAGATGGTCGAAAGATGCATCCCTATGTCTTCGGCGATGTCCTTGAGCATCATCGGCTTGATGTACTGCACGCCTTTGTCCAGAAATTCGCGCTGGCGCTGAACGATACATTCGACGACTTTGTAGATCGTTTGCTGGCGATGCTCGATGTTGCGCAGAAGGTCTACGGCGGAGCGAACTTTGTCGCGTATAAAGTCGCGCGCTTCCTTGGAAGTATCCGGCTGCTTCATCATCTGCTGATAATTCTGGCTGATGCGCAGGCGCGGGCTACCGTCGTCGGCGAAATAAATCACGTAATCTTCGTCCAGCTTTTCGATGTAGATTTCCGGCGCGATTAAGATCGGCTCGTCCGAAGCGTAGCGCCTGCCGGGATACGGATCGAGCGTGCGAATTACTTTTAATTCTTCGAGCAAAGCTTCGACTGTCGTGCCGAGTTGTTTGGCAAGGTTAGGCAGTTTGTGATGCTGTAGTTCCGGCAAATAATCGCGTATCAACTGCGCCGCTAATCTGTCGCTCTCGCCGCGTGCCTCAAGCTGCACAAGCAAACACTCGCGCACCTCTCTCGCGCCGCAGCCTGTTGGTTCGAGCTGCATCACGATTTGGCGCGCGTTCTCGATCATTTCATCCGGCCAATTGCCCTGCTGCGTTATCTCTTCGTTTGTCGCAACCAGCCGCCCGTCGTTGTCCAGATTGCCGATAATGCACTCTGCAGCATCGCACACCGCGCCCTTGAGCGGACTCATCCTTAATTGCCATTCGAGATGTTCGGAGAGCGACAGCGGGCGCGTCAGAAACTGCTCGAACGTCGGCCCGTCTTCTCTGTGCTCGAACTCCTGCGTCTTGTAACCCGGATCGAGATACTCTTGAAACTCGCGCCCGAAATCTATTTCTTCAAAGGCATCACGCCCGGCTTCATCTGCGCCGAACTCTTCGCCTGCTTCGATGTTATCGGCTGCCGACGGATCGTTAATCGCCGCCGCATCGGTCGGCTCGTTGAGATACGCCGCGAGAGCTTCCGAATCGCCAGCGCCGTTTTCCGATGAGCCGTTAAGCTCGCCCGTTTCCGCGCCGTTCGAGTTGATGAGTTCGGCGTTGGAAGGTTCTGCGCCCGCCGTGTGGTCGAGCAGATTCGCCGCCAGCTCGTTTGTTTCCTCCTGTTGCTGCACTTCTTCGAGCACAGGATTTTCGAGCATTTGCTGCTGAATCAACTCGCTCAATTCGAGCGTCGTCATTTGCAGCATTTCTATGCGCTGGCGCAACTGCGGCGTCAGCACAAGGCGCTGCGATAAATTGGTCGTCAGCTTAACGGACATCGTTTGCTTGAAATACTAATCGAAAAAATGGGTCGGGAATGTTTTAAGTTTCGCGCGCGTCGTTTCGCGCCGGGAGAGATTATAACCGATTTCGCAGCGGATATGTGCAAACGTTTCGGCGTCGAGAAAAATTTTAGGCTCTAGTGTAGCAAAGCTTAGCTAGAGCGGATGCTGTGCAAGTAATTTCAGCAACTCTTGATACAAGTTTTTCTGTCGGCTGTTGAATCTGTATTCGCATTCTTTCAGGTGTAAATAGAAA
>JAABUK010001856.1_pt1 | contig 39374 bp, 54 predicted proteins | sample 5559141 | NCBI WGS metagenome assembly JAABUK01 (sample SAMN10711869, study PRJNA513367) | rock metagenome | isolation source: Antarctica rocks | place: Antarctica: Victoria Land, Pudding Butte nord | collected 2016-01-03 | reverse complement strand
TGATGATGCCAATCAAGGAACAGTTGAAGTATGCTCCTGATCACTTTGTGCTTAGACCTGCAGACATGCCTGAGATGTTCCAAAAGGCGCAGCAGCTCTTGAGGAAAGCTCACTCAATACCGGTGGCTGGTTCTCTTGCAGCTCACGGGGATGCTAGACCTGAAAACATCATGGTCTTGGTGGAATCAGGAAAGGTCAAGCAGCTGAAGCTTATTGACATGGACTGGGCAGGAAGCGTTGGCAGCGCCCATTACCCTGTGCTGCTCAACACCAAAAAAATTGTATGGCCAGATGGGGTTGGGCCGGGCCAGGCATTGCAACAGAAGCATGACATTGAGTTGCTGCACCTTCAAGTTTACTCAGCAACGCGCGCAGCTAACAACAATTGGAGAGCAATGTTTGCGCATAGTGTGCAAGTCAGTGACATGGATGTGGACTTGTAAATGTAACACGTGAGGCACAATTATTGCATTGAAACTTTTGACAATGTTGTCCTTGGTCAGGATGTGGCACTGCTCTGCTGTGTGTGACTTGTGTAAACCTTTTAACAATTGTGAGCATTGTATGGCAATTTGGTTGATACAATCGTTCACAGTAGTTTCTTGTGCAGGTGGTGTGTGTCATGTATAATGGCAACGTTCAACAATGAATATTCGCAATAAGTATGACTGCCTTGTGTAGCAAGCATTTGTTCATCTCTTTTCTTGTCACACTTTCTGCTCTTGTTCTGTTATCTTTGTCGACTGGATTTTCAATTGCTACACAGACCAATCCATGCTGAATAATAAAGCTGCTGCTGGGGCACTGCTTACAGGGACGTGTCTGAGGAAGGTCTTTGACTGGACAACAAACACAGACCACTAGTCACAAGTAATGATATGCGTAGAAAGATGTTACTGTCACCGGCATCAGGATCAGCTCCTCTGCCTTGCGCATGCCCTCTGGCGTCGCTGCAGCAGGGGTAATGTAACAAAAGGCCGTTGACGATGTCAAACAATGCCTTCCTGACGCGCGCCATCTTGCGAGAGACTGTGGTCCAGTGGCCGTAGAGCAGGCTCTGGTCGTGCGAGAGTGATGACAGAAAGCTGAGACGGCGAACGCGTTTCTCGTCTGCCAAGAATCAGGCAAGTATTTGGAAATTCGGAAAATCTCGGAGTTGACTTCTCGCTAGACGACCGTCACTGTAAGACGCAACCGTAGCTTTTCGCCTCAGGCTGAGACCCAGAACGTATAAGCATATTATTTGAGCCAAATTACCAATAAATGATCTGCCAATTTGTGAACGAGGACTGTGCTGTTCCAGCAAGCCCAATCAAGAAATGCAGAAACTCACGCGCTGCATATGTAGGTCCGTGCTGCACAGGGGCCACATTGAACAAGCCAGGCTTTCTCCGGCTGTCCTAAAGCCTCGCGGAAGCGGTTCGACACCTACGCTTCTGTGTCGAGATCAACGCTCACTCGCTTACCGGACCCCGTTCTCTGCGTTTGGGACGCGCACAGTGCTAAACAATTTCAGAGGTTTCAGTGATCGCCCTGTTGCCGTCTCAGACCCGAGGTCCCGCAGATCCATACCTGTTGCAGCGCGAGCGTCAAGAGCTGCATCAGCAGCTGCAGACTTCAAGCCAGGCATGTCAGCAACAAGACCTTCAATTTTTCAGCTCACACCCAACAAGATATAAACATCGCTTGTTGGTGAACCTGCAGACAGCGGACAGCAAAACTGGTGGCGTTCTGTGATCAGATGGGCCCTGCGAATACTTGCGAGCGTCGTCTTCTCAGCGGCGCTGCTGCTGGCGATGTTACCTGGTATCTTGTCTGCACGGGGTGGCCGGGATCGTTGCTTCTCAGTGGCAAACATGTTTGTGCCGGGTAAGTGTATGCTCCCAAATGTGCTCAATGTCTGACTCTTACTGGACTCGTCTGTGCTGTCAGGTCTGTGGCATCAAGCTGACTTTTCACTGCAGGCACAGTGCAGGTGGCTGACATGCAGATCGGATGGCATCAGCCTTTGGATGTCTCAGGCCTGACCTGGACTGAACCACAAGAGCTGGGAGGTCGTCAGCTTGCCTCAGTGGACCATATCAATACCACAAAGGCACTGCTGGACATTGTCAGAGGTGGGACTATGTTGTTTTTGTCACAAAGATTCAAGCACGCTGCTGCTCCTCACTCATAGTGGTAACAGCACATGCAATCATCATTCTCGCGCACATGGCCTTAGTCTGTAATGCTGTCAATGTTCTGATCAGCTGCTGAAGCAGAGCTTCTGCATCAGATCAGCGCATTCCACTTACCATCAGCTGCCGGGAAATCCTGCTGCTGCCTTGCTGCTGCTCACCCCCCCACATTTACATGCTGTTGCTTGCTGCAGGCCGTCCTTTTGATGTCATGGTCACCAAGCCAAATGTTGACTGTTCCATAGATGCTGCATCAGGAGAAATGCACATCACACAAGTGCTGCAAGTATGTATGGCACCACAATGCCTGATTTGAGTGCTTCGTAAGTACACCGGACTTCATACCTTCCTGACAAGCCCTCTGTACGACAAAGTGGTGCCTATAGCTCATCGCACATGTTCACGTACAGTATGATATTGTGAAGTACACTGTTCTGGACCAACAGACCAATGTTGGGCACAAATGCAGGGCACAGCCCAACCAGCTCAGGCTCTTCCTGCTGAAACACTTTCACACAGCAGCAAAGGCAGGGCACACTCTACAAGGCAACTTTCGGTGCGCCATCTTGCCTCAATGGTTTCCCCTGCTCTTCCTTGTGACTTCACTCAAAAATTTGCGTGGTGCATGTAGTCCATTCACTTGCTGTTGAGTGAGACACCAAAACAAGCAATGTTGTTGCTGCCTTGGAATCAAAGAGCCAGCAGTGTGTCAAGCAAATGCTAGATGTTTGCTAAAGCCTTCTTGACACTGTGTAGAGGGTTCTGTTGCTCAAGAGGCATTGACTTTGCACATCATAAAGAGCATAAGCTGTCTTGCAGGTTGAGTCTTCCCCCCTGCAGTTCACAGCCGAAGGGCTGCTTTTGAATGCGCACATCTATGTCTCCGATGGTGTTCTCCAAGTGCCTGATGAGCTCAGGTGTGATCGTAGATTACAGGGTCATCATGCAAGTTCAATTTTCTGTCCATCATTCAGTGCAGTATGTATGGAGTCATGCTGTGCAAGTGAGAGGAGCTGTCGGCAAGCCAGTGTTCTTAGCAGGACACAAGCATGATTGCCCATGATTCTATGTTGTGTCCGGTGCAGCCATCAATGCTTTGAGGGCTTTTGCTGCTGATATTCATCATGATCTCAGCACTGTTGCAATGCTGAGCAAAACAGCCTGGCGCTCATATTGAAATGACATGCAGAAGCTGAGACACAGACAAAGGGGTTGTCGCACCCATGCTCAAATTTGGCGGCATGCAGGCAAGTGATAGGGAAGGACTTCCATGCCAGTGCCATCGTAGGAGTCAGCAATCTGAAGGCAGACGGTGCAGACTTTGGCATTGAAGCGGCATGGGCCCAGACAGAGCACCAGCCAAAAGGCACCGCCCACTCTGGCCACCCGCTGGAGCCAACAGCTGTTGCATTCAACAGTCAACATGTAAGGGACATAATCCAGCTGCTTTGCAAGTTGCATCAATTTGCATCCGTTGGAAAAGCACATCACCCATGGTTGCTTGCTATGCTGTGCAGCATCTGCCCAAATGCAGTGCCCTGTGTCAGCTCTCTCAGGTTTGGGTGAGACTCTCGGTATGGGAACACACAACAGCAACTTTTGGAAAGTTTGCTAATGACTCAACCAGCCCAAGCCATATGATGTTGATGTGGTCATGGATGTAGGTACAAGCACAGCTGAGTGGGTGGCGCACCAAGACAGGCATGCTGCTGCGTGAGCCTGCCATTGCTGCTGTGGACTACACTCCAGCACTTGCCAAGTAAGGATGTGCTACGTCTGCATATTTCTTTGTCTGTCTGTCTGTCTGTTTTATCTGATTGCCGTGAGCTTTGGTGCATCTGCTTGAGGCAGGAAGCAGCACTTGTCGACTGCAATGTGCTCACTTATGCAACTCAAAAGGACAGTGTGTAATGCTTGACGCCAGGCATGCTGCAGGTATGGGCTGCAGCGAATCAGTCCTCTCATGTCAAATGTGGTGGCAGTGCAAGAAGGAGGCAAGGTAGAGATGAGGTGGACCCCTGAGGGTATGGCCCTCCCTGCTGAGAGGTCCACACTGCAAATTGAGCCTATGAAGCTGGTGGTGGGCCGCGGTGACTTTGTCTCCAAAATTGTCAACTTGCTTGGCCTCAAAGACAGGTATAGTAGAGATGAACAAGCGCTGGTCTGCGCATCCATCATGCTGTTATGCTGGCCGTCAAGCAGCAGCAAAGGGTGTTGTAGTCTCCAAGAAAATGGCTGCAGAGACTATCCTTGTTGTCAAGGCTTTTTATGTGCTGAGGGTCAAGCCTGGCTGCAGTGCAGTGCAGGGGTGTCTGTCCTTGTATACCTGCCTTTTGGTGTGCCAGCTGGCATGCTTTGTCTATGTGAGATCATCAATCTGCATGACCTGATGGGCTGGCTGCACAGACAGGTAGTGCAACAGATCTGCCTGTTTCTCCACATTAATTCAGCAAGCAATCTTGCCGGACAACACTCCACAGGCTGATACAGAAGCAGAGTTAGATAACGAGCCTGTAATTGACAGCAAGACAATGCCTGATGTGTGATGAGATACATGTGCTGCTGCAGTTCCTTGTCCAAGTCCAGTCTGCAGGCATGGACATCCACCATAGCTGTGGATGTGTACCCTCATGGGCCCATCCAGACACAGCGTCTGGACATTCTGCTCGGCACCGGCCATGGTCACACAGGTATTAACTTGTCCATTCTGCCCTGTGTGTTCAAGCAAGCAGACGCAAGTTGATGGCACACATGCTGACCGGCTGTAAGCTGATGCCACTAGACTGCATACTTGTTGATCATAGATATGCAAATACACCTTGCAGACGCAACATTGCAATGCAGTCACAGAAAGTGGCAGAGTACTTGCACAGGCACAGGAGCTTTTGCATGCAATTGCAGCTGCTTATGTGTATATGTGCATGAGTGAGACAAGCAAATGTCTGTGCCACAAACCTTTCCTCACACCTACTGTGGACGTGCTCAGTGAACATGATTCACATTCTTTATGCGCCCGTCACTGCCCTAGACACCAGGGTCATCACCATTGTGTTCAAGCTGCGGGTGTGTGTGCAGGTGTACACCTGTGCATGTGGGGCAGTATGGACCTTACTCAGGACAGCGCCTTGGACATGACTCTTGGCTTCCCAGCAGACACGCTGACCTGGGCTGGTCTCAAAGGGGTCCCTCAGGATGGCATGCTTACTGTTGCAGTCCGAGGCACGGCTGAGAAACCCAAGATTGACTGGCAAGGGTGTGTGCATTCCATATAATGCTGCATGAAGGAGGCTAAAAAACATGTTTTGCATGACAGCTGCAGCCTTGAGGAACATCTGCCAGCTTGATTAGGCATGGCATGAATTTCTTGTGGCTCTATGTATGTCTGGAGTGAAGACGGGCCTTTGTGCCATGCTTGCTGGCAAGATCTATCAAGTGATGATGTCATTGTCATATGTGCAGCCAGCAAGTCTTTGATGCTCAACCTGTGTCTAATCACATGACTGGTCTGGTGCAAGACGCACTCTCGGCCTATTCTATAAAGCTTTCAATGCACTGTACCAGAAACTGAGCTTGGGTGCCAAAATATTGCAGGGCGTACAACAAGTTGACATCCTCGGCATTGACATGGCAGACTGAGGCTCCAGCAGCTGATGGTTCACAGTCGCTCAAGCAAACCATTGCTAACAAGGCACTGAAGGGACTGGGTACACTTCACAAGAAAGTGACTGGTTCCAGCAGCCAAGTTGGGCAACCAGGAGATGCAAGTGCTAACTTCCCACAGCCTGTTGCTCCACTGCCTTGGCAGACCAAAAATTCGTAGTGTACTGGGAAGTGTTCGTGTGTACAGCATCATTGCATGTGCATGCACTGTTTGGTTTTCACCGTGGTGTCTTGCTTTGTTGACTTGCTTGGGGACCAGATGTCACCTGTGGCCTCAGAACACCAAACAACAGGGTCTGTTTGAATATCAGTCTTTGCGTTTGCTGCCCTTCCTGCATGCCATCAGTGAGAACATGTTTCAATTGCAGTACATGTTCCAAGACTTGTTACTGTACAATCTGCGTCACTTAATTGTGGCTGAGATCCTTGTTGCGGTCTGTTGTCTCACAGGTGATCGTTGCTGTTGCCGGCAGTGTAATTACTTGAGATGGCGCCTGGAGATGTAGGTGTGAATCATGAGTGAGTACAGTGTTGTTTGTGTAATTTGGTTTTTAAATTTGGAGATGGTGATCCCTGGGTTTTGGGAAGCACAGGCTCGCTTCCCAAATCCCAGGGAAGGGATGGTTGGAATTAAGATCAATATTAAAAATTGGAGAAGGTGTTCTCTGGTTTTCGGGAAAGCTACACAGGTGCAAGGGGGTACACTCCGTTGGGAATGGTCACATGAAGACTGAAACCCCAACCGTGTTGAAATGTTACTTTCAACACCAGGCCTTAGATTCGCTTCCCAAATCCCAGAGAAGGGATAGTTAGAATAAAATTGCACTGACGTGATGCTTCTTAATTCCATGCTCTCGCATCCACTGCAAAGCTAGAGGTATGGGACGACTTTATGGATGGCAACAAGGTGTCAAGCTCTCCTTTCTCGCTGGTGGGACTCAGTTTCGTTCACATGCCGTTTGTGTGGTAAGTTTGAATCGCACGTTGTTTCATCTGCCGAGCGCTAGAGAACCATGTTACCATCGTTCTGCCTTCAAAAGACCTACCCCATGCCCAACGCCTTTCTTGCGTGCCCTCAGCCACTGTTAAGGTTCAACAGCTTGCTTGCCCTGAGACACTGCAAGGACTTGACACCCCAAGATCAGCTTTGCAACCGGTGACAGGCCTGTTCTGCCAGGGGCAAAGCAACCTGTTTTGGGTTTTATGGCCACTTTGTCTGTAGCCTGGCATCACTCTGCAGTGACAGACCCTGTTTTCTGCACCTGCGATGGGTCTTGTCAGACTTGTGCATACCCATGTACCAGAAAAGTGAAACTCTCTAAGCTGTCTTTGCAATTCGTTTCACAGCTGCAAAGCCTGGACAAGTTGGAACAAAGATAAGTAGTCACGCAGATCAAGCAAAATTTTGCTCGTTTAGTGCTCGATTCGGTGGTTGCTCAGGAGTTTTACCAATAAGGTGCCGTGTCAGCTGTGTGCTTCTATTGTAGCATAAGCCCAAGAGCAACAATTGAAGACAAATTAGTTGCGCAATGGCGTTCTTTCTAGGGATTGACTTGCATGACTATACAGAATAAGCTGCATCTCGTCATTATAATGGGCAAGGTCACAGCAGGAGTCTGTTACACAAACGGAGAACTGTATCTAGGCCAGCTTGTGGTGCAATGTTAAACAACTCTCAGCAAAGACTTGTCATCATCCATGATGCATTAGTCGTCTTCCACTGGTTGATCAGTGAGCTGCCTGTAGTAGATCCGGTCTGCTCTGCTGCTTCGACTGCTTCCAGTGTTGCTAGTCGTTTCTGCTACATAGGTGCATAAGTCCTTGACCTGTCTGTAAGACAAGCGTAGCCCAAGATTGTGCAGAATGCGCCGCATGTCTTCAGTCTTGATGTAACCAGTCCCTGTAAAACAAGCTCCCAAGCTAAGCAGAAAGATACATCTCGCAGTTATTCCTGTAGAGCATGCATGAGATAAGATTCACCACGCCTATGCCCTGTAGCAGTGACAGACTTGCAGCGTATTCTGAAATGCACGGGCTTTGCGAGTGGTAGAGTTTGTGAGGGATGCGTGAGCATCTTTAGAGCAAATGAGAGCAATCGCTGGCCCACCTGTCTTGTCAAAGTATCTGAAGGCGCACAGCAGCCCTTCATCCACAACTTTCTCTTTCTCCTTCTCCTGTCCTTCCTTCTTGAGGTCCTCCTGCTTGTCTGACTCCTTCTTGACTTGCCCCTTGTCATCTGATCCACCCACAGCCTTAGCATCTTTTGCTGCTGCTGCATCGCTGCTGCTGCCCAACTGCTTCGTGCTTTCAGCCTTGGGTGCCGCCTCAGCCGCGCCAGACTTCTGCTCATCACCAGCAGCTTCTGCATGATGCATCTCCACATCCACTGCTGCAGCTTGTTCTGGGTGATCCACTTTTACACTGGCGCCGTCTGCAGGTTGGTCCATGAGTGGTCAAGCCATGACACATCACAAAGTATGCATTGATCATGCCTGCTGCTTGCTCGCATGCGTGAGTGCACTTCATGACCTGACCCAACAAGCCGACAACCTGCAACATGTATCTGCTGCGTGCAGGGAAACACAATGTGCTCCTGTGCATCCCCAACATGCAGGGATACATGGAACGACATGCATCACCTATAATACATGAACAGCAGGACATTCAGAGAGACACACAGCATGAAGGTGCCAATATGATTGTTGCTGAACTTGACGTCTCAAATGCGTCATACCTATATTGACATGCGCAATACAGGCAAATTCCTGCAGTATCAGGCATCAACAGGAGGTTAGACAGGCCTGCATGTTGGCGCAGGCTTTCTCTTTGCACAACACAAAGGTCACCTGTCTCAGCAGCATCAGCAGCAGCTGCATCTTTGCCAGCAGCTTCAGGAGCTCCCTCTGCAGCTTCATCTGAAGGCGTTGCAGCAGCTCCCTTGGCAGCTGCCTCAGAGTCTACGCTCACAGCAGCTCGGGCCAATGCGTCCAGGGGGGATTCTGCAGACGCGCTGCCCTTCTCAGTTTCCTTCTCTGGTGTTGCATCTTCATCTGCCGCCTCCTCAGATGGCTCATCCTCCTGAGCTGCCTGATGAGCCAAACAGAGCAACTTTCTTCTATGCTATGCTTTGGGACCCAGATGACTTAAAAAATGAGTGTGTCGTCAAGAGGACAGACAATGGTGTCCTCAGCATGACAAGATGCGAGACAAACTGTGAAGATATGGACACAGTTTCTGCTGTTGCAACGGACCACATGGACTTTTCTGTAGTCTTCAAGCTGACTACATACTGCACAGATCAGCACACTCTGTGCAGTAGGGGCTGTCACAGTAAACACCGCACAATAAGGCAGCAATTATACTGAGACTGCACATGGCACATGCTGCGATGCCTATAACCCATGCTGCTACCTCATGCCTCAGATCTGCCTGCATATGATATTGCGTCAGCACGTGCCAATCTCAGGGACAAGATAGCAGCATGGGTCATAGTTGGTGTAGCTTGTGCCACGTGAAGTCTCAGCACAATTCATGCCTTGTTGTGCGGGATTTGCTGTGACAGCGCCTGCTGCACAGACTGTGCTGATCTGTGCAGGCTGCTACGACCAAGGTCAATCCAGGGAAGGCGTGTAGACATTGCATTGACTGGTGTACCTTTTTCCCCCGGCCCCTGCCTCCTCTACCCCGGCCTCGGCCCCTACCCCGACCCCTGGCAGAGGCCGTCTTGCGGGCAGGCTTGCCCTTGGCTGCTGCCTTAGCAGGTGACTTGGGAGTGTCCTCACCTCCCTGTAAAATTGTGACTAAATCTGAGGCTGATCAGCCAAACAGGCAACACTGCAGATCGAGCTTGTAATATATGCTCAGCACAAAGCCTTAAAGTGTACAGCTGTAAGAGAGTTGCATGGATCATCCTGGTGAAGCCAGGGCCATGCATCACTTCTGATCATGAAGGTACGGTAGCAGTCAAGCAGAAGGAGATGTTTCAGACAGTAGAGCCACAGCCACAATTGCATAAGTGATAAAGCTACAGCAGTCGTCAGGTGCAAGAAGGCTTCTGCGCCTGAAATGTTGGCTGGTGGCCGAAATGAAGAAAGTGGTTTGCACATCACAAAACCATGTTGCGTGCTCAATGGTTCCAACCACACAGACACAGCTGGATAGGCAATGAAGGACTCTCGCCTCTTCTGCCTCCTTGGTCTCTGCTGAGGCGCCATCTGGGGACTCAGAAGGAGCTGCGTCAGGTTCTGCCTTCACCTCTTCTTGCTCCATCTTTGCATCACCTCCCTGCAGGCACTCCATCTTGCTGGCAATGTGTGCCAGTGTTGACGCGCATGGTGCCAGACCAGCCAAAGTCACAACTTGGCAAAGTGCAGGTGACAGCTTGCTTGAGCTTGCTTTAGCAACCCTGCTGCGCCCCATTGTGCAACAAGGACAGTATGGTATAGGTGCAGCGGCCCAAAACATTGTTTCAAAAGCTTCACTACAGCCGCTGCAGCATCAGCTTTGCACACCTACTGAGAGGATGGAGCTTATCAGACTGCAGTGTGTTGGTATAGCGTAACGGCAGATGTGAAGCAACCTATCAGCCTGGGCAAGGCATGCATGCATGCAAAGCAAAACAACACCCTTGACTGTTTAAAGAGGGCTTGCCTCGGCTGCTTGTGAGTCCACAAGTGCTGATACATCTGGCACCTTGGCTTCTACTGCAGCTTCCTCTTTGTTGCTGGCAGTCTCAGTTTTGGCCTTCTTGGCTTCTGGAGCATCCCCAGTACTGTGAGGGGCATCCCGAGAGTTAGCCTTTGTCGTCTCTGGGATTTCCTTGCTCTGGTCCTCGACCTTTGTAGGTGCATCCAAAGACTTGGTCTTGGTTTCCTTGGCTTCTGTCTTGCTCTTCTCCTCCTCTTCTGCCCTCTTCCGTTTCTTGTCCTCACGCTTTTTGCTCACGCTTTTTCTGCAAATCCGCAGGTCAGCTGATGCACGTGTGCAAAAGCTTGAAAAAGTTACATGCAGCTCAACCTACAAGTGAAGATAACCTGCATAAGCCATCCAAGGTAAGTTTGGTTCTCAAGCACTCGTCAGACTTTTCAGCAGGTAGCAAAGACACTGGAAGCAGGGCTGAAGGCATGCTGATGTATAGCAATAACCCATGTATATCCACATCCTAAAAATTAAACCCTTGCAAAGTCATGTTGACCCAACTCTGCTTGACAATTGTGTGTGATCAGGTCATGATGTGTAGTCATTGCTTGCGAGCGCATGCAAATCAGTGTATATTTATATTTGATTGAGCATCATCTCACACATAATTTGATCCAGGTCAATGTAGCACACCCCTCCACCGTTGTGATGATCCCCCTAGAGGCTGGATGTCAACAAGTATGCGCAGCCCTGACAAGTTCTTTGTTAACCAAACGAACATGAACAAGGTCACTTGTGGCCTGACTGACATAAAGTTGCATGCAAGCATTGTCAGAATTGCTGCAACAGGTAAGGGTGCTGGTAACATGGGTGCAGGTTGGCTTCCAAAAGGCAGCTCACCTGAAAGACTGCATTGCCTCATATACTGTTTCACCATAGTCCCTCATCAGCATGTCCTGGAAGGACTCAGCAAACAGGGACAGCTCAAAAGTGACCTCATCCTTGTCAGACTCATCATAGTCCAGCACACCATCTAAGGACAGAGTAGCACTCCTCCATCTGTCACCTGCAGTACCACTTGCATTTACAGCCTGGTTGTGCAAAGAGAAGATGGCATTGTTGGGGTATACCTAGGCTTCTGGTGCAAGACATGGTGATGCAGAAGAAGCTGAAGGTGCCACTTTTGTGACTCCTTGTCTCCTGAGTACACGCATGTATGCAAAAGTTTGATCAGGACTAAGAGAAAGGGACCTGGGCGCTGCCATGCTTGCTCAGCAAGCACATGAGCTTTTGAAGCCTGTCCGTGGCCAAGGCCAACATTGCAAGGCTTGAAAGAGAGATCCAAGACATGAGTGATACCGTGCGGAGCCAAGCATTGTAAATACAGCTGTCAACTGTCAGGCAGCTAGTACTGAGCAAGGTCTACCACAGTACACATTGTGAAGTTATAAGGGGTGTCAGACCTGATGTGGACAGCTTCCCATGCAGCTGCAGCACTGGCCTCTCCGGAATCTTCTCCTGAGGCTCCTCCTTACTCACTTCCTTCTGCTTGTCTGCAAGCTTGACATCCTTGCCCTCAGACTTCGCCTCTGGTATGCCATCCTGAGACGCTGCATCAGCATCTTTCATGTCTGTGTCTGCTTCTTCTTTGACACTGCTGCCGGCCTTGGTCTGCTCAACAGCATTTGCTCCCTCTGCCTCTTCAGCTTTTGGCTTGTCTGCATCTGCCTTGGAGTCTTCATCTTTCTTAACCTGGAGAGGACACAGGGGGCAATTTTCAGCTTGCATGCAAGAGACATGATGGCTAAGCAGTCTGGAGCAGTTAGTATGCTGGCAGATAAAACCTTTGGTCAGTCATGCGGGTGGGCAATCAGTCTTGCAGCAGAAAAAGTAAGGTTGAAGCAATTGAACAACAAACTGATTTTGTTTAGCAGTGTTAAAGCTGACAATTTTAAGATTTGCAAATCAAACAGCGCAGACAGCTGTCAGAGCTTGCAATGAAGCCCATTACAAGATGCACACAAAAGGGAATGGCAGCTATGATGTTGCTCCAAGACAAGCATAGAACTTGGTACACCATATTTGGCAAATTCCAGATACAAAGCACACATTCGCACAGCGAAACAGCCCTTGACACTATGCATGTGCATGCTTTAGACATTCACCTCCTTGTCAGAAGCTGCCTTGCTGTCATCTGCATCTTTTTTTGCCTTTTCAGCATCCTTCTTAGCAGCCTACAATGAAACGTATTGCAAACTGCACTTGAAGCTTCTCACTAAAACAGCATTTCTATTTGTAGGACAGAAGAACTAGACAGGTTTCAATGCTGCGACGTGACTCACACTAACACTCATTGGTCAGAGCAAGATCTGGTTTGCAGCTTGATACATCTTCCATGATATCTCAGCTTGATCTATGCATCCAATTTGCATACAAACAATTGTGAAAAGCAGTTTGGCACATTTGCCACGTGTTGCGCATGATCAGCAGATGGTGCTGGTGTATTGATTGAAAACCAATGTGCAAGCCCATGCAAAACCACATGTCATGCAGTTCATAACTCAAGTGCAGACTGAAGCCAACATGAGAACGATTTGCAAATCCTTGCTTTGCTGACATGACTACGCACAGCCCACTATGTGTTATCAGGCCACAACATAGTGCCATGGTCTTTGCTGCTATGTGGACCTACCAACTCATCCTCGTGATCCTTCTTGGCCTGCTTCCAGGCTTGCTGCTGAGCCCACAGCTGTGGCCATTCATCCTTGTTAGGAAGGCATTTGTCCACATCCACCAGGAAAATGACAGTAACCTGCATTGCAGCTGATGCTATCAACAAGGGTGCATACCAAATCAGGACCTTAGAGAAACCTGGTCTGACCATGCGCAATGCCACTTGCTAGTTGGTTATGCTGTGCATTTGGTGTCCTGATGTACATCATGGCTCCTCAGTTTGGGTCAATGGCTCATGCCCACATCAATGACAAGCTTCAGGTTGCATGTTGCTTGCTAGAGTGGCGTCAGGTTTATGTCTGACTTTTGTGTGTGTTGTTGCCAGACCTTGGGGCTGAGCTTTTTGGTGGGACCAAAGGTGCAGCTTTTGCGAATTGAGCAGCCCATACCTCTGACGTTTCCTCGGAACCAGCTGTTGCTGTGCTACAGTGGGGTCTGGCATAGTGCACTTCTACAAATCTCAACCATGAAGAGCAGGGGCTCAAATCCAGGTCCAACTGGTCCTTAGCATGCCGGATGGCAGCATTGATCAACCCCTTGTTGCCCCTGTGCCGGTCGTGTTTTGTGTCACAACAACAGGCAATCCACTTACCAAATACGCCCAAAGTGTGAGTGTCCACATGTTGCGTGCGCATGTCACAGCAATGTAGGCTGAGCAGCAGCAGGTTCTGAGGTGAAACGCACCATGACAGAACAAAGGAGCTAGACTGCATCATACATGCATGCATGGGTGGCTCTCTGACAATCAAACCTGGCCAGCATGAGGAGCGGCTGGACTTGAAAATTACTCTTGGTGATGACCAATCAAGTTTATCTGCATGATTGGTGCCGCAAACTATTATGCAAGCCCCTGTCGCAGATCTCCTCGCTAAAAATTCTATGGCTGGCTGTGTGCCTCTCTGAGGAGATGTCTGTGTCAGATGATTGCAGGTGTCCTTATTGTGATGTAAGCCTGTCTGAAGGTTGCAGCAAGTGAAGTGGCCTTGCAATCTGAAAGGTCTGTGACAGCAGCATTGCACTGCAAGCCAGCAGGATAGCACCACCTTTTACTATTGGTCATCACAGTACCTGCCATGTAAAATTGACGCAGCAGCCAAGACAGGAAATGTAGCCCCACGCTGGGTGCATCCTGCACTGCAGCAACACAGAGTGTGACTTACACAGCACCAAACAGGGTTCAGGTGTATACCTTTGAGTGGCAGAACCATCTGCCTTGGGGTCATGAGGGCCCCCCACCAGGGCAATGCCAGAGCGGTCTCGCCCTGACTCAGTGCGCACTGTCAGAATCCTGAGCAGCTTGTTCAGGTGGTAGTTGCTGTCTTTGGAGCTGTTCAGCTTCTTCTGTGCGTCAGCATCCAATCCAGACAGCAACGCAACCTGCATCAGGATGCAGCTGGTTGGTAACCAACCATGATAGTAGACTTCGTGCAGTCAAGAGTAGACAGTTCAGTCCAGTGAACCTGACTGATAGGTCACACTCCCATAAATGCATCTGATGGACAGGAATGGACAGTACCTGGATCAGAGCAACAATATATTGTATCCCATTTGTTGCCATGATCAAGCTACTGTCCCTTCCTGTCCAGCAGATGATTTCTATGGGAGTACAATGTAGCAGTCAGCTGCACTGTACACATCTTGCAACACACACACCAATTGTGCCACTACAAGTAGGGCTGATCACCATGCATTATTGACCTGCCGTAAAGAAACGCTGTGTTGACGCAAAGTGCTGTAATGTACATCATACATCATGCCCTCTTCACAAAGCACAGCAGAAGTTGCATGCCAAGGGCGTCACTGAAAATTACTGTAGCAGGGTACAACGAGTTAAGGGGCATCTAATGCGCAATGTGGGATTTTGCCCTACAACAATTACCTTGGCATTGTATTTGACATCCTTGGCTTTGAGAGCTGGTGCAACAAGAGGCTCAGTCTTCTCCCAGGCATGCTGATGGTCGAAATCCACGTGCTTGTCCAGAGGCCAATTTCTGCAGCCCAAAGTACCCTTGCCAGATCCCTTGTCCTGTAAACACCACCGTGCATGTTCCACTCAGCTACATGGGTGAGCAGCACCAAAGCCACATCCATCATACAGTCGCATGAAGCTAGGCAAACAAGCTGCAAATGACTTGATGCAGACTGCTTGTATGTGAAGTGGGTCGCTGCCATGTGTGGTGCACTAAAAACCCAGACCAAATACTTACAGTACCAGCACATGTAGCATCCATTGAATGACACCAATTGAGTTACAGCAGTGTGCAATACAGCAAATGTCTGCATGACAGGTATTTGTATAAGCACAGGTGATCTTGATTCAAGCACCATGTCAGCAAGAGAAAGGACAGAGGTACCTGTGACCAGTTGGCCAGCAAGTGCAATACAGCAAATGTCTGCATGAAAGGTATTTGTAAAGGCACAAGTGATTTTGATCCAAGCACCATGTCAGCAAGAGCAAGGACAGAGGTACCTGCGTCCAGTTGGCCAGCAGGTGGGTGAAGTCTGAGGCAATATACAGCCGGCTGTACGAGCGCACAACATCGTTGTAGGTGCGCTCAGGTGTCACAAATAAGTGGGAAGGCACATGAACCTCATACTTGGGCTCAGGCCTGCACCACAGCACTAGCATAGTGACTGTCTGCTCCTGGGGTGCTGTTGAACATGCAAAACCCATCAGGATGTCACTGGCTATACCAGAATGCTTGCCGTTCACTACCAAGAACAGCACATGATCAATGTGACGAACAAGAATGATCGTGCTGCTGCACTTCAGTGCATGATGAGCTAGGTACATGCAGGGATCAACATGACCAGTGTGATGCTGTGTAAATAAGGCAGCAAGCCCTAGGCCGTATGACAGCAGTGAGGCCTGTACGCCAGGAGAGACAGGCATGTGGAGTTTTTTGCTGGTTGATGCACAGGCTTGGCAGCCGTTGTCCTCCAGCTGAATGAGGCATGATGGCCTGCTTTGCTCCTTGACTCAGTTATGTAGCACGTAGTAGCAGCACAGTACATGCCATAAAAACAAGATGTCAGAACAATAGAAGAGGAAGGCGCATACTTGCGCTCTGGGGGAGGTGCCCTCTGCTGAGGGGAGGGGCTTGCCCTTCTAGCAGGGCTGCGCCTCCTTTCCTTGCTCGTCTCAACAGGCCGCTCCCTCTCGCGCTCCCTGCACAAGCATGACTCCTACTCAGATACCTGTCCATGTAATCTGGTCTGTATGTGTGCTGAAGCAGATGGCTCTGCTCGGAGCCTCCTTGACGATAGCAGGTCACCTGTCCCAGCTGACTGAAATCACATGCAAGCAAGACTGTATCTGCAGAATGGCTCTCTGCAAGCAACAGTGTCAAAGACAGGATGGACTTGGGCAGTGGGGCACAACAACAGGAAGCAGATGGAGAAGTCCTTGACTGCTGTTCCAGGCAAGCCCTGAGGCAATGACCCCCAGCTTGGCTCACAGACTGCATGAATGCACGATGCAATGCTGTGTGCAGTAGCTGCACAGACAACAGTGCAAGCACCACCTGTGCCTACTACCTCATTCCCACATCCTCTATGCCATGTTAGAGAGCAGAAGCAAGCAGTCATGCTAAGAAGGGTTAGAGGATCTGACCTGCCCCTCTCTGAGCGCTCCCTGGGGCGTACATCCCTGTCCCTGCTTGCAGAGCGCAGCGACCCAGAGCCAGTGCCCTCCTCCCTGTCTAGCCGCTCCTGCTTCTCTGCCTCCATAGCTCTGATGGCCTCCTTTGCACTGGCTGCAGAGTTCATGTGTGCTGGGCCCGCAAGCCTGCTGCCTACAAACACAAAGCACGTTGCACCACGAAGCATCTGGACAGAGGCAGCAGCTGCTGAACTGCTCATCAGCATGCCATCTGCATCTGAATGTGGTAACACTCAATCTGACAGTTATGTTGTCAGGCTTTGATGCAGTTCCATATGTGCCTTAGGTGAAGTAATGCTGCTGAGTACATGAAAATGTGTGGTGGAAGCTGCAGGTTGCTGCCTCAGGAGGCTCTCGTCACTTTGATCTCCTAATAGCGCAGACTTATTTCTCTTTGTATGTGGTACATGAGCTAAGACCTGCTACCTTACACAGTGAGAAGTAAACATTGCAAGCAGGACTATGCAAGCTGCTACAAACTGGCAGCTCTGCACAATTTGCAGATTGCATGTTTGCTAGTGTCTCATGCCAGATTCCAGCACTGACAACATCTTGTGAGCTCAAATGCATCACTTTTGCACAAGCCAATCACAAGTTCAGAGTGGTCATGACATCCTGTTCATAAAGTATCTTGTGTTCAGCAATTGCTCTCGAATACAGTGTGCGTCTGTCAGGGTACAATCATCCTTGCCTCATATCCTGACATATGCAGACTGCATTTGGGAAAGTAGGCAGATGCTTTACCAGGTCCACGTCCACCACCAAATCCACTGCCACCGCTGCCGCCCCGGCCACCAAAAGACCCCCCGCCACCACCCCCAAAGGAGCCGCCACGGCCCCCAAAGGAAGACCCACCACTGCCAAAAGAACCACGGCCACTGAAGGCAGGTGCGGGCATGGCAGGGGCACCCCTACCCATGCCAGATCCAAAACGCCCCCCTGCAGCATGCATGTCTATCAACACTCAGCTGATGTTTGTTGCTTTGCACTTGCGCATACGGAGAGCCACACGCATGTCAACATCAAGCTGTACAAGCTGTGGCAACATGAACACATGATCTTCTTTTGTTCCTGAGCTGAAGCGCCAAGCATTGCCTGGCATTGACTAGGCTGCTCCTGCTTGCAAGGCAACGCCTTGCGCCCAACTGCTGCCACCAGAAAGTGCTGACAGCGCTGCAGATACCATGAAGTGCTGCCAGAGTTCCAGTCATATTGCACACAAGGATGTCTATAGGATGCATACTGTCAACTTTTGTCTAGGCCTTCTGGCAGTGTTGAAGCTTCTAGTATGAGGGGACTGCATTGCTGAGTGAACACAAATACGACTTACCTCTGCCGGCTGCAGTAGCGCTCTTTGGAGGCACTATGGTTGGGCGCACATTGCTGGCAGCTGGGGTAATGCTGGGCCTGCCATACCCTCCAGCTGCCATGGGGGGTGGTTTGTAAGCAGCTCCAGAGCCCCTACCAGCACTGCAAGCCATAATACATTATAAAATCAAAAGGTATTTGGCTTGTGGCCAAAAAGACTACACTATTGATATAAGTCACGATGTACTGGCACAAAGATGCATTCTCTACAGCATGGGGAACTTCTGCAAATAACGTGACAAAACCTCAGCAACATCTGGACTTGCCTGGCTGCCAGTGATGCAGGCAGGACGACAAAAGTGATGGCAGGACACAGAGACACCACAAGGGTAGAGACATAGTCAGACAGGTCAAACAAAAGTGCACAGGCCAAAACAAAGACACAACAGGCAATCGAGGACGGCAGGTCTGCAGAGGTGCATGACCTGATCATGACAATGTATGGTGAAGACAGGCTGTGAGGGACCATAAGAGAAAGTCATGTTGCTCAAGATCATGAGAAATCATGTTGCACATCATGCACTAAGTAGGGAAACTACCTTGTTCCCCCATAGGCAGGAGCTGCGGGCGGTGGAGCAGCAAAGCTGCCTGAGCCTCTGCCACCAGCATATGTAGGGGAAGGTGAGGGCTTGGCAGCAGGGTATGAGCTGCTGGTGGGACCATACCCGGAGCCAGACTTTGGATAGGCGCTGTTGCCAAAGCTGGCTGCACCAGTACCTGCTTGGGAGTGACTGCCTGTGCCACCTTGGTTGTACTGCAACACAGCAAATGCAGCTCCCTGGCCAGTTGCAGATAACAGCAGACAATATGAAGATTGTGGTTGACTATGCTATTTCTGTTGTGACAGATGTTGCTTTAGCTCTGGTCAACAGGGTGGATCAGTCATGATGACTGTCTGGGACAATGCAGCAGTGTACATCTGGCTGGACGATCTCAAGCATTGTGCTGAGCTGCAGCTGCCTCTGCACCCAAAGCAAGGGCACAGCTTGGGCTCTATGACTGCTCATGAGCAGCCTATCCAGCTCACACACTTTTACACTGTGCAAGTCATGCAGACGAAACCAGGAACCCTTGCCAGAACCTTTGCAGCCAATGTCAATTTGCCCCAAGCAAAAAAGTGATTCACCCTTGAAGAAGGGGATTTGTGTGTCTGACCGTCGGGTTTCCAACTTCAACAAGACGTAATTCAACACAGCTTACATCAACAAAGATGGACTAGTGTACAGTACCTGCTGTGAGGATGCGCCATAAGCTGCGCCTCCGCTGGCCTGGCCATACCCACTGCTCTGCTGGCTAGCACCATATGCAGGCTTTGGTGCAGCGGCAGCAGGGGCGGCCTGTGCATATGACTGCTGACTGTACCCTCCAGCCTGAGACTGCTGACCTGGCTGACTGTAGCTGCTGCCACTGTTATAGCCTGTGCTAGCTTGAGGGTAGCTGCTCTGGGATGCATAGCCACTTGAAGCAGCGGGCGTTGCTGCTGCCTGACTAGGATAGCCTGTGTAGCCGCCAGATGTAGTGGTGTTACCGGCGTACGTGCTGGTGCCACTTGCTGGGGCAGCTTGTGGAGCATACCCTGTCTGGGCAGCAGCAGTTGTCCCGTATCCTGTTTGGGCAGTTGCTGCATTGCCATAGGCTGGTGCAGCTGCTGCAGTTGACCCATACCCGGTTGAGGCAGTTCCTGTCGTGCCATACCCCGCCTGGGCAGACCCGCTTGTCCCATACCCTGTCTGAGCAGGATTGGTGGTCCCATACCCGGTCTGAGCTGCACTGCTTGTGCCATAGCCAGTCTGAGATGACCCGTACCCTGTGTTGGCAGTGCCAGTCGCGCCATACCCTGTTGAAGTTGCTGGTGTTGTTTGTGTTCCATACCCTGTCTGACTACTGTAACCACTGGTGGAGTTACCAGTCTGTCCGGCATAAGTACCAGTGCCCGCTGCTGGTGCAGCATATGTGCTGCCAGACTGCTGTGCAGCATAGCCACTGTTGCCAGAGGGCTGCCCATAAGTGTCTGAGCTTTGGCTGTTGTACCCAGCATTGCCTTGCTGGCTGCTGTAAGAGCTCTGCTGAGTCTGCTGGGATGAGTAACCACCAGGTGCAGCAGCAGTGCCCTGCTGGTTGTAGCTGCCAGTGGGGGTGTATGAGGACGCTGGTGCTGTGGATGTGAAGGCAGTTGAGGAGGCAGTTGGTGTGTAGGAGCCGCTGCCATAGGTCTGTGGTGTGCCAGTGCTCTGCACCTGTGCGCATAGCATATGTATTGATGCAAGCTCAACGGCATAGGGGGGTTGCGCAATTGCAGCTGCCAGCACAAGCTGCCACCGGCAGGGAGTAGCAGGCAGGACATTGGGGCCATGCAGGGCAGGCTAGCACAAACAGCAACATTTGCACAGAAACAGAGGCAGAGCTGCTTGATTAGTTCTGTTGTGCTGAACATGCAGCATATGCATGGTGTGTACAGATACTGAAATTTGTTCATTGCACATAACATATTGATGCTGAGGTTGATCTATGCTTCTCAAGTGCAATGTGCAAATGCAAGCTGTGTAGCAATGAATGGCGTCTAACAGGTGATTTGCATCTAAACGCACCTCAACACAGCATGCATCTACCTGACCAAGAGAACTGAGTTTCCCTACCATACAAAGCAACAGCTGCAATTGACACTGATTGCCTGCGACAATGGTGTGTACTGATCAAGACTGCAGTTCTCACCTTTGCCACTATGCTAGCCAATTTCTGTTGAGACTCAGCAGGAAGAGATTGAGCAGCATTTGCAACAGCAGCTGGGACATTAGACTGAGAGCCTGAGCCTGTGCCGTAAGAGCCATACCCTTGGTCATAGCCCCCATAACCACCCTGAGGAGGGACATGCCAGCAAGTCAGACCAGCTATATGATGTCGATAGACTGATGCAGGATGATACACTGAATGCACAGGCATCAAGCAAGCAATGAGTAGGTGTGCAAGCGCAAGACAGGCATTGCCAGACCCCAGGATCATACAACAGGATACAGATAACGCTGCAAAGTTGCACCCAAGCAATTTTGTTAGGACATGAGACTCTAGCAACCACTGCACTCATGCAGGCATCTCCACAATGGAAAGTGTCCAAATGATTGTGCAACCCTGCAACCCTGGCAACAAAAGTAACATAACATGATGCAAGCAACTGCCCCAACCTGCTGGGAAGCATCATAGGTTGTTTGGCCACCACTATATCCCTGCTGTGGATCAGCAGAGTATCCAGTATTGCTTGAGCCATATGTTTGCGTTGGCTGTGCACCCTGAGAAGCTACACCCTGGTACCCAGTGCCATATGAGTTTGCAGGCTGCAAAGGAAATCACAAAACAAGGTAAGCCAACACTCGTGGGTAGCATGCAAATCTTCATGGGTACATTGGAGCGCGAAGTGGCTACATGCTTGCAATTTATCAAAACGTACCTGCTGCGCTCCCGCTGAGGCACCTCCATAGCCATATTGACCCTGTACCTGACACAAAACAGTTGCAGACGCTCGTCAAGTATGTAACACAGCCTTGAACAGACACATGAGGCTGGAGAATGGACCTGCTGCTGAGAATCTGTGTTATACTGGCCTTGCTGCTGACTGTACCCTTGCCCGTAGCCAGAATTACTCCACTGCGACATGCTGTTGATCTCAAATATTCGAAAGTCTCAGACCGTCAGAACGGAGCTTTGCATCCGCTCTATTGTTGTCAATTGTTATGTAGACCTGAAGGTGATATACAAAGCAACGCAAGTCATCGGTAGAAGCAGCAGCCACGACCATGCAGTGTCAAGGTCCCCGCATCATGGCAGCTTTCGTCCCAGGGATTGGTAATGGGATTGATGCAAAAGGCTGGTTTCGGAGCTCTTCATCAATCCACAGCTTGAGTTTCACTCGGGCAGTGTACTCAGCTGACTGCAAGTTCTACACGTATTGACTGCTATGGCGCTCCACCCAGAACTTATTTTTAGGCTGCTTCACCGACGATATCTGATGCACAACAAAGGTGCATGCATTGCTGCAAAGTGTATAGGAGCGATGCGGTTCCGAGGCAAGCTACAGTTGCGGTAATATCAATTTAAATTTCGAGCTTCAGGCTACTGCAGTTGCATGTGGACGCATATGCGTTGTACCAAAACTTGCCGAATTCGAGGCTCAACAGTTGAGTTACTTGTAACAGTGCAGGAAATTAGCCTCTGCTACATTACTCAGGAACATAGAAGCGCGTGTTTACTGCTTTGCTGTACACAAATGAACATAATATTGTATTTGATCGCATATTGTGCAATCACAAACAGATTCACTGATGCTTTCTTGGAGCCCAGCCCCTGCACTGTCTTTGGTTTTCACCTACATGATTCCAAAGTCACAGCTAGATTTTTGAAGGAGTTTTAAACTGTTGCACAAATCGCTGCTGCCAAGCAGTCCAATTATTACTTCGCAACGACAACAGGAACCTTTGCTGTCCAAAGCTACCACCTTCACAGCTCTGACCATTGCATCCCATGCAGCCTCTTTCAGTAATCATTGTGCATGTGTGCTCAGCCACACGTGGCTGACACTATATTGTTGACAATTCCAACACTGTGGTCGGGCCTGGCAGCCTTAAGCCTACTATGCCTTGCATGTTCCATGGCCTTCATTTGGTGCCACCTAACTTTTGTCATCTGCGTTTCGCCCCAGCTGATTGATACGAGACGTGCCAGCTGCAAGAGACACAAGAACTTTCTGGGGGGTGACAATCACTCACATTGCTGCGTTAGTTGCATTTGTGACCTTTGCATCAACCTACAAGTATGCCTACAGCACATTTACACATGAAGTGCATTGTACTGTTTGGTGATGCACAGCTGTCAGCAGACACAACATCCACTTGTCCAAGCACACAGTGACTTGCAAGGCATGTCACACAACAGATTGCAATGCATGCATGCATGTGAAACCAAGTAATACAAACAGCACTGCACCCACCGTCAGTTGTTTGTGGAAGTCACTCGTAGTCACACTTTGATCCTGGCGCCTTGCATCAATGAAGTCCTGTTCGAGCCATGCTGAATCGGCTTTGATGATCTTGAAATCCAGATGCTGCACCTGTGATATGATATGTTTATGAGCAAAGGACAACATTCGTAATGATGAATATGTGCATGAGGAGGTAAAGCCAGTATTGTGCGCAAGTTAAGCAGTTGCGTTTCAGTGAGTGGCACTTAAGAATGTCCCTCAGATCTTGTGCGCATCCTCAGCTTGAGACTGATATTTAAGATCAGAACATGCCTGATATTGTGTTCCTGTTGGTACATCCTATTGCAGCTGCTAGGACTGAAGCTGCAAGTGCTCCAGCTGACATAGTCCTGCTTTGAGTTGCATGGATGAAAAGCAAACACTGATAGAGCTGTCTTGACATTAACGACAGACAGCAGGCGGATTCACCTGATGCAGGTAGGCTCTAATAGCTGGTAAGCTGTCCTCACCAACTCCCGTGCTCTGGGGACTTATGCCTGCACCGAGCCAACTGCTCATGCAGGACCTCATACAGAGAGCGGCTCAAGACTGTACATGATTGGTCTTTCAACAGAGTGTGATGATTGAAAGAATGGCTTATGGCTCTTTTCTCAAATAGGAGTAGGAATAGCAATTGTTATTATTTATACATATGGTGCATCTTGCATGCCATGCTTGATTGGCAAGGTTTGAAAGTACACTGTCACCAAACAAGGCAGGGGCAACAGGCACATGTCAGCATGCCAATCCTTACAAAGCTGTATTCAGCACAAGCACAGCAGCAGGAAGGGCCAAGACTCACCTGCTGCATTGATGGGCAGCTCCAGATCCAGTGAAGGCTTCAGCAGACTAGGACCGACAGACAGCGTAGTCACAGGGGCGTCAATTGGCATGGGCAGGCTGTATGCACCAAAGTCATACCCCACAACCTGGCTTGCCATCAGTGCCCCAAGAGCCTGCACGTAACAGTATTACCTTGAGGGTGTCAATAGTGGATGCCACAAAGTTCACCACCTGCAAACATGTCTCCTGAACTCTGAGCAGCGTATTATCCTGGAAATGCTTTGGCAACAATGCATTCTTGGGCAGCAGCATGCCAACAAAACATGATCATTAAATAGTCAGGCATGACATCAGTGTCAGTTTGGACCTTCATGATATCATTAAGAGACAGGACACCGGCTCCCCATCAAGCGTTGCTCTCATGTGCAAATGCAGAGATTCCAAGCCGTCAGGGAAGCATTACTTACAATGACGTTATTGATACCGACAGCTGTCAGCTGACCCTGCTGCATGTCTGTCTCATCCAGCAGAAGCTGAGTATGTGGGGCCAGCTGCAAAGCAGTCTTCACCACATGGTCATCGCTACCCTTGTGTGGCTGCAGTGGGCTCTTGTTGAGCTGCACCCACAACAGCAGTCAGCTATGAACAACTGTGCAAGTTTCAATTCCCATGACCTCCATGCTTGAATGAAGTGCTGCCTGCGTGCTCTTAGGCATTTGTTGCAATTCACACTCGAAAGCATTGTGTCTGCCCATGTGAAGTGCTGCATTTCAGCAATTGCCCTGACGGTCAGGATCATCTATTCTATGTCCTGAACTATGTCTACCCAGCAGGCGCTTTGCATTACTTGGTCAGTCAGTTCCATACCATGGGGACAGTCACTGGCAGCGCAACACACGCAGGCACCAAGCTGGCAATTGCTGCCTTTACAGCTGTTCCAAGTGGGCTCAAATGGACATTAGCTGCGTCTGATGCAGCCTCATGTGCAGCGCCAGCATCAGCAGAGTCAGGACCTTCGTCTGCATTTGGAGGTGTATCATCATTGAAAGGCATGCATAGGTTGAGGGATAGTACCCCCAGAGCCTGTTCCTGTGAAGAGTCACGGTGGTGTACCCTGCAAGCACACAAATGGCAGATTGGCCTGGGCTCTGCAAGATGTGGCTGAAGGGGGCGCAAGGAGCTTCCTTGCAGCCCATGGTACACTCAAGCCATGAAAGCAGGATAAGCTGACAGACATGTTCTGCTGTTGGAGTATCAGTTTTTATGACACATAGGCAGATGTTCGAGACTCTGCTAGATGTGGACAGTACATCACAGCTGTAGGTCTTCAGCTTGACCTGCAGAAAGCATGAATACAAAGAAACGTCAGTCATATCAGCAGCAGCCAGCATTACCTTGAAACCAGCTGCAGCAGCAAGTACTCTGCTGCCAGAATGTCTCCACCCAGAGGAGCAGCCAACACATAAATGGCTTGCGCTCTTAGTTGCTGAGCCCTGCCTTGTAGCTCATCAACACCTATTGACCACACATGATGTGTTCAGCAATGCACCTCAAGCATGTTTGTTGCCGTTCAACTGCCGTCCGCACCAAATTGGCCCGTGTGCTTGCAATGCATCAGGGACTGCCCATAAGTGAGTACTTCATCACTTGTTCTGAGGGCAAAAGAGACTCACGTCAAAGGATTCAGGGCTTTTCATTTTGATAAGGCAGCTTACCAAGGCTAGGTGTTGTCCTGCTCAAGCTAAAGGGCGTGACTTTCTTCACAGTGATGGCGTTTAAAATAGCTGCCTGCAGCAACATTAAAATATCGCACTTTGAGGGATGGCCGCTGATTTGGCAGAAACCCATCTTGTGCAATGCACAAATGGGCATTTGCAAAACAACACTGGATTATCAATCAGAGGTCCATTTGAGCGCCATAATTTTGGATGAGCTGTTGTGACAGTACTGTACAAGAACTGTCTGCTGTGTTGCAACCACTTTGTCAACATGAACGTGCAAACAAGGAGACAATACGCTGGCATCATGACAGAAAATTGGTCTCACAGCTCACCAGACCAGGAATGGGTTGCGGCTGACATGATTGCTCCGCATCAACTTGCTCTGACTCATCCAGAGTCATGCCCCCAAAGTCCAGAGCAGCTAAGTCAGGGACGTATTGATAGACTCCAACAACTTCCACCATATCATGCAGCCTCAGTTCAATGTCGTCAGCATACAACTGCAAGACATGAAATGTCAATGGCATTGTGTCATTCTCATGGTCTATGCCTTGTGTCCTATGACGACCACAATGCAGCAGGGAAAGCTGCATCTGAGTGCATCATTCAAGCAGCAGCCCCTTGGCATGAGATATTGTTGTATGCAATTCTATATGTGTAGCATTGTCATCCTTGCAGTTAGGCAGCTCACGCGAACAAGACAGCCGCTCTGTCTGCTAAGCAGGACAGGCTGGGCATTGGTCCTTTCAACAGCATCTGCCTGAGCTGTTTGCGCTGTGCTCAAGCGCTGATGCTTGCTGTTGCTATCATTGCCAGAGAAGTTCACACTCTTGTCCTGTGTCCTTTGTGCCTGAATGTCATGATCTTCACGGGCTCGCTTGCTGTGCGACTGTCCAGAGCCTGCATGTGCAGATTATGAAGATGGCACCCGCAATGATGCTTGACGTGAGCTCAAAGAATTGGTATAGACATGTTACCTGCTGCTGCTTGCATCATGCTCTGCACAGTGTCTGCTTGCACCCATTCAGACTGCCCAGGTACACCGACACAAAAGTAGGGTTTGCAGTCACCCATTTCCAATGAGTCAAGTTTCCAGTGCCTGTTCCCTGTGGTTAGCGTCTCCTTTAGCGTCACATTGTGCCAAGTGCCTTCATCGCTTTGGTATGACTTGACGAAGCAGTCATAATCAAGCTGCTCTTGGACCTGCAACGACAGGCTTGTAACGGCAACGTCAACTTGTGGTCTGCTCTTTGAGACGCCGCGTGGGACCTACCATGCCAAAATAACGACATACGCTGTTGTGAGGGATAAACTCTGCATTAGTGTCGGTCAGCACCGGCGCCTACAGGAAAGCAACTCGTTCATCGTGCAGCTACGACGTTGAAGACGTCAGAGCTGCCAAGATAACACCTGTCGTAATGCATCAGCAGTGATATTGTATCCTTCAAAGAAGCCCTTCATGGTTTCGGCAAAACTAAGACTGCCACCCAAACTCGGTGATCAGCTTGGCGGGATGGCGGTTAGGTTAAAACGATCTCGAAGTGCTTCAGCTCTTCACCCGCAACGGCCGTTTATGGACTTTTCAAACGCTAATAGCAGGTGACACGCTTGCTTGCATGGATGACTGCCTGTGATGCGATTGGTTATTGTTGAATTGGAGGGCAAGACACAACATTGCGCAGGGCACCGCCCTTTGCAACTTGCTGACTGTGTGCAGCGTTGACCTTGTTCCAGACTGAGCAGACTGAGTTGAGGCATGCGACGGTTTTTACTGCAAATGTGTGCCTGAGGGCACCGACTTCAGCGCTGTCCTTCAGCCTGCGACCGTGAGCCACCATGAGTCGCGTGGACGCCTGGGAAGTGCAGATCAAACAGAAAGCAGACACTATTGACATCGGTGCTGCCAAAGACTTTCAGGAGAAATACGCTGTTGGTCGGATCATTGGCAAAGGAGGTTTTGGCACTGTCAAAATTGTCATCGAAAGGGCGACTGGCAAGGAATTTGCCTGCAAGACTATCAACAAAAGACTGGAAGAACAAGGTGTTGGGGGAAGAAAACAGGAAAGACACATAGCGAACGTGCGCCGAGAGATTGCTGTATTGAGGCGGTTGAGAGGGACCCTGAATGTGGCCCACTTCAAGCAAGCTTTTGAAGATGATGCTGACCTGCACATTGTGATGGAGTATTGCCAGGGAGGAGAGCTCTGGCACAGAATAGGCAACAAGTTCTATACCGAGCGAACAGTAAGCAGTCAATGTGGACCACTTGCTTAGAAAGCTGGCGTAAACCACAAAGCTGGTGCTGCTCTAGAAAGTCTGAGTCCTTGACCTGACATAGTCACCATTGATTTACAGGTTGCCAGTTTTATGCGGGCTGTTTTGCGCACCCTCTCCCAATGTCATGCACACCGCATCCTGCACCGAGACATCAAGCCTGGCAATTTCATGCTGCTTAATGACTCTGACAGGGCACCCTTGAAGGCCATAGGTGAGCCGCTTTCTTGCTCTACGCAGACAAGCCTTGTTTTATCAAAGCTATGGCGGCGTCAAAAAAGTGCAGCACAAACACAGGATTTGTGTGCATGTAGATTTTGGCTTGGCAGTGTTCTACGAGCCATCCAGTTTGCCCCGTACAGATCTAGGGCTAGAAGGCACCCCTTGGTCAGTCTTCTGCTTTTGTTCACTTGCTGCATGTATGGCAACATGATATGAGGTATCAGTCAAGTGAAGCTGAAGCAGCTGCATTGTGGAAGCACATGCTGCACAATTGACGGTGATGCTGTGCCTGATTAATTACATGCGTTTATGATGTCCATATGCAGCAGAATAAGTTGCTGCGTAGTACCTGTGGCCATCTTGTTACTCTTGCAATGCTCTTGCTGTCATGCAAAGGTACACTCTCTGAGTTCAACTGCGGCAAAAGGCCCCGTCCTTTCACTAGCATGGCTGGCATATGCACATACAGCAAGGTCCACCACATGAAGAAACATTGCTGATGCGTAGCATAGCTCATCCCACGATATTCCGGGTTCACACGTCACACCACAGTCTCAATGGTCAATTGTTTAGAGCACTGCAGTGCTTGCATACACTTGGGTAGGTCTGTGTAGTTGACACTGCTTTATTGTCTCTCTTGCCACAGGTTCATGGCACCCGAGGTCATGAGCAGTGAGGTGTACCCAAGCTCTGACATCTGGGCCGCTGGCGTCATGACCTATCAGCTGCTCAGTGGTCAGTTGCCATTTGATGACAGGCGCAAACCCCACTCGCCTGCCCTATCTGTAGTTTGGTGAGCACTGGTGTGGCTGACTCTACATATTGCGTTAGCAGGGGATGCAGATTGATCTAAAGGCAACGCAGTATGGGCTGCATGCACGGCATAGTACTGCTATGAGGCTGCATGTTCTTGGACAAGAATGCAGCAACTGTGCATTGGTGATATGCAGCACAGCATTCAAAAGGCAGTATGTGCAAAGTGCCACATGTGCTTGACTGGCTAGGCTTATCATTGCAATCTGCACTGCTTTGGCACTGTGAACATTTGCTTGATCAATGTTGAGCTTGCAGCTGAGAAGTAGTTCTGACATGTGAAACAACTGCTAGTTTTGTAAACTCTGACACACGTGGGTGCAGGCAAGCCATCCTGACACAGCAGCCCTCCTTCACAGGCAAGGCCTGGCAGGACATCTCTGAGCCTGCCAAGAACTTTGTCAAGAGACTGCTCAACAAGTAAGCGCCTCACCTCTTTCATTGCAGTACTGTTCACCTCAGCTCTGGCTGCTGCATGCATTGCTTGCCACATGACCTTGAAGCAACGCCTATGATGTTGTGTGGCGTTGTCATACTGTGCTAACACCGTCTCAGCTTACTGCACTGTCAGGCACATGCAACTTCAGGACGCCTACCAGTTGAGTGGCACCATGATTTTTCTGTTGCATCCGGTGTGTTGATATCTGCAATGCTGTCAAACATCATGCTGATGTGAGAGGCTGACAAGGGAAACCGAAGCTGAATAAAAGTGCTTGGCGGCAACCAATTGACGCTGTTGAGTGCCAGAGTAGGCCTTGCAGCTTCACAACTACATGCTTGAATTGAGGAGCAATGCATGGTTGGGGCATGATTCTCCTGCAACAGTTCAGGAAACAGGACTATGGATGATTTTCACATACAGGGACCCCAAGGCCAGGCCATCAGCAAAGGATGCCCTTCAAGATCCATGGCTGAAGGGCAACAGCACTGAGAGGAACCAGGGCAAGCCTATTGATGCTACGGTGGTTCAGCGCATACAGGTCAGCACTTGCTGCCCTTACCCTGTCTGCAAGACCTGACTTGCGCTCTTTGTTTCCTCATTGTGTCTGTCACATCAATTCTTGACAAAAGTGCGTATGATGATCACACGCATACCTTGAAGATACTTTTCTCTAGCACTGCTGCCCTCTGCTGTATCGCTGGCTTTGCTGATACATGATGCAGGCTATGATTGCATGAGGCTCTGTTTGTGGATCCCTGACATCATGGCTGTTACTGTTGCATTAAAGGCTCAACCTGTTTGTGCTTTTTGCAGAGGTATGCACAGACAAGTGTGCTGAAGCGCAGCATCTTTGAGCTGATTGCGGCTGAGCTGATCAAGAGCATGACTGAGCAGCTGTCTGCTGCCTCTCCTGACCCCAGCAGGCACAATGGCCAAGAAACCATGGACGCAATGTAAGCCCATGCCATACATTCTTGTACAAGTCTTACCAGAATTTTAAACAGTTTTCCTATCCAGGAAATCAAGGTGCTTTTTGTCACAATCCAAGCTTGTCAGAAATTCTATGGTGGCTGGCTCCTTGGCCAGCAAGCTTGGTAGTAAGAGCGGTACTGCAACCTGTTGATTTTGCAGTGAATGCTTTTAAGCAGCAGGCACGTTTTGTTTCTTTAACAAAAGGCTAACAGATCTGCCCAAACCTACATGCTTCACCCAACCACAAGCATACCATTGTCCCACAACTCAACTCTCTCATTTCACCTGGGACCAGCCAGTAGCCAACTGGCCACATGCAAACGCAACATGAGACAAGAAAAGAAAAGAAAAGACTACGCCTTTCGGCGCCAATTTAATGAGAAGCCAAGTATTATACCGGGCTGCCCAGACAACGCAACATGATGTACAGGTTGTCATCATCTTTGGGGTCCATGCAGCATACACCCCCTGAAGGATCCCCTGTGGACCCCCCTAGCTCATCCTGGACCCCTTTCATGGGAGGTGCTGGACGCAAGCGTAGCATAGGTCAACCCATGACTGATGCCGGCAGCAGCGGCATCACAATACCACATAAGATTGGGGCTTCTGCGCATGGGGGGCTTGAATACCACAGGTATCCTGCATTTGAGGCCAAGTCAGCAGCTGCTGTATACAGCCACCGTTTGGTGCTGATGCCTGAAACAAGTGTGTATCTGTTCCTGTATGCCTTATGGCATGTTGCCCAGGGTAGCAGTTGTATGTCACAGCATCATGGAAATACACGCTTTGACCTGCTGTGTTCCAGTGCAGAGTCTCTATTTCTGCCAGAGCCGCTTTGTGCTGCTTCCGGGTCAGTGCTGATTTGTCTGAGCCTCAGCAAGACACTCGCAGCCACAAGCAGATATCAGCCTGAGCATAGGCACTAGCATATTGTCTCCAGGCCTTCTATGTATTCTGCAACGTCGTCTGCATCAAATGTGTACAGGGTGACTTCTAATCAAACATTGACTTGGGTGACCATGATGTTCAGTTGGTTTGACAGGCATCACCTTTCTTGTTTTGGCACAGGGCTTTTGGGGCAGCTGGAAACTCACTTGGAAGCTCTATGTCTGTCCATGAAGCCGGCTACTGGCGACTAATCAAGACGGCTGTGGAAGCAGCTAAGCTCAGACGTGCAAGTGTGCTCCTGCCTTCTTCTCTGGATATCACCTCCATTCACAGCTGCCTAGATACATTGGGCCAAGAGAACAAGAAATTGCAGCTTTGTGCAGGCATCAAAGAGAAGAAAAAGCGCTTTTTTGTTGCTGTGCCCACTGTATGTAGACAGCTGTGAACGGAGCTGACATCATGCCTACATGTATTTTGGCACATCAGTGTAGTCCCAAAATAGCCTGGTTCATTTGGTTGTGCAGTGTTGCTCATGCCAGGTCTCTGTCTTTATGCCATTTGGTGAAGGGTGCTGTCAATGCACATAAGCTGAAGTAGCTGACTCTGATTGCTGTGCTGGCACATGGCAATGACAATGATGCTGGTGCAGGTTCCATGCATGGAGCACACCATTACCTGCGTGCCTCAAAGGGCTGGTCAGCGCCAGACAGGGAGCAGCACAGGAAAGCTGCACGCATTGCTCTGGACACCTCCGCCCATGCTGGCTCTCACTACCACAACTTCATGCGCCTTTCTGATGATGATCAGGTACGCCTGCTGGGTCAAGCAGGATCACATGTATGTGCTGCTGGTGTAAGGGACCAGGTCACTTCCTTGGCATGCTGTTCAAGCATCTCTTTGGCAGTGGCACTTAATGTTAGCAGCAGCAGGAGAAGCAGCGGCAAAGGTAAGCAAGCAGCAGCAGCAAGATCATCAGCACTGGTAACAGTACGGGCAGGAGCTGTCCTCAAGACCAGGTACAGCAGGAATAGCGGCTGTGGCAGCAGCAGCAGCATCAGGTGCAGCAAGAGCAGCGGCAGTGGCAGCAGCATCAGGTAGCAACAGTGGCAAGAGTAACAGCATCAAGTACAGCTAGACCAGTAGCAGTGGCAGCAGCAACAGGTACAGCAGGAACAACAGCAGATGACATCAGCAATGTTAGCAGTGGCTGCACCTCTTCAAGCATACTCAGTGAAGCTCTGGCAGACTTGCTTCACCCATGACTCTCAATGTGGCCATGTCTGATCTGCCTGCTGTGAATTTGAGCAAAGCATGTGGACCTTATCAGCTGTTATGAATGTACAGGATGAGGAGATGGCATCGCCACATTCCCAGCAGCAGCAGCAGCAGCATGATGCTGTCTTCAGCCATAGTGCCCCTGAAAGGGCGAGCTCTATCACTCTGGGGAAGCTGAGCGTGGAGAGGCAGCAAGACCTGTTCCAGCAGAACTTACCTGCTGCTGTCAGGTCTCAAATGGCTGCTAGAATCTCTGACCAAGCCAAGTCCTCAAGTGACGCCCCGTCAGGTGAGCGAGCTGTACTGGACATATCTGATTGCAATGTGTTTCTGCACTTGAATTGGTATGTTGCATGAGCTCAGCTGGGACACAAGGCCTTTTGCATTTTGAGGGCCAATTATGTAGTCAATCGCAAGGGCGGCTATGCTCCCAAGCAACTTATTGTAGTGCCTGTCTTGAGCGAGTCTGGGGAATGAGACAATCTAGCTGTGATGTCGTGGACTGGCCAGCTGTTCTAGCTGGCACTCTAGATCTAGCTGGAGGTGCACATGCTTCTCAGCTGCACTCAATGGTGTTCATGCCAAGCTGTGTAAAAATACACTTGCTGACCTTTACAGGCGGAACGACAGAGGCAGGCAAGAGAGGTCAGTCTCAGTATGCACAATTCCTTCGGCGATCAAGTATAGATATGGGGCAAGCAGATCCAGATGTGCAGCAGTCTGGCATGGAGCTGCGACGACAGAGCAGCGATCAACAGCGAGCAGACACAAGAGTGGCATCTGGACAGTCCGCAAAAACCACATCTGCTGCTGCCCTGGCTGGTAGCAAGGTGCCCATTTCCAGCCCTTCAGCCCGGCAGGTCAGCACCACAGGTGCTGTCAGCTCTGTGCCTGAGGAACAAAGGCTGGAAAGGAGACCAAGCAGGGTGCACTTCGTCCCCTCTCATGCTGTACAGCAGACTGCGGTGTCTGCCACTGATTCTGTTCAAGAAGCAGTTAGTCATGGGGAGCAGATGGGTCCGCAACACGCATCATTGCAGGCTCAGGAGCCACAGCAGGCTCAGCATGCACAGCAGGAGGCTCAGCACGCACAGCAGGAGGCCCAGCATGCGCAGCAGGAGGCCCAGCATGCACAGCAGGGACAGCAGGGGCCCCAGCAACCAGCTCAGCCTCAGCAGCGGCAGACGAACGCCAAGCGTACTTTCCAGGAAATACTGCGGGAGCAGCTACAGGTGTGTGGTCCATGTGTCTTTTATAATGCCAGGTGTTCTTGCAGTGCTCATTCAAGTTGTATTGTTCAATCTTAGCTGTAGAGCTGCAAAGACTTGCATTCAGTCAAAGCAGTGATCAGGAAATCAAGTGCCTGAAGATGTAGATGTGTCAGGTTGAAATTTTGGTCAATCGGTTTTGAGACTCTCATGCATGCATGCCTCTCCTGCGTGAAATCACCCCCTTGCATGCCAGTAGTGTCCCTTGTTGCCCATATGAGCAGCTCTCACCAGACTCTGGTACTCAATTTGTGTGGTTGCATTGACGCAGGCGCACTCACATCAGGTCACTCCAGAAGATGGCAACACTCCAGATCCCAGCACCCACCTGACTTCCCCTCACTCCACCCCCCCTCACTCCCACCGGCGAGCGCATGTTTCCTTCCAAGACATGCTGCGTCAGCAGCTTGGTCAGCAGGTTGGCTCCCGTGTTGGCCCCCTGGTGTTGTCTTGCTGGCCTTCCAGTTTTGACATATGGAATGCAATGTCAGGCCCCTCTCATATTCTGCTGTTCAGTTTCCAATTGTTTGAGTTTGTCCTGTTGCTTTACATTGCCTGCACATTCAAGCAACTTCTGTGTAGCTGTTGAACAAACCTGACGATTGTTGTTTGGGTCAAAAGCCAGTATGTGGTCGTGTGCAGGTTGGAAACCAGGATTCTAGCATGCAGCAAGCGCCAGCAGTGCAGAACGCACGAGGCTCTTACCAAGAGATGCTGAAGCAACAGCTACATGGGGCAGCTACTGTGCCCAACACAACTGGTGTTGATGACAGTCTTGAGCCCAGGCTACAGCAAAGCAATGGTGAAGCATCAAATGCTGGTATGTGCTGCGGCTCTCGACTGCTTGATGTAGCCTAGTACTGCTGCATACATGCATTGTCAAAGAAGATGTAATCATGATTGAAGGTTCAGCAAAGCAAAAGCAAAGGCATCAGATGCAGGTCAATGTCCTGACTGTTTGGTTCAGCATGTAGAGTTGCTGTGCCACATGATAGGCTGTGAAACACCAAAGGATATGCATACCATCTGCATCCTGCGGTGGTGCTTGTGAGCTGACATGTTCTTGGCAATCTGTGCTGTACTGCAATTTGTGCACATGCTGCCGATGCCAACCATGCTCAAGTGACAGATGCACAGAATGCACAACATAGTCGTCTCTTTTATCAAGTATGCCGTTATAGCACAGTGGTTAAGCACAGGACATCGGTGTTGTGTGCCTGTACAGCACAATGTTGTACATTTCCAGTGCCTTTTCTGAACATACAATTTAAAACATGTGTTTTGTCACGTCAGTTTGGAGGTGTTTTGCTCAACAACACTGAGTTGTCAAAGTACAACAGCTGCTGATCACAACACAGGGACTGGCTTGTGGCTTGGCTGTGCAGGCAATGTCAACGCGTATATGTCTGGATCAGAAGCTGGTGCACACAGTCCAGACCTGTCACCTCTGATTCCCGGCCACAGCATGGCACAGATCACCCCTGGAGGGCTGCGCCTGTATGATGCTAAGGGCACCTGCAGCATGGTGCCCTTGGAGGAACTGAAGCAAATCATGAGCAAGCTCAGCTTTTCCAGGTACACTGATCTTATTTTGGGGTGAGCGTAGCGCAGCTGCACATCTGCGCACCCTTGCTGAACTTGAATCAACGCTTTGCTAGGAAGAGGAGTCACAGCATAGTCTGCTGTACTGGCACTCAGACTATCAGTCACTGCCCCTTCAAGCAACTCAGTGCAAGAGCCATGCTGCCAGGTGGTGCTGCTAGCCGAGAGCGTTTTGCTCAGCTCACCACAATGACAGTCCCCAGATGGTCACTTGACAACACCACATCTTATCCACACATTAGTACATGAGGTGCAACTAAGAACAGGGCGGCCGGCGGACCATTTAGGATCTTGTTACACTGAGCTGGCTTTGACTGAGCTCAGCACTAACACAAGCGCCTAAGATAGAAATGAGGTTGACTCAGAGTCTTCCATTGGGCTTTGGGAAGGCAGAGGTCAATGCATCGCAGCCAACAGAGCAGTCAATGTCACACGGGTACCGCCTGGGCCGAAGAGATGCTATTCATGACCATCTCTTTCTGCAGTCAGCAGGCAAAGGCCAACAGGGTGGTTGCTCCGAGCTGCCACCTTGGGAGGCTCCCGTCATGATCGCTGAAAAGCGTTTTTTGGTTTTTTTCCCCCTTAAAAGGGTGGTTGTGATGGTGCAGGGAGGAGGCAGGGATCAGTGCAGAGCAGCTGGCAGAGGGGCTCAAGTCACTGGGGTATGACCTGGCTCAGAGTGAGCTGGGGGTGCTGATGGGCACCATCTCCCTCACTCAACAGGGCCAGGTTGCCAAACCTGCCTTCCTGGCCAGTCAAGTCGACTGGCAAGACTTCCAGCAAAACTTCAAGTGAGTGTTTAAGCAACCTGGGCAGCCCAGTGTAACACTTGGCTTCTCAATGAATTGACGCCTTTAGGCGTCATCTTTTCTTTTCTTTTCTTTTCTTTTCTTTTCTTTTCTTTTCTTTTCTTTTCTTTTCTTTTCTTTTCTTTTCTTTTCTTTTCTTTCTTTCTAGGTGTGTAAGCTTGAGCGATATCAGTGTTTCTGCTCCACCACCGGGGCATCGAGCACTGCTCGCGCATGGGCTTGTCTCATTTCCGTGATGCCAGAATCGTAAGGTTGTTTATTGTGTATTACTAATTATTGTGATTATTGTTTGTTTATGGATTTTCTTCATGATTATATTTTGGTTTCTTGTCTTGGTTCTGTGTCGTGACGCCTCTTTACCGCAAAGGCGTCAGCCCTGAGCAATTTGTGTAGAAGCGATGCTGTTGACTGCTGCAGCTGCATTGAGGTGTGGCGTAAGAGGCATGCTTCATTACTTGGAAACAATGTGCTGTTGCATCAGATGGGCAACCGCGGCGTCTGGTGTCAAATGCACTTAAATCCTGCTGCAAGTCAGCACGTAGGCAGCTTGCCTGAGTCCACAGGCGCATCTGAAACCAGTGAGGGGACTGGTCTGTCCATGCTATTGTGCATGCATCCCCTGCAGCATATACGCCAGGCACAGAGCTCTGCATCAACCTGCAGTGATTGCTGATCTCCAAACACTTGGTACACACGTGTTCAATGTCTGTGCAGTAGTCATATGCATTCAATGCAATTGTGATTCCAGGGATCAGTGGCTAGAGTGCGCTCGCGCAGCCTTTGCAAGCATGGACTCAGCAGAGACAGGACACATCACAAGCTCCCAGTTAGTCAGCTTGCTTAGTCCTAAGCTGCCAGCTGAGGAAGTTGAGCATGCAGTCGAAGATGCCCTCATGGAAGCTGGCTGTGGAGGTGCGTCGGTCATGCTTCTCAGATTGATGTGGGTGTATGTGTATTTCATCAGATGCATGCCATTGCATACCAGCAAGCAATCACAAAGGGCTGCCCATGTTTACAGCACCTTGTGAGCAGCTGTCACATGACAGCCAAATCAGCTGTCAGCTCACATGACAGCTGATTTGGCTGCTGAATCATGTGCTTGTCTTTGTCTGTTGCAGTTATATTTTCAGTCCATCTGACAGTGTGGTGCAGGTGCATTCATGGTGTGAAACGCTGTGCATGTGGTGTGCATTGACACTGAGCTGCACATGCAGATACTGAGGACCTTGACTTCAATGGGTTTCTAAAGCTATTACGTGTCAACAGCATGGACAGTCTTGACAACCTGGAACAGTATGACTCCAGAATGACTTCCAGCTCCAACCTGCAAGGCCTTGATTCCAACACATCAGGTCATGGAAATCAAGATGGGCAGTATTGCCAGCTGCAAAGTGTACCAGAATAGGCATCGATGATATCATCAGTTTTGTTTATGTAAGCTTGCGATTGAATTCTGCTTGTCCACTGATTTGTCCAAAGCATGAAGCGCATCATTCTGCTTGTCCACTGACTTGTCCAAAGTATGAGGTTCGTCACTGCGTGCATAGTTATTTTCGAAGTTGCAGTAGTTTGGTCTGTATGCTTAGCCAGTCGAATCTGGCTCTGTCATTTCGAACCTGTGTGATGCAGCTTTTGCTACAGTCTGAACATGATGTTACTACAATTGTAAATACTCACAGCCAATACAGCTGTAATGAATCCATGCTTCAGCTGCAATCTTGATATGGTACGATTTTGTCTAAGTGGAAGCTGTTGGCTGCTGTTTTGCAGTTGAGCAACTGGTCTTGAGTCAATATACACCTGGCACAGCGCTGTGTACTGTGAAGATGAGTTGGTTTGACAGTGTCTTCATCTTGCCGGCCTTACACAAGCTATTAATGGTTCAAGCAGTAGTCCGTACAGTTCTTTTTGGAATCTCGCAAGCCGCAGATTATCGGATTGTCCAGCGTTTGCATACAACTTGCATCTTCTGACAAGCAGAGTGTAAGTGGCTGACTTGTTGAGGCGCAATCAAAGAGACGTGCATTTGCATGCTGGGTACACTGCAGTTGCAAACAGGGATATAATCGGTAGTGACCAATACATGTTTTACACATATGGACTGCATGTTTCATTCAGCGAGTCCGGGAAATCAAAGGAAGCTTGCAAACCACAGCACCGTATCTACAGTACAAGTCTACACCATGCTGGGTTGAGGGCTGGATTCATTTCATATGATGTGGATTTTTATTGCTTGGTCAGGTGAACAGTCTGCCTGTGGTGCCTTTGCTTGAGGCTGAAAGGGCCAGAAGCACACATCACGACACTGCTCAGTTTATTGGTTGTCAGAATGCGACTTGTCTCCTAACTCAGCTTTTTGGACTCATTTATTGTCTGCACCACATACAAAACAGATCTCATTCGTTGGAGTGCACAGGAAAACCCACACCACAAAGCCACAAAAGTCCTCAAACACACAATGTACACCAACACACACATGGGCTGACTACCAAAATGGCAATGTTTTGCTGCAATCAAATCTCATTCCTTTTCAGTTCTGCACTTTATGGATGGCTGACTGCTGCAAAATCAGATGGCGCTCTCCACAATGATGTTGAACTGCATGCCACTCATCTGAGTACCATCTTTCATCAAGTGAACAAACTCTGGCATGGCTTTGATGTCCAGATCATTGTCCTGCAGATCAGAATTCAACTCTTCTTGTCAATACAGCAACACATTGCAGAGCAGCTTATGCTGGTCGTCAAGACCTGGTGAGCACTTGCTTCACGCAGCAGAGGCAGTAGGCTACTGCTTCTGCTGCATCTGTGATTTTGGGCAGCACTTGCCATCATCGCAAGGAGCTAGAAGTGACTTTACCTCCAAATACAGCCTGGCAAAACAGATGGCTCTCATTGCATTGCCAACAGCATCCACCCCAATGGCAGTCAAGCACACCTCTGCTCCCTCTCTCACCCTTGCTGCTAGCGCCCCTGCCACAATGGAAGGGTCTGTTGCACTTGCCACCGGCATCTCCATCTTCTGCAAAGACACCAGGCAGTTGGTCCAGCTACTTGGGTG
>JAABUK010001853.1_pt1 | contig 39417 bp, 26 predicted proteins | sample 5559141 | NCBI WGS metagenome assembly JAABUK01 (sample SAMN10711869, study PRJNA513367) | rock metagenome | isolation source: Antarctica rocks | place: Antarctica: Victoria Land, Pudding Butte nord | collected 2016-01-03 | reverse complement strand
CTTTGCTGGATAAGGCGCCGAGTTGCCGGCGTTGTCGTGGCGCAGCCGTGTGGTAGTTTTCCCATAAGGTTGCCTGAAAGTTACGACTCAAAACCCCTCCCCCATCCTCCGGGACCATACAGCTAGCTGAACGGCCGGCAACGTCATATACCTGCTGGTTCTGGAAAATCAGCAAATTTTGGCTGAACGCGTCGGGCCGTATGGTGGCGTAATCTATGCGTTGCACCAATATCGGGATGGTTGTTGGTCCGGACGCGGCTTCCGCACTAGCGGCCCGATTATTCAAATCTTGTAGAGTAGGCAATGGATTAGTACCATAGATGCAGGAGGTATAGGCAGTAGCGTAAAGCGCTCGAAACAGCGTAGGCGTAGTGCGGGTACTGTCAGCCAACGTACTATTGAAGTAAGTTAGCGGAGCTAATGGCTCCGCATAGGCATCAAGAAGGCTGTGGGTATTTGGCTCTTATCGAGATGAGCAAAGACGGCATCAAGCTTAAGGCGTAAGGAGTCCGTAGCTTGGGCCCACAGACCTAGTGGAACGAACAAATTTAGCAGTAGCGGGATAAGGAGGTAGCGCAGTTTCATGGGAAAAGGAGAAAAAGGGTGAAGGAGATTAGAGCTTTTTATCGAAGCGCCCTTGAGTAACTTTTATACTATCGCAGCCAAGCTGTGAGAGTGTGAAGTTGAATGTACCCAAGATAATACCTTGTGTTAGGTCCAGCCGCGTAACTATCAATTGGCCGTTTACTTTGAAGCCGGGTATACGGTATGCATAATAATGAAAATATTATTGTATACCAGTATTATAACTGACGCCGCCCGTCATGCCATCCAGGGTATAAGTGCCCACCTTATCCATGTGAGAAGAACTTAGGTAGAAGTACTGATTTTCTGTTTGTGTTGGAAGGTATCGATATGCTCGTATTTCCAGGTCACCCCCTGCGTAGCCGGGGTCGTAGACAAGGCGGTAGTTGTCAGTGCCATTAAAGCCGCTGGGTATCCAGGGCTGGCCATTGAGCAGGCAGCCGAAGGCACTGGTGCCGTTTTGGGTGGCCGGGGGCAGTTGGCTGGCCGGGTCGGGTGGGGTGGGGTCAGCGTGCTTGCATTGGCTCAGACCCAGCAGGGCGGCCAGCAGCAGGGGGGTAGGGAGTAGGCGCATGGCGGAGAAGGGATTAAGGTTTAAAAAATATAAAGAAATAAATATTAAATTTCAAGAGAATAAATTATTAATTTTTTTCCCCTTAGCAGCAGGGCCACGGTGCTACTACCGGCCTGTTCGGGGGCGGCGGCCAGGCAGCAAAGGCCACGCGGTACGCACGGCCGGGCAGATGACTAGCAGCGGCAAACGTAGCAGTAACTCCCTGGCCGGCGCAACTCTAAATATGCTGAAATCTGACTTTAGAAAGCTTATAAATCCCGCCGTAAAAAGCCTGAAAAGGCCCCTGGCAACCCCGCAAAGGCCGATGAAAGTTTTACTAAAGAACGACTTTAGGGCGGCGGAAAAAAATAGTCGGCCTGGGCTTTGTGTAGATTAAATAAAAAACTGATTGTCAGTTAGTTCATATTAGAAGATTGCCTTGGTAGGCTGAGGATGCTACGTTTCATTGGTTCCGCCTCTGCCAGCGGCCCGGTCCGCTCATCGGCCGCCCGGCCAACAAAAAAGCCTGGTCGGCAGACCAGGCTCTCAAGCAGTTGGCAATCAGTTGGGGGGATAGGGAAACCGGGCTTCCGCGCGGCCTCGCCGAGGCTGCGTTCCGGCCTCACAGCGCCTTGCCGTCGCGCTGGGCATCGACCACTGCGATGGCCGTCATGTTCACGATGTCGCGCACGCTGGCGCCGAGCTGCAGGATATGCACCGGCTTGCGCATCCCCATCAGCACCGGGCCGATAACCTCGGCCCCGCCGATTTCCTGCATCACCTTATAGGCGATGTTGCCCGACTCTACGTTGGGGAAAATCAGGGTGTTGGCGCCTTTCTCGGCCAGGGGCGAGAAGCCGTAGTTCTCTTGCAGCAACTGGGGGCTCAGGGCTACGTTGGCCTGCATCTCGCCGTCGAGGAGCAGGTCGGGGTAGCGGGCTTTGGCCAGCTCGGTGGCGCGGCGGGTTTTGTCGGGCAGCGCGCCGCCGCCGGGCGAGCCAAAGTTGGAGTAACTGATGACGGCCACCCGCGGCTCGGTGTCGAAAAACCGCACGGCCTTGGCCGTGAGGCCGATAATCTCGACCATTTCCTCGGCCGTGGGGTCAATATTCACGGTGGTATCGGCGAAGAAAAACGGCCCCCGCTTGTGCTGAATAATGTACATCGACGACACCCGGCGCACGCCCTCGGCCGGCCCGATTACTTGCAGCGACGGCATCAGGCTCCTGCCGTAGTCCTTGGTGAGGCCCGTGATGCAGGCGTCGGCGGCCCCGGTTTCAACCATCATGGCCGCGTAGTAGTTGCGCTCGCGCAGCAGGCGCCGGCCCTCGTACAGGGTGATACCCCGGCGCTGGCGCTTCTGGTACAGCAGCTCGGCGTAGGCGTTGCGCTGCTCGTCTTCCTCCAGAATATCAACAATTTGGCAGCCCTCCAAATCCAGATTGTTGGCCTGGGCAATGGCCTGAATCTTGTCGCGCGGACCCAGCAGGATGGGGTAGGCGATGCCCTCCTCGCGCACCAGCTGCGCGGCCTTGAGCACCTTGTAGTTGTCGGCCTCGGCAAACACCACCCGGCGCGGGCTGGCGCGGGCGGCCGAGGTGATGCGGTTCATCAGCTTCTGGTCGAGGCCCAGGCGCAGGCGCAGCTGGTCGTCGTAGGCGGCCCAGTCGGCGATGGGTAGGCGCGCGACCCCACTCTCCATCGCGGCCCGCGCCACGGCCGGGCTGATGGCCGTTATCAGCCGTGGGTCCAGCGGCTTGGGAATGAGGTAGGTACGCCCAAACGCCAGCGTATTATCGCCGTAGGCATTGTTCACCATATCGGGCACGGGCTCCTTGCTCAGCTCGGCCAGGGCGCGCACGGCGGCCAGCTTCATCGCCTCGTTGATTTCGGTGGCCCGCACGTCCAGCGCCCCCCGGAAAATGTAGGGGAAGCCCAGCACGTTGTTCACCTGGTTGGGGTGGTCCGAGCGCCCCGTTGCCATGATGAGGTCGGGCCGGGTGCTCATGGCCAGCTCATACTCAATCTCGGGGTTGGGGTTGGCCAGCGCAAAGACGATGGGGTCGTGGGCCATGCTCCGCAGCAGCCCGGCGGGCAGCACGTTGGCCGCCGACAGGCCCAGAAACACGTCGGCCCCTTGCAACGCCTCGGCCAGAGTTGTTACCGGCCGCTCGGTGGCAAACTGCATCTGCATATCAGCCAGATTAGTGCGGACCGGGTTGATAATGCCGTCTTTGTCAAAGACTACCAGGTTTTCCTTGTTCAGGCCCAGCGCCAGGTACAGCCGGATGCACGACACGGCCGCCGCGCCCGCGCCGCTCACTACCAGCTGAATATCCTCGATGCGCTTGCCTACGATTTCCAGCGCATTGAGCAGGGCCGCCGCCGTAATGATGGCCGTGCCGTGCTGGTCGTCGTGCATCAGCGGAATGTTCATCTTCTCCCGCAGCTCCGTTTCGATGCGGAAGCACTCCGGCGCCTTGATATCCTCCAGGTTGATGCCGCCAAACGTCGGCTCCAGCGCCTTCACGATGCGGATAAACTCGTCGGGGTCGGTGGCGTCAATCTCAATATCGAAGCAGTCGATACCCGCGAACTTCTTGAACAACACGCCCTTACCCTCCATCACCGGCTTGCTGGCGGCGGGGCCGATGTTGCCCAGGCCCAGCACCGCCGTGCCGTTGCTGATAACGGCCACCAGGTTGCCCTTGGCGGTGTACCTGTACACGTCGTCGGGGTTGGCGGCGATTGCCATGCACGGCTCAGCTACCCCCGGCGAGTAGGCCAGCGCCAGGTCGAGCTGAGTACTCACGGGCTTGGTGGGCACTACTTCAATCTTACCGTGGGGCAGTTGCTCGTGGTAGGCGAGGGCATCTTGTTTGTTGATTTTGAGCATGGGAATTGGTAAAGGTTCTCTGGCGCGAAGCCGCAAGTTCCGGCTAAAATGCCGGATTGGCGCCGCCAGTGGAATGCCCTGCCGCACATCGCGCCTGGCATAGCCTTACCAGAGCTATTTTTCAGGCTTATGTACCCGAAGCGTACGGGGCGGGCTGCCGGGGTTGAGTCGGCTGTCCGCTCGTCGTTCGCGCCGTTCGTTCTGTCAAAGAGCGGACAGCCGGCAAGAAGCCGGCAGCCCGCCTCATACCCCAGCCTAAGAACCGCTCTATCCGACCTGCACCACCAGCTTCTGCCCCAGCTTCACATCATCCGATTTCAGGTGATTGAGCCGACGCAGCTCCTGCACGCTCACCTTAAAGCGCCGCGAAATATTGTAGAGCGTGTCGCCCGGCTGCACGGTATGGGTGCTGAAATTGGGCTCGGGCCGCGCCTTGCCCGGCGGGCGGGGGGTAGGGCGGATGGCCACCGCATCGGGAACCGGCCCGCCAAAGCGCAGCTGCTGGCCCGCCGCCACCGTTTCGGCCGAAAGCTGGTTCCAGGCCCGCACCTGCGCTACCGTTACGCCGCGGGTGCGGGCCAGCCTGGTCAGGTTGTCGCCGGCGCGCACCGTGTACAGCTCCACCGCTGGGGTAGGGGGTAGGCTGGGGGCCTTGGCCACGGCTACTTCTTCCGTCACTTCGCGGGAGGTATTGGTAGCCAACGCTTTGGTATGGCGATGGCGGATGGGGGTAGCGGCCACGCTATCGGTTTCGGCCACCGGCTCGGTAGCGATATCCGCGGTTTCGGGGCGCGCCGCCAGGGCCGTAGCTTGCTGTTGGGTCTTCTCCGTGGCGGCGGCCTTCGCCAGCGCGGCGGCCCGGAAAATGGCCTGCCGCTGCTGCGCCACTACACGGGCGGCCTGCTGCTTTTGCACGCGCAGCAGCCCTTGTACTTGCGCGGCTTCGCGCTGGGCGACGGCCTGGGCCTCGCGGGCATAGCGCAGGTTGGCTGCTGCCAGGGCCTGGGTGGCGCTATCGGCCGCCGCTACGTGGCGCTGGGCTAGCACCGGAGGCACCGTTGCGGCTACTACCGGCGCTTCGGTCGCGGCAGCGGGGGGCAGGGGCACCAATACTACCAGCTCGCGGCCGGGCTTGAGGGCGGCCGTATGCTTGGGTAACTCATTCCAGCGGCGCACCTGGGCCGGGCTCACGTCAAATTTTTCGGCTACGCTGGCCACCGTCTGGCCCCGGCGCACGGTATAATATACCCGGCGGTAATGCGGTTTCTTTTCCCTGTTAGCTGGTTGCGAATCGTTAGCGGCCAGTTCCTCGCGCGTGGACCACGGCGCTACCCCTCCCAGCTGGGCCAGGTGAGGCTGTAAGGGCTGCGGCAAGTCGGCCAGCGGCTGGCAGTAGGCCAGCAGCGTGGCGCGGTCCACGTCGCCCAGGTGTTCGCGGGCGGCGGCGGGGTAGCGCAGCACGTAGGGCCGGTAGCCGGCGGGCAAGCTGCCGTGGCGCACCTCGGGGTTGTAGTGGTTCAGGGCCAGCGAGTCGGCGTAGCCCAGGGCGCGGCTCAGGCGGCGCAGGTCCAGGGCCTGGCCGCGCACCCCCAGCGTGTCGAGCGGCTCGTAGGCCTGGTAGCGCAGGCTGGGGTCGTTGAGGCTGTGCTCGGGCGCATACTTCATGGCATACATAATGGCCGTGAAGGTGGGCACGTAGTTGCGCGTTTCGGCGGGCAAATGGGGGTAGAGGTCCCAAAAGCTTTTTTTGCCCGTTTTGCGCATCACGCGGCGCATGTTGCCCGCGCCCCAGTTGTAGGCTGCCAGCACCAACTCCCAGTCGTGAAACTCGCCGTAGAGGTAGCGTAAGTGCTTGCAAGCGGCCTCGGTCGCCTTGTCGGGGTGCATTCGCTCATCCACCCATTCGTCGCGCTTCAGGCGCAGGTCGCTGGCCGTGGGCGGCATAAACTGCCACAGGCCCACCGCGCCCACCGGTGACTTGGCCGTAGGTATCAGCGCCGACTCCACCACTGACAAATACTTCAGCTCGGCTGGTAAGTTGTACTGTGCCAGGTACTTCTCAAAAATCGGAAAGTAAAACTGCTCGCGCTCCAGCACCCGCTGCGTGTAGCCGCGCTGCCGCTCCGTAAACAGGCGCACGTAGGCCAGCACCGCCGCGTTGAACTGGTGTGGTGCGGCGGTTTCGATGCAGCTCATGCGGTCGCCCACCAACTCATAAAGCGTGGCGGGCGTTTGCAGCCACACCAGGCGGGCCGAATCCACGGCGGGTTCTGTCAGCGGCTCCACGGCCAGCGAGTCGATAGTGGCGGCCGGCAGCTCAACTACCTGGCGCACCGTGTCGGCAAGGGCCGGCGCGGGGGGGGTAGGGGCCTGCGCTTCGTGCTGGTGCCGGGCTCGCTGCGCCACCGCCGGGGCCGCGCCCAGCACCAGGGCCAGCAGCAACAGCCGCCGCGCCAAACGCGGCTTACGCGAACCAGCAACAGACGCGGGCGGTTGGTGCAAAGCTTTCATAGGGCTAAGGTAAATGACAATTACTGAACTACCTAACCAAAGCGAGGCGCGAACGAATACGACCAAACGGCCGCGTTCGTTCGCGCCTCGCGCTTTGCTAAATAGTCTGGCTAACCTAGTTGTCGGCCTCCGCCACCGTCAGCGTGTTGGCAAAAGCCAGTAAATCAGCCTCCCGGAAGGCGCCGCTTAGTATCTGGAGGCCAATGGGCATCCCTTCGTTATCCACCCCCGCCGGTATCGAAATAGCGGGCACGCCGGCCAGCGAAGCCTGCACCGTAAAAATATCGGCCAGGTACATCGACACCGGGTCTTGCTTCTCGCCTATCTTGAAGGCGGTGGTGGGGGTAGTAGGCAGCACCAGGAAGTCGTACTGCCGCAGCAGCTCATCCGTCTTTTCCTTGATGAGCCGGCGCACGCGCTGCGCTTTGGTGTAGTACGCGTCGTAGTAGCTGGCACTCAACACGAAGGTGCCCAGCATGATACGCCGCTGCACTTCGGGCCCGAAACCCTGGGCGCGCGTCTTCTTATAGAGCGACTCCAGGTCCGTGACATCAGGCGCGCGGAAACCGTACTTCACCCCATCAAATCGCGACAGGTTGGAGCTGGCTTCGGCCGTGGTCAGGATGTAGTAGGTCGGAATCATCTCCTCCAGCAGCGGAAATTCGACCGCTTCTACCACGTGGCCGTGGCCGCGCAGGGTAGTGAGCGTCTGCTCCAGCGCCGCGTGCACTTCGGGCTGCAAGCCTGGCCGGTCAATCGCATTGGCCACGTAGCCGATGCGATACTGAGCCGCTGGCGCCAGTAGCGCGGTGTACAGCGGCACGGGTTCCTGGCTGGCCGTGCTGTCATAGTCATCCGCCCCGGCCATTACTTCGAGCAAGCGAGCGGCATCCTCAATCGAATGCGTTACCGGCCCAATCTGGTCAAATGACGAGGCAAAGGCCACCAAGCCGTAGCGCGAAATGCGCGAGTACGTGGGTTTCAGCCCAATAACGCCGCAAAAAGCCGCGGGCTGCCGCACCGAGCCGCCCGTGTCGGAGCCAATGGAAGCCAGGCACATATCGGCCTGTACCGCCACCGCCGACCCGCCGCTGGAGCCACCCGGCACCCGGCTGGGGTCCTGGGCATTGCGCACCGGGCCAAAAGCTGAGTTCTCATTCGAGCCGCCCATCGCAAACTCGTCGCAGTTTTGCCGCCCGATAAAAATGGCATCCTCCGCCAGCAGGCGCTGCACGGCCGTGCCGGTAAAAAGCGACTTGAAGCCATCCAGGATGCGGCTGCTGCTTTGCAGCGAATGGCCCTGGTAGGCCAGCACGTCTTTGAGGCCGATAACCATACCAGCCAGCTTACCGGCCGTGCCCTGGGCTAGCTTTTCGTCTATCGCAATGGCTTGCTGGCGGGCTTCCTCGGCCCACACTTCTAAAAAAACATTCAGCTCAGCGTTGCGCCGCGCGATGTTATCGAGGTAATACTCAACGAGCTGGCGGCAGGACGTAGTGCCCGCCGCCAGCTCGCGCTGAATTTCCGAAAGGGAAGAAAACAGAGGTTTCAAATCTTAGGCGTCGGTTGATGGCTGGTCGAGGCGGGGCCGCGTACCCGGCACGCCATCCGGGGTGGTCGGAATGGGCGTGCTCTGATGGTAAGTTGGCTGGTTCGCCGTCGGCAAATCTACGGTACCCGGTGTGGTATAGTCAGCTACCGGGGCTACATAGTCGCCCGACATCGGGGGGGGGGGCACCTGCGAAGGCTGGTAAGGCACCGGTTGCTGGTCGTAACCCTGGTTAGCCTGGTTGTAAGGCTGGTTAGGATTGTAGCCCTGGTTGGGGTTGTAGCCTGGATTTGGGTTGTATGGCTGATTGGGATTCTGGTTGGGCTGGCCGGCACGCTCAAACTCGTTACGGATTTCGCTGCTGGCATCTTTAAACTCCCGAATGCCTTTACCCAGGCCGCGGGCCAGCTCCGGAATTTTATTGGCGCCAAAGAAAATCAGGATGACGACCATAATCAGAATCAGCTCGGAGCCGCCGATGTCGCCTAGAAAAAGCACGGGAGAATTCATAATTGAAAAAAATAAAAGCGAGGAATACAGGCTGCCAGCGGCTTAGCTAGCGGGCATATTATTCGGGTTGTAAGGCTGATTGGGGCTGTAAGGAGCCTGAGGCACCTGGCCCTGAGCGGGCGGCCCGTATTGCTGCGGCTGCTGAGGGGTACCACCCTGGTTGTAAGGCGGTTGCTGCTGGGCGTAGCCGTTGGGGTTCTGGTTAGGCTGTTGCGGGTAGCCGTTGGGGTTGTAGCCGGGCTGCTGGTTGTAGTTCGGGTTGGCCGGCTGCTCGGGGTTACTCGCGTCTTTAAACTCGCGCACGCCCTGGCCTACCCCCTTAAAAAGCTCAGGAATTCGCTTGGCCCCGAAGAACAACACCAGGATGAAAATAATGAATATAATTGTTCGGGGGTTGCCAAGGAACAGAAAAAGCGTGGTGAGTAGCATGAGTGGGCCGGCCGCAAAAGCCGTATAGGGTGTGAAAACGAAGATACGTAAAAGCCGAAGCTTTGGACGGCAAAGGTACCGGATAAGGCGGAAAGCGACTTGGGCCAGCCCAGCGTATCGCGTAGGATATGAACACTGAAAGCCAAAGTTTGCTCCCATTTGCTGAAGCAGTAACGCTGGAAATCAGCAAGATTATGCGAAAATTAAAAGAGCAGAATGGCTAATTAGCCGAAAACAAGTAGGAGATAACCGATAGTTGATGCACCTTTGCAGTGGTTAGCAGCCTTAACCGGGGTAATGCTGCATTTGCAGCCTGCCGAGGCAGAGGAAGTTGGCTAAGTTTGTTTTCATAGCTCAGAAAGGCATCGAACGTTGTTCGATGCTTTTTTTGGCTATGCGCGCCGCATTCCGCGCCGCACCTCGACGCCATATACCGCCGCCGCGAAAAGCAGGGGTAGGGCCAGCCCCAGGGCGTAGCCAGCGGCGCTGCCAGCCGGCAACCCACGCACCACGGCCTGGCCCAGTACCACCAATGCCACCGCCGCCAGCAGCCACCCCAGCAGGCGACCCACCGGGTAGGGCACCGGGAAGTGCCGCTCGCCCAGCCACCAGCACAGCGCCGCCATCATAAAGTAGCAGGCCAGCGTGGCCCAGGCACTACCCATATAGCCCATAACCGGGATGAGCGCGATGTTCAGGGCAATGGTGAGGACCGCGCCCGCCGCCCCGATGTAGGTGCCGAAATACGTTTTATCCGTGAGCTTGAACCACACCGACAGGTTGTAGTAAACTCCCAGAAACAAGTTGGCCAGCAGCAGGATGGGCACTACCCCCAGGCCCGTCAGGTATTCGGGCCGCCGCAAAAAAAGCGGCCCTACCCAACTCAGGTTCAGGCTGATGCCGACGAAAATAAACGCGCAGCACAGCGTAAACCATTTGAGCACCAGCGCGAAGGTGGCCGGTGAGTTTTTTTCGGTGCTTTGGGCGAAGAAAAAAGGCTCGGCGGCGTAGCGGAATGCCTGAATTATCAGCGACATGAAAATGCTGAGCTTGTAGCAGGCCCCGTACACGCCCACCGCGCCCAAACTGCTTATGCCGGGATAGAAGCCCTCGGGCAGGTAGATGGGCAGCAAGAGGCGGTCGAGCGTTTCGTTGACCATGCCGGCCAGGCCCATCAGCATCAGCGGCAGGGCGTAGGCCAGCAGCGGGCGCAGAAAACCCAGCCGCAGCCACCGAAAGCGAAAGTCGAGCAGCTCGTGGGCCAGCAGCAGCAGCGTCAGCGCCGAAGCTGCCAGGTTGCTCAAAAATACGTATCCTACCCCCAGGTCAGGATTGTATACAGCTTGTACTAAGGGCCGCAACGCCACCATCGTGCTGCCAGGCGCGCTCCGTAGCACGGCCGGGCACAGCACTATGAAGAACAGGTTTAACCCTACTTGAAGCAAAACATTCAGAAAGCGGATAGTTGCAAATTTCCGGGCCTTGTTTTCCAGCCGCAGCCGGGCAAATGGCAGCGCCGCCACCGCGTCGAGCCCTAGTATCAGGGCTATCCAAACGGCATAGGCAGAGTGGCCGGGCGGCAGGTGTAGCAGCGCCAGCAGCGGCTGAGCCAGCAGCGCCAGTAGCCCCGTAAAGACTACGCTGGTCAGTAGCAGCAGGCTCAGGGTGCGGCTGTATAGCTCGCGGCGGTCCTCGCCGGACCGGTTGGCAAAGCGGAAGAACGTAGTTTCGAGCCCGTAGGTAAACACCACGTTCAGGAACGAAACGTAGGCATACAGTCCCGTCACGATTCCGTACTCAGCCGCCGCGAAATGGGCCGTGTAGATAGGAACCAGCAAGTAGTTGAGCACCCGCCCTACAATACTGCTAACGCCGTAGATAGCCGTTTGCGAGGCCAGCTTTTTCGCAATACTCATCTGGTTGAATTAAAAATTATGAATTATGAATTAAAAATTGACACTCAAGTAGTTGTGATGAGATACCTGGCATCAATTCATAATTCATAATTTTTAATTGCCAGTAAAGCTCGCCGGGCGCTTCTCCAGAAATGCCGCGGTTCCTTCCTTAAAATCGGCCGTGCCGAAGGCTTGGCCAAAGGCCTGGGCCTCGGCCGTGTAGCCTGCCTCGCCGCCCTCAGCGAAGTAGGTATTGACGCAGGCAATCGTGAGCCCAACGGCTACGGGGGCCTTGCTCAAAATCTTCAGCAGCAATGCTTTGCAAAAGTCAAGCAGCTCGGCTTGCGGCACTACGTGGTTGGCCAGGCCCAGGCGCAGGGCTTCGTCGGCTTTCACCTGGTCGGCCGTGAGCAGCAGCTCCAGCGCTTTGCCTTTGCCCACCAGCTGCACCAGGCGCTGGGTGCCGCCGTAACCGGGCAGCAGGCCCAGGTTCACTTCGGGCTGGCCAAAGCGGGCGTTTTCCGAAGCAACCCGCAGATGACAGGCCATTGCCAGCTCGCAGCCTCCTCCCAGCGCGAAGCCGTTGACGGCCGCCACCACGGGCTTGGGGCTCGTTTCGTAGCGCCGAAATACTTCCTGGCCCCGTGATGAGGCTTCTTGCGCGCCCGGCCCACTCAGCGCCGCCAGCTCGGCAATATCGGCCCCGGCTACGAAGGCTTTTTCGCCGCTGCCAGTGAGCAAAATACCCCGCACGGCCGCATCGGCCCGTGCGTGCTCAATGGCCTCGCCCAGCTCGCCAATCGTGGCCGCGTTGAGGGCGTTGAGTTTGGTCGGGCGGTTCACGGTGATGGTCAGAATACCGGTAGCAGCATCCAGGTCATACAGCAGGTTTTCGAAAGAAGCGGTCATCTGCGAAACAGCGGAAAAAGCGGGGGTAGGAAAAATAGGGCCCAAAGGTACGTTCTCGCGTCAGGCGATGGGTTCAGCTACTCAGCAAGTCGGTTGAGGGGTAAAAAGCAGGTGTTGGACTAAATTTTACAAAATTAACCTCGCGTCGTGCAAAACTTTGTGATTATCAACGACATCAGCTTACTTGCATTGACTCAGACGACCAATAGCTTTTTAGAATAGATTCTGCCGGGTCACCTATCTCCCTTCACCTTTTTCCTTCCAACTGTATGGGCTTTGTTTCCGAGTTCAAAGAGTTCATTTCCAAGGGTAATGTGCTCGACTTGGCTGTCGGTGTTATCATTGGTGGTGCATTTGGTAAGATTGTCAGCTCCCTGACTGACGATATTATTATGCCCGTTTTGGGTTTGTTCACGAATGGAATCGATTTTCAGAACATGTTCGTGACGCTCGACGGCAAGCACTACGCTACTCTGGCTGATGCGAAGAAGGCCGGCTCGGCGGCTATTGCCTATGGCAGCTTTATTAATGTCATTATTTACTTCTTAATCATTGCTTTCGTCATCTTTTGGGTGGTAAAGCTGGCCAATCGCTTTAAGCAGCCTACCGTGGTGGTAGTAGAAAACGCCGCTCCGGTTGTTACCAAAGACCAGGAGCTTTTGATGGAAATCCGCGACTCGTTGCGCACCCGTTCCTAGCGGAACCTTCTTTCGTTGGTTCAACCTTAATCTTATGAATCCTTCTCTACCTTTCTCGCGTGAAAAACCTTGTTACCATCGCGCTATTGGCTGGCTCCGCGTTGTTCGCAGCTACGCCCGCCGCCCGCGCCCAAACCGCTGCCCCCAACTTTCCGGCTCCCGGCAGCCCGGCCCGGCCCGCGCCTGCCCCCTCGGGTAGCGCCGACCGCGCCCGCCGCCAGCAGCAGATGAGCCCCGAAGATGCCGCCCGCGACCAGCAATTGCAAGTGCTGGAGGCGCGCACCGGCAATACCAGCCTGGGTGCCGAGCGCGGTGGCCCTTACCGGCAGCTCGATAAAAGCGGCGGCTCCTTCACGGTGCGCAAGTTTCGGGCGTTGCGTGGGCAGGAGCAGGAGCGCGGCGTATCGCGCCGGGTAGTGATGGGCGCGCGCACCACGGGTAAGCCCTTGGTACACGACCACGGCCGGAAGAAAAAATTCCTCCTCTTCTAGACCGCAGATTCAAACGGATTTAGCGGATGGAACGGATACGGAGCTGCGCTCCTGACTGGTAGCTTGCCTAATCTCCTGACAATAGAAAAGGCCACCCTAACAGGTGGCCTTTTCTATTGTCAGGAGATTTTAAGCGAGTCAGTCAGGAGCGCAGCTCCGTATCCGTTCCATCCGCTAAATCCGTTTGAATCTGCGGTTAGAGTTTGCGCTTGATTTCCTGCTCTTCGAAGCCCTCAATATTGTCGCCTTCCTGCAGGTCATTGAAGTTCTTAACTGAGATACCGCACTCGTAGCCCTGGCGCACTTCCGACACATCATCTTTGAAGCGCTTGAGGTCCTGAATCTCACCCGTGTACTGCACGATGCCGTTGCGCACTACCCGCACTCTGGTTTTGCGGGTGAACGAGCCGTCCGTTACCATACAACCGGCGATAGTACCAACTTTGGTGATGTTGAACACCTGGCGGACTTCGGCGTTGGCCACCACAATTTCGTGCACCGTGGGGGCCAACATGCCCTCCATAGCATCTTTCACTTCATTGATGGCGTTGTAGATAATCGAGTATAAGCGCACGTCAATCTGCTCCTGCTCGGCCAGGCGCCGGGCGCTCTGCGAGGGACGAACCTGGAAGCCGATGATGATGGCATCGGAAGCCGAGGCCAGCAGCACGTCGCTCTCCGAGATGGCACCCACGCCCTTGCTCAGGATATTCACCTTTACTTCGGGGGTAGAGAGCTTCAGCAGCGAGTCGGAAAGTGCTTCTACCGAGCCGTCCACGTCACCTTTCACCAGGATGTTCAGTTCCTTGAACGAGCCGATAGCCAGGCGGCGACCAATCTCATCCAGCGTAATGTGCTTCTTGGTACGGATGCTCTGCTCGCGGGCCAACTGCTGACGCTGCGAGGCGAGCTCGCGGGCTTCACGCTCCGTTTCCATCACCTGAATGCGGTCGCCGGCCTGCGGGGCGCCGGTGAGGCCCAGCACCTGCACGGGGGTAGCGGGGCCCGCCAGCTTCTTCTTCTTGCCGCGGTAGTCGGTCATGGCCTTCACGCGGCCGTAGTGCGGGCCGGCCAGCACGATGTCGCCCACGTTCAGCGTACCGGTTTGCACCAGCACGGTAGTCACGTAGCCGCGGCCTTTGTCCAGCTCAGCTTCGATTACCGTACCCACCGCATTACGGTTGGGATTAGCTTGCAGGTCAAGCAGTTCGGCTTCGAGTAGTACCTTCTCCAGCAGGTCGTCCACGCCGATACCCGACTTGGCCGACACTTCCTGGCTCTGGTATTTGCCGCCCCACTCTTCCACCAGGATATTCATCTGCGAAAGCTCTTCGCGGATTTTCTCGGGGTTAGCCGTAGGCTTATCTACCTTGTTAAGGGCGATAATAATCGGTACTCCCGCCGCCTGGGCGTGGTTGATGGCCTCCCGGGTCTGGGGCATTACCGAGTCGTCGGCCGCAATCACGATGATGGCGATGTCCGTTACCTTGGCACCACGGGCCCGCATAGCCGTAAAGGCTTCGTGACCAGGTGTATCGAGGAAGGTAATGGGGTTGCCCGACTTGGTTTTTACCTCGTAGGCGCCAATGTGCTGCGTAATACCGCCGGCTTCACCTTTGGCCACGCTCGCCTCGCGGATGTAGTCAAGCAGCGACGTTTTGCCGTGGTCAACGTGGCCCATAATGGTCACGATGGGGGCGCGGGGTAGCAAGTCTTCGGGCGCATCGCTCAGGTCGATGGGCTCTTCGTCTTCCTCCGCCGACAGGAATTCCACGTCGTAGCCAAACTCGTCGGCAATCACCGTGATGGCTTCGGCATCAAGGCGCTGGTTGATGGAGACGAACATTCCCATACCCAGGCACACTTTGATAACCTCGTTCACGTTCACATCCATCAGCGACGCGAGGTCGTTAGCCGAAATAAACTCGGTGAGCTTAAGCGTTTTGGCATCCAGCTCGTTCTGGGCACGCAGGGCCTCGCGCTCTTCGGCAGCCATGCCCCGCTTGTCGCGGCGATACTTGGCACGGTTGGCGGCGGCATTGGTTTTGCCACCGCTCAGCTTGGCCAGCGTCGCCTTGATTTGCTCCTGAATCTGCTTGTCGTTCTGCTCGGGCGTCAGCGGTACCTGGGGGGTAGCGGGGCGGTTATTGCCCTGGCCGGGGCGGTTGCCACCCGGGCCCGGACGGTTAGCACCTTGGCTGGGACCACTTGGGCGATTGCCGCCGGGGCCACCACTTGGGCGATTGCCTTGGTAGCCACCACCTTGGCCAGTGCCAGTGCCCGTAGAATTGCCACCGCCAGGCTGCCCAGGGGCGGGTAAGCGCTGACGTTTCTTTTGGTTGTTGGTACCTACGCCGCTCTTGCGTACGTCGGACGACGCCACGGGGCGCGGCCCACGGCCACCGGGACCACGACGGCTGGAATCAACCGGCAACTGAATCTTACCCAAAACCGTCAGGCCTTTTAACTGGTCGGCTTTGGCTGTGATGGTACCTTCCTCGGCTGCTGGGGCGTCTGGGGCCTCTGGGATAGCTGGTGCTACGGCAGCCGGAGCCACTGGGGCAGGTGCCGCAACGGGTGCTGGTGCGCTAGGAGCAGGTATCGGCGTAGCAGCCGGAGCGCTCGCGGCGGGTGCTGGTGTACTAGGAGCAGGTGCCGGCGTTGGCTTGGCTTCAGCCACTGGGCTTGGTGCCACCGGAGCCGCTGCCACCGGGGCTGGTCGGGGAGCCGGGGCTGGCGTCGGCGCTGGGGCCGCTGCTGCCGGAGCCGGAGTAGCCGGGCGGGCCGGAATAACGCGGCCTTTGCTATCCAAATCAATTTTGCCAAGCACCTTAAGGCCAGGAGCCTTGGGAGCTTCGGAAAAGATGGCGGGTTGAGCGGCGACTTGGGGGGTAGGGACCACGGGAGCAGTAGCCGGAGCTGCTGTTGCCGGGACGGGCGCTGCCACCGGAGCCGGGGCGGGCGCCACTGCCGCGGCAGCAGCCACTGAGGCAGGAGCAGGGACAGGCTTGGCCACTGGCATAGGAGCCGCTACGGGAGCGGGCTTGGCCGCGGCGGCCTGAGCCTGAGCGTTTAATTCGCTTTGGCGACGGGCCTGGGTGTGGCGTTCCGCTTCCTGCTTATCCTGGGCCGAAGCCGCGAATTCTTTCTCCAACAGGCTCACCTGCTCACCAGTGAGCTTGGTCGTGGGCTTGTTCTCAATTGCAATCCCTTTGCGGGAAAGGGCCTCGACGGCCCGGTCGATGCCAATGTTCAGGTCTTTGGCTGCCTGTAAGAGCCGTTTCGGGGTTGCTTCCGCCATTCTAATAAGTCGCGAACGAATACGTTCAGGGTGCAAAGGTAAAGATTAAATCTGGCCAGCAGGCTATAAGTCAAGCCTACTGGCTTGATTTAATAACTTACCCGCTGGCGGTTGGCCCCGGCCCTCATTGGGCGGCCGGGGCGCTGTCGGTGTCGGTGTCGGCAGCCGGGGTAGGCTCCGTAGCGTCGGCGGTGGGGGTAGCAACTGCTACTGGAGCAGAAGCCGCTTCATCTGGCAGAATGTCATCGTCGGCAAATTCCTGGCGGATAACGCGGTACAGGTCATCTACCGTTTCTTCCTCCAGCTCGGTGCGGCGCACGATGTCGTCCTTTTTCACGGCCAGTACGGCCCGGCCGGTATCGAGGCCGATTTTCTTCAGCTCGGCAATTACCCAGCCTTCGATTTCGTCGGTAAACTCGTCGAGCGCGATGTCTTCCTCGTAGTCGGTGGCTTCGCGGAACACGTCGATTTCCATGCCCACCAGCCGCGAGGCCAGCTTGATGTTGGCGCCGCCCCGGCCAATGGCCAGGCTAACCTGGTCTGGCTTCATAAACACGGAAACCCGACCAGTTTGTTCACTGATTTTCATTGAGCCTACCTTGGCCGGGCTCAGCGCCCGCGCAATGAACAGCTCCAGGTTATCGGTGTAGTTGATGATGTCGATGTTCTCGTTCATCAGCTCGCGCACCACGGGGTGAATGCGGCTGCCCTTCATACCCACGCAGGCACCTACGGGGTCGATGCGCTCATCGTAGCTTTCCACGGCTACTTTGGCACGCTCGCCGGGCTCGCGCACCACGTTTTTGATGCTGATGAGGCCATCAAAAATCTCGGGTACTTCCTGCTCAAACAAGCGCTCCAAAAAGGCGGGCGCCGCGCGGCTCAAAATTACTTTGGGCGAGCCGTTTACTACGTCTACGCGGTGCACCACGGCGCGCACGGTGTCGCCCTTGCGGTAGCGGTCCTTCGGGATTTGCTCGCTCTTGGGCAGCACCAGTTCATTTTCGTCCTTGTCCAGGATGAGCGCCTCGCGGCTCCAAACCTGGTACACTTCGCCGGTGATAATTTCGCCCACCAAATCCTTGTACTTCTGGTACAGGTTGTCGCGCTCCATGTCCTTCACCCGCTGAATCAGCGTCTGGCGGGCCAGTAGCACGGCACGGCGACCAAAGTCCTCAATCTTAATCGGTTCGGCCACCGATTCACCCATCTCGAAGTCGGGCTCAATCTTCTGGGCCTCGGCCAGCGGAATCTTGTCGAAATCCCAGATGTCCTCCGAGTCATCGTCCACGATTTCGCGGTTGCGCCAGATTTCGAGGTCGCCGTTGTCGGGGTTGATAATCACGTCGAAGTTGGAGTCATCCTCAAACTTCTTGCGAATCATCGTCCGAAACACGTCGTCCAGAATGGACATCATCGTGGGCCGGTCAATGTTGCGGCTCTTGGCAAACTCCTGGAAGTTCTCGATGAGCAGCCGAGCATTCATGTCGGCAGCCGCAGCGGCTACTTCCTGGGGGTTGGGGGTTACTTTTTTAGCCATGATTTTTAGGTTCCTGGTTCCCGGTTTCTTGTTCCTGGTTATCGTTCAAACCAGGAACAAGAAACCAGGAACTCAAAGGACTTATTTAAAAGAGATAACAACGGTAGCCTCCTGAATGTCCCCGAAAGGAATAAAGACGGCCGGCAGGGTAGTTTTTTTGGTTCTGACCTTCACAACTTCTTCCAGCTCAATGCCTTCGGGCGTGACGGCGGTGAGCGGGCCGGTTTTCTCGGTGCCGTCCTGCAGCTTCAGCGCGAGGCTGCGGCCGACGTGCCGGTTGTACTGGCGCGGGTCGGTGAGGGGCTGGTCGGCGCCGGGCGAAGTCACTTCGAGCGAGTAGGCTGCTTCTTCGCCGTAAGCCTCTTCGAGGCCGCGGTTAAGGCGGCGCGTCACCTGGGCGCACTCCTGAATACCGAGGCCGTTGGGCCCATCAAGGGTAACCGTAATCTTGGGCATCACCGAGTCCGACACGGTGAGGCCGACCACGTACAAGCCGCTGTCGCCGAGGGAGTCGGCGAGCAATTGCTGAATGCGGGTTTGGTCAAATTGAGCCATGACAGGCGGGGTAGGGGGCAAAAAAAGAGGGGACTGCGCGTCCCCTCTTTTCAGATTGAATACCAATTTCTGGTGCAAAGATACGGCTTTTTCCGGCTCAGTGCAAAAGGGCTCAATACCCCGCGGCTGCGTCGTCGCCGCGCGGGTCGGCGCCGCCTTCGAACTGCCCGTTGGGCAGCACCCGGATGAGGTCGAGGCGGCCCCAGGCATTGCGCGGCTTGGGGTTAAAGCCTTTTTGCTGAAGCGTTTGCTCGGCGGTGGGGGCGAGGGCGCCGGCTTCTACGTCGAGCTGGTCGGGCAGCCACTGGTGGTGCAGGCGCGGGGCGGCGGCGGTCTGCTCGGCGTTGGCACCGTAGTCTACCACGGCCAAAATACTCTGCAACACCGTGGTAATGATGGTGCTACCCCCCGGCGAGCCAGTAACGAGCGCCAGCTTGCCGTTGCGGGCCAGGATGGTGGGTGTCATGCTGCTGAGCATCCGCTTGCCGGGCGCGATGGCGTTGGCGGTGCCGCCCACCAGGCCGTACATATTAGGCACGCCGGCTTTCGAGCTGAAGTCATCCATCTCATTATTAAGCAGAAAGCCCGCGCCGGCCACCACCACTTTGCTGCCGTAGGCGCCGTTGAGGGTAGTGGTGCAGCTCACGGCGTTGCCCTGGGCATCCACGATGTCGTAGTGGGTGGTCTGGTCGCTTTCGTAGCGCGGCAGGCCGGGGCCGGCCGTGATGTCGGTGCTGGGCGTGGCCTGGCCGTCGGGGCGAATCGTGGTACTACGCTGCTTATTATAGGATTTCTCCAAAAGCCGCGCCACCGGCACCTTGCCAAAGTCGGGGTCGCCTAGGTAGGTGGCGCGGTCGGCGTAGGCGCGGCGTTCGGCCTCAGTAATAAGGGCCACGGCGGCCGGCGTGTGGTAGCCGAGCCTGGCCAGGTCGTGCGGCTCCAGCATTTGCAGAATTTGCAGCAGCGCTACCCCCCCGCTGCTGGGCGGCGGCATCGTAATCACGTCGTAGCCCCGGTAGGTGCCGTGCAGCGGGTCGCGCCACTTGGGCTGGTAGGCGTCGAGGTCTTTTTGGGTAATCAGGCCGCCACCTTTTTTTATTTCGGCCAAAATCAGCTCGGCGGTGCGGCCCTGGTAAAAGCCCGCGCGGCCCTGGCTTTGCACGCGCTGAAGCACGGCCGCCAGCTCGGGCTGCTTGAGGGTATCGCCCTTTTGCCAGGGGGTAGGGCGCACGAATACGGGCGGCGAGCCGGGGTTGTACTTAATGAAATCGGCCTGCGTGCGGTTGAGGCCGGCGGCTTCCTTCTCGGTGAGGGCCACGCCGCGGACGGCCAGGCGCACGGCCGGCGCTACCAGCCGGGCCCAGGGCAGCTTACCCAGCTTCTTGTGCAACGCCTCCATGCCGGCCACGGTGCCGGGCGTGCCCACGGCCAGCGCGCCGGCGGTGCTGCGGCCGGGCACCACGTTGCCGCTGGCGTCGAGGTACATATCGCGGCTAGCGGCGGCGGGCGCGGTTTCGCGGAAGTCGAGCGTGCCAGCCGGGCCGGCGTGGTCGCGGTACACGATAAAGCCGCCGCCGCCCACGTTGCCGGCCACCGGCAGCACCACGGCCAGCGCAAACTGCACGGCCACGGCCGCGTCGTAGGCATTGCCGCCCTGCTGCATAATGTCGCGGCCAACTTGCGAAGCGGCCGGGTGGGCCGACACCACCAGCGCGTGGCGCGCCACCACGGGCGCGGCGGCGGGCGGCAGCTGGTCGGCCGGGGCGGAGGGGGTAGGGCGACTCGGGCGGGCGGGCGCGGCCGTCTGACCCAGAGCCGGGCCGGCCAGCGCGGCGGCCAGGAGCGAAATGGCTGAAAGTCGGAAGAACGGTTGCATGGCCGAAAAGTAGGCAGCCGCGCGCAGTTGTCAGCTCCTTTGTGCCTACTTTGCGTTAGCCGCAGCATAAAGCACGTAGCAGGAATTGAAAATGATAAATTAAAAATTAAAAATTCGCGGCTGAATTTTTAATTTATCATTTTTAATTTTTAATTATCCGCCCCATGCCTCCCGTCGTACTCCCGGCCGCCCCTACCCTCGCCCTCACGCAGGAAGATTCCTGGCTCCAGCCCTACGAACCTATCCTGCTGGCCCGCCAGCAGCGCCTGGCCGACCGCCTGGCCGCCATTACCCAGGAGTATGGCTCGCTCAGCAAATTTGCCACCGCCCACCAGCACCTGGGCCTGCACTACGAAGCGCGCCGCCGCGGCTACGTGGTGCGCGAGTGGGCACCCGGCGCGGAGTCGGTGAGCCTGGCTGGCGACTTTAATTTCTGGAATCGCGGGGCTGATTATCTGCAAAAAGATGAGGCTACCGGCATCTGGGAAGGCTTTATTGCCGACGATGAAAACGGCCGCCGGCCCGCTTCCGGCACGCGCTACAAGCTGCACGTGGTGGCCCACGGCCAGGGTAAGGACCGCCTGCCCGCCTACCTGCGCCGCGCCGTGCAGGACGAGGCGACCAAGGACTACTCGGCCCAGCTCTGGGTGCCCGAAAACCCGTTTAAGTGGACCGACCAGACCTTCCGCATCACCAACGCCACCAAGGGCCAGCCGCTCATCTACGAGGCGCACGTGGGCATGGCCCAGGAAGAGGGTAGGGTCGGCACCTACCGCGAGTTTGCCGACCACATTCTGCCGCGTATTCAGGCCGAGGGCTACAATACCATCCAGCTGATGGCCATTCTGGAGCACCCGTACTACGGCTCGTTTGGCTACCACGTAGCCAATTTCTTCGCGCCCAGCTCGCGCTTTGGCACCCCCGAGGACTTGAAATACCTCGTGGATGAGGCCCACAAGCGCGGCCTCGCGGTGCTGCTCGACCTCGTACACTCGCACGCCGTGAAGAACGAGGCCGAAGGCCTGGCGGATTTCGATGGCTCGGGCAACCTCTATTTTCATAAGGGCGAGCGCGGCAACCACCCCGGCTGGGACAGCAAACTGTTCGACTACGGCCGGCCCGAGGTGCAGCAATTTTTGCTCAGCAACCTGCGCTACTGGCTCGAAGATTTTCACTTCGACGGCTTCCGGTTCGATGGCGTTACCTCCATGCTCTACCACCACCACGGCGAGGGCCACGCCTTTGGGGGGTACGACAGCTACTTTGGCCCGCAGGCCGACGACGACGCTATTCTGTACCTGATGCTGGCCAGCACGCTGGTGCGCGAGGTGAAGCAATCGGCCCTGCTCATTGCCGAAGACATGAGTGGCCTGCCCGGCCTGTGCCGCTCCATCGCCGAGGGGGGGGTAGGGTTCGACTATCGCCTGGGCATGGGCCTGCCCGATTTCTGGATTAAAAACCTCAAGCACCAGCGCGACGAAGACTGGGACCTCGGCGAGCTGTGGCACCAGCTCACCAACCGCCGGGCGGGCGAAAAAACCGTGGCCTACGCCGAAAGCCACGACCAGGCGCTGGTGGGCGATAAAACCCTCAGCCACTGGCTCTACGACTCGACCATCTACACCAACATGGGCGTGCTCGACGGCGACCCGCGGGTGGCCCGCGCCACGGCACTGCACAAGCTCATCCGGCTTATCACGCTCAGCGCGGGCGGCGAGGCCTACCTCAATTTTATGGGCAATGAGTTTGGCCACCCCGAGTGGGTCGATTTCCCGCGGGCCGGCAACGACTGGAGCTACCATTACGCCCGCCGCCAGTGGAGCCTGGCCGACAACCCCGACCTGCGCTTCTCGCAGCTGCTGGCCTTCGACCACGCCATGCTGCAACTGGCCCGCGAGCGCCAGTTGCTCACCAAAGGCCCCGCCACGCTGCTCAACCTCGACTATGACAACCGTGTCCTCACCTTCGAGCGCGCCGGGCTGGTGTTCGTATTCAGCTTCAACGTGAGCAACAGCTTCTTCGACTACGGCATTCCGGTGCCGGCCACGGGCCGCTACCGCCTGCTGCTCAGCACCGACCGCTCCGAATTCGGCGGCTTTGCCCGGCTCGACGAAAAGGTGATTTACGACACCTTCGGTGGCGGTGGCACGGCCGAAGCGCCGCGCCTGCGCCTCTACGTGCCCAACCGCACGGCCCTGGTGCTGGCGCGGGGATTAGGGAGTAGTGATTAATGACGTCTGTCATTACGAGCCTGCGAAGCAATCACACCCGCACGACACCCGCACGATTTTGTTCTGGTGCGATTGCTTCGCAGGCTCGCAATGACAGGCGATTACCCATTCAACTGCTGAAACATAGTATCCAGCTCAGGCCGGGAGGCCTGGCTGGCCCGGGCTGAGAAGCCGTAGGTAATTTCCAGGTGGCCCGCCGCCAGCTGCCGCATCACGTCATCGGCATACTCGGCCAGGGGCACGCCGAAGGAGTGGTCGGTGCCACCCAATTCGGTGTGCACGGCCGGCGGAATTATCTCGGTAACCTGGGTGGGAGTGCCCGCCAGCTGGCGGCGGAGCGACTGCGTGAAAGAGTGCGGCGCCGCCTTCGTGGCGCTGTACACGGGCACCCGCGCCAGCGGCACGAAACCCAGCCCCGACGACACGTTGACGATGAACGGGGCCGCCTGCTGCCGGGCGTGCCAGTAGCCGACGCAGAGCAGCGCCAAATGCACCGGCGCTTCCAGGTTGATGGCGATTTCGCTGGCCGTAGCGGCCCAGGCTTCGGTATTTGTCACCACGGCCACCGTGCGCTGAATACCCGCGTTGTTGAGCAGCACGTTTACTTCCGGGCACTCGGTGGTGGCCCACTCGAAAAGACGCTGGCGCTCAGCGGCCTGGGCCACGTCGCAGACCAGCGTGCGCAGGCCCGGCAGGCGCTCGGCCGCGGCTTGCAGCCTGGCCGCGTCGCGCCCTCAAATAAGCACCGTATTGCCCGTCGCGTGCAGGCGTTCGGCCAGGGCCAGACCAATGCCCGAGCCGCCGCCAGTAAGAAGAATGGTTTGCTGCGTGAGATTCATATTTAAGGAGAAAGAAGACAATAGCGCCGGTTGGTGCGGCCCCTTGCTACTTGATGGCAAGCGCGGCAGGGTAGTAGGGCAAAGGTCTGCGCGCCGGTGGCGTTGCGCATGGTGAGTGTTTCAGAAACTGGCGCAACGCCCGTTATACTATAGACTTGTTCCCGAATAAGAAATCGGTTGTTTTCTAAGCAGTATTTGGAGCCAGAAACGGTGGCTGCTCAAAGAACCAAAGGATACTGGCTTGGCCAAGCAAAAAAGGCGTCCCAGTTGCCCAAAGTGGCGAAAATTTTCAGCCATCTCTTATTCGGGAACAAGTCTTATCTATACTCTTCGCGGAGTAGGTCACGAAAAAAGAACGTCATTCCGAGCTTGTCGAGGAATCTCGTTCACTTCGTGGAACGATGCCCAGACGGCCCGCGCGAGATTCCCCGGCAAGCTCGGAATGACGTTCTTTTTCGCAAATCACTTCGTGACGAGTATGAAGGGGGTAGGGCCGCAACCTTTGCGTCCCTACCCCCAGCCTTGCTTCATACATAACGGTGCGCCGCGCCTACTCCCGCTTGCGGCCGATGCTGAGGCGGTACACCGTTTCGGTGAGGCGCTTGGCGCGGGTGGCAGGGTTTTTGGCGCCTTTGAGGTAGCGCACGTAGGCACGCTGCTCGGGCTTGGTCAGGCTTTTGAAAAACTTCAGGGCGGCCTCTTCTTCAGCCAGGGCAGCGGCCAGGTCCTCGGGCATGGTTACTACCCGCTCACTCAGGTCGTGGCTGAGGGCCACGCGCACCACGTCGCCCACGGTTTTGCCCACGGCGCGGCGTACCTCGCGCGGAATGGTTAGGCCGTGGTAGCCATCGCCGAGGGGTAGCAACTCGCCCTGGTAGGGAAAGCCGTCGATAGCCGTTTGTACGGGCAGCTCCTCCTGGGTGCCGTACACGTCGGCCACCGAAAACGGCGCCACTACAAATACGTCGCCCGTGTGCGGGTCAGCTTCCAGCGCCGCTTCAAATTCCTGTTCAAATTCTGTCATCGCTCGCAAAATTAACGCAGGCTGGCGGCCGGGCGCGGCCGGGCCGCGTGCAGCGCCTGGGCAATGGCCGTGGTATCGGCGGCGGGCACGGTGTGCACGGTGGCGGCCGGCAGGTCGAGCTCGTGGCGCAGGCGCTGGGCCAGGGCTGGGGTTTCGGCCAGCACTACGTCGGCCCGGCGCAGGGCCTGGCGCTGCAATTCGGCCATCCAGCTGGTAGCCGTGTCGAGCGATTCATCGGCCCCGGCGGCCAGCGTGGTTACGTGCAGCACCAGCGGCCAGCCCGTGCGCCGGCGCAGCTCCTGGGCCGCCAGCCAGGTAGGCCAGGCCGGCGCGTAAATAGCGGCGTAAGGCGTCTCGGCCAATACCACCGGCACCGCGAAGCGGGCGTACTGAATGATTCTGAAATTTAAATCGGGCGCCTCGTACCGCGAAGCCGCCGGGCGGGCGCGCAGGCCGGCACCGGCCGCGTGACCGGCCGGCGGGGGGGTAGGGGCTGCGGGTGCGGGTGCCTCGGGCTGTTGTAAGGCAGCCAACGCCCCGGCCCAGCCCGCCTGGGGCGCACTGAACGAGGCTTCAAAACCGGCTAGTAGCGCGGGTACTTCCGCCGTAGCCAGCTCAAAATGGGCCAGCTCCTCAGCTTCGCCGGGCAGCAGGTCCGCTTCGAGGTCGGCACCCTGGCTTAGTGGCTCAGCGGGCTCATACTGGGGCGGCGCGGGGGCAACCGTAGGGGCTGCCACGGGAACCGGATCAGCCATTTCTTCCCCTGAAACCGGCCCCAGCACTGCTTCAGGCGACGCTGGGGCCGGGGCCACAATCTGGGTTGGCTCGGTGGTTGCCCCTTGGTAGGGCGCGGCCGGGGCCGTAGCCGCGCCCAGCCAGATGGGGGCGGGGAGGGGCTGACCTGCCCGCTGGCTCAACCCGGCTAAGCTCAGGTTGCCCAGCCGCAGCACCCGCACCGCCGACCAGGCTAGTGGGGCCTCGGCGGGTAGCGGAAGCACCCCGGCAGTGGGCTCGCGCCCGGCCGAAGCCCCGGCGGCTGGCTCAGGTGAGGCGAGCGCGGAAATGACCGGGGGTAGGGCCCTTGCCTCGCCAGGCGGCGCCTCATCGGGCGGCGGGGCCGGGGTAGGGGCCAGAGTAGAAGTGGAAGAAAGCGGCAAGTATTCTTCCGCGCTCAGTACGTCGGGGTCGTTGGCCCGCGGCACCATCACCAGGATAGACTCGACCGCAGGGGCGGGGGCCTGCGTAGCTGCGACCAGGGCGCGCACGGCCGGCGTAGTTTCATCCCAGGCCAGCACGAGCACGGCGATAGAAGGAGCAGAATCGGCGGCAGGCAAAGACATTGGCAAAAATTAACTTTGCGAATAACGGGATGACTGCCCCCCGCCCAATTGTTGAGGCTATAAAAATAATCGTAACCTCCGGTACTGAGCCCACGTTTTCGGCATTTCGTTTGCGCCAGGGTCCTCACCTAAAACGTAACTTGCGGGCTTAAAGCTACGCTAACCGGCCCCGGCCGGTATTTTTTTACCTTATCCAGTAGATTTTTCTTCGCTGCTTCTCTCTGCTTAGTTTATATGGTTACCAATTCTGCTCAGAATAACAACTACATGGTCAACGACCTGGCGGCCCAAGCCCACCAGGAGCACTTGCCCGGCCCCGTGCGGCAGGCCGAGCAAACCGACGACCACCTCTTCACCTTCACCACCGAAAACGGCTCGCGCCTGCTGCTGCACGTGCTGTCAGACAAGATTCTGCGCTTTCGCTACCTCACGCCCGAGAGCCCCAGCGAGCCCGATTTCAGCTACGCCGTGCCCGACCCGGCCACCGAGCACACGATGCGCCCGGCGGTGCCTACTTTTCTGGAGTTTAAGGAGAAGAGCGACCACTACCGCCTCACCACGGCCCGCCTTATCTGCATCGTGTGGAAGGACTCGCTGCGCACCCGCGTGCTCGACCGCTCGGGCAACATCCTGAGCGACGACGAGAAGGGCTTTCACTGGCACCACGACTACGACACCGGCAACGACATCGTGAAGATGAGCCTCCAGGTGCCCAGCGGCGTGTGCTACTACGGCCTCGGCGACAAGCCCGCCAACATGAACCTGCGCGGCCAGCGCTTCATGAACTGGGGCTCCGATACTTACGGCTACACCAAGGGCTCGGACCCGCTGTATAAGAACATTCCGTTCTTTCATGTGCTGCACCAGCGCATCGCGCACGGCATTTTCTTCGATAATACCTTTAAAGCATTCTTTGATTTCGCGGCCGAGCGGGCCGACATTACCAGCTTCTGGGCCGAGGGCGGCGAGATGAATTATTATTTCATTTACGGCCCTACCCTGCTCGAAGTCACCGAAGAATATACCCGCCTCACCTGCCCGCCCGCCCTACCCCCCCTCTGGACGCTGGGCTACCACCAGTGCAAGTGGAGCTACTTCCCGGAAAGCAACGTGAAGGCCATTGCCCAGGGTCTGCGCGAGCGCCGCATTCCGTGCGATGCGATTTACCTCGACATCGACTACATGGATGGCTACCGCTGCTTTACCTGGCACCCGCAGCACTTCCCCGAGCCCAAGCGCCTGGTAGCCGAGCTGGCCGCCGATGGCTTTAAGACGGTGGTGATTATCGACCCCGGCATTAAGATTGACCCCGACTACCCGGTGTACCAGGAGGGCATTAAAAACGACTACTTCTGCCGCCGCGCCGATGGGCCGCTCATGAAAGGCTCGGTGTGGCCCGGCCAGTGCAACTTCCCCGACTACACCCGCCCCGAGGTGCGCGAGTGGTGGGCCGGCCTGTTTGAGGGCCTGGTAAAAGACATAGGCGTGAAGGGCGTGTGGAACGACATGAACGAGCCCGCCGTGTTTGAGAAAGGTACTTTCCCCGACGACGTGCGCTTTGGCTACGACGGCCAGCCTGGCTCGCACCGCAAGGCCCACAACATCTACGGGATGCAGATGGCCCGCGCCACCAACGAGGGCGTCAAGCGCTTCAGCTACCCCAACCGGCCCTTCACCATTACGCGCAGCACCTACGCGGGCGGCCAGCGCTATTCCTCGGGCTGGACCGGCGACAACATTGCCAGCTGGGAGCACCTGTGGCTGGCCAATATTCAGAGCCAGCGCCTGAGCATCAGCGGCTTCAGCTTTATCGGTTCCGATATCGGCGGCTTTATCGACACGCCCGACGGCGAGCTGTACTCGCGCTGGATTGCGCTCGGGGCCTTCCACCCGTTCTTCCGCACTCACAGCAGCGGCGACCACGGCGACCAGGAGCCCTGGAGCTTTGGCGAGCCGTTTACCAGCCTGGCGCGGCACTTCATCGAGCTGCGCTACCAGCTGCTGCCCTACATGTACACCACGTTTTGGCAGTACAGCACCCACGGCACGCCCATGCTGCGCCCGCTGCCGTTCCTGGACCAGGACGACCCGCAGACCTACCTGCGCATGGCCGAGTTCGCGCTCGGCGACAACCTGCTGGTGTGCCCCATTACGCAGGCCGGCGTGGATGGCCGCTGGATGTACCTGCCCCGCGGCGAGTGGTACTACTACTGGACCGACGAGCTGCGGGCGGGTGGCGCCGAAACCTGGGCTTCGGCCGACCTCACCCGCATCCCGCTCTTCGTGCGGGCCGGGGCCGTGGTGCCCATGCAGCCCGTGCTGCAATACGTGGGCGAAAAGGTAATCGAGCAGCTTACCCTGCACGTGTACTACAAAAACGGCCACGCCGATAGCGTGCTCTACGACGACGGCGGCGAGGGCTACGGCTACCAGGAAGGCCACCAAACTACCCGCCGCTTCACCGTGACGGGCGACGAAACCAGCCTCACGCTGGCGCAGCACATCGAGGGCGACTACGCCCCCAGCTACACCACCTACCGCGTGGTGCTGCACGGCCTGCCTACCCCCCCCGCAGCTGCCGAAGTCGATGCCGAAATGCTAGCCATCGGCGAGTACCCCGCCACCGAAACGACCGTGGCCGCACCAGCCGTGGTAGTAGGGGTAGGGTTTAGTGAGGTGAAGATTCAGCTAGTCGCGCCGGTAGCTGAGGAGTCAGTGTAGGCCTGGAATAACCAGGCTGGTCGTAGGATAATAGTAAATAAAAGCGCCCTGGCTAATAGCCAGGGCGCTTTTATTGGTAAAGGCTGGTAGCCTCAGAACGTCACGTCGAAGCGCCCGTTGGTGATATGTACTAGTGCTTCAACCGCTTAATTTTGAGTATCAATTATTAGGGCAAGTGCTTGATTGTCTTTTTGTTTTAAAGGACAGTAACTACCTGGAATTAAGCGGGCGGAGCACTAGCTTGCCGGTCGCTTTTTCGCGGGCGGTATAGCTGAAGGTGCCGCCCGCTACGTGGGCTAGGGTATCATAGCGCGTGAGGGTGATGGTGCCGACGGCCGCGCTATCGGTGTAGTGGTGAATACTGGGTAGCGGCACGCCGTTGGCAGGCAAAGCGGGATTGCTCGTATAGGTGGCATAGCTACCCCCTGGTTTCCAGTAAGGTGTACCCTTGCCAAGCTGATAAGTGCCGGGCGCGTGGGCGTCGAGCAGCAGGATGCTTAGTTCATCAAAACTGGTTTCAGCTTCAATGGTCAGGCCGCCTTTGCGATTAAAGCGGCCGGCATCCAGCGCTTTAATAGGTCCGATAAAAAGAACCGTCGGTAAGTGTGGCGTAAAGTCTTGGCCATCGATTTGACAATAAAATGTATTAGTGCCCGAAGGAGTGGGGTCTGCTTGCTGATGGCAGGCGGTGAGTAAGCTGCCCGCAAGGAGAAGTAATTTTTTCATAAGATGGCTAGCCGGGCAATGCGCAAGGGCTTAACAACGGCAAAGCAAATAGCTAAGCCGCCGCCTACCGCCGCGATAAGTGCTGACAACAGACTTTGAAAAACAGGGCAATTAGCTCGTAAGAATCAGTTAGAGAAATACTTAAGGGGTAAAAATAGGGCGTCAGAATATTTCAGCTGTGCTAGCCGAGGCTGCGCGGGCCATCTAACTGTTACCCAACCGTATTATTTGTGCTGACGGGCCCCGACTTGCGCGGCGGGCGGCCCGCACCCCTCGGCCGCACCGACCACTTATTTAAGCTCCTTCGCTACCTCCCCGGCATTCAGCACGCGCGGGTCGGCGTACGCGCGCTTGATTTCGGCCTCGCTGTTATTCTTGAACAGCATCTCGCCCCACGACATAAACCAGACGTAGGGCTGCTGCACCAGCTGGGCGGGGGTAGGCAGCACGCTATGCTCGGACAAGCCCAGCGGCTTGCCGCCGGCCAGCTGCTGCATGGCCGCGTACCAGCGCTGCGGATACACCACGGCGGCGCTGTCTTTGCGCGGGTAGATGTCAGTGCCCAGCAAATCCACCTTGTTGCGGCCAGGGAAGAACGTCTCGACGCCCGGCGTGGGCTTGTCGGGCGTCCAGGCCCAGAGGATGTTATTCAGGTGGTGATGCTCGGTGTAGTAGGTATATAACTGGTTCCAGAGCGCGGCCGCGCCCTGGGGCCCCGGCCGGCCGCCCCACCAGAACCAGCCGCCGTTCATCTCGTGGTAGGGCCGGAAAATGATGGGAATTTTAGCGGCTTGCAGCTGTTGCAGGTAGCCGGCCAGTAGGTCCATCTGGGCCGCCCACTTCTGGTAGAGCGGCGTGCCCGGCGTCAGCAGCTCCTGCCATTGGGCATCGGTGAGCTTGCTGATGATGCCGCCCTGGAAGGGGGTAGGCTCGCCCAGCGCCGGGTTGGCCTGGTGGTAGCTGAGCACGATAATGGCCCCGCGCTGGTGCTGCTTCTTGATTTCGGCCACCAGCAGCGGCCGGTACTTGATGTTATCAATATCGTGGGTCGAGTCGGCAAAGCCAAAGTCGCCGCCCCAGATGGCCGGGTACTCGCCCGTGAGGCGGTGCACCTCATCGGTATTGACCGACATGCGGCCCAGCACGTTGTGCATTCCCGACAACGTATGCTTGCCGCGCAGGCCGTACAGATACGTGAGCAATCGGCGCGCCTCGGGCGTGGCGTGGGAGTTGATGGGGCGCGGCTTGGGCGGGCCGGCGACGGCCGCGAGCGACACGCCTAGGCACAATAAGCAAACGAGCAGCGAGTGGAAAGGACGCATGGGGCAAGGGCAACGATTCAGCGCAATATTAACCCGCCGGGGTGGCCAAAACGTAATAGAATACTAGCGTTCTTTTCCAATCCCTACCCCTCCGTGCCCGACCAACCCGAATCTAAAACCGCCATTGTTGCCGCGCTGGCCGCCAACCTGGGCATTGCCGTTATCAAGTTTGTGGCGGCCTGGTTCACGGGCTCGTCGGCGATGCTGTCGGAGGGCATTCACTCGCTCGTGGACACGGCCAACGAGTGGCTGCTGCTGCTGGGGCTGCGCGCCAGCCGGCAGCCGGCCACCGCGCGGCGGCCGTTTGGGCACGGGCGCGAGCTGTACTTCTGGGCCTTTATGGTGGCGGTGTTCATCTTCGCCATCGGCGGCGGGCTGTCGCTCTACGAGGGCTACGAGCACCTGCGCCACCCCGCGCCGCTCGGCAGCCCCACCTGGAACTACGTGGTGCTGGCCGTGGCCTTTTGCCTGGATGGCAGCTCGTTCTTAGTGGCGCGCCGCACCTTCAACGCGCAGCGGGGCCAGCAGCCGTTCTGGGCCGCCTTTCGCGCTAGCAAGGACCCGTCGGTTTTCGTCGTGCTCTTCGAGGATGCGTCCGACCTGCTGGGCCTGCTCATCGCTTTTCTGGGCGTTTTCCTGAGCCACTGGCTGCATATGCCCGTGCTGGATGGGGTAGCGTCGCTGCTCATCGGCCTGCTGCTGCTGGTAGTGGCCGGCCTGCTGCTGCGCGAAACCAAAAGCCTGCTGCTGGGCGAGCCCGCCGACGCATCCCTGCTCCAGCACGTGACGGATTTGGCCTGCGCCGAAAAAACGATTATCCGCACCGCGCCGCCGCTCTCGTCCTACCTCAGCCCGCACGAGATACTGGTGGTGCTGCCCGTCGAGTTTGCGCCCGACCTGCCGGCCGCCCAGCTTAACCAGGTAGTGGCGCAGCTCTGCGATGCCATCAAGGCCGCCTACCCCGACGTGAAGCACGTCTTCATTCAGCCCGCGGCGCTGGGCGGGGCCGCGTAGGCGCTTCGCGGAAAAAGAGGGGGGTAGGGCGTTGTGTTTAGCCAAAGCGCGGAAATTTTGGCCAGCGGCCGGCCCGCCCGAAGCGCAGCCGATAAATTATCGGGCGGGATGCGGAGCGCAAACGTTTGCGAACAACACCGGTTAGGACCGGGCAGAAAGCCGTGCTTAATATTGACCCCGGTAACGCCCGCCCCAGTTTGGTGCGGGTGCGCCGGCCTGGTTTCGCTCTTCGGAGCCAGGTACCAAACCTTCAAAAAGCCCACCGCAGACATGACCAAAATCAACGTAGCGAACCCCGTAGTAGAGCTCGACGGCGACGAGATGACGCGCATCATCTGGAAATTCATCAAAGACAAGCTCATTACCCCGTACCTGGACCTCGACATCAAGTACTACGACCTGGGCATCGAGTACCGCGACCAGACGAACGACCAGGTAACCATCGACTCGGCCCACGCCATCAAGCAGTACGGGGTAGGCATCAAGTGCGCCACCATTACCCCCGACGAGGAGCGCGTGAAGGAGTTTGGCCTCAAGCATATGTGGAAATCGCCCAACGGTACCATCCGCAATATTCTGGATGGCACCGTGTTCCGCGAGCCCATCGTGATGAGTAACGTACCCCGCCTGGTGCCCAACTGGACCGCGCCCATCTGTATCGGCCGCCACGCCTTCGGCGACCAGTACCGCGCTACCGATTTCGTGACCAAGGGTAAGGGTAAGCTCACCATCACCTTCACGCCCGAAGATGGCGGCGAAGCACAATCGTTTGAGGTATTCAACTTCAAAAACGACGGGGTGGCGCTGGCCATGTACAATACCGACGAGAGCATCCGCGGCTTCGCACACGCCTGCTTCAACCAGGCATTGATGAAAGGCTGGCCGCTGTACCTGAGCACCAAAAATACCATCCTGAAGAAGTATGATGGCCGCTTCAAGGACATCTTCCAGGAGATTTATGAGCAGGACTACCAGGAGAAGTTTAAGGCGGCCGGCATCACCTACGAGCACCGCCTCATCGACGACATGGTGGCCTCGGCCCTTAAGTGGCACGGCAACTTCGTGTGGGCCTGCAAAAACTACGACGGCGACGTGCAGAGCGACACCGTGGCCCAGGGTTTCGGCTCACTCGGCCTGATGACCTCGACGCTCGTAACGCCCGACGGCACCGTAATGGAGGCCGAAGCCGCCCACGGCACCGTGACGCGCCACTACCGCGACCATCAGGCCGGCAAGCCCACCAGCACCAACCCCATCGCCAGCATCTTCGCCTGGACGCGCGGCCTGGAGTTTCGCGGCATCCTCGATGGCAACCAGGAGCTTATCGACTTCTGCAAAGCCCTCGAAGCCGTGTGCATCGAAACCGTGGAAAGCGGCAAAATGACCAAGGACCTGGCCGTGTGCATTCACGGCAATAAGGTGCAGCACGGCCGCGACTACCTCTACACCGAGGAATTCCTGGAGGCGCTGGATGAGAACCTGAAGAAGAAACTGGCGAAGTGAGCGCCTGAGCTTTTTCGATAAAAAAAGCCTTCTTTGCTACATAGCAAGGAAGGCTTTCTATTACTTAGCGTGAGTATATTTTAGAAATTCTCATCAGCAAATCCAACAGGCCAATAAGGCTTCCAGACTGGTATTTCAGGGTCATGAATAGCAGACACCAAGTAAAACAATCTATCATTAGTCAGCTCCATCGGTCTGCCTAAAAATGACTCTAAATCTTGGGTGAACAAGCCCGCTGTTTCTAAATTTTGTAACAAATTCTTTAGTTGTTCGCGGCTTGTGAAAACGCAGTACTTGTGTTCAATAGCTGAGATTTGATTTATAAAACCTAATAGAGTTACTATCGCTTGAAAATCAGGCATATGCAACCTAATCTTAATTGAGTAAGCATTTGGGCTGAAATAATACAGCCACTATAAGACGCTAAAAAGTGCTCAGAAAAGGCTCAGCCGTACTGAAATAGCGGAAATGTAAAATAGGCGCAATAATCTGGAATTACTTAATACCTGTAATGCTCTGATAACCAGTTCATAGTAACTCTAATAGAAAACCTGGGTCTATACCGTCACATCTACCACCCTCACCAAAATCAAAATCAACTACAAAATCTTTGGTTGTAACTAAACATCCAATACCGTGAAACGAGTATTTAGACTCTTGCAAGGGGTCTAAATATCCAGTTCGTTCAAATTGGAATCCGTTATCTTTTTCAGATTTAGCATTCAATAAGATAACTGCTTTTTTGACGGTTGCCCTGTATTCATTAACTACTTCTAACAGAAGCTGTCTTTCCGAATTCATATTAGAATAGCTAAAAAAATAAATTGTTCATTTTGAGTTTTGAAATGCCTCTTGTGTACAATGCGAGTTCGTGCTCATTTGACACAACAAGGACGCGGCAGAGATACTGCCGCGCCCTCCGTTACAAAGATAATTACGCTATTACGCCAGATTATTCGAAGCGGCCTTGGCCGTCAGGAACTCGCGGTTCAGGATGGCGATGTTTTCGAGCGAGATGCCGACCGGGCACTCAGCCGCGCACGAGCCAATGTTGGTGCAGGCGCCGAAACCCTCAATGTCCATCTGGGCTACCATGTTCTCCACGCGGGTTTCGCGCTCCACCTGGCCCTGAGGCAGTAGGGCAAGCTGCGATACCTTGGCCGACACGAAGAGCATAGCCGACGCATTCTTGCAGGCTGCTACGCAGGCACCGCAGCCAATGCAGGTAGCGGCCTCGAAGGCGCGGTCAGCGATATCCTTCGGAATCGGAATCTCGTTGCCGTCGGGCGCGCCGCCGGTGTTCACGCTCACGTAGCCGCCGGCCTGGATGATGCGGTCGAAGGCCGAACGGTCCACGCTCAGGTCTTTATTTACCGGGAACGCGTTAGCACGCCAGGGCTCAACGGTGATGGTATCGCCATCCGAAAACTTGCGCATGTGCAGCTGGCAAGTGGTCGTGCCCTTCTCAGGGCCGTGCGAGCGGCCGTTGATGAACAAGGCACACGAGCCACAGATGCCCTCGCGGCAGTCGTGGTCAAATGCTACCGGGTCCTGGCCTTTGTGCAGCAGGTCCTCGTTGAGCACGTCGAGCATTTCCAGAAACGACATATCGGGCGATATGTCGTTCACCTTGTAGTCCACAATCTGGCCTTCGGTCTGGCGGTTGGGCTGCCGCCACACGCGCAGCGTCAGGTTCATGGGTTTAGCGTTGGGGTTACTTCCAGCCATTGTAGTAGAACGTCATGCTGAGCTTGCCGAAGCATCTCGCCCGCATCGTTGTGATGGTAATTAATTACTGCTGCCCGCCAGATGCTTCGGCAAGCTCAGCATAACAACCGGATTACTTATAACTTCTCTGCGTAAGCTTTACGTTCTCAAACACCAGCTCTTCCTTGTTGAGGCGCTCAGGCTGATTGTCGCCCATGTACTCCCACGCCGCCACGTAAGCGTACTCGTCGTCGCGGCGCAGGGCTTCGCCTTCCTCGGTCGCGTATTCCTCGCGGAAGTGACCGCCGCAGCTTTCGTTACGGTCCAGGGCGTCGTCTACCATCAGCTCGCCCAGCTCCAGGAAATCGGCCACGCGGCCGGCTTTCTCCAGCGCCTGGTTCATCTCCTCGCCCGAGCCTACCACCTTCACATCCTGCCAGAACTCCTGGCGTAGCTTGGAAATTTCGGCCTTGGCGTAGCGCAGGCCTTCGGCGTTGCGGGCCATGCCGCAATACTCCCACATAAGGTTGCCGAGCTTCTTGTGAAATTCGTCGGGGGTGCGGTTGCCCCTGATGCTGAGCAACTGCTCCACGCGGGCCTGCACGCCGGCCTTGGCCTCGGCGAAGGCGGGGTGGTCGGTAGTGACCGGTTTGGGGGGGGTAGCGGCCAACTGGTCGCCAATGGTAGCCGGAATTACGAAGTAGCCATCGGCCAGGCCCTGCATGAGGGCCGAAGCACCGAGGCGGTTGGCCCCGTGGTCCGAGAAGTTGCACTCGCCGGTGGCGTAGAGGCCGGGAATGGTGGTCTGTAAATTGTAGTCTACCCACAGGCCGCCCATCGTGTAGTGCACGGCCGGGTAAATGCGCATCGGCCGCTCGTAGGGGTTTTCGTCGGTAATCTTCTCGTACATCTCGAACAGGTTGCCGTATTTCTGACTCACTGCTTCGGCGCTGGTGCGCTTGATAACGTCGGCAAAGTCGAGGTACACGGCCAGGCCCGTCGAGCCTACCCCCTTTCCTTCGTCGCACATCTGCTTGGCGTTGCGCGAGGCTACGTCGCGCGGCACCAGGTTACCGAAAGCCGGATACTTGCGCTCCAGGAAGTAGTCGCGGTCGGTTTCCTGAATGTCCTGGGGCTTGATTTCGTTCTGGCGCACGCGCTCGGCCAGCTCTTTGGTCTTGGGCACCCACACGCGGCCGTCGTTGCGCAGCGACTCCGACATGAGAGTGAGCTTCGACTGGTAGTCGCCCGATACCGGGATGCAGGTGGGGTGAATCTGGGTGAAGCAAGGGTTGGCGAAATACGCGCCCTTCTTATGGGCCCGCCACGCCGCCGTGGCGTTGCAATACATGGCGTTGGTGCTCAGGTAGTACACGTTGCCGTAGCCGCCGGTGGCCAGCACCACGGCGTGGGCCGCGTGAGTCTGTACCTCGCCCGTGATGAGGTTGCGAGTCACGATGCCGCGCGCCTGGCCATCTACCACCACCACGTCGAGCAGCTCGGAACGGGTGTGCATCTTCACCTTGCCGTAGGCAATCTGCCGGCTCAGGGCCGAGTAGGCACCCAGCAAGAGCTGCTGCCCGGTCTGGCCGCGGGCGTAGAACGTGCGGCTCACCTGCGCCCCGCCAAACGAGCGGTTGGCAAGTAGCCCGCCGTACTCACGGGCGAAGGGCACGCCCTGCGCCACGCACTGGTCAATGATATTGACCGATACCTGCGCCAGGCGGTACACGTTGGCTTCGCGGGCGCGGTAGTCGCCACCCTTAATGGTGTCGTAGAACAAGCGGAACACCGAGTCGCCGTCGTTCTGGTAGTTCTTGGCCGCGTTGATGCCGCCCTGCGCCGCGATGGAGTGCGCCCGGCGCGGCGAGTCGTGGTAGGTAAACGCTTTTACGTTGTAGCCCAGCTCGGCCAGCGAGGCAGCCGCGGCGGCGCCGGCCAGGCCGGTACCCACCACAATCACGTCGTACTTACGCTTGTTGGCGGGGTTCACGAGCTTGACGTTGAACTTATGCTTGTCCCATTTCTCGGCCAGGGGGCCTTCGGGCGCTTTGGAATTCAAAACCATAGTAGATAGGCTAAGAAACTGATGTTAGTTGAACGCCAGCACCAACTGGTGCAGCACGGCCGGCGCGCTGCTCACAAGCGCTCCTCTGTCATTGGTAAACAAGAGGAAGTAGAGCGGCATCGAAGCAAAACCAGCTGATACAATGACAGCGAACGCGTAGCCAAAGTTTTTAATCAGCGGCATGTATTTGCGGTGGTTGAGGCCCAGGGTCTGGAAGCCCGAGCGGAAGCCGTGCCACAAGTGGTAGCCCAGGCTGGCCTGCGCTGCCACGTAGAGGATAACGTACCACCACTGATGAAACGACGACACCACCAGGCGGTACAGGTCATCATTCTTATTAATGTCCGGGTCGAGAGTGCCGAAGCGGGCGCGCCAGAAGAAATTGTACAGGTGTACAATCAGGAAAACCAGGATAATGGAGCCCAGAATGCCCATGTTGCGCGAGGTCCACTCCGAGTTTTGCTTGGCCTCCCACTGGGCATAGCCGTGCGAGCGGGCCCCCTTGTTGCGGCGCGTCAGCACCAGGGCTTCGTAGATGTGGAAGCCAAAGCCCAGGACCAGGCCCCATTCGATGGTGCGAATGACCGGGTTGGTGCCCATAAAATGCGAGTAGGTGTTGAAGGCTACCCCGTCGTCGTGCTTGAAAAGCTGGAGGTTGCCCACGAGGTGCACGACCAGGAAAGTGCAGAGAAACAGCCCCGTCAGGGACATGATAATCTTGCGCCCAATGCTGCTGGTGAAGGTTTTTGTAAACCAATTCATAGAAATCGTAGCCAAAAAGAAAGTCTCTACTATCGCCCAAAGGTAGGGCCAACGGCGCCTCAGCCCAAGGCAGCCCGCCTACATCGGCCTTATTTAGAACCGTTAAAACCAGGTAACCAGCAAACAGCCAGCCGCCGTGAATCAATCCGGCCCGAAAGCCGTTAATCGAATTACCGCGTACTTTGCTACAACCAAAGGCCCGAAAAAAAGGTTGGGTCGTGGCAAGAAAGGGGCAATAAAGGTTGTTTTCGCGGGTTGTAGGCTGTTGTTCAACATTGGTAGATTATGCGACTTTTTTTATCTTTTGGGAAGAATAATGGGCCCGCGACCTGGCTGGTAGCTCTGCTGCTCATTGGCCTGGGCTGGCTGCGACCCCAAGTAGCCCAGGCCACGCACATCCGCGCCGGCGATATTCAGTCGCGCGTCGATAGCCTCACGGGCAACCCGAATCACATCTACTTCAAGATGACGATTTACCGGGACAAGAATTCCTCGGTGCAGCAGGACCTGAGCAATACGACCATTTTCTTTGGCGATGGCACGGAATTGAAAGGCACGGATAAAGATGCGACGGGCAAGACCCTGATGACCCGCGTGACGGATGCCGTGCGCTCGACCGCCGATACGGAGATAATCTACTTCGATTTCGACCACTTCTTCTCGGGGGCAGGCCTGTATCATGTGAGCTTTATTGGCGAAAACCGCAACGCCAATATTGTAAACATGGCTAACTCGGTTAACACGTCCTTCTACATTCAGTCGGACGTGACTATTAACCCGGTTTATGGGCTCAATCACTCGCCCGTGCTGCGGGCACCGGCCCTTGACCGGGCGGCGACGAATCAGGTGTTTTTACACAATCCGGCCGGTTACGATGCCGATGGTGACTCATTGGCCTACAAGCTGCGCACCTGCCAGCAGGTAGTGGGCGGCGTGCCCGCCGCCGAAGCAAACAACAATACGCCTAAGCCCGTCGATTGCCTTAACTACACCTATCCTGACAACCAACTGCTAGCGCCCGGCGCCAAGCAGGTGGCCTACGTGGGGCCGCCCGTCGGCGACCCCACTCAAAACGCCATCATCGTGCAGGATGTGCGTACCGGGCAGGTAACCTGGAATGCGCCGGCGCGGGCGGGTATTTATAACATTGCCTTCACCGTGGAGGAGTGGCGCCGCGTCAATGGCTTTTACCGGCAGATTGGCTCGGTGATTCGGGACATGCAGATTATCGTGACGGCCACTGACAACGTGCCGCCCATCCTCACGGTGCCGCCCGACGTGTGCGTGGTGGCCAACCAGCCCGTAACCCTGAAGATATCGGCCACCGACGGTACGGGCACCGGGGCGCAGGGTGCCCCTACCCCCGTCAAGCTCTTTGCTTACAGCGGTGTTTTGCCGCCCACGGCTTCCAACCCGGCCGCATTTGTGCAGAACACCACGGGTACCACCTCAACGGGTACGTTTACCTGGACGCCCGACTGCAGCCGGGTATCCAACCAGCCCTACTCGGTGGTGTTCAAGGCACAGGACAGCCCGCCTAACCCGAACGTCTCGACGCCCATTCTTATCGACGAGAAAACGGTGCGCATCACGGTGGTGGGGCCGCCGCCGCAGAACGTGCGCGCCGTAGCCAGCTCCTCGGCCGCCGGGCTGGTGAGCTTGGTGAGCTGGGACCGCTACAGTTGTCAGAATGCGAAAAGCCTGCTGATTTTCCGGCGCGAAGGCTGCTATGCCTACACGCCGGGACCCTGCGATACGGGCCTGCCCGCCAGCGCCGGCTACACGCAGATTGGCAGCGTGGACCCAACGGTTACCACCTTCGCCGACGACAACGCCGGGAAGGGCCTGAGCCGGGGCAAAAC
>JAABUK010001852.1_pt1 | contig 39445 bp, 55 predicted proteins | sample 5559141 | NCBI WGS metagenome assembly JAABUK01 (sample SAMN10711869, study PRJNA513367) | rock metagenome | isolation source: Antarctica rocks | place: Antarctica: Victoria Land, Pudding Butte nord | collected 2016-01-03 | reverse complement strand
CCACTCAGGGTGCGCCCAGAGTTGTCAACAATGGTGCCGCTGATGAAGACAGGAAGGCGCAGCTGCTTGTGCTCAAAGAAGCGCTCCAGAGCGTAGATGGCTGCCTTGGAGTTGAGAGTGTCAAAGATGGTCTCGACCAGGAACATGTCAACTCCACCATCATACAAGGCCTCAATCTGCTCATAGTATGCCTCCTCAACGGCGTCATAGGTGGTGCCTCTGAAGGCAGGGTTCTCCACTGATGGTGACACACTCAGCGTCTTGCTGGTAGGTCCCACTGCACCTGCCACAAACTTGCGGCTGCCAGGGTGCTGCTCCATCCATTTCTGTGAGCAGCTTTTGGCCAGCTTGGCAGCCTCAAAATTGATCAGCCTCACATCTTCTTCATTATCCAAATGATAGTCGGACTGCAACAGCAGAGAATGCATGTCTTCAGTCATGCCGCTCAGGCTGCAGGCAGGAGAGTTCACCATGGTATCTCATTCACATCTGTAAGTCTGTTTACTGATGCTGCTCACCAAATGCAGCATGAAGTAGGTGTTACCTGGGAGGTGCGGGTGCCATTGAAGGTGTTGGTCTCCAGAATGTCAGCACCAGCTGCGAGGAAGTCATTATGGATATCAGCAATGACATCAGGACGGGTAATGACCAAAAGATCATTATTGCCCCTCAGTTCATCTGGGTGATTCTTGTAACGGTCGCCCCTGAAATCCTCTTCTGTCAACCTGATCATTCAGTGAGACTATCAGGGAGTATGGTCTTAACTTGCAGCGTAGCTTTGGAAGCAGTTTATGATGCAAGCTGGCTTTCTTAGCAGACATTCAATATGCTTGCTTTTTGATCATGATGTTGTAATTATCACCTATGCTTCTGAATGGAAGTTCCCATGGCACCATCAATGTAGATGATGCGCTCCTCCATGAGCTCTTGGAGTTGAATGAAAGCAGAAGACTTGGTAAGGGGATCTTTCCATTTAGCTGAGCTTGCTGTGACCTTGCTGTCCTCTGCATTTCCTGTTGCAGCATAATGGGACAGCTGATCACCAATACCGAGTGAGAATAAGAGAAGTGATTGCTATGTTGACGGGTGCACCTTGTAGATTGCGTGGAGTGCTGTGTTACTTTGTAGCACAGAAACAGGGACAACCACACAAATGCTATATCACCTGTTGGTGCAAGTTCGAGCTCTTTGCTTGCACCAGCTATGGCCTGCTGACCAGGAGGCTGTCTACGAAGCAATCTCCGTGCCTGTGTGACAGGTAAAGGCTGTCAATGAAAGTTGTGTGCTAAGCAGTGATAACGGCGTCGTATGTTCTACACAACAAGACACTTCGCCGTACCAGCAGAAGTAGGGCAACCGGAAACAAAACAGGCGAGCTAACAAATGCAGCTAACGCTACAGGTGGTAGCAGGAACGCCGCAGATATGAGCAACAACACTGCGGCAATCAACGGGTGTTCATATGCTGCAGTCTTGGTGTACAAGTATAGATCGAAGAACGACGTCATCGTAAAGCGAAGGTCACAGGCTCGGATGATTTATCGCGCTATGGAAACGCAAGTATCAGCTTCCTTGAATGCCATTGTCAAGCAGAGGAGCAAGCACACAGCCTCCACCGCAGCGACTGTCTCTGCGTTCACAGCATGGTATGCATGCATGGTATGACACTCCGACACCAAGTTGACGCTTGGCGCTGGCGCGGCGCGAAGTCGATTTACTCCAGTCCCGGCAGGCGTTACAGCAACAAAAAAAGACACTTCCGATGAAAATTATCGATGGCACAGGCAGGACATGCCGGCTGCATGCTCCGCCGTGAATGGCTGTGGGCAATTTGTGTCAGTAACGTCGGTAGTTTTGGACACGCGAGCTTGGACAAGCGTGTGAACGTGAGAGGTACGGCAACGATGTGTGACTTAGATCAGCGATACGAGCTTAAGACGAGCCTATCACAACCCCAAGCGCAATGCACGGTCTCCTTTCAAAATAAAACGTGCATGTTCAGTCACCACATGCCTTAAAGTTTCACCCGTGATGAACTCGAAAAGGTTGAACTTAGGTTTCCCATGCAGACACCAAGGCGTCCACTTGTCGGCCGCTCAGCTGGGATGATCGCATTTCATCTGTGCGTACAACCCGATTCAGAGTCGCATACCAGGAGCTCGATCTGGCATACGTTCAGCTGGCTGACAGCGCTTCCTCCCAGGTCGATGTTACGCAACTGGCCGCCTATTGTGAGGCAGTGAAAAGACTCACTTCTCAAGGCGTGGGAGAAGGACAAGCTGTGCAAGCCATGAGGCTGTGTGGCGGCGACCTTGACGCAGCTGAGCTGTGGATAGGAGTCTGCTCCTCAGTCAGCCTGTTTAATACGTGTGTAGAACCAAGCACGCTAAGTGACTCATCTGAGTCTTGGGTGTGGGAGGGCACTGCAGGGCATTTGTATTTTGCCCCCAGCTTGATGGAAGTTGTGAAAAGGATGCACACTCCAGGCTCTTGGCAGGAGTTTGCTGATGTTGCCAGCGTACTGGAAAACACTTCAAACGCAGTCACAATGGAGATGCAGCAAGAGGTGACCCAATTTGAAGTTGCAAGGCAACTGACAGAGAAGTCTCATACCATTGGTCTCTCTGTCCAAGACATATTTACGCGGCTTGAAGCCAGTTCTGGCATTGCCAGGTCCCAGGTTGTTGCTATTGAGGAGATTCTCAACCCAGTTGTGTGGGATCAGTACAACAAGCAGAAGCAACAGATGGCTGAGCCAAATGAGACATGGCTGTTCCATGGATCTGGACCAGAGAACATTTCTCACATTGCTGTGGAAGGCTTTGACCTCAAGCTAGCAAATCCGCAGGGCTCATATGGCTCTGGTCTGTACTTTGCATCACACAGCTCAACAAGCCTGGGATACACCACCAAAGCTGCTCTGAAGGCTACGGGTGGTCTTCCTGGTCAGGGTCAACAGCGCAGTGAGCTACTGGACACTGCCCGAAGCAAGGGTCTGCAAGTCATGCTGCTGTGCACTGTGCTTTTGGGCCGTGTTGGTACTGGGCAGGCTGGAAAGAGACAGGCACCTGCAGGATTTGATTCTGTGGGTGGCTCCACAATGCATGTGATCTACAAGTCTGAGCAGGCGTACCCACGCTACATGGTCTTCTTCAGGCCTTAAAGTATGCTGCTTGAGTGCCCTGGGAGACAGCCTCAATGTACTTACAAGTCATTTTGTACAATCATGTATATTGCTGCCAAACTGATGTAGCAATACCGAGGTATGCTTTTTTACAACAGATGTGTGGTGGCAGTGAAGCTTCGGTAGCTGTATCTTGATAGCAAGCAAAGTTTTCTTTTGCATGTAGAACATTGCTACGAAGGGATGTTGTCTCAGACTGGGTCCAGCTGTGTACATGTACTTACCCACATGTACACAATAGGCCTTGCAGCCAACTAGTGTAAGCTTGCGTGTATCTGCATGGCCGCTGAAATCAATGTAGAGACAACAATGTACAAGGCTGTTGAAGTGCTGCTGTTTGCTGTTGATTGACTTTGTGAATATTCTGTGGCCGTCTATACTTTACAGTGATGATCTGAACGGATATCTTGGGACACGTTTTGAAGAACAACTTCAAGTGCTACTAACCCACCGTGGCAGCTGTTTGCATTGGCCTTGGCAGGCCACATGTGTGGTGTAGCTTGCCCTAAAAAAATTGCAGTATGTGCATGATATACAAACCTGTCGCAGCATCAACAGTGTGCAACCATAAGGCTCACAGTGTGCTGTCTAAATGATTGATGTACCTAGTGAGTTTGCATGGGGTGTCAATAACACAGTAGAGTCACGTTCATGCCACACGTGCTAGAAAAGATAATGAAGCATGATGGCACTATCAAACAATTCATCCGATTTCAGCCTTGAAAGCATGCAGAGTGGAACTAAGAAGCTGATGCTTTGCTCCACGGAACATGGTTGGATCACTCAAAGGCAGTGCAGCTAACACGTCAGACGCATGTGATATCCCTGTCATGCTCAAGAAGTCAGGATCTTGGGTCAAGCCTTCAGCTCAATGAGCTTGCTGGCACATCAGTGCCTTTCTCCAGACAGTCGACAGTGTCATCCAGCTCTGCAAGCGCTGCTGCATTTGCTGCTGCCACATCAGCAGTGGTCCTGCGAACCCCAATGCCCCATGCTGCTAGCAGAAGAGCTTCTGCTCTACCATGATCCTTCTTGCGTCTGCAGCCCAAAGACATTGGTTTTCACGTCGCATCTGAGTGCGTATACAAGTCCAATACAGCAGAGCAGGCAACATACAAAGAGCAGAAAGTGCATGTGTTCAGCTGTTTGATGCCTCAGCAACAAATCAGACTTATGTGCACTATATACAGGCAAGCAGGATGGATATGTTTTCAATCCAGATGGATTGGGCACAGCTCAGACGTGACTCTAGACTTTTCTCTCCATCATGAGTCCAAAATAGCCCATTTTAACGTCTGCGACGGAGTAAAGGAAGCACAAGGCTGTGATGCGGAGTAGGTGTCATACTTTAGCTGCGAAATTGTTTGAGGCAAGAAGTGCTGTGCTAGCTCCCGGCTGCCCTCTTTGCCTGCCTTTATCAGCTGCATATCAGTCTTCCACACTTTGGCTGACACAGTCTCAAAGGGAATGCCATGAGACAGCAGAACCCCTTTCCAGATGCCACAGTTGTAGCCAGCGCTGAACCAGCTCCATTTGCCATTCAACGCATTTGGCATGGGGTGCTCAAGCACAGCTCGTACTTCTGTAGACTCGAATAAGTTGAGACTGCTCATGAGCTTTGATATGCCCAACGGATCCGCCTGCCTGCAGCACACAAGCACAGCTGATTGCACCAACTGAGCTTCCCAAAGCTTGACCAACATGTGAGCGGCAGCTCAGGCCTGATAGTTTGTTGTCAATGGCAAGGTGTAAGCGCAAGTACTGAGCAGGTACCGAATGTGATGAAATGGTCAAGCACATTAGCAGCAATTCTTGTCATTGCTGAGGCAGCTGGGGTATGTGCAACTTTGGTGCTCAAGTCAGTGCACAATTGAGCCTGTTGACCGAGTCAATGCACATGCGCATTGCAAGGACAAACATGCTTGCCTTTGGAATCGTTTGCCAATAGAGACGCTGACCAGTGGCATGTCATGCAGCTCAACTTTGGCATCTTGAAGCTGAAGCTGTGTGGCACAGGAGGTCAATTCCCACTGCATCACGGCAATTGCGCCGCCAATATCTGGATCTATCCCAAGAACGCATAGTTTCTGTGCTGTGGGCACAACAAGAGAAGCCGCTGCCTCTGAGGCAAAAAGCCTGTCAAGGTCATCCCTGCTGAGGCTTGGTGCTATGCTAGAAGCGGGGCTGCTGGTGTCCTGGCGTGGCACTGCAGTCAAAAAGACGTTTCGGGCTCATTGCTGTTGATACGCAGTGCGATGCTTGCATCATAAAGTACTGCTCTCACCAGTACTGGAATCTGCCGAGCAGGCATAGATATGGCGGTGTTTGATCTGGCCTGTGCTACGCCACAGCCTCAGGCAGGTTGGTTGCACAACGCAACGAGAGACATTGAGCAAGCTCGTCAGCTGCATCTGGGGATGTGTGCAGGCCATGCTACATTACCAGGACCGTTGCGTCCTTTACTACAGATCAAACCACATGTGCAGTCTTGCTTGGAAACCCTTTCCGCTGCCGGCTAACTGCAGGATGATGTCACGAACCATCTTTGCAACATGCTCTGTGCGAACAAGACGCGACTTGCGAAGTTATGCGTGTGCTGGCAATCCGGTTGAAACAGAGCAGTGTTGCCGTTTGTGAACGTGCGTGCGTGTGAAAAATAGGTTCTTTTGACATTATTTGGTCGTAAATGAACTGAATGATAACTGTTTTCAATCCCAAAACGTCCATTTAAATTCAGAAACGTTGATGCAAACAGTGGACCTTGTATGAAGCCAGTGCTTGCAGGTGTCTGGGCCTTGAGTCATGACGACACTTTGGTGAAATGGTTTTACCAGCTCAAATCTCAGCCCTGGTTAGTCCAAATTGTTGTTTGCTGCCAGGAGATCACGCCTTGTATGTGCTTATAATTGATCAATAACACTTTGCACCTTAACCTTGACTTCAACTAAACCAGTCACATGCCATCTGAAAACAAGGTCACAGTAGGTGTGCTCAGGAAGCAAGGCATTTCCAAGGGTACAAGTATTGTCTTGGTGAAAGGCATGCTCGTATGCAGCGGGTAACCTGACAGTGCGCTGCAGTGTCGAAGCAAATTTGACCACTACACTGCGCTGAACAACTGACATCTACATATGGTAGTTTAGGCATATGCATAGGCACAAATCAATCACGTTAAACGAGCAGAGGTCAATTGTAGCAGCTAAAGATCATGTCTGCGCAGCAACTGCTAGGACACCAGCAGTTATATCGCCCCAACTGACATGCGCAGCAGCTTTTGAATGGTGATGTCGTTCTGCAACAGTGACTTCTTGAGCGACAAAATGCGCCGTTCAGCAGCTTCTGCCTGGTTGTCTAGATCTGACAGCCGAGCATGAGAGTTAGCAGCATCTTTATCATGCTGCTGTTGCTGTATCAATTTGTCCTGCGATCCCAACACACAGCTGGTCAGTGTCACAAACCACTGACAAATGAGCAATCTACACCACATCCTGCTTTGCCTGACCTCTCAGGACAAGCATGCACACTATCTCAAAGCACAGCAATGTTCATTCACCTGGTATCTTTGCTGCTCCTCTGCCCAGAACTTGAGTTCGGTGTTCATGGTTTCTAGATCCTCTTGCAAGTACTCCACGCACCTTGCCAGTGGGTTTGTGCTCTGCACAGACGACTCAAGTCATGACAGCCTCATCAACCAGCTGCTCAAGCATGCCAGTTTGCTGCTTGACAATTCTGTTCAGTGTAGTCCGAAGCTAGAGATTGCATATGCATGCCTGCGCCTGGTAACAGTCGTGGGCCGTAAGCAATCTGAGCTGTGTTGGATATCCCCTTGGCAGACGGATTTGACTATGCAGAACAAGGTGAGCTGCCGGCGTCTTTGTGAATTACCGAACACAACGCAACTGCAAATTTCCTTGCTGATTGTGCCACCAGAACACAGAAGCCAGAATGCAGATTTTATGCATTGTGCACGACAAAGGCTGCTCTCCAGCCAAGCTTCCAACAGAAGTAAGCGTGGCCTGGAGTGTGTACCTGGCACAGCTTCTGCACCAGCTCTGCAATGGCCAGAGCATCCCCTGCCTTGCTGGGACTGCTGTCATCCCTCTTTTTACGGCGTAGGACAATGCCAGTGCCCTGGGGCTCTCCCAAGCTGCCCTCCTCACTCACCTGCTCCTGCAACCCATGCATGGCATCTTCTGCACATTGGTTTCATCAACAGTTGTGTGAAAGCAAAAGGGTTCCCAAAATCATTCAGTCGGCAAACAAGGGATTGATAGTGGATACCAGCCAGACTGTGTGCACACAATACTTGATGGGAACTCAATTAGACCTGTTTACAGTGCTGGTTGGCAGGCAATGTCATCTGCACATGCAAGATATTTTTGCAAGGCTTTTGCGCTGCTTTTGTCAAGTTTTTATATTTCTACAATGTGCGTCTTCAGGCCAGCTCATCTTGTAAATAAACATGTATACCTCCGCAGGCTGGTGCAGCTTTCGCAGTAAATCATCACTGAGCACCCAAAGCTGACTGCTTGCAGGGTTTGGGGCGGAGCTACCTGAAGAGCCTTCTCTGCCTCCAGGATGTTACGCACAAGAGCACCTTGACCTGAAGTGCCTTGGCCTGTAGAGCGTGCAGTGGAGGGCAGGGCTTCGGTGACCACCAAGACATCAGTATCATCCTCTTGCTGTGCACCCTCCTCAATGAGGGCCACGCTGGGTCCCATGCCTGCACACAGCAGGGCCCAGGCTTGCCATTGTTTTGCTGTGTCCTACTGATGTTCTGCTTGCAGTGCACATCAGAACCCCTTGATATACTAACTTTGCTTTCACTTGTGACTTTGTCTTGCTGACCACGCCAATCTTAGGCAAAGACATTATGTTTTGGTATGTCGACATCAAAGAGCTGACACAGGTATGCAGAGTTTGAGCTACACATGGTCTTCCAATGCCAAGACATGCACACACAGGCAGTAACTCACAAATCTAATCTCCTGAGCAGGTGCTTGTAGTATTTTCAAGCGTCTACTGCATGGTCATTCTCAGCAGGGTAGCAGGCTAGCTGTCTTGTGCCTGGCTAGTGTAGGCAGCATAAGTACCTGCTGCAGAGGTGGGTCTCTTCAAGCCTGCAGAGGCAGGGCGTGCACCAGGCAGCACACGCCTGCCAGAACTGATCATCTGCCTTGCAGCGTTTGCCTCACTGCTACCTGCACCTGCTTGTGGCTCCTGCACTGGGATGCCAGGGACAGGGCCGGCTGCAGGGGGCGTGGGTAATGTGGTGTTCCGTAGGGCTGAGCCCGGGCGCCCTGATGATGTCCCTGGCCTGGCTGTGCTACCCAGTGGGGTCTGTGGACGCCCTGCAGCCACTTTGATGTTAAGTGTGTCCCAAGTAGGTACTGCTGGGCATGCATTTGTCACACAGCTAGTGTTGGTGGGCAAAATGAGGACCTGATGGAGAGTGTGCAATTCATTCATGCCAATGCACCAGCTATTGCAATTCTTGCAAGATAATGGTCTAATTGTACTTGCATCATGAGCTGTATCATGAGCTGCATGCTGATGACTGCAATGTGATGAGATGCATGTAATGAGATCAACACCTTTTGCAGATGACATTCATGAAAACTGTGGTCAGCAGCTATCTCGCTGACAGGCTTGCAACAACACACCTCTCCAGCATGCAGGCTGTGCAGCGCATTTGTGAAACTCACCTGAAGAGCCAGTCTGGGGAAGCTTGGGAGGTCCTCTTCGAGCCGAGGTGGGCCGCTCAGGCCTGTTGGACACTGCAGGGGGCTGCAAGGCCGACACCTCTTGCTCTGAAGGCCTCTCGTCTGGCAGCTGCTTTGGCAAAGCCTCTGCAGATGCAGATGCAGGCGCTGGCACTGCACCTGCTGTTGTGTTGGCTGCTGGACCTGATGAAGCACAGCTTCATGTGAGAGATCTGGCTGCACAACTGCACAAATGATTGGTGGATGCAGTCTCATGTCTGCTGACAGCAAGCCTTGAACATAGGTCACCATGTGCCAGGAAGCAGTGTGTGCAGCAGGTATGATCTGTGCAGTTTGACTTGTACCTGGGACATCAGCAGGTTGTGCAGCACTCCTGGTGGGTCTGTGGTGCACTGTGGCTGCTGCACTTTCAGTCATCTGGGCAGCATTTGTGGGTGGTGGAGTTGGCAAGGGGCGCGCTGCTGGGACAGGGTCTGACTCTGCTTGTGCGCTAGACTGCTGAAGCCTGTTGGATGCTGCCACTGCTTGTTGCTGATTGTAAACCTACAGGAGCTGGCTTGTTCATGCCAAAGCAAGCGGACAAACAGTTGGCTGTACTTAGGTGTCAAATGGCAGGACAGCAGTGTGTTCTGTTGGGAACATGGCTTGCCTGCTGATTTAATGAAGGTTGAGTTTGCTGCAGAAGTGGTGAGAGTGGTTGCCTTGGAGGCATGGCAGCCGTTTCTGGCATGCCGGAGCTGCTTGAAGGCTCACTGGTGGCTGGTGGCACTGATGCCTGCAAAGTGGCTGACTGTTGGATGCTTGACGCGCCCTGCACCTTAGTCACTGAGACCGTCAGTCCACGCTTGCAGCACAGTGAGATTGAGAGATCTGTTGCATTAGGCTTGTTGACTGTGTCACCTGCACCATCTGAGCTGCTGCTCTTGCCAACATCTGTAAGAAGCTGTTGGTCTGCTCTGGCTCCAGTCCAGCCACAATCTGCAGCATTGGATTTGGTGTCAGCAGCACTTGCATGGCAACAATCAGCAATGCATCTACAGTTTACTGGTGATGGTCATGCTTGCACTGATGGTGCCCTGTTCGCACCTTGGCAGGCTTGGCAAACACCTGCTCTTCCAAAGTATTGCTGATGCAATCAATCATCTTCTGCAGATATGCCATCTTGCCATCCTTGTCCTGTTCAAGGCAAGATGGTGAGGCCAGTGAAAACTGCAGTGAGGTGATACATGGGCTCAGCCAGCTGTGAACCTACCTGGATCGCTTTTGCATCTAGTTCTGCACCTGTGTAAAGACCTGGTGCAAAGCCTGTGTTACGTTGCACCTGCAACATGGAAGACTCATCAAGTGCGTTCGCTCCTGACGTGATAGCAGGTGCTTGTAGAAAGTGGCTACCTCACTGATCACGTCGTGCAGAAACCTGAAAGGGGGCTTTTTCAGCAAAGCTTCCGTCAATTTGGGCTTCTTGACCAGTGGCACATCTCCTTGCAATGCGGCCTGTGTTGGCTCCCAAAAGCTCTCCTCCATTGCGCCAAGACTAGTAGCACAAAGTCAAGGCAAAGGCTGCCAGCGAGTGATCTGTTCCCCCACTCCTCGTTGCAGCAGTGGGTACACGCAAGGTCTGTGCAGGAAATACACTACTTCCTCGCAGATGGTTTGAGAGGTTTCTGCCCTGGCGCAGATTTGCTCACTGGCAGTCGCTCTTGACTTGACCTGGCGCGGAGAGCTCGTGTGTGTCATGATCGATGAGTGATCACTAATCCCAGCCTGATGAAGCTTCCAAGGCTTCCGCCAAGGCTTCCGTGACAGTTGCGTTAGCCTTCCACTGCATGGGAAGGCATGAGCGTGTTGCCTAGTTAAAAGAGATGTTGGCACCGTGCCAGACAGCTATTGACGTGCTCTCCACTTCTGCTCAAGTCTCCTCTCGTTATGTCAACACTCGGTGTCCTGCTGATCACCTCACCCTTGATCGCAACTTCCGGTGCAAATGTTTGGCAAAGGCTGCGCATGCATCAAACATGTCATCGATTTCTGCGCAAGCGCAGAATTATCAGAGCATGCTGCGGCGAAGGTGCAGCTGCTGCAGGTATACAGCAATCACCCAGGAAACTTGGACACAAGGGTCATAATCCAAATTGGTCCAAGGCCTTCAGCAACGGTTTGGGATGCGTAATCGGTGACATCTTGGGCTCGAGTGCCACGGGAGAGACTTTGTCTGCCCTTCACAGCCTGCAGCTTGGCCTTTCCAACAGTATGTTGGACCTATGCCAGAAGCCCCTCAAGACAGCAGCAAAACACCCTGCAACTCCTACTAGATCAACCTTGACAGTGGCCTCATCAGCAGCTCTAGATCCATTCTGGATGTCTGCCAGTGCCTGCCTCCTCTTTGCTGTCCTGAAGCTTGTTCACGGTCAGCCAGCGATCGTTCTGTCGTCATGCCAGGACAAGCTGTTATCCATGATGGTAGCCAACCATGTCTTGTGGCCCCTCGCCAGATCTATCAATGCCAGCATGGTGCCACAGCAGCATCAGGCAATGACCAACATTCTCATCCACACTGCCTGGAGCGCATGCCTTTCCAGTCTTGGCCATGCACCCAGCCTCATGTCACTGGCCAGCAGCGCACCACAGATGCATCATTTGGACACCTTTCCTGCTCTCGGCAATCTCATGCCGGAGGATGCTTTCACGACAACAGCACAGGCCATGTACACAACCATGGAATGTGCTGTAAGTCCAGTCCTAGATCAGGCAGCCCAAGCATCGGACAGTGCTACAGACATGCTTGACAGCCTACCCAGTGCCCTGCTGCAAGAAATCCTCAGCAGCACACTGGACCTGACGACGCCTGTCAGGAAGCTGGTCAAGCGCCCCTCACAGCTGCAAAATGCAGGTATGCCAGGATGTCCGATCTGCTCAACCACTGTAGCTAGATTGCAAGCATGTGCAAAACTGCCTAGATTGCAACCTTATCCTTGATGAGTATGCCTGACCACCCCAGCAGTGTTACTGTCGTAAATGTGACTCTCACTCTGTTGTAGCAAAGCTGGCCTGCATCTATTCACAAGTTGCCCTTGCAGGTGCTGTACCAGAACATGCGCTGGGAGGAGTTGACATGGATGCTCTGGAGTAAGGCAATATGTCAATGCAATGACAACTCATGAAATGAATCTATAGATCATGCAAAGTGAAGTGATGGAGGAAACACAATGTGAAGAGTTCACAGTGCACAGGTATTACACTGCTGTTGGTTCACACTGCTCATGGTTTTTGTGAACACGCATCTGCTTGCAAGCAAATCATGAGAGTTTGGACCAGTCATGCATGTCTTTGCAACATCCTGTCAGCTATCAGCCCTGCACCTGCACTGAACACGTCAGCCTTGCAGGGCAATGTCCTCCTGCTGTCTGCAATGACGATTGTTCATGGGTTGCTGCAGGTGTGAACTGTTCTCTTCAGGCATTACACGGCAGGTCTGCAAAAGCAACGACATGAATGCATTCAAGATGCAAGTCCTGACACAGTCTTGACCAGGCATACATAAGAAGTTTAGGCGAAGAGGCTGCAAGGCATTGTGTCAACGTGCAAAGACATGGACGGACTGCATTGCAGCCTCACCTGAACTTCAACATCTTTGCAGGATGTTTGCTGTGGGATCAAGTTCAAAAATGGTCATCTTCTGACACAGACTGCACCGCAGATGGTACATGAGTATGCATGCATTTTGTTGCATTAGCACCATGAAGTAGTTGGAGCATATTTAGTGCTATTCTTGGGCTGCATCACTGAGCCTGGAATGTTATTTTGACAGTGTTTGAAGCAGAACAGGCAGTGCATTGCAGCAATCATCAGTGGTGCTCTGTTACTGAATAATCCAGTCTTGTCATCGTGTAAACATGCATATTTTAGGTCACAGCTGCAGTGGAACATAGTTGTGGTTGAGTGCATCTGCATGACGTGCTTCCAGTGTGGATCATATGTCATATGCACTTACTGCATACATTGTACTGGCAGGTCAAGCATTGTATTGGCAAGTTAAGCGTTGTATTGGCAGGTTAAGCTTTGCTACAGCAAATGCATCACCTATTGCCATATGGATGCATCACAAAATACTGTTTCTGCGATATGATAATGACTTCCTTCAAGGAAACAAGTGGTTACAATGTCTGTTGGCAGGAAATTGTACATTTATTTGCCAAAGCTGTCTATAGCTAGTGACAAATCTAATTGGCAGGCTGTTTGCTCATGCTTGCCTCAATAAGCCACGAGGGAACCATATGTACAACTAACCATTCCCTTCATCACTGTCAAAAGCATTGCATAGCTACCCAAAACCAAAACCAATCTCTACTGAAAAGACAACTGGTTTACAAGCTGTAAACCAGTGTTCTAACTCATCAACATCGCTTTGGAACGTCAAATAACAAACTTTGCTGCTTGCCAAGTGCATCAGGCCAAAATGCTGCGCTGGCATCATAGGACTAAAGATCCAAAGTTACAGAGCACTGCTTTACCAATGTCTTCTCCAAAGTGACCGCACAAACACAAGCGGTCCGCATACTGGCACCGTCCGACCCTTCTTCTCAAATGCTTCATTTACCAGCAGCAGCAGAGGATGCAGCTGAACTTGAGTCATCACCATTGAAACCATCATCATCTGCGTAACAAATAGCAAGTAAATGCAGAGCAACCTTGATGCTTGCATGCCTTGTGGCACACCTGGTGTCTGCTCAAACAAAACAATGTATTGACATGCTCGAGTTCACACCTGGTGTCTGCTCAAGCAAAGCAATGTATGACATGCTCAAGTTCTACAGTGAACTCCAGCAGAGAGGCTCAGGTTGCCATCACTCACCAGCATGGCTGTAGTTGTGCATGGTAACAGCAATAGCAATGTCAGCAAACCAGTTGAAACTTTGTGCCTTTCAGCCATAAACCAGATGCAACATAGCTGCATTGTATATCACAAAACTCTTCAGAGGCACCATTTGAAGGCTATGCATCACAGCAGGCAGGTACTCACCAGAGCCTGAGGCAGCTGCAGCAGCAGCTGCTGATGATGAGTCATCGTCATCACCATGGAAGTGCCCATGGCCATAGTGGTAGTCTTCATCATCTGCAGTCAGTAGCAGCAATGTCATGTGATAGTAAATGTTGGGTGAAGTGACAGTATCAGGTGATGCATCTCATGGACTGCTGCATCATTCCTCATGTCCAATCAAGCAAGACACAACTTAGTCTAGTCTAGTCATGAATGTGACATCTGATGACAGGTGCAGCTGCATGTCAACCAGACAAAGGTGTGAGTGCTGACCTGAACTGGCTGCAGCAGCTGCAGCGGCTGAGCTGTCACCACCTGCAGGTTTGGCATGATCATTCTTGCAAAGATGAATTGGAACATCTCTATTGTGTGCGAAGGACTGTTTGCACATGCGCTTAGTCTCACATCAGGTCACAGGCGGTTTGTCACATCAAGTCTATAAATTGTCAGTCATTCACTGTGCAGGTGCCTGCCAATACATGCGTGGCAAGCTCTCAGGTTGCAAAAGTGAAGAGCAGCAAGCCATTGTGCTTAAGTCAACTTGCCTGAAGCAGCAGCAGCGGCAGCAGCAGCAGCTGATCCATAGCAGCCACCTGCAGCAAGTCTCAAATTTTAGGATTTGGTATGAGTTGCTCATTGATTAGATTCAGACCTGCATGGTTGACACCTTTGCCATGACTGTGCAAAAGTATGATGGCTAGAGACATACTTGAGGCATCGTAACCAAACTTTGCAACCTCACCATGACAGAGTAAGCAGTTCTGATCATCTTGAGCAGGTGTAATCAACTTTTGCAAACTCTACATCTCTTTTCAAAACAAGGCATACAGGAACAAAGCTTAGATCAAGACTGAGACGTACTTGCAGCTGCAGCAGCAGCAGAAGCGGAGTCTCCGCTGGCGGCAGCTGCAGCAGCAGCTGATGCGTCACAAAGCAGGTGCCTCTTGCCCGCTTCACCTACAGCATCACGATTATCGTAGTGGTTCAGTCAAAACGGTGTGACGTGTTGACCAAGAGACGCTTATGTACATCAGACGTACAACAAGCTTGCTATTAAAAAATTGTGCGTATAAAGCTGGCTCAGTGACCGGGAATGACCGGAACCGTCCTGCCGAACATGGTGCAGCAACTGTGGCGGTGTTGGTGATGTTTACAAAGCCTGTCAGCTTGGGTTAGCTTACCTGACTTCAAGTCCCTTGCAGCTTGCGCGCAGAGCAGAGAAGTCAGGACGAGCAAGACGCATGCTGCAGTAGTAGCCTTCATGTCAAAGGGGGCTGGGCTTGGACCTGCATCGGACACGATGGCCGTCAGAGCTCAGCTGCAAGCAAAAGGCGGTCGACCGCGCAGCGACTGAACTGAACGTGAAGCGGCTGCAGTATCGGGCAGCGCAGCATACTCCTTGGCCAAGACGCAACGAGAGATCCGGATCAAAGGTCATGTGGCAGAGCGCGTGACAGCATGTGAAAGCGTGTGCACACAGAGGAATATGCCAATGGGGCTAGAGGATGACAAAGATCTCACCTTGGACTGGGACGGAAGGCTACCGTTGTTCACACCAGGCAGCGATATGAACAGGGAAGCCTTTGTCGCCGAAGTCTTCGATCGCAAGTGTTGGAGCTGAGCTGTAACGGTTCTATTTATGCTTGCAGTTCAGAGCCTTTGCTTCATCTTAGCCTTGATCGCGTGACAGCTGTGTCTGACAGGCAGGATCATCGCCGACGAGCCGCGACAAAATATCTGCAACGGCAGCGCCACGTTGAGTCTGTCAAGGTCAAACGTTGACCTACGGAAGCAGCTTGAAGTCATCATGTAAGTAATAATCTACCTGATGGTCAACTGAATAGTCAATAACGCCAGCCCTGCCCGTCATGGCGTCCATTGATTCATCAGTAATCACTGCTGAAGTGCTGATCAGGATGGTGGCGGTACCTGAGGTGCCCAGCTGTTCAGCTCTTTCCACGATCGACCAGCACAGGTGGACCTCCCTGACAGAAGCCCCAGCTGTGCAAGGTCGTTAAATCGATGGCCAAAGATGACACTTGGCAAGGACCTTATTTATAGAATTCACAAGGAACTTATACCTGGCAGATCTGATCTCATTTTACTCAACTGTTGGTGTATCATACGAAAATCCAACCAACTCGCATTGAATTGCTGCGCATGCATGCATTTGTTACCATGATACCATGTGCACAAACTTTGACCATGAATTGGTGTTTATGCAGGTCCATGGTTGCTTGCTTACAATGCTAGATGACCATGCATCCGCTTGAAGAGGTTGAACAAAAGTCCGCTCGCTTCAGCACTCCTTGACAAAGCTGTAAACAGTGATTCAAGGTGGAAATCCGGCAAATATTTCGAGCTGTTTGTGGTGAATCTGCGTGTTCATGTCATACGTACACATGCTCATGGTTGACTCAGTGACTGTGCATAACCAGCTGCATGTTGTCAAACTTTGTTCGTGGTGTTACAGTACTGGTCACTGGACACACCTCATGCCATTTTTTGGGAAAAAAATGATATGGTGCCCTTGAACAGGGCTGAGGCTGCAGATCAAATGACTAAGATCGGTGGCTTCTGTGGCTTGACCTGGGGCATGAATTTCCCAGCCAATACCCAGGGCATTCAGTAATTGTGAAGGCGCTTTTCAGTAGTGACCCTGGGCACTTGGCAGGGTCCTTTCTGAGCAAAGGCAATGATCCTATTTACATTGCCAGCTGTGGCCTTTCCTCAAACCCATTACACTTTGTTTTGAAAGCAACCTTGTACCAACCCTGTCACATAACGCCATGCATCTTGCTTTGGTCCCTTTACACTTTGCCGGTGTAACGGTAGTCAGCTTCATACTCCCGCCTGAGATCAGCTAAGGCCACACGCTGCATCCCACCCCATGCCCCGCTGAGGCTTGCATGAATGTGCTGCACCTGTATTGCATTGCAAACCAGGCATGGGGCCAAGCATTGTAGCAATGAGATCTTACAGGCAAGCTTGAGTGAGCTGACTGGCAGCAGCAGTCCAAATATGATGATGAGACACTCAAGCGATTGCAGACAGCGTGGGTGAACACTGTGACAGCACACAAGGCATCAAATACTGAGACTTGCAAACTGTGTTCCCTCGCTGCAAACAGTGGCCATACCCAATAGCAGTGCTGTGTTTTTCACATGGTCCTAGACATTCTCCATGTGGCCACCACGGCTTGCCAATGCAGATGCTGCTTTCTGACAGTCAGACAACACCTTCACATGCTCATCATGGGAATGAAGGCCAAAGAAAGTTCTCACCTCTGCTGGCGAGCAGGATCCATACAGCGCAAGGGCACCTTGTCTCAGGGCTGTTGCAGCTGGTCCTGTCAGAGCTTCCATAGTATCCCTGGCCTGTTGCATAGCTGCCATGGGTGTTGCTGCTGACTGACTTGGGATTGCATGCAAGGGTGGTGCAGCTGCTGATGTTATGTAATCTGCTAGGAGGTGCACACAGTACTTGCCCAAACCAGCCTGCATCCAATCAGCCAAACTTCCACTACAGTCAGGTTTATATGGCGCTGTGCAATATATTACGAGAATGTCAATATATGAAGAAACAGTTCATGCTGTTTAGCATGCATGGTGATGTTGTGATGGAGGAGTGGAGTTGGCAGGACAGAAAAGCACTGTAACATCTTAATTTTAACGCCCACATCTTAATTTTGACACACACACACACATTGCCACAGCCTGATGCAAGCAACAGCTGGAGTCAGAAGACCATTGCGCGATCTTGCTGACTCCAAGTTGCTGCTTGCTGACAGACTGCATGGCAGATCCTGCATGCCCAGCATGATTCGGATGCTTCCACCTCTCAGGCTGTCCTGGACAGAGACTGTGTCGGACTGGTTTAACAGCATGGTTGCATTGCACTGACCTTATCTGCAGCTATAGTCGTGTATAGCTGAGCCAGCTCTGAAGCACATATCACAAGCAAGCCTTCATGTGCCAAACCCCTACACAGCAATGCCGCTGAGAAAAGAAAGGCTCAAGTTGTCATACCCACTGATCATACATGCAGGGCGGTCGTGATTGTTGGGCCAGATCAATGACTGCATGACATCCACTGGGTTTTGCAAGAGGCAGACGGTACTACAAGCAATACACCAAGAGGCATGCATTCACCAAATTGCCCAACAGTGTCATGGTAACAGGCAGGCACAAAAGCAGACAAGCCATGATTTAGGCTTCAGTATTTAGGGTTTCAAGCTAGTCATCAAACCAGGTTCTGACCTGAGTGTCGCCTGGGACCAGTGCATCAGCATCTTCAGTAGGGCTCTGGTGGATGCCCCAACTAGGGCCATACACCGCCGGATTGCCCCAGCATGGTGCCTCAGTCCTGCCATGACTAAGCTGCAGCACCCCACAAACACCCCGGCCCCCTCTATCAGACCCCACACTGCCCTGCCAGAGCTGTTGGCAAGGGCAGCAGTGAAGACCACAGCTGGGCTGAACAGTGCCTGTGCAACTTGACTGGGTGGCAGCTTAAAGACACTCTCCCTTGCCACCACAGATTCTAGGCACCTGTGAGCAGTGGCCACAGCTGCGGCTGAGTAGAGCCTGTCTTCACTTGAGAGCTGCTCCTGCAAAGCTCTGCTGCTGTTGCCTTGAGCTGACCAGCTTGTGCTGGGTGGCTGTGATTTGAGCATCCCCATAGGTGCCATGGAAGCCTTGTCCCGAACATGTCCAAGCAGCAACTGTTGTAGAGCATTCATTGCCGAGACATGGCTCTGCAAAGAATCTGCTGCTGCTGCTGCTGCTGCTGACTGCAATCCATTGTGATGGTCACCAGACCTTGTTGGACCACCAAGAGAATGTACGACAGGCTGCTGCGGTGTACGGCGACTTGAGTCTGCTGAAGTCATGGTGGATGCTGAAGGTGAGGAGATGTCAGCAGCTGCGCTGATGAAGAGCAATAGAGCTGATACAACATCTTGGCTGTGCCTAGCAAGTAGGTGCAAGCCTCTAGGGCTGCGCGGCGTCTCCAAAGCCACCAGGAGGGCCTGCAGCAACATGCCCTTATACATCTGTCCGTCCACATTACGCATGAAGCAAGTGTCCAACACACAACATTGTACACAGTACAAAGCAAAGCTGCTACCGCAAAACGTGCCCGACACATCTCTGCAGGCATGACAGGAGCTTGTTGTGTACTGACATCTGGTTCCTTTTTGCTTATGCCTTTTATGCAGATGAGCTGCCTGTCTGGACATTGGTGCAATGACCAAAGGCAGCTTTTACCTCTAGATATGGCAATGCTTGAGTTGAGCTCTGAGCTGCTGCCAGAGCTTGAGTAAGCTCTGGGTACAACTGCTGCTGCTGTTCCCGGTTGCTGTTCTTCAATAGGTCCCTGCACATGAAAATGGCTTTTGTCACCATCACAGCCATTTGTCCCTGCTTGTGTGTGAAGCCAGTTGCAGCGAGCCAGATACCTTTGGTGAGCATCTGGGCGATGATATCCTGTCTGAGGAAAAGAGAAAAGGGTGCACAAGAGGCAGCAGGGCAGGCTATATTTGCAACACAGCTGCCATTTGAATCAGACTGCAGGGGTGACATAAGACTCACCGGAGAGCAAGGAGAAGGGTTTTGCGGAGGGCAGTGAAGGGTTTGACTTTGGGGTCACCAGGCGCAACTAGGGTGGGTACCCCCATGGGCGCTGACCCTGCATGCCTTAGGGGCAAGGGAGCCTACACCATGAGGTCAATAGTCAGCTGCTGCTGTTGGCTTATGCAAGAAGCAGTGTTTGATCATGTGCATATGCATGGAGCAAAGTTTGATCATGTGCCTATCAAGTTCATGAATACATTGTCTTGAGCCTTACAGCCTCTGTTGAGCAGTCTTGATGAATAGCAAACACATTGAACCCCAATGCGTTGTCATGGGACTGACTGCACATTGCTTGGCATTTTATCCGAAATGTGAACAAACAAGAAGAGAGGGTAAGGAAAGGTAGAAGCTGGAAGCTTGCCTGCACAATGGGTGAGAGGGTAGCTAGGGCGTGAATGTGCAAGGTGAGGAGGGGCAGCCATAGGGTTTGCCCAATTTGAGCATCCAATTTGGGAAGGGTTGCTGCCACCGCTTGCAGACAGCCAAAGACATGGTGTGCACTGTTGAGTGTCAAATCCAGCCTGCATGTCAGCACACATTCTCATGTCTGCTGTATGGCATGCCATCCCAGCAAGACATGAAGTGTACGCTGGATTGCTGGCATGGCATGACATAGCTTCAACCCTAGGTCAAGAAAGGCTTTATTCAAGGTGCAGGATGAAACAACTCTTGCTTGCACAGCATATGTTATGCCTCAAACAAGCAGCTTATGGCAAGGTGCACCGCATGGCGTGTTGAGCAGAGCTTCTGCATACAAGCAGCATCAGTGAGACACCAAACAAAACAGCAGCTTTTGTGACTCAGCAATATGGACATAGAACAACTGAGCTGGAATGAACTGACAGAGTACATGGTGTAGATGCATTTCATCAAGAACTATGATATACACATCGTGAATACTCTAAAAGCTGTATCACCTGCCACTCAGCCCCTCACCCTTCCCTGGCATCAGCTGCCAAGGCAGCTGCAGAACGTCGGTCAACCACGCAACCTGCTGTGTCAGGCTGGACAGCACCCAAGGCAGGTCTGAGGCCACCATAGTGTCAGACACATCATCTACACTGCTGTTGTGCCTTCCTCCGTCCCCTTCAGCTGATTCTGCCTGGCGAGCTGGCTGCTGTGCCTGCTGTGCTGAGCTGGCAAGATTCAAACCTGACTCTGTGAGAACAGCCTTGGGCAAGGACTTGCTTTGGAAGCGCAGCAGGTGTCCAGCACAGCCAAAAAGAGCAGCCATAGCTGTGCTGTCCATGTCTTGCAGCGTGTGTGCTGCAGCTGTGCGTGGTCTGACTGGTGTCTGGGAGATAGGCACTGGTCTGGGTGACTGGGCCTGACTGATCTGACAAGTCATGATCCCCCTCACAGCAGCCTCTAGCGCTGAAGCAATGCTTTGTAACTGCTGAGGTTTGACTTGGTTTTGCGGAGTCATTACAGGACCTACAAACGAAGAGCTGATCAGCGGGTGGGGCGGCAGGATATGGGTAGACCGACAGAGTAGCTTTAGGAGTTGCATAGTCCAGGGAACATGCAACTCAATCTACATGGACATCATCTCATAACAATGCACGCAGTTACCCCAGGCAAACCATCTAGAGCAGATGGAAACCACCCATTGAGCCTGTGTGCATGCATAGCATGCTCAGCACTGTCTTTGCACAGTCCTGCGTGACTAAGCTGTGAAGTGCTCACATACATAACCTTTCTGGAAGCATGCGTGACAAGTGTACCATGCCTGTTCATCTGCTTCATGCACACCAGCTGCTTTGTTTTGGCATCACCAGCGGTGCTCTTGAAGGCAAACCAGAATCTGACATACCTGTGATGACTTCAGCTGCAGCCTTCTTGCGCTTCAAAGGTGCAGCCCCTGCTTCTGCTTGAACCACAGCTGCCAAGACAGCCTCTGCTATGACTAACAGCATGCCACGCTGTGTGATACCAGCGTATGATGACACGTTGATCCTGCTGACGCCAGTCTGCTGTAGAAGGCTGCTTTGAGTAGACTCCTGCAGAGGACAGAAGGAAGAGCTGGCGATGCTGTTAGGAACACAATGTGCAGTCTGCAATACAAAAGATGCATGTCAAGACATGCCTGCCTGTGATGTCTGTATGTCACATGCATGGCATGCATACAAGCAATAGCAACAAGCAATGACGTGCTGCTATATGAAAATAGCATCAACAGACAGACATACAGCATTCACCAGGTGATGTGACTACAAAAAGTAACATTGGTACAGTACCTGCAGCTGTTTTGACAGCCAATATACAAATATCTGGAAGGCTTTGAACTCCTCCTCTGCAGCCGCTTCAGCTTCAAAGCTGGCCGCAGACATCTGTCTGACACCAACACAGTGGCCAGCCAGCTTCTGCACACATGCTGCAGTCAACACCATCATGTCTTCACCCACACTGTGCCTTGCCTGTGGTGTCCCAACAACAGGGCTCTGCTGCTGTCCTGGGACTGGTAGCATCCCTACAAGCTGTAGTACATTGTTGCTGCCTGGCAACCCACTGGCAAGGCAGGTTGTCAGTTGGGCAGTCAGTGATAGCCAGTGCCAAAGAGATGGCCCAGCTTGCAGCAACGCGGCAGCAACTGCATCAGGTGCTGCCTGCAGACACTTCACCACAACCTGCTGAGAAGACACCAAGGCTTCTGGTAGACCAACTACAGCCTGAGATGGTATCTGTGCCTGTGCATCTGCTGGTGCTGATACTGCTGCTGCTGCTGCTGCTGCTGCTGCCGTTGGTGCTGCTGCTGCTTTGGCTGGTGATTTTGGCATTGATAGTGGTGTTGAAGGTGTGGGCGAGGTTGTGCTGATGCAGTGCTGTGCAAGCCAGAGCTGGGCTTGAAGCATGAGGAGAGCCAAGGCACAGGCATTCTCCGGCGCCAGCAGACTCAGATGTGCAGAGGCAATGTGCTTGAGGAGGGCTGTGACAGTGCCTAGGTGTGTACTAGTCAAGCCCACATCTGGAGGGACAATTTCGCTGGCCTTGCGCTTGCGACTGGCTGCCTGAGATGAGCCCTTGCTGTGCTTGCTGCCTGGAGTAAGGTGACCACTCACGCTTGGAGTGGCACCTGCTTGAGACTGGCTGACTTCACCATGGCTGCTGAGGAACACTTGAAGTGGCTTCACAGCCTGTGATAGAGCGTCAGCAAGCTGTGCGTGAGCAGGGGGGTGGACTTCTGGCTGAGGTGGGTGTGTGGCACCACTTGTAGTGGGCTTTCTGCGCTTGCTGCGTGAGTCTGCCTGCTGGCTAAGGAGGGAACCTGGCACAGTACCTACTAAACAGGCAGGAGGCTCCTGAAAGCATCTGGCAAATTGTGCTTGCACAGCATGCAGCCAGGCTTGCTGCACACGAGGCTGCTCCAGAAAGGGGTGGTGGGTGAAGATTGCAGCAGTGACAACAGCAGTGTCAACAGCAGCTGCAGCTGCAGCTGATGAGTCAGCGCCTGTGTGGTGAGTGCTTGAAGCTTGGGACTGATTTGAGGGAAGGCAGATGGTGCTGTGTAGCAGCTGTGCCATGAACCTTTGCAGAGAAGGCTCAGAGGCATGCTGTGCCAACAGCTCTAGCCTGTCTAGAGGCTGACGCCAACAGGCAGTCTGTAGATCATGCATGCTGTGCCTTGCGCTGCCCAGTCTGTGCTGCTGACCACCGTCATTGTCAGGTTTAGTGTCAACTGCTAGAGACGCGATGGCAGAGCGTAGCACCAGATCTGAAAGCTGTTGAAGCTCAAGTTGGATTTGCTCAGAAATTTCCAGATCATTGTTTAGGACATTGCCAAGCCTGGCTGGCAGTTGTGACTCATCCATGCTGACTAGACCTTGCTGTGGACTGGTCTGGCCGTCTGTCTGAAGACTGTCTGAGGCTGGAGCTGGTCCTTGATCTGAATGATCTGAAGCCTGGGCCTGTATGAGAGGACAGGTGTACTGCTGATGCAGCAGCTGCTCATGAAGGGTGAGGATGCGCTGCAAGGCGCAGCTTGTCAGCTGAGCAACCACCATACCAGTGCTGTCAGGAAAAGCAGCGCTTGCTTGCTCCCAGAAAACGGGCAGGGACGGCAGAGTGGCATCAGGTTGGCTGGCTGGTAACAAGGCGCTAAAGTAAGCATTGTTGGTGCCTGCATGGCAGCAAAGGTAAGGGTTTGGCCTTGCACAGTAATTGCAACAGACTCCAGCAAAGCATGTACTTGGAAGCTACCACAGGCGGTTTCACTTTTGCTGTACAATATGGTCCATGTGCTCTGTCGCTGGTGCAAGCCCTGTACTCTGAGAATGTGCATCCTGTGCTGTTTTCAGGTGCCATAGCAAATGAGACAGGCACTCGTGTCTGTTGCCGTGTTGAGCTCACCTGTTTGCTCAGCTGCTGGGGATTGTTGAGTGGACAACCCTGTACCCTGCCCCGGCAAAGGTGTGATCTGCAATTGTGTTGCAGCACACTGGCCGTACAGGTCGACAGCATTGCTGTACAGCCTCAGCAGACACCCAAGCAGCTGCTCTGACGTATGCTGATGACTGCCATCCACAATTTTTGTGGCATGCTGTGCATGCTGAGGCCCCAGATTCAAATTCGCGGGGGACCCCGCATGCTGAGGCACCACATCCAAATTTGCTGGGGACTCCTGCTGTGCATGCTGAGGGGGTGAGTCAGATTGATCAGGGCTTGTGCCTGCTACACGCTCGTCTGGCTGCTGCATACTGACAAAAGCCCCTGATGCATTGGGGCTTAGACCTCCCAATGCTGGTAGCAGAACAGGAGCCAAGCTGTTCTGCAGCAGCTCAGCTACGGCATCTGCAAGTGTAGGAGCTGACACGACTTCAACTCTGATGTTGGCAAGACATGTTGTCAGAACTTCTGCAAAGGCGGCCTGAGTAGGGGCGCTAACAGGGAGGGTAGCTAGGGATGGAAGGTGCTGTGCCGCGAAGGTAATCATTGGAGCTGCTTGTCCAGAAGGCATCTCTTGCACTGCCTGCAGTATCCAAGAGGGATAATGTTGACTTTACAACCCCTATCAAAGGCTTGTCTGTTGTTGGGCTTTTGACCCTTGTCAAGCGAGTGGGGTACATATCATGTGTATGCTATTCACTCTAGACTGCTGCTTCTCATCATCAGTACAAGTGCAACTCTAGCATGAAAGATGACAGTGCATGGTGCGTCTCCAGGCTTGGCATGCACGTTGTTGTTGACAGCCTGACAAGCACTTGCCACAACAGTGACAGCCAAAGCTGTGTGCGCACCCTTGCAAGAGCAGAAACAAAAGAAGAGGTGCAAATGACTGCAGCAGCAGTGGCTGGATGCTGTGACAGCAGAGCTTCCAGCACTGATTGCAGCAGGAACTGCAGCTGCCTCAGCTCTGCGTATGCGCCTACCAAGCCTGCTGCCACAGCTGTGGCCACCACCAGACCATCCCTTTCTGCAACAGGGAATCACTGCCACTTTGAGCTGTCCATACAGTTGCCTCTGTAATCTGCTCAGTGACTCACGCGTTGAAAGCTTGAGTGTGCTTGGCGGTTGCTGTCAGGCAGACATGATGATTCTGCTATACTGTTGAACTGAGGATTGCCTGGCAACATTTTTTCATTCATTTTATACCTTACAGTCTGGGGTGTGGAGCCAGTAGTGACTCATCAGACATCCTGGCTTGAAAGCACAGGTGTATGTGGTGTGCAACAAAACCAAGCTGGTGGGAGTTCTGTTCGAAACAGAGCCTAATGTCCCGCTGTTGGTAGTTTGGGCCAAATAACATGAGAACACGTGAAGGTCTGCTGATTCTTGTGAGGTACAACAACAAAGTGATGTAGATACAGACAGGCGCTTGATTGTTGAGGATACCAGAAGATGGTAGCAATTTGCATACAGCTGCACCTCAGAAGCCACAAAAACAAGCTGTCTGCAAAGACAAGTGCTGGCAATACAAGGCAGTTCATGGTATGAGCACTGTGCAGACACCTTTGCATTGCACACAACACCACCCTTGTGGCAACCTTGCACATACACAACAGGCCTGACATGAAAACAGCAGCAGCAGCAGCATCGTGACCCTGGCCAGTATTGCAGCTGTTTGCAGGGGTGGGTGTTTACCTTGTGCTGCAAGCCATAGCAGCTGCCAGATGTGCGCCAGATGGGGCTGCACTGCGGGGTGCTCCACAGCCAGGATGGCTGACACTACACCACACACTGCCACAAGCTCACGCTGCCTCTGCTCACTGGACCCTGCAAGACAATTCTGCTTTACTCTCATTCAAGGAGGCATTTCCGCTTTGTTCCCGTTGCCTGCTGCTTTGCCCCTGCGGGGGGGGGGGGGATGTCTGCTTTTCTCTCAAGGGGGGGAAGTGTGTGGAAAACACATGTGTGACAATGCTGTAATGGCAAATATCGCTTTTCAGACTTTCATAACTTGCTGCCATCCCTCTGATTACTGTACACCATCAGACAATGCATTGACTCAAAGCCAGATGCTTTTCAAACCAATGACACAGACTTCTGATCAGAAATCACAAAGTATACAGGCATGCGGCCAGGTCTGCAATAGGTTGTGACGTTCTGAGCTAAGGTTGTGCAACACCAGACACAGGAACAACTAATGCTGGAAAACAGCACAGCACAGCACAGCACAGCACAGCACAGCGCAGCGCAGCACAGCACAGCGCAGCGCAGCGCAGCGCAGCGCAGCGCAGCACAGCCCAGCCCAGCACAGTACAGCCCTCATGCAGCAGAAGGCAACCTGATGGGGATCCCTGCATGATGACCTTGGCATGCTGCAACACTGTGTCCGCCAGATCAGCTAGCAGCAGCCTGTGGCGCCCATGTGTGTCCTCTGTTGGTCTGTATACATTTCCAGCTTGCATGGCTCCCACCTGCAGCAATATATTACTGTCCAAATCATTTCATGAAGCAGGAAAGATAAACTGAAATGATCACAACAGGAAAAGGAACAAGTGAAAAAGACACAATACTTTAGGCCTTGGCTGCTGAATCCATTGCCTCCTCTGTTGTCTCTGCCTTTCATTGAGATTTTGCATGCAGTGAGCTTTGGCACGAAGCCTGCAGTTAATGACAACTGAGGCTATGAATGGTCAGATTCTGGAAAGTGACTGAAGTCTGGCGAACCTATCAACGCTCCAATGCAATTTCCAGACGGCATCAAAAGACAATGGAAGACATGAGACAAGGGCAAACACCTTCTGCAGTTGTCACAAACAGATGCACATTCATGCCGGAACATGGCAAACTGCCAACATTCAATCTTGGGCAGGTCCTGGGCTCTTGGAATAAAGCCCAGAGCAAACAGAGGATGAGAGTTTGTCCCATACCAGCAATGCAGCACCTTCAGCTGCAATGTGCCAAGCCACTGGCACCGCATTAGTCTTCTTCACCTCCTTCTTATTGCCTTTGACCTGCTTTCTACTTTTTAACGCTGCAGTGTGAGAGCCACCTGCTTCCGCATGCACACTTGTCTCTTGCATCTGAAGATCAACTACAGCACCAGTGCTGTTTGGGTCTGCATCAAGATTTTGCAGATGTAACAGCAATGGCTGAAGCAGGGTGGCAAAGAAGTAGAAGTCTGCTGACAGAGGCACTGCTGCAGTTGCTGACAAGGAGGACTGCAGCTGTTGCTGATGGACCTGACTCTGCTCTCCAACAGATGCTTGGCGGGTTGGCTTTACCAGGTGTGCAAACTGGGATGCAAGCCAGGACATGAAATGCATGAAGGCTGCTGGTGCTGCTGCATCTGACACGTCTGTCAGCACTTCCTTCACAACCTGCATTGTCAAGATCAACATTCTTATTGCAGGGCTCTGATGCTTAGCTGCTCATGGAGTGAACGTAAACATGACCATGCCATGCATGGCCACTGACAATAAGCCAGCCTCAGGCAATCAGACTGGCAGTTGTTTAAACATGAAGTAGTTGTACCTGTAGCAGCTGTGAGTGGTAGCTACGTGGTGTCGAGCCCCTTTCAGATGTCAGGACAGCTTGAACTCCATGCCCGCTACTACTGAAGCTGTTGCCAAGCTCAATGAGGCCCTGTATGCTGCTGTTGTGAAACACAACCGATTTCAGAAGCTGCTTGATCACAGCAGCCAACTGATCACTGCTCTGCCGGCCAGTTGTGGGTGTTGGTACTGCTGTGGAGCCCAGCTGAGCTGTGTCTTTTTGCCTTGATGGCATGGAGACTGACTTTGTCTGCCAGACTGCTTGTGACAGCAGCAGAAGTAGATGCTTGGTGACCACAGCAGTGAAGACCTTCTTCTGGTTGGGATGTGAGGTGCACACTTCCAGCAGCTGAATGCAAGCTTGAGTTGCTAGGCCCTCCCATGCTGGTAGGCTTCCTGTTGGTGGGGCCATGTGGAGGCAGCTGATCACATGCGCCAGGCTGCTTCCCAGTAACACAATGCTGTAGCAGGACAACAGCAACATCAGTGGGACAGGGTGGTACTGCAGCGTTGTTGTTGCAGTAGCAGACTACAGAGGCTAGACAGCCCAAACTTGTCATGGGCACACTGACTTGTTACTGCAGTCAATCGCCTTTTACCTGTGCTCAAGACTTGGCCTGAAACTGTGCTTGAACTTGGTGTTGAGGGCCAGCACAGTCTGCTGCAGTGCTAGCGCAAGCTTGGCACCCTCTTCTGATGATGCCTGCTGCCAGCTGGAGCCCTTGCATGCAGCAGCTGCAGCTGCCGCTAATGTCACATTTGGTGCTGCCTGAGCAGGACTGTCAACTGAGGTCAGCAGCACAAATAGCAGCTCCCACTTGCTGCTTAGAATCTTGTGCAGTCCTTGCCTGTCGGCATCAAGCGAAGCCTTAGGACTTGATTTTGTCAGGGCTGACATAGTCCAGTCCAGCAGCAGCTTGACATAGTGTGCTCTGACCCGTGACGGCATGCTGTGAAGGTCTGCTAGTACGAGCGGAGTTTTACGGCCTGCTTGAATACGATTCGCATGTAGAAGAGGTTCTGGACCTAGCTGGTGCTGCTTTGAAACGCTGATAAAGCAGCTTGTCAAGGCTCGTGCCAACTCGAGACGCCTGTGCAGGGGAGATATCAGCTTGTCACAGGTGCGAGCAGAAGGTTGATCGGCCAACTTCTGGTCGATGGAAACCGCATGTACAACAAGGACTCACTCGTGTTCGGACAGACCGCCAGAGTGGAGCTGCTTGAACAGGGCCGCGAGCTCTGCCATTTCCGCTTGTACTGATCAGCAGCCGCGCTTGCACGGCTGGTGTCACAAAAGCATCGGCTAGCGCTCGCTCCAATCAGAGAACCGTGGCGCCACCTATGCCGATGCTCACTCGCTGTTGCGCTCCGTCTATCGCATTGCATTTGTCTGCTCTGTGTCTGCAGGGCGGCGTCAAGAAGCCCTTGAAGCTTTGTTAGTCAACCCACATGCACCCATATGATATCTGACTCATCAGAGAACTTGGTGCAGGTAAGCCTTCTGGAAAGCTTACAAAGGGTGGCGCAAAAAAAAGGCTGTCCAGGTGCCATCAGTTCAGACCATACCTGCTGTGCCGCAAAGTCACAAAGAAGCGTTGCTGCAGAAGCGTCTGCAGAAATCGGCCCCGACAGCGTTGATCATCGGGTTAGTGTTCCTGACAGCCTGTCCTGCAAATAGGGCCCCAACTGGCAGCTTGGCTTGGTGGTGATGTTCACAGATAACGCGTCCGCCGTCGCATGTTTGATCGCTGTTTTGACTATCACGGTAAGCCAGCCTCTCCTGTGCTGTAAATGGAGGACACGTACCTCAGCTTGCAGTCCTCTTCGCACTCAGCGGACAACTGGCTGTTCTGTTGCACTGTACGAAATATTGCACCTTGATGGCTTCCGTGTCAGTACAGCGGCATGCTGCGTTCACTCTTGCTTGTGCAAGTAGGTCGTCAGCTACTGCACCAACTGGCAGGCCAGGTTGAAATTCAAACACATACCGGGTCCCGTGCCGAGCTTTCCGTTAGGAAACCTCAAGGTGATTCGCAAGAAACAGATCTACAAGGCGTACACTGACTGGCAGGCCAAGTATGGCGACACCTTCAAGGTCTTCTTTGTACGCCAGCCGATTGTTGTCACTACAGGTCAGCCAGCTTCTGCACACAGGCACATGCAGCGCTCTCATGCTGTGACCTGCCCAGCATGCAACTGCAGTCAGCTGAGAATGCATGCATGCAGATCCCAATCTGGTCAGGCAGATCACTGTGAAGGACTTCAACAAGTTCCATGACAGAGTGGCACCCACCCTCAATAGATCCCTTTTCACAGGCGCCCGGATGGAGGCTGCGCAATCTGGCATGGTGATAGCCAGGTGATTGCAACCAAGTCATGCTTTCCCAGAGCAGCTCATTGCCACAAAAGACCAACAAGCTTTTAAATGAAGCTGGCCTGCGCAAACTTTGCATAATGTCGACTGCAGTAATACAACTTCATGATAACTCTGAACAAAGCACAGCTTTTACCTGCATGCTGGGATATGTTTTGGTGCACCATCAATACCTTTCAGCATAAAGAAAGTCTGGGCTGGGGGACTGCCTGTTGTACCCCACCCAATGGCATGTCTGACTGTGCAGAGGTGCTTTCTGGGGTAGCTTGCGTGCTGGTGTTCAGCCCATGTTTCATAGTCACCACCTGGCAACATATGCTGAGACAATCAACCAAGCTGTGGATGACGTCATCGTGAATCTGGACCAGCTTGCTGAGTCAGGGGAACAGGTTGACATGTTTCGCCAGCTGGGGCGCATGACCATGCAGGTCATTGGCGCTGCAGCCTTTGGGTAAGCATTGCACTCTTCGTCAGCTTTTTTATTATTGAAACTATATATTATTATTATTATTATTATTATTATTATTATTAACTCTCCAGCTTTATTTTTTATTATTCTGCTTGACAGCAGGCATCCAGCTCTATCCCCAGCAAATGCTGGGTATGTCTTTTGCCGCCATATGGATTACCAATGCAGTAGTTTGGTGATATTGGAGTCAGCAGTGTATGTGGATGATTATGGCAGGCAGGCACATTTGTCACAACTTGCTCGCCAAGCACTACCAGCCCTACTTGTCTGCACAGGAATGCTTGAGACACGGCAGCACTCTCCCAGGCTTCCTGTTGTGTCCACTGTTTGCAAATTGCTCTGTCTTGAGAGGGTTGCACACTGGTCTATCATCCCAAAATCCCACACAACCATATTGTCATAGGACTGAATCAGCAACGAACTGAGCGCTTTGTGGCAATGCGCAGCGTCCATTTTGACACTCAGAGTGCTGGAAAGGGCGAGGAGATCCCTCTGGTCAAAGCAGCTAAGACAGTGTTTGACAACTCCACTCCTGCCTTCTGGAGCCTGGCTGCAATGATTGCCCCAGAGTTCCTGCTGCCCCCCATCAGGCTGCTAGCCCGCACCTTCCCCGGCCAGAACATGACTGAATCTCGCGAGGCCTTTGAGACCTTGTATGATGCTTCAGATGCCTTGATCGAGGTGTTGTTGCAATCTGCGCTCCATGCATGTGCTGTGTGCAGACCACACCCAAGCTAGGCTTTGCAGGCTCACCTGTGAATGCAATCTGGTCAGCAATGTTGACAGCATACTCACACATACCAACCCTGTTGTGCATCACTACACCTGGCCCATGTGTGTTTCAAGGCCTTCCTGCCCCATGTTGTTTATGTTGGGAGCAATGTCAGGCAGATCAACTTTGGACTCAGTGTATGGCGACAGGGCAAATTTGGGGTTGTCTTGCAGATACATGTACGTTTGTGTGTCATGAAGCTGGTCAGAGATGTCGTCTGGGCAGCACAGAACGCCTACATTGAGACAATGTAATGCGACCTGAAAATTGTCATGGCAGTTACAGCATGCATCATTTTTTTCACTGCACTGCAAGTGTGCCATTCAGCATCGGTGCTTGCGTTTGCCTGAAGCAAATGCTGTGTGCAACCCTGCAGAACAGTCGCAAGAAGTACAACAGTGATAGTGAGAAGCCGGCGCCCTGGACCTGGTTCAAGAGCAACCCTAACAACCCATACAAGGTACACTCATCTCTTGCTGCAGCTTTATATATATAGTGTTGCAGCTTTGCTCACCAAAATAGCTAGGCACCAATGGCTTGCACCCATTGCAGCAGACATCTCAATCACAACAACAACCAAACATCTGCTGCTGACACTGTGCCTCGCATGAGCAGCAGCAAGATGTTCAGTAGCAACAGCGTGCTGATATGACTGATAGCTGTTCATCATGACTGCCACAGTTCCTGATGCCTGCAATGTATGCAATTTGCAAGACTTTCGCTTTTTCACAACCAGGTGTGCGTGTATCACAGGATACAGTGCCAGCAGAGAACAGCGTGATCTCTATGCTGATGAAGGCCAACAACAAGGCCACTGGCACACCTTTCAACCACATGTAAGCCATGCTAAATTCTTGTCAGTGGCGTGCACTTTCTCCTGGTGTGCCACCGTCAAAAGTCATACGTCAAACATTTGCATCTTCTTTTGATGTGTCTTTGTTAGTGGTGTACGTCACACGCCCAACTGCACACAATGCAGCATGAACAAAAGGACTTGTGTTTGTAGCATGATGCATGTATCTTCTGAGTAACTAGTTACCCAGATGACAAGTCCTCACTCACATGGACATCATACTTGTGATAGTGTGTCGCAGTTGATGCACAGCCACGTCAGCAAAATTGACGTGTTGTGCTATTGCATGCAACCAGCATATTGAGTGACCATGCCGGCATATGTGAGCCAATTTGCATACCAGTTGCCCCGCTTTTGCCTGTGTCTCTCATTTGCCTTCAGTGCACTGTGCCACTAATCATTCTGTTTGCTCTTACAGGCAGATTGCGGCTCAAACCAACACCATGATCCTGGCCGGCTATGAAACAACCGCCAACACTCTGGCCTACAGTATCTATCTGCTAGGCAAAAACCCAGAGGCTCAGCAGCAGCTGCTACAGGAGATTGACCAGTCTCACGGACGGCCAGGCTACGACAGCTTGCATCAGTTCCCGTATGCTGCAGCAGTCATCAATGAGGCCCTGAGGCTGTACCCTCCAGCTACCATGCTGTCACGTGTGGCAACAGAAGATGTGCAGGCAAGCAAACCTGTACCATCTTCTGGTTTCCTGGCTGCTGTGTTAGGCTGCCAGACAACTTGCAAGTCATTTTGCCTGATCAGTACACTCTGTTGCCATTTGGGACCCATATGATGTCATGGACTTACGTACTGCAGGAGTGAATTTAAGCTCAAGCTGCACCCGTTTCTTGTGCTTCCTCGGCTGACCATTGCAAGCTAGCTTTAAGAATGAGTGTCTCTGTCGTGATATGTGTTGATCGACATTCACTGTGTCAAGCGCTCATCAAACTGATCTGAGTGCCACACAAGCTGTTGCATGTCTGGTTTGGGGTGAACCCCCAAAACAAGCTGCCATGTGTCCACAGATTGCATGTCCAGTGGGGTACTGACCCAAATGTCTTCTGCAATGCAGCTAGGGCCATACTTCATACCCGAGGGTACGGGTGTGCACATCAATTTGTGGGCAATGCAGCATGATGAAAGGTACTGGAAAGATCCAGATGCCTTCAAGCCCGATAGGTGGATTGGGAATGCCAAGGGGGGTGACATGAGTGATGGGATGGCCTACATGCCCTTTGGCTTGGGACCAAGGATGTGTATTGGCATCAAACTAGCACGTAAGTGTTCTGCATTCATTGTGCTTGCCCATATCATCAGATTTCTGCAGCTTTGCATGAACGTATATTGTTCCTACATGTTGTCACTGCAAATGTGATTGTGTATGCTACAAAGATGGTCAGAGAAACATTGTTTGGAATCTGCATGACGCCATTCTGCATGCTGTATTCTGCAAGATGCATGCAGCTTTGTGATTGTTCATGTTGGCTGCCTCACTGTCTGGTGTCCTGTACTTTCATCAGTGGAAATCTGCACCTGGCATGCATTTTTTAATTCTTTGCTTATTTCTCCTGCAGTGGAAGAAGCAATCATTGCTCTGGTGCGACTGCATCAAAAGTATACATTCACGCTTTCTGACAAGCTGATGACTCAGCCTTTGGAGCTCAAGCAAGGCATCACCATATCGCCAAAGGGTGGTTTGCCTGTCACTGTACTTCCCCGTGCCAGCAAGCAGTCTGGTGTTGCTGCTGGGGCCTAGAGTGCTGCAGCATGTCTGTCTTTTCAGTGTGCTTGGAGGAGCAGCAGCAGTTGTTGCTGCTGCTGTGTTAATCAACTAGCTTTGCTTTGCTGAGCAATGTGGGTCAATTGTCACCGTAAGCTTGTGTCTATTCCTGTAGATTTGAGTGTTTCTTGAGTGTGCTGTTGATCCTTGCAGCAGTTGATGCAAGCTTGTACAATTCTGCTATGTGGATAATGGTCAGGTGTGTATTAAGTCATGAGTTGATGCAGCAGCAGCATCATCTACTGTAGCCTACATTTACCAATCAACAAGACAGCATGCTGTTTGGCTGGCTCTGTGTCAGCGTCTGCTTTTATGCCAGAGGATGTCTACCCTCACGGTAAAGCGGATGAGGCTCATGGGACTTATATTACTGTTGCTTGATTTTGTAAAATACATACATTGAACCTCATGGGCTGCCCAATATTGTGAACGTTAATGTGAACAGTCGAACTTCAACTTTGTCACGGTGAACACCAAGTTGATGCATTAATGTAGTTGTTGACTTCTTGTGAGAGGTCTTTTGGCGGACTGACATTCCGTGTTATGTTATTAGCCAGAATATCATCGACATTACAATACTGCACAAATGCTCAGGTGTGAACTGTTGGGCTTGTGGAAGGGATGTTATGTGTGAGCGCCTGCTCAAAGCCCTTGCTGTTTGCCATAGGCATGCACAATCAAAGCCGATATGTCTGCCAACCTGCATTGGCACAGCAGACTGGGCAAGAGTTGTCTTCTATGAGGCGCTGTTTGAGCCCCTCCTCCACCCAGGCCAGGCGCTGCTGGGCATCTGCCTGGTACTCTATTGCCCTGGGTTGTTTTCTCAGCATGAGGCGCCACTCATCGATTTGCTTGTATGGGATTTGAAGGTACTTCTTTTCCATGCACAGTGTGTGATGTTGAAGCACAGGCTGTACAGGCAGTGACTGCAAAGCTTGCCCAAGAGGTCCCTAAGGCTCTTGTAAACAAGAAGACGCACAAAAAGCCTAAGAAACAACACTGACTTGGTGAAGGGCAGGAGAGTTACTTTTGTCACCACGAATATTGGAAGGCCTCTCCAAACCCTCTGATAGTTGCACTGCTCTAGAGAGCAGATCTGCACACGCTGTACTACGTCAGTGTCTGCCAATTGAAGGCCACTTTCAAGCTCTGCTATATGCAAAAATAGAGGCTATAGATCAATCTCATCCAAACCCTCTGATCAGCTGCCAGTTGTGAGGTTTTGCTATGACAAGCAACAATATCACGTCTCGTTGGCAACATGCAACTCTTTGCATGTTGCTATGTTGCGCTTCGAATTCGGTGTCACTTCTTAGGGCGGTGAGCGGTGTCCTCAGCAAAGACTTGATGGCACTCCGAGTCGCCTTACTTGCACACAGTTTGAGTGCTCTATCATGTGTGAAATTGGTACTAAGGACTAGATTCAAGGGTTCCTTGAGATAAATGTAAGGTACATTGCAACAATCGGATTCTTCTGCTATAAATGTCACACACCTTGTGCAGTGACGCATATCGCAGTGTATGCTGGCGTTGATGAAGTTGTTTGAAGGTCCTGAGCCATGCCAAAATAGCAACAGCTCAGCTCTTCCCGAGCTCTTCCCACTGTGACAAGTCTCTTTAAAGGGCATTGTTTCATTTATATGAAAAGCTTTGATGAGACTTCTTGTGAGAGGTCTTTTGGCGGACTGACATTCCGTGTTATGTTATTAGCCAGAATATCATCGACATTACAATACTGCACAAATCTAGTCTGTCAGCAGTGGACTGTCCAAGACTGCAAAGCCAGCTGCTACCCCGCCTTCATCTGATGTGGCTGCCTGCAAGCACCACAGACTGTGAATGTGGCTCAGACTCAAGCGCTGTACGGCTGCCATCATGAACTGTTGCGTGCAAAAGCCCTGATGCTGGACTAGCTTACACATTTGGTACCAACTGAGGTGCAATGAACACAGTGCAAAAGTTTGCGCAATGATTGCATGCTGCAAGATCACTCTGATGCTGCAATTGGTTCATGTGCAGCTTTACAGTGCAAAGGCACACTATTGGACATTGCTACCATTGTCTCACGGCCATCAGGGCAGCACAGGAAAATATGGCTGGCATCTGTACTATCTTAGATACAGAAGCAGCAAAAAGGCTTGAATTTGACTGAGCCGCCATGAAAGCAACAAAAACAAAGTGTATGTGGTTACCTTGGTTCTGATGAGGTGACCTGCCTCTTTGTTGAGAAGGACTTTATTTCCCCTGCGCAAAAAGGATCCAAAAATGCCCAGTTCAGAGAGGGTGTCTGTTTCCAGAAGCTCCCCCTCCCGCACCATCAGTGATCTGCACAAGCATTCAAGTCTTGGAAAGGCACATTCCATGTAGAGTAACAGCAGGGGCTGTGCAGAATTGCTGTCACTGTCAAATTACCGACAGTGTTGATGCTACTGAGACCCAGCCATCATACTGTAGCTGACAAAGCGTGTGATTAAAGCAGGACGCCTGGAGGGTGTTTCCCTATAGTGTGTACAAGCTCATACTCAATTTCTACAAGTTCAGACATGATACACACTCGATACTGATATTTATGACCAGGTTGTTGACAACCCTGGCACATCTGGACAACCAAGTTGGTTTGCTGCAGATGTAAAATTCCCATCCTCCTCCTCATACAAGGCACTGCATTCATGCTGCACACTGCTGTGTTGGCTGCTCACCTGTTGATAGGCGGCCGTATTCTCTGCATCAGTATATATGCTGACAGCCCTTTCCTGGTCTGCAGCTTCTGTTGCGCAGCCTCACCATACAGATTGTTTCCACCACCTTCCCTCTGAGGCTTCAGCACAAACAGATCAGGCTGCTCCTGAGCTTGCTGCAGCACTGCCGCTGTCTCTGGATCATCCAGATCATCCAAACCCCATAGGCCTACGCAAACATGCCTTCTGCATCTTGACTGCATCCATCTGCTGACATAATGCCCCAAATGCAACAAATTGCGCCCCAAAAGGCATCGGATGGCAGGCACAGCAATGCATCTTGATTCTGGACTGACTCTGCTCAGCCACAGTACAAGTCAAACTCATCACTAGCAGCCTTCATGCCAGTGGTGTATTCAGATTCTTTGTGAGAATTCTTTATGCTTTCATGCAGATTTTCAGTATTGATAGAACGCTAGTGCCGGCTCAAAACTAGCTAGTTTGCTATACTTGAGAGGGACAATGGTACCTGCAAAGCAGGCTCTGATAAGGTCCACCTGCTCTTTGTCATCCAGGAAGCGCTCCAGGACTTCCGGGCGGGCCAAGTCCTGCTGCACCTTCTTGGCGCCTGACAGCTGATAAGCGACTGACGGACACAGGGCAGCATCACAATGTTCTAATCTTTCCCTGCACGTCATGCCAGACCTAAACGGGAGCTCGATTTCAGGTTCTGAAATTGAGCCTGATGTTGAGCTTGTGCAAGTGGCAAGAATGTGATTTGTATGTGCACAGGCTGCACATTGGATGCACATGCATGCACAGCTGCGGTTGTCATGCCAGGTGAAGATTGCTGCTGTGCGTGGCACATCCACTGAAGCAAGATGTGACTTGGCCATGCTCTAACATCATGCTTGGCCTCAGCAACTACCCCTGGAATTGCAAGGCAACAGTCAAATGAGACGGCATCAGCGCTGCGCAGCAACACACTGGTTCTGTGCTATGACAGCGACACAAATATTGAAGCTTCCCAACAATCTGCTTGGGTACACCTTGTGGATGCAGGCCTTGAGACCCTCTATACAATTCCTGCATGTGTTTGAATAATTCTGATGCATGGACAGGAGAGGCCAACCTCACGTCCCATTCCACATTGGTGGGGTAGTCAGTGGGGGCATAACCAGCCCTGAAGTACACCAGAGCCACAGCCTCATCTTGTATGCTCAGCTGGCCGAATGAGCTAATTTGAGCTTCCTGATGTAGCTGGGCCAGGGTACGGCGCACTGTTCGGATCTTATGCCGCTCCCAAAGCGCAGTTTGCAGCCACTGCATGCACAGCACAGCTGAATTTTCCCTTCCCATGTGTAAGATGTGTATTACGGCTATCTTGAGGGCTGCGTACAGAGATGTGCTTGACTGTATGCTTGACTGGGTGCAAGCCTATGAGTCAACTGGGAACAAGGCATGCTCACGCACAACAATCCACCTGTAAACATATATAAGCATCAAGGTGTGCTCATGCCTGACACTCCACATCTGACCCTATGTAAGCATCAAGGGACCATCACAAAGCAGGGGCAGCCTTGTTGAAAATTGCAAAATGGTACCACAGCAAGAGACAATGCTGTGACATGTGCTGCAGGGGTAGCATGTGTGGTGTGTATAAGCAGGCCCACCTGTTGGTCATAGGAGTTCTTCTCGCCAGGTTGGACCACAAACAGCACAATGGCTTGGGCTGTGCCGTACTCTTGCACAGCTGCTGCCATGGCGTCCACATACTCAGCTGTCACATCATTGTCAGGCAGCTGAGAAAGCTCCTGTGTGCAGCAGCATCACATTGTGAGACTGTAGTTGGTGCTGTCATGCCATAGCACATGCACTGTACTGCTGCAAACATGCTTGCTGTGTGAAAGAACTGAGTCCAGGAGCTCCTGCTAGCTTTTGCTTCTCCCTTGCATGTACATTTGGCCACACTGCCTTCAACAGTGCAAGATGGAGGGTGCATATCACACAGCAGCCTCAAACAGGTATAGGTGGTATGCATTGGGTAACATGTGTCATGCATACTGCATTCAGGCTGTATGGCTGTGTCATGCACGTGCACTGTTTGTCAGTGCAGCAGTTGGAGATGCATCACCTGTTGACTGGCGCCCTGATGCTCCATGATGTACCTGTGCATCTGCCCTACCAGGGTACACAAGCAGCCAAAGGAAGAAGATATGGTGTTGAGCTCTACCTGCAAACACAAACACAGTTACAGCTTTGCATTGTACACCCTTGTACCAGCAGACACTGACAACAAGGCACTTTTCTGTACATGAGCCATTCACACACAAGTGCTAAGCAAGCAGCTTGCACCAGCTTGGGTGTGCTGCAAGATGTGTGTGCCGTGTGAGCCTGCCTGTCACTGGTGTTGCAGAGTGGCACAGCCAAGCAGGCATGAGCTGTACCTGCATTAGGGTGCCGCTAGGTTCATCTAACATGTAATCGGATCTGTTGAGAGCCAGGACCAGGTTTCTATCACGCCGTTGATGGCGCACTTGCTGCGTATTGCGGTGAATGTCCAATAGCTTGGCCTGCAATACACCGGCTGTGGTCCTTGACGGTTGCAGCACCACGAATACAGATATGACCTTGCACAGTTGCGTCATAGTATGTAGTGCTTTGAAAACTGCAGAATGGCCCCATTCTTGTGCAGTTATGCATTGACAAGAATCAACATAAACAGACATTTTCAGTGACATTGTGACATTTGAGTGGATGCATCGTGACACTTACAGCAGTGTTGCGGTAAAGATATTGTAGGGCTTGCGATGCAGCATGTGTTGCACTTATCATGTCAGCATTGCTTACAGTGAAGTCATCGTACTCTGCAGCAGGGCGCAGCGTAGTCTGCAAATACTCCTCATCTTGGGACACTCTGTCTATCAAGGTGTTGAACAGTTGCATGGCAGCTTTTGCTTTTTCAAAGCTGCCGCGTGGAAATTGTGTTGGCAAGACTGTCAGTGGCGCA
>JAABUK010001851.1_pt1 | contig 39445 bp, 47 predicted proteins | sample 5559141 | NCBI WGS metagenome assembly JAABUK01 (sample SAMN10711869, study PRJNA513367) | rock metagenome | isolation source: Antarctica rocks | place: Antarctica: Victoria Land, Pudding Butte nord | collected 2016-01-03 | reverse complement strand
TCTTTGCCCCACACCTCCCCCTTTTGGTGCCAAGACATATTACACACAAACAGAACCAGAATCACCACTGGCTGCTGGTGTGCAGAACTCAGAGGTTGCCTACCTGATCTACAGAGGCCGCTTCTTCTAACCAGTGCTCATCATTGCGGTGACCTTGCTGGCCGGTATCATCACGCACAAGACACTGCGCAGCCAGCACAGCAGGGTCATGGCACTCATGAACGAGTGCCGCCTGACGCCTTTGGTGCAAGACAAGTGGGTTCGCGCAGTGGCCTCCTACAGACTGGTGCCCGGGGATGTGATGGTGCTGCAGAAAGGAAGGGCTCTGTGTGATATGGTCCTACTGCGAGGTGCATGCCTGGTGACAGAGTCTATGCTTTCTGGAGAGGTGAGCCATGACTGATGACAGGAGGCGGTTCGTGTTTTGGCATGATGGCAGTGAGCATAGGCTGCATCAAGCATGCTTGATCATGCAGCTCGTTCTGCATGATGACACAGCATTCAACTCGGGTGCAATCTTCCAAGTGCTGCTTGTCTCTAAATCAATGGCTGCTTGTGATCAAAACAATGCTGGATGGAGATCCGACTGCAAAGCAAAGATACAGACACAACAACAGCATGGACAGACATGCAGGCTGGCATGACAGCTGATCAATGCAGACAGGCAAATTAGGGAAGCCATAGCAAATTCACAGGGTGACTGGGACCTGTTGGGTAGGTCAGCCCAGCAGGCAGGCAGACAGAGCTTCAGATAGTCACATGTGCATACAGGCAGGCAGGCAGGCAGACAGACAGACTGACTGACTGACTGACTGACTGACTGACTGACTGACTGACAGACAGTCAGACAGGCAGGCAGGGGCATGCAGGCTGACAGGCTGTCATCACTCTGCGCCTCTAGTGGAATTCCTGCCTGGCATGGTGTTTGCAAATATCAGCAAGACATGCTGTGGCATGCAGGCTGCCCAAGTGAGGAAGAGCAATTACGTGCCACAGTTGGGGCAAGACTACCATCCCGACAAGGACAGTTTCTGCACCGTGTATGCTGGTACCACTGTGCAGCAGGTTTGCCTTCGCGAGACCTGAGCACACCTCAGGCGTAGGCTGCCAGCATACATCAGGCACCTGTCATGACTGATTGTGGCTGTAGCTCCATTGTTGCAATAGCTATCTGGACACAGATGGGTTCTATGTCTGCATGAACATCACTCAAGTGAGTCCTTGCATGCGACTGGACTGCTTTCATGGGAGAAACATACCACATTGCACAGTTTGCAAGTTGTGGGCGCACCGAGGTGAGCACATTCTTGACTGCCGAGTCACCTGGATTCTCCTCCAAACTGCTTGCAGATAGCAAACACGAGGCATTGCTGTTCATTTGCCACCCTTCAGCTACAATTGCTGTGATTGACAGCATTGCAGGCGCTGCGCAACGTACGTGAAATATTCATTTTCGCAGCTCAACATCAATGATCAGATCAGATCGGTGCCCCAAAGTAACCCCTGCACTGTTGCAGTACCCTCTTTCCTGTTTGCAGTGATCTGCTGTGTTGTGCTAACAGGTTGAGAGCCCACCATAGCATTCATTCATTCATTATTCATTATATATCAAGGTCTTGGGGCCAACCATGACCATTGGACCAGTAGTGTGAAAATGTCAAACAAAACATCCAACTGTTCTGAAGAACTTATGTTCACAGCTGACACACTCTAAGCTAAAACTAAAAGCCATGTCCAGTTTGTGCTGCAGCGTGTGGTGTCCTCTGCACAGCATCCCATGATGCAAGGCTGTAGAGTGACATCAGTCCAATGCCGCATCTGCTTACTCCTGCTCTTCTCTGGTCCTATGCAAGCAGCACATCAGCTTTTTCTTGGCCAGACGCTTCTGGGAATAAACATGACCATATTGTGGTCAGCGCATGTGCACCTGCAGTTTGCCTACAACAGCAGCTATTGTCAGCCTCAGCTTCTAGAAAACAAAAGAAAAGACTACGCCTCTCCGGCGTCAATTTAGTGCGAAGCCCAGCATTATACCAGACAGCCCAGGTCCTCAGCTTCTACTCCATCTCCTTGTGGTGTCTGTGAGTGAGCGTTGGATCTGTCCAAGTTTCTGTCAAAGGTATGGGTCCTGCCAGGATTGTAGATTTTCTCATGCAAGGTGATGGCTTTCAGGTGTGGAACCCTGCCAACTCTGAAGAAGAAGTGCTGGTGATGGTGTGCCGGACAGGGCTGAACACAACCATGGGGGGGATGATCAGAGGGCTATTAGCCCCCAGCAAGGCCTACCAAGAAAAGGACCCTTTCATCCAGGTGTGGCATGTTGTGTCATAGCACTACATTGCACTCATTGCTTTCAGTTGCAGCTGGGTCTGCAGCCAAATTGAAAGTGCATGAGCATTTCCTGGGCTTTGCCTTTTGGGCTTGCAACAGCAGTGTCAACCGCATATGCGATAGCAGAAAATAGTGCAGTAGCAAGCATGCGGCAACATGCAGATGCTGTACCTAGGGTCATGTACAGTGGCTAACATGCAGTCAAATGTAGATGCTGTAGCACAAATGGTTCAGCGTAGCATCAGCAGATGTCATAACATGAACGGCAGCCAGAAGCTGGGAAAGCTAGCACAAGAGTACTGGTCATAACAATGCCATCACAGGTACCCAATGCTGCTGGCTGATCCTTCTGTCGTCCCCAGTTGCAGGCCTTGACGCGCAGAGCGTGGACTCACGGCTGAGCTGTGAAGCCTGTCTCTGCTGTGCTGAGTTTCTATACAATGTAAGCTGAGTCCAGATGCTAGATCTGAGTCCAGATGCTAGATCTGAGTCCAGATGCTAGATCTGAGCTGAGCGCAGCTGGCCACGAGTGCTGTTGGCTTCTCTTTACCATGGTCAAGAGAATTTCTGGTGTGCAGGATGTTGTACGTCTGTACTGCTTTGCCCTGATCATACAGCTGCTGCTGCTGGTGCCCTACTTGCTCAAGGCACATGAGCGGGCACAGTCAGCACACGAGGTTATTCTCAAGTTGTGCGACACGCTCACATTTGCTGCACCCCCGGGCCTACCCTCCCTGTTGATGCTGGTGGGCTTCGTGGCAAGGGGCAGATCCAAGAAGGATGGTCTGCAGCTGATGTATCCAGAGATTCTGAAGCGTGGTGCTGCCTGCGACGTGGTCTGTTTTGACAAGACAGGCACCCTCACTCACAGCGCGGTCAGTGCTCCTGGCACTTCATTCTTGTTGGTTTGGGTTTGTTGTAACCCGTGTTGATTTCATCCAAATTTGACATTTGTCTTCACTTGTACGTGATCAGGGTTGTTGGCTGGTCGAAGTATTGCAATTCCTCTCTATCTCCCTGCATTCACTTGCTCCCTCACTCACTCACTCACTCCCTCACTCACTCACTCACTCACTCCCTCACTCACTCACTCACTCACTCACTCACTCACTCACTCACTCAATCACTCACTCACTCACTCACTTGAGCGAGCGAGTACATACAGACTTTGTTGATGCGCATCTGTCAGTGTCTAGCACAGCTTGCTGAAGCCTTCAGCCTAAAGCTGTCATGGCTGCATGCTGATGGATTGTTTGACTGATTCATTAGATGACTGGTTGCTGGATTGTATCAGTAGTTGATTGTTTGAGTGACAGACTGACAGATAGGGTCACTCTGCAGCATTGTCACACAACATATAGTGCGCCAAAATGTGCTGCATCAGACTGGGCTATGTTGCACTGTGTCATGCTGTGCTGTGCTGCAATGTGTCATGCTGTGCTGTGCTGCAATGTGTCATGCTGTGCTGTGCTGCAATGTGTCATGCTGTGCTGCGCTGCACTGTGTCATGCTGTGCTGCGCTGCAATGTGTCATGCTGTGCTGCGCTGCACTGTGTCATGCTGTGCTGTGCTGCTCTGTGTCATGCTGTGCTGCGCTGCACTATGTCATGCTGTGCTGTGCTGTACTGTGCTGTGTCACGCTTTGCTATGACTTTGGTTAGCATGACTGCAGGCAGACCTCCATGGTTTGATGCCTGTGGAGAAGGGCAGCTTCCATTCACTGCAGCAGAATGCGCTGCACTGGAGCAATGTTTTGAAGCAGGCATGTGCAACGTGCAACAGCCTCAACATGGTTAGCAAGACTGCTGTGGCAGGAGTTGACATGGAGCGAACTCTCTTCAAGCTTGTTGAAGCACGCTTCCTGGTGGGTCTGTTACCACAAAGTTTTTTGTTTTTTGGCCAAAGATGAGTTTGACAAGCCTGTTTATGTACTCAAGCTTTGTGCTGGATGTTTTATTTTACTTCTTTGCAGACTCCTCATAGGCATCTGCGTGAAAGCAAAGGCAAGACACTGCATCCAATGGCGGCTGTCTTGTTTCTGCCAACGTATTCTGTGCATGATTTTGGTTCTTTATTTGTGCTGTCAGAGCACAGAGCATGCCTGATGGCCACTGCAAAGCACCTTCTAGCCACCAGCCATTGATGTGCACAGACATGTAGGTGAGTGCACTTGAATACTTGGCAGATGATACGCAGCAGCTGTCCGCATTCCTCAGGCTATAAGATACAAAATGCAAACTCCTCAGACGACACTACTGAAGTACAGTACATGAAGGATCAACCCATCCTTGGTGACCGTTGTTGCTGTGGCTTGTGATTGGTGTGCAGGGCAGAGAGACTGTATCAACATGTTGTGATTGGGGTGCAGGGCAGAGAAACTATTGTTGATGGCTTTCCATTGGTGTGCTGGGTGAAGAGGCTGTTGTGATCGGTATGCAGGGCAGAGAGAGTGTTGCTGATGACTTGTCATTGGTGTGCAGGGCAGAGAGAGTGTTGCTGATGACTTGTCATTGGTGTGCAGGGCAGAGAGAGTGTTGTTGATGGATTTCATTGATGTGCAGGGCACAGAGACTATTGGCATTGGTCTGCAGGGCAGAGAAACTGTTGTCTTGCATGTTGTTGATGGCTTGTCATTGGTGTGCAGGGCAGAGAGACTGTTGTGTTGCCACGCCGGCCTGACGCACGCTCACCTGCAGACAAGGTCAAGCTGTCCATTCAGAGGCAGCTGGAGTTCAGCTCTCAGACTCTGAGGTCAGGTGTGGTTGTCATCTCAACGGACGCACCCAGGGGCTCAGCCCTGCTCTTCCTAAGGGGCGCCCCTGCTGTCATCAAGAGCTTGGTGACTCCCACTAGTGTGCCCCCAGACTTTGACCAGGTACGCCTTACACATCTTTCCACAGTAGAAACATATGCCTGCAGTCCCCAAACATGTCGGTGTGTGTTGACACTGTGGAAATTTTCCTTCTCACAATGATCTTGACGTTTCAGATTCCCAATATACTGCTGCATGGACAAATGTTAGGCCACAACTGTGGTGGAAAAACCTGTCTGGAGGCGGCTGACTTGCGTCGCATGCACCTGATGCCTGCTGGCTAAGCATGCATTTCAGTCATTCCTGTTATCTTTATTGTATGCAGACAGCTTTGTAGCACATCATCAGCGTGCATCACTGGCACCTGCTTGTTCTAATGGACGCTGGAAGGCTTGCACAGGCATGCTGCCACAGCATCGACAATACACCTTTGTGACATACGACATGATGCTATGCAAAAGCTGCCGTGCATGCCTGCACATTACGTCACTTGATGTCGCTGCATGACCCATGCTCAAACTCCACGACTTATTGGGGTTGAGGAAGAGCAGCATTCAATACACGATTGAGTGAGTGAGTTAAATAAGGAATGAAAGGGTGAATGATGAACGGTTTTATTGTTTAATTAAGGAATGCAAGAGTGGTCACATGCATGAATGAACGAATGCATGCTGTAGGTTGTGGATGAGTACAGCAGCAAGAGCTTCCGGCTGCTAGCAGTGGCAATTGGTGTCATTCCAGACGTGCACAAGCTGGACCTGCCTCGCATGACTCAGCAGCAAGTGGAAGCCTCTGCGACCTGCATTGAGCTGATTGCTCTAGTGGTGCTGACCAACAGCATACGTGATGACTCCAAGGAAACCATCACTCAGCTTCAGGAGGGGTGAGATCCCCCCTTTTGCTTTTGGCTTTCTGCTGTCTGCTTTTTGCTTTGCTTTCAGACATGTCCTGAGCCTGCCCTCCTGGTGCAGCACCATCACACAGACTGGGGGTCAGAGTCCCCGGTCGGCCCTATCTGATCATGTGGCATGGTACTCGTATGGATGATAAGTCTCAAACGTCGGATACAGCATGCAGCATTTAGGTAGTAGAGGGCCACAGCACCTTCACATTTAGTCATCTACATGCTTGCTTTGTAGCATGCCTGGCTTGCATGTTCCCGTGGCTAACCTGACATGACCATCTGTTCAAACTGAGCAGTGACAGCTGACAAACTTGGGTTGTGCATCTGGATATGACGCACCACACAAGCTGATTCGAATGCGTGTCAATGTCCGTATGTGTGTGGGTGTGCAGAGGCGGCATCAGGACCATGATGATCACTGGGGATTACCACCACACGGCAATTGCTGTCGCGAAGGGTGTGGGAATGGTGCAGCCAGGAAGCGACGTTGTTGTCATCGACACCATCGGCGAACCACAACTACGGACAGAGCAATCCGCACTTGCAACGACTCATTCAGTGGCCAGCCGTGTGGCTACACCAAACTTCACACCACAGGCTTCCTTCTCTGGCCGCAGCGGCGGGGCTTTTCGGGACAGCCCTCTACAGCAGCAGCAGGAAGAGCAGCAGATGCTGTTAGCTGCCTTCGAGAAAGCAGATCCTGACTATGCCTGTGAGCCGGAACTGCTTGGGAGTCAGCCAGCGGGCAAGCACCAGCACTGGGAATTTCGGAAAGCAGATCTTGACTACGCCTCTCCACCGCAGTTGCAGGAAAAGCAGTCTCAAGGCAAGCACCAGCACTGGCAGGATGACCAGATAATGCTGGAGCCTGTATGCGGTAACAGGCAGTCAATCCAGGACACAGCTACGCAATCTGGTGTTGTGAGTCAGATACAGCAGGGGGTTTTAGCTTTGCCTGGTTATGAAAGCATGAGGGTACAGTCTGCAAGTCAGCTGCAGGTGCGAGAACAGGCTGCACTCTCACACCAGGCTGCAGACTCACGACAACAGTTTGCAGTCTCATGGCAACAGGCTGCAGTCTCACATCAACAGCCTGCAGTCTCATGGCAACAGCCTGGAGGCTCGCAGCAGCAGTCTGCAGTCTCACATCAGGCTGCAGTCTCAGGGCAACAGTCTGCAGTCTCATTGCATCAGTCTGCAGTGTCATGGGAGCAGTCTGCAGTCTTGGAGCAGCAGTCTGCAGTGTCAGGGCAACAGTCTGCAGTCTCTCAGCACCATCACAGGAAGCTGTCGCCTTTGACAGGAGCAGAGAAGATGCGTCTGAAGCTCTCAGGCCAGCTTCAGATCCCAGCAGAAGCATCATCATCACAGCATGAGCATCAGCATCTGGTTGGCCTAGAGATGACTCAGGCCTCAGGCTCAGTCGCAACTGCAAGTCTCCTGCATGCTGCTGTTGCAGATAAGCCCAGTCTGAATCAGCACCAGATTCCACAGAGTGATGATCAGCCTCCCATCACTGTAGGATCCAGAAGGAAGTCTTGGTTTATGAGCATGCTTGAGAAGTTTGCAGAAGACGAAGCAGCACCTCAGCAGACTCAGCGTGAGGAGGGAACGGCCTCGCAAGAAGAAGAAGTGTCAGTGAGAGAGTCCAGCCTGCCTGTCCTCTCAAGGTTGAAGTCTAGGCTGTCAGGCCTGTTCCAGATGCATGCAGAAGAAGAGGCAAGCCAGCACCAGCTCGGGGAGGGTCAAAAGCAGAAAGACCCTCCCCCTGTGAATGGCCTTGCTCGGATGAGATCCATCCTGGCCGGCCACCTTCAGTTGCCTGATTTGGACACACCCCTCTCAGACCCTCCCATGTTCTCACCCCGGGGTCGGCCTGCCAACCCCCTGTCCATCTTCATCCCCCCCTGCTGCCCCCGAGCCCTCCTGGGAGGGCCTCAGGTTCCTGACAGCTGGCCATCAGACCCTCGAGGCCTCCCAAGCCCTAACTGCCCTGGCAGAAGGGCACATGCGGTGCGCCGTGACTGGGGATGCCTTTGAGCACCTGCTGCAGCATCACGATCTGTCCCTGCTGGAGTTAGTCATGCGCAATGTGGCAGTGTTCTCACGCATGCAGCCACAGCAGAAGGGGCAAGTCATGGACTTGTTAGGCATTCAAGGCATCCACCAGCTCTTCAATGGGCGTCCACGCCACATCGTGGTAAGTACTCACCCTGTCACAGATTCATACAGTAACAGCTTGCCAAGATAAGCTCGTGACTGGCATGGCTAGCTTGCTGCAACGACCATTGCATGCTGAGCAGCAGATCCCTGCACTCAGACCTGTGTGCAGACTCATTGGTGCCCAGGACGGCAGATAGGTACTCATTGACACAACATTTTACACAACAATGGCTGCAAAACGGCACACAATGCATGCAACAATTTGGCGACATGCATCTCAGCAGCGCATCACCAATTCTGCTCATCACGACTTGCAGCTACATGCCAAATTGCTGGCTGCACTCCCATCAACAACAACAAACTCATCCCAGCGGCAAACAAGCACAAAGGACAGTTATGGCCAATTCAATTTGTGGGTTACATTTCTTCACCTGGTGGTACAACGCTTGCTGGTTTCTGCAGGGTCTGGGGATGACGACTTTGTTTTGTGGGGATGGGATCAATGACTTGGTGGCTTTGGCATCGGCTGACGTGGGAATGGCTATTGGCGCTACCGATGCAAGTGTTGCTGCTGCAGTCTGCACCAGCCAGGCATCTGTTGCAGGTCAGCATATCTGCTGTACCAATAGCAAGCAAGAACAGAAAGAAAATGAAACCAGAAAAGACCATACTTTTCGGCGTCAACTTAATGAGAAGCCAAGCATTATACCGGGCTGCCCACGCATTGCAAGCAAGATAGCTGAAGAGTCATATCTGCCAGTGTGCCATGAAGCTGCTGTTTGTTGTAAGAGGCATGTATGCACTTCACATGCTGTTTTGGGGTGATTGGCCATATGCATGCAGTGAAGGTCCTGTTGATCAGTGGCTGATTGAGGTATTCATGCATTCGTGCATGACTGTTCCAGTACTGCATGCCTTGCACACAGGAGACTCTGCCTTTGTGTTTGCACTCAAAGAGGCCTTTCTATTCCACAGCAGTCCAGGATTCTTGTGCTGAGATTATTGATCAGCCAAAAGCAATCAGGGATTCTGTGATTCTTGCCATAAATGGTACTGGGCTGTCACCGTCTGACCAGCCACAATGCGATGCGTGATACTAGCTCCGGGCTGCCGCCTTGGGAGGCTCCCATTATGATCGTTGAAAAGCGTAAACTTTCCTTTTTCATTTTCCTTATGTGTGATACTAAAGCCAGAGATGACAGGTGCTAATGCGCAATTTTCATGTCAGAGTGCAGCGCCCATGAACTTCAGCTGCAATCATTAGCTGTGTTCTCGTTGTGCAGGTGTGTGCAGCTTCATCAGGATCAGCAAGGGTGCACATGCAGTCTTGACTTCCCTGTTCAAGGTGTTTCCCTACTCACTTGTTATTGGGTCTGCACGTTCGACTGCATATCTGCTGAAGCTCGTGTGTGTGTGTGTGTGTGTGCCCAGATCTCTGACGCATCAGTCCTTTACGGCGACAGTCGATTGCGCACCACATAAAAGCTTGCATTGAGCCTGCAAAGCACACTCAGGTGTGCATTTGTAGCTGCAGAGTATTTGTCAAGGCATGGCAAAGCACTGCCCTCATGCTCCACTGCATACTTTACAAGCTGGATATGTCTTGTGCTTTGGTAGGAATGCATGAGTCCTAAGTGGCTTGTGTTGGCAATGCTCTGCAGTACTTGGTGGTGTACCTGTGCATAGTGGCAGAAGCAAATGCAACAGCCTTCTTTCTTGATGGGTCCTCCATGTCTAATCTTCAGGTCAGCCACGTCAATGCCAAGCTTTGTGCTCCTTGTTTGTGTTCAGCTTGCAAGCCTTGCCATTATCCTTCCCAGCAGGCACCATTGCATGTGTTGTGTTGAAGCTGTCCATCATGTTTGCAATGCACAACTGCCCACCTGGCTAGATGTGCACCTGAGACCCTGTACAAGGCATGCCATTCTCTACAATCACAGACTGCCTGCAACAAGCCCATTGAGGCTTCCAGTTTCACCTGCTGTGTTTGTCAAACAAGGACTCATTGGACCGACTCTTCTTGGCCACCAACTGCCGTGGTCACAGACACATGATATAACAAGGGCAGCAGAGCTGCTGATCATTCTGTGCCAGCAAACAAACGGTGACAGGTGGCAAAGTTCCACAGGCATTGCCCAGTGCTCTATGCCACGCAACTATATTTAGCATGCTATGCCATTTAGCATGCTATGCCGTGCAACATTGATAACCTTGTTGTGGTGCCACCACTGCAGATGCAGGCAATTGATGTGCAAGCCATGGGTATGTGCCTAGCTGCCTGCTGGGTTCCCCCCCTGGAGCAGTTGAACCGTCACAAGCCATCTCCACGCGTCTGCACCTTTGTGGGCCTGACATTGCTCATCTGCATGGCCAGCTCGTTACAAACAGCCCATGTGGTAAACGCGGTGTTCCTGTGCACCCGGCCATGGTTTCGTGGTGGCACTGGTACTGCATATGTGGTAAGCCTACACATTTGCTTGCTGGTCGTATGCACAAGGCTCTGTGGTCTGGGCATGAGCAAACTTTAGCATATGCTAGATGATGTGGGCATCATAATGAGAATCAAACACATGACTGGGGCAAACATGCTGCCAAGCAGTGCTGCAGTCTGACAGGCCAGTTGCACGAGACAATCATGAGTTGCTTGCAGCGCGTCGACGCAATGCTCATCTTTCAGCAAGTGATGTCAGCCAAGCACGGCCATGCTGTGTCATACCACACTTGATCCCCAAATTGGTCAGTCATCTACACTCTTGCTCCACGTCTGTTGACTGATATGCCTTCACCATGCAAACCAATGAAGCTGCTGAATGCAAGTAAGACACCTTGAGACACCATGAGGTCAATTTCTGCACAGCCTGATCACATGGGGGTTCTTCACTACCGAGTACACTGTGTAGATTTCACAGTGATGTCGACAAGATTGCCATGATTGGCACCAGTGATCGGCCGTGTTGGCTGGCAGAATTTGTAAAATCCTTCTTCTTCTTCAAGGTCTGTCTGACCTCTGTGTGTTGCTGTCTGATGTGTGATTGTTTGCTGCAGAACCCAGTAAACAGCCTGGAATGGATGGAGGCAGACATACACCTGCTTGCGCCTTTTGTCAGTCTTGCCATGGACACTAAGAACTTCTGTCAACCCCTTTACCAAGTCAAGGCAGTGATCCTGTTGACCGTTATCTTTGTGACAACTGCCAATGTGGCAGTTTTGGCTCGCTCAAGCCACAATCTGTTCAATCTGTACAATTTTGAGCAGTCTTTCCGTTTGGAGCTGGCCGGTATGTTGTTTGCTGAAGCTTCTATGTACTGGGTTACTATCAGGGGAATGAGGTACCTTTTAGAGAGGCGTCAGAACCGCAGACTACACCCTGATGCAAACTAGCCAGAAGACCCGCTGATCAAAGAAGCAAACAGAATGCACCATTCCAACAATACCTGGTGTGGTTGTCCAAGCAGCTTGTTATGCATGCAAACACCCGGTCTTGTTGCACATTGTGCTTTTTGAAGTGTATGAATTTTGACGCAGTCTTATCCTTACATAGTAACATAGGATCTAGAGCTTCACTCCAAAACTAGATTAATGTACTCTTACCTGATACCTTCGCATAGATATAGTGTCTGTGGTCCTGTCATGGACGTGTCAAAGTGTATGCATTCATGGTACCTCTGATAAGTACTATGTGATAGATACATCTGGTAATTACTCAAGCGCTGTTTGGAATGTAGTACGCCGTATTATACTATAATATACAGTTCATGCCTTTCTTTCTTTTTTGCCCCCCTGTACATGGTCATGATGATACGCAGTAAGTGCCTGGTGAGGGCTAAATTTAAGTTTGCATAGTTGCTGTGGTAGGAGACCACATCAGGTTACTGATAGCTTACTAATACTACGTATGACACTGTATATGACTACTTGTGCAATGCCATCCCATTGACAAGTGTGAACACGTGAGGCTCAATGCGCTTTCATTCTATCAGTTGGACTTGTAATAAGCAGATCCTGATACATGTATGGATTGCGCATGTGGTCAGTAGTCTTTTGGGCAAGTATAAACATGTACACTTTATATGGTGTTGTGTATCCATATTTTTCGGGTTAATCCAAATGGTTAGTTCAACTTCAAAATTGTACAAACACTGATGAGCGTGACTCACGCTGACCATGACGGTCAGCTGTAAACACTTTTAAACGAATTTGGCAGGGTCAACAATTGATTGATGCATTGAGGACAAACGCTGGATTCCCGAATCATGGTGGGAGATCATGGCTCTAGCACTCTAAGCCTCCCCGCCCCCTCCCTCCCCCCTCCCCCCCCCTCCTTCGGTTTTAGCTGAGAATTCTACATAATTTTACCTGGAAAGCTGTGCCAATCCTCAGTCGGCATGTCTGACGATTGGGATGATGTGGGAAGCCCAAGCCCAGGCCAGCAAGGCGAGCTAGCACGGGAATGGAACGTTAGACGAGAGCAGCATTACAATGTGATCTTGCTTGCAGGACTTGACACGTCTAGCTGCGTCAGACAAGTTGGCTCTGGGCCCGCGCTAATGTAATTATTTAGTTCTGCAGAGCGGCTATCGGGAAGGCCTGGATGCAGGCAAAGAGCAGACGATACAGCAAGGGTTCGACACAGGTAACACTGCAGTGTGAAACTATGTCAAGGTCGTGTTCCCAGTGTTATGCGCATGCATCACTCTCTGCAATGTGCAGGATTTTTGCAAGGTTGTACAGCTGGATATGAGTGGGGTATGTTACAAGGTGCAACAAACACTCTCCAAGTCTTTGCAGGGCAGCTGCATCGAATAGACACATCCAAGGTAGCGTGTCTTGTTGCCTAATGCTGCTTCATAGACCTGGTCAAGCAGTTTGAAAGGCAACGTGATTGTGTTGTAACAGGCCTGTGCGCTTGCTGAGAGAGTGGACATACCAAAGAAGCAGGTCATGCTAACACAGTGTGATGCACTGCTTGAGCAAACAGCCTCCACTGGGCCAGGTGTGCTTTGCTATGTTACCCCTTTCAGCTTGTGAGCTGTTGGTTTAGATCCATTGCAACTGCCAGACCAGGCTAAATCTCCACTGCAACTGCCAGACCAAGCTGAGTGTTCATAATTTACTGGTTGCGCATGTTTCCAGGTGCAGACAAGTCTGACGCTTCTGACAAAGCTGAAGATGCCAACCAGATCACATCACAAGTGTTCTCCAAGCCCTTCACCGCAGCAGAACTCAAGGAACTCATGACCTCTGTGAAAAGCAGCCTGGGTCAAATGGAGTTCAAGCTCAACTTCAGACTGGAATCTCAGCAGCAGTGTGAGGGCTCAGGCAACGCACAGTCCAGTGGCTGAGCAAGAGATGCATCCTCACATTCAAAAGCAGCAGCGGCAAATCAGGCATTTACGCATGGCTATGTCAAGCACCAACAATGAGGCTCGGCAACATGGCCCCTGGCTGCAAGGCGTCTACATTGTCTACAGATGGACTGGCTACAACTCAGCCTTATGTACCTCAAAAGGCACAAATGTAATGAGTCGAGGTGTCTGCACTCAAAACAAGCTGCTTAGACAATTGCACCAGGTCAACATTGTATGCCAGTCTGCTGTGGCCACATCAAAGAAGGCTTTGTGGGAACCATGCTGACCACAAATTGCGTGTGGTCTCCACAGCAAGTTGCATTGCTGATGCTGTTATGTGCCACATGACTTCAGGGTCTAAAGCTACAGTGCGTGCTATTGAGTTGCTGGCATGCACCACCCTTTCCAGTACCACCCTTTTTATGGATATTGCCAATTTTGTCCCAGAAGCGTGTTACCATCCAAAGCCCATAAGAGATCAGCAAAAGAAGGTGTTAGAACCTATTTGTAGTCCTACAATGGGTGACACAGGAGTGTTTGACGTGGTCTGTCTCAATTTTATAGATTTGAAGTTGGTGCATTTATGGTTCAGCAGCTGTGGCATCTCCTTATGTTTCCCATTCTCTCCTTGGGTACTTTTCCTCTCAAGTGATTTATGCAGTTCTGCAGTTTGTCTCAAGGTCTGCATTCATGGAGTAACACTGTGTTGATACCTCAGCAAAGGCAAGGTGAAATGTGGACATAGCAATTGAAATGCACCCAGATGCCATTGATGACAGCCAAAGCATTGCGCAACCTGACGCAGTGGCTGCATACAGCGACTGCCTTGCATAAGTGCATGCTGTATCTTGCTCTGACGCTGCGCAACGTTTTCCAAGTTACAGCTGTACAGTCAAGCACACATGCTTGAGGCAGAGCAGCAATGTTACAGGCAGGCCTGGTCGTCACTTCGACGCACCCACCAGCATGATTGCCATTGTCAACGTTGAGCGCTACGCGTGAGTGTGGTCCGTTCCGTGGATTTTGCAAGTCAGAGCCTGGGCAACACATTCGTTGCGCAGCAGCTGTATACGTTGTTGCCCAACTCAATCGCTCTTGCAGCGGGTGCGTGCTGACCAGGAACTGTTCATCCAGGGACGCGCAGGAAAACCAATTTGTGCAGGTGCATAGCCCATCATATTTATCAGATTGACGTGCACGTCCCTGCTGATTTTTTGCTGCAGATTGTGCTCAATGTGGACGCGCGACAGTTGTGCAAACCGTGCGTGAACGCATTTACGAATGAATCTGAGTATCTCATTACAGCTGCGGTCTAGCGAATGATTTCGGCAAAGAAAGTCACTGATGCTCGCATGCACGCGTACTCAGTTTTTTTCGAGGTGTTGCTTTGCTTGTTTACTCAATTGGTACTTCGAGGCAAATAAAGTTCTGCAACTCACAACCGCCATCCACATCAGATGAAGCACTTGCACTGTGCTACAGGGTCAACCTGAGATCTTGGTCCTGCCTGACTGCTACACAGCACAATCCAAATGGCTCCCAAGAAGAGCAAAGCAGCTAAGGCAGAGGAGCAAGCAGAGGACGCTGGCGCAGAGCCTCAGCAAGCAGCTTCAAAGGACAAGAGCAAAGTTCCAGGAGGCAAGGCTGGTGGGGCAGCTTCAGGTGAGACATGTCACACACAGTCGACAACCTACAGCTGTGCCATACTCTTTCATAATGCATACACGGAACCATCCAGTTGTGCGTGCTTGACAGAAAACACGCCTAAAGCCCTTGCTTGTCTGAAGCTCAGAACAGAATTGGCTAGATCAGGTTTAGCTTGAAGCCTCCTGGAAACATACGCAATGTCCTGGTCAATCCCAAAGCTGTCACATGGGCAGCTTTGCTTGAGCATATCACAGCTATCCTTTTCAGTTCCTAGTTGATCAGTCTGTCCAACACATCTGCTAGTCAAGACCATCCATGCATCTAGGGTTCAGAAAAGAAAAGAAAAGACTATGCCTTTCAGCGTCAACTTAATGAGAAGCCAAGTATTATACCGGGCTGACCAGGTTCTAGGGTTCACACTATGTTTCATTGTGTCGTGTTGAGCCAGGCCTGATGCAGATCTGCTGATCCTCAGACATCCTGCGGCAGTGGCCAATGTCAACTCTGCAGCATAACAGCAAGCGGCAACTGTGTCTGCGCTCTGCCAGCATTTACAGCTAAAGCACACCTCTGACCTGCAACCTGCTCATGTTCACCATGCTGAGCGTGCTTCGTTTGAATGTTTGGCTTTTGCCTGCAGCAAAACGGTCAGAGTCAGACAGGAAGGCCTCCTCCAAAAAGGCTCACGCCAACTATGCTGATGACGGGCAGGAGAAGCAAGCCAGCAAGCTGCTGGTGGAAGATGAGGCAAAGGGCGACGTGAAGGAAGCTGTTGCAGAAGGTGACAAGGCAGCTGACAAGATCCAGGCCAAAATAAACAAAGAGGATGGGGACTTTGACCCTGACAATGCTGAGGATGATGTGGAGGCTGTCCCTGCTGATGAAGCGGATGATGCTGGTAAGCTGCACCAAACAAGCAACCACACTGTGCCAAGAGTCAAGTGACCATGATGTGCCAGTAATCAAGTAGCCATTCCGTGCCAGTCATCAAGCCATCATACTGTGCTACCATTTAGCAGTGCACTGTGCCACCAAACAAGCAAATGTACTGTGATAATGGGACAATGAAAGCTTTGACGGGAGTGCACTTGCTTTGGGGGGAATCTCTCAACTCTGACCTATGATGAACGCTGCAAGCTGTTTTTATGCTTATGAAGGTTAAGTTTGTGCATTGTATGAGCATTGTGACATTTTGCTGAATGGATGCAACTCGCACAGGGCCAATGTTCCTTGCTCCAGTGTTTGATGAATCAGAGCGGATTCATGGCCAAGCAATGTGTTGACTGTTCTAGCTTGTGGCTCTTTCTCTCACGCCTCAGGAGACAATTGCTGGACTGTGCAATGACTGCATGCATTTACAATGCAGGAGAAGAGGAGGAGGAGATGGCAGAGGATGAAGTTGCTGCTGAAGCTAAGGGTGATGATGCTGCTGCTGGGGAAGTTGAGGAGACAGGTTAGTGTTCCAATGGCAGATGATCTTCTGCATTCACCTAGCTCATCTTGAGCTGGAAAGCGTTATTGTTATTATTGTCATTCTTGTTATTCTTATTATTATAACTTTCTTGTTATTCTTATTATTATAACTTTCTTGTTATTCTTATTCTTATTGTTCATATTGTTATCATTATTCTGCATGCATTGCGATGCAACAGTGACATGCAGTACATGTTGCTGCATGCTCAGCTGCACATCTGCTGCATTCAACAGATCTGGCACATTGTACAGCTTGTTGGAGGCCAGTCACTGTGTCAGGCTGTGTGTGCATGATGTTGCAATGATGCAATGCAACAGGGGGTCAATGACATCCCATTGCTGTCTTCTCTACTTGTATGTGTTCATACTGCTTACAGCTGTTACAAGCTCACACATGCAATGAACACAAGCTTGTTGGGACATTGCATTCACTGTACAAGTGTCACTTGTGCCCTTTATTTACTTGTAGCTTCAACCCAATCAGTCTGTTTGTGAACTACATATCATAGCACCTTGCGGACCATTGCCAATGCCAATGCCAATGCCAATGCCAATGCCAATGCCAATGCCAATGCCAATGCCAATGCCAATGCCAATGCCAATGCCAATGCCAATGCCAATGCCAATGCCAATGCCAATGCCAATTGTGGGTCAGCTGGTCACCTGACTGTGAGACTGCATCAGTTCTGACCTGCATCACCAACATGCAGAGGTGCCCTTGGCAGGTGCTTCAGCAAAGTCTGGCCAAGTCTGGTTCAGATCAGTCAATCAATCAACCAACCAACTAACCAATCAACCAACCAGTTAACCAACCAATTAAACAACCAACCCACCCACCAACCAACCAATCAATCAGTCAATCAATCAATTGGCAGATGAATAAGGCACACCTTATGGAACACGTAGTGCACCTGCATCCATAGCTCAGTTGTGCTGCATGCGTGCAGAGGAGAGACAAGACTTGTCCCGCACGTACCTAGCTCATCATGAGCTGGAAAGCCAATTGTACTGTTATTATCATTATCATTATTGTTATTATCATAGTTATTATCATAGTTATTATCACTATTGTTGTCATGCAGAGGCGCCAGCAGATGATGACCTAGAGGAGGAGGATGAGGTGGAGGATGAAGAGGATGACTACGAGGAGGAGAAGCCCGCAGCGAAGAAGGCCAAGGGAGCAGCTGGCAAAGCAGCTGGCGGCAAGAAGGGCGGCCAGGCTGCCAAAGGTATCATCTTCATGTACTTTTGGTTAAATCAGCACAAGTATGTATCTTCTGCAGTATAATTCTCTTCAGTATTTATTTTCTTCGGTATGTATGTTGTCAAGTGTGTGACTTGTAAGAATTCAGCACAAGAGCACACTGGTGCTGCTCTGTTTGCCTTTGGGGAGGCTGAGAATAGGCTGCTGGGGAGAGATACGACTTGCCATGCTTGTACCTAGCTCATTGTGCGCTGGAAAACGGAAACCCTATGATTGCTGTGATGATTTTGGGTACTATTGGTATTGTTCCCCCTTCAGGACATACTTTGCCTGCCCACCCAGTGAGTTTGCAGGTTGGCATTAGCCAAAAATTGCAGCTGGTGCATGCCTACATTTGCAGGTTGCTGCTGTCATATGCTTCACATGCCTGCTTCAGCTAGTCTGCTGAAATTGTGCCAGTCAACAGTACACGCAATGCAGCATTGACGTGTCGCAGCATGGTGCTCAGTGCACATCATGCTGTAGTAGCTCTGTCTCAAAAAAAGCAAAGGTCAAAAGCAAAGGTCACAAGCAAAGGTCACAAGCAAAGGTCACAAGCAAAAGTCACAAGCAAAAGTCACAAGCAAAGGTCACAAGCAAAGGTCACAAGTGCTGCAGATGGTGCAGCGGCAGCAGAGCTTGCATGCTCTGCAATGCATGGACCCACACAGTTTTTACGGCTTGTACCTGCTCACAGCCTCTGCAATTTGGCTGCAGGCAAGAGCGCTGCCGGCAAGACAGCAGCAGCCGCCAAGGGAGGCAAAAACAGCGGAAAGGTAAGAACTGCGAGCACGCTAGTTCTTGTCTAGGACAGCATTGGGTGCTGCTTAGGTCGGTCCTGATCAACTGATAGTGTAATGAACGCCTCTCTGTGAGGTTGACAGTCTGGCAGTGTCTGGTGCGTTGGATTTTACTTGATCGGTAACATTGTACTGCATGTAGACTTGTACTGCCACTACTGCATGCTGGGTCGGTTGTGTGTCACAAGTGTTCCTTCCCTTGCCTGTTCCAAGTATGTTATTGTGTTGCGTTTCATAGGTGGAGTAAGCAAAACAGAGGTGTGCATGTGATGTGAGTCCAAAGTGCGCTCAAGGCATGCTTCTCGGGTCTTGCATTGATTACAGGCTGGAAAATTATTTTGTTTGATTTGCTTCTTGTGATGTAGGCTGCCAAGAGCTCTCCAGCAAAGAAAGAGACAGCAAAGAAAGAGACGACAAAGAAAGAGACAGCAAAGAAAGACACAGCAAAGAAAGAGACAGGAAAGGGGAAGTCAGCTGCAGGCAAGACTGCTGCAGCTGCTAAGGGAGGCAAGAGGAAGGCTAAGGCTTAATATGAGTGCTGACTGCACGTTTTTGCTGCCTAGTTGCAACTACAGTGACACAGGGATGCCACTGACTACCTTACAGACATGGATGCAAGGTGTCCAGGACAAGCTAAAGAGATGTATCTTGGGGTTGAGCAAGTTGCTTATTGACGGACAAGTATATTGGATGTGTGCGGAAACTATGATAGCATAGCAAGTTATTTTGTCACCCTTCATCCATACCATGTCAATATACCACTTTATATTAACCATGCAGTCGTGTAAATAGATTGCGTGTAAACAACTCTTCATGCAACAGTTATTTGTTTGGTGACAACATGCATGGTGAGGATCTGTGGCCGTTTCACAGGTGCCTATTCGCTTCTTGCCAATGCTTGCAATGTGCCTGAAACCAGGCGCCAGAACCAGAATTGCAGTCCAAATTTGATGCTGGTGTTGCTGCAGCATCAACAGTTGACGAGACGGTCGATTGTCATGACAGCTGCGATTGGGAGATTTATGGTACCCATAGTTCTGTTTCAAGTGTCATTTGGTGTGCACAAGTCGTGTACAAGCTGGCTTGACTAGTTATGTGACGTTGTCACTGCTGCTTGTTGTGTTTGAGCAACATGTTGGTCAGCATAACCAAAATAGATACGGCAAAGTCAGCAAATAGAGCATGCATCAAACTGCAAGGTATGAAATGGATTATTGAAAAGGGGCATTCGGCACAATGGGCCAAGTCGAACCCTTGGACACTGACAGCTGTCACATGATTACATCATGACTTGGATGAGACTACTGCAGTGCTTATCACTGTCAGACTGCAGCTGCATCCTTGTTTTGTTTGCTAGGGCTCAGCACTAAGACCTCACAATTGTTGGGCATGCACATGTGCAGCAATCTAGGATACAGCTGGGTCACTGCTTGGGCCGCTATCTGGTCCATCTGTCTTCAGGTTTGACTGGTCTGCATCCCGACCCATGATGCCACCACCACCAACTCCACCACCAAGGGCTGAGCTGTCAAAGCTCTGCAGACATAGATCAAGTCAACAGTCTGGAAGAAGACCCAGCGTGATGAGATTATCAATCCTGTGACTGCTTGACATATGCAACAAAGTTGACTGTCCAGACTGGCACAGGCATGCAGGGGATGCAATTGATTGTATCATTGATTGAACTGCAACAACAATAATGGCAAACCAGTGCTGGCATCACAAGCGGTGGCAGTGCAGTTTAGACGTGGTCATTTGCTGCCGATGATGATGACATACACTGCCTGCTGCTCCCTCATTGCCAATTCCTCCACCCCCTAGTCCTCCCACTCCACCTTTGCCAAGGGAGTTACCTCGCTGCTTTCCACCCTCTGCAAGAGGAAGCCACGTTTCAGGTTTAAAACAGCATTCTCGCTTTAGGGCGTAACCGCAGCACAAGCATGCTCTTGCACCACCAGGGCTTTTGGAGATTGCTGTGCATATTTTTCACTGCCGTTCAATTCACAAATAATTGCAAGGTAAAGCCATTTGTGTAAACAAATGCGACGTAACACCTATTCGTGTAAACGACGTCAATCTCGACCCTATGCTTGTTGGGGTATTAAGCACAACACGAAGCAGAAATTTCCTTGCATGCAGAGGCATGTTGACGTGACACACATACGAGCGAATGTAGCCAGAACATACCTGGAATGTTGAGCTTGGTCTGCTCGACAGATGCACCAGTTTGAAAGGCTCCTGTGACTTCATTGCCGCCCTGGCTGCTTGCCAAACCTTTTGATCCTCCACTCGCCATGCTAACAGGTGATCACTTCTCACGATCGTATTTTGTACCTATCGCAAGCTGCAACTGTACACAATCACGCAATGCTGTTTTGCTCAAGATCTTCAGCACTCCCTGATCGTCACTAAGCCTGCGCACTGTACTTGCATGCACGATACACGATGCATTTTCGACATTCGGGAATCAAAATGCTGCCAATTTGTCATGCTGCATGCAGTACAACCTCAGTTCAAGTTGCGCCATGGCTTTGCAGCCTTTGTACGTCTACACGCAGAGTGTGCATTGCACTTGCCACGTAGTCCGAAACTTGCGAATACTTCAGTAATTTCCTGTACCTCATTATAATTATGATCAATCACAAAATCAGATTCTGTGCGAGTACCGCCCCAGACTCCTGCTGTTTGTATAAAATGTTTGCACAGCACATTGACTGCTTCTACTAGTGTACATTGACCTAAAGGGACACAATCACAGCAGTTTCATGCTCCCCACATATGTATGCTGTGGGCGCATATTGCACTGGACCCCATGCAGCATCTGACGAAAACGTTTTGAAAACTACCAGTTGACGAACTTTGCTGTTCACATCAGTGTTAATGTCAGCAGCCTTGCAGTAGTCCTGACAGGGTGGAATTTATGGCGCCCACACGTTATCCCAATTAGTTCCGCCAGCAGGCTGGGGTTTTGGCCTATGGGTAGGGGCCCCAGGTAGACCTGGCAGGGGATTGGTACGGGGCTGGCCAGGGGGTGCCCCAGGCGTTTGACCATTTGGCTGCATTTGAGCTTCTTTGGCCTTTGTCCTGATACCCAGCATGCGGAAGATAAATCTAGCCAGCTCACCATACAAAGACCCAGCTCTGCATGCAAACACATCATATTAAGCAGACAGCAGAAATGACCAGAACATGAAATGAGGAATTGAGCATCGCAACAGCAAAAGAAACAGCGCATCGCAAGCACCTGGCAGCATGGGCAAGACAGTTGTCAGCAAACGTCTGATGACCCTAAAGACATAGATACTATGTATACACACACACACAGAGGGACATACAGGCTGCAGTTGAGTAGCTGATTATGACAACTTCGGCAAAACCAGCAATTGTGCATGACTACCACACCCTCTGGCTGGAAACACTTACCTTGCATAGGTGCACTGTGCACGATGCAGCTGCTGAACCTCACTCCCAGGAGTTAGATTTGGAAGAAATACAAAATACTAAGGTTACGTACCTGTCAAGCAGCTGCAAGAGCGCAGAGACGAAGAAGTGCACGGCATGCGCATTCTCATCTACCAAGAATGAAAGGCGCCCAAAGAAATGCATGATGCCCCCGACCACGTGGAGCATGTGCTGCCATGCTGAGGGCGGCTGAGGGGGAGAGCCATTTGGATCATTGGGGTCATAAGGCCCTGCAAGCATATGGTTGAATGTTGTCACATGTTACTCCTGGCAGGGTGTGGGACTCCCAAGCACTCTTTGCAGCCACACTGATAGACGATGCACTGCAGACGTGTCCTTATGCAGAGAAATCACAGTCTCTTTGCACAGCTGCAGCTGATAGGAATAGGCTGAAGAACAGAACATACCAGGGGGACCCATTTGACCCATTCCACCCATCCCCATGCCCATCCCCATTCCCCCACCATACCCCCCTCCCATGCCTCCGCCGTATCTTGACGCATACGGCGTCATAGCACCTGCCCCATACTGGCTGCCATAACTACTGCCGTAGCCTCCACCGTAATTGCTGCCGTACATGGAACTACCCCCAGGCCTGCCATACATTGAACCGCCACCATACATACTGCTGCTGCCATATGGACTTGACCCGTACATGCTGCTGCTACCATAACCATTGCTGCCATAAGTGCTGCCATACCCACCACTGCCATAGCCAGTACTGCCATAAGTATTGCCATAGCCACCACTGCCATATGTGCTACCATACCCAGATGTCCCTGCAGAAAGGCATTCATTGCTTTACACTGTGGACAAACGGCCAGCGGATAAGTCACTCTCACTGTTTTCGAGAACGGTCCACATTACTGACTCACATCAGGACATCAGTAAAACATAGTGCTCATGTTCTGTAGACCTTGCCAAAAACACGGTTCTGTGTTGTAGCCGCAATAGGATACAAGCCTAGTAAGACTTACCCGCAGTGGAAGCTGGGCTATTGTATGTGGTGCCAGTGCCTTCCCACGGCCTGCTTGCAGCAGTCCTGGATACTGCTGTTGATGCTGCTGCAGCGGCTTGACCTGAACATTGTAACCGCAACATTTCTTGGGATCATGCATGATTTGTCAGTGCTGTTCACTTGCACAGGTGCACAGCCGGATGCCTTGAGCTGCATATATAGTTTGCTGATTGGAATAGGCTGTGCAACAAAGCAAGCAAGGTAAATAGCAGCCCCACGCATGCTATACAGCGGTGTCTTGCATACCAGGTGGCAGCTCCCATGGTTTAGGTCCACCTGTGGCTGCGCCAAGGGCTGAGGTAGTGCTTGTGCTTGCTGTGGCAGCCCCAGCCCGCTCCCAGGGCTTGGGAGGCCGTGCTGTAAGTCACAATTGCTCATAAGTGCTGCAGACGATTTACTGGCAAAAGCTCCTGTGTGTTGCCGCCTGTGCGAACCAGAGTAGGCAATTGTGGCTTACCTGACATCGAGACGGGTCAATGGAGCAGTGGGAAACTTCAGAACATATCGCAGCGACTCAGAGCTCCGCAACGACAGGGCTTTACAAGTCTATGCCCAAAATACAGGAGGCTCAGGCCCTTCCTACAGACAGAGACTTTCGTCAAGCTAATGCGCGCACTCGTGACGCAAGTTTGTATGATGCCCAAGCAGCTGTGTGATCTTTCCGCCTTAGGCCCGCACCACACTGCTAAAGCTGTGCTGTCATGACACATTGCTTTTCACGTGAGCACAGCAGGCCAGACAGCAGGCGGAATTTACGGTAGGTCAGCTTTCGCCGACGGCGTAGAAATATCAGACGAACAAGTAAAGGTTGTGAAAACGTTAACAAAGTTTCCGCGTCAACAAAGTTTCCCCGTCAGCAAAGCATCCGCTGTTCAGCTCTGGGTTTTTTTCAAACAAACAAATTATGACTCGCAATCAGACTGACCTGCTACAGTTGGGGATCTGCTTACTCGTGCTTGTGGTTGGTTGTACGTGGACCTGGTACATGACGTTCGTGCCGGACATTGAGTGATATGGCTTGACAGAGCTGCTGCAACAGACCATTTTGTGCGTTCCGGAAGATAAGCTGGCAATCTGCAGTAGCATCTACGGTCACCTCCAAAAGTGGATCAGACAGGCATGCATGGAGAGGCATCTGTCTGCGACCCGTTTGACATTCCAGACGCTGATAGGCAGATACCATCAAGAGACAGCGTTGGAGTTGCATCCTCCCCTTCCACTCCAGGCCTTGATGTGACCGGAGCTTCTATCAGTTCAGCTACAGGAGAGGATGGTAAGATACATTCATGGCCATGTTGCATCTGCAAGCTGGCATTCATGTTTGGATATACAAGGATCTGTGTCTCGTGTTACATGTTACACATGCAATATGCACCCCTTTAATATTATGGGTAATTGTTACTTGCATCGGCATGTCAGCTGAAATTGCCCTTTGCCTGCTAGCATAGCTTTTCAAAACGCATGCAAAGGACGGCTTTGTCTCTGAGTTGCCTGTGACAATCATGCATGTTTCAGCAATGTCCTAACAGCCTTGCACATGGCAAGATGGCAACTTTTCCAAAACCCCAGACATTGATGTAAAGGTCACAAGCATCTGCATGGCATTAGGCTCATTGCTGTACTCATTTCTCATACAGGAAACAGGGATCGTGATGCCCCCAGCATTGTCTTACCTCATCAGGATGCTAGCTACATCAGTCACATTGCTCTGGACATTGGTGGATCTCTTATCAAGCTGGTCTACTTCTCATCTGACAAGCCAGCTTCTGAAGAGAAACAGACAAGGTCTAGCAGCAGTGGCAGTAGCAGCAGCCATACCGGAGGTAAGGCCATGACATTGATGCTGAGATAACACTGATGCTATAATAATTGGAGGAGGAAGCCCTAAAGCTGGCAGGCTTGAGCTTGACTGTTGACTTTGCATACTTGCGACGAATTTGCCTTATGACAGCAATGATCACATGCTGGTCAGATTGCGCATGCAAGAGTTGCATCCCTTCAGTTTCGGAATCTCTGCTACAAGGCAAAACCTGGTCAAGCCAGGAGCAACACTACCAAAAGACTCCCCAGCATCCAGCGTACATCACCAAGCTTGCGCATTTAGGTGCATCATAATGACACCTGAATCTCCACATGTCTCAAGCCAGCCAGCAAACAGGTGTGTACATCTGCCACAGGCAACCTGCATTTTGTCAAGTTTGAGACGTCCAAGATTGGACAGTGCCTGGATTTCATCAAGTCCAAGAACCTGCACCACTGTCCAGACAATGGGCAGCGCAAGAAGCCTCAAATGAGGGTGCAAGCAACTGGTGGGGGAGCTTTCAAGTATGCTGACATGTTCCAGGTAACCACCTGTCTCCACCAGCCTTGATGAAGACGGACAACAAGGGCAAGGCTGCAACTACCACCAACTACTCCCAAGTCATCACACATTCTGCTGCCGTTGTGTCTGCTACATGAGTACACTGGCCCTGATCTGACTTTGGTAGACATTAGTGGACTGACCCTGGTCTGGTGCACAGACTGGCCTGTGTCTGATTTGCAGGTAACAAAAAAATGGACTGGTATGTAGAAAAGAAACGAAAAGACTACACCTTTTGGCATCAATTTGATGAGAAGCCAAGTATTGTACTGGACTACATAGTAAACTGATATGTACACATGCAGGAAGCCAAGTATTGTAACGGGCTGCACAGTAAGTTGGTATGTACACATGCAGGAGAAGCTTGGACTGATCCTGGAAAAGGAGGATGAGATGGAGTGCCTGGTGGGCGGCTGTAACTTTCTGCTGAAGGCCATCAGGCATGAAGCCTTCACCTATGAGAACGGCGCTCTCAACTTTGTCACCAACACAGGCAAGTGTTTGCCTCATGACTGGTCAGTACTGCTGTTGCCCACAGCAGCACATCTGCATACACTGCAGATTTGCATGTCCTGACAACTAAGCCTGCCGTTGTATTGTTGCTGTTGTTATGATTGATACTATTGTTGTTATTGCTATTGTTACTACTGTGTTGTTTTGCACTGCAAGTCTGCACCCACTGCATAAGCATTGCAGATCTTGGTTGGCGGTCCTGCCAATAGCAGATACTTCAAAAAATGCAGCAATGCTGCTCCAGATAGGAGATAGCCAGAACGCAGGTCATGCTTGACACATACACAGACTTATCTCAAGCTGCATGTCATCAGTCTGCTTTGCATTTGTCAATCAGTCAGTCAGTCATGGATGTCAGAGTTGATGGGCCAAGCTAAGCCGGGGCCAGTTTGAACTGCACCATCTTTTGTCAGACAGCAAAATTGACATAGGATGGCACAGACAAACACACCCATCATCAACCTGTGACTGCGCTGCCAGCAGGTGGCTTGCATGATTGCGCCTGCATGTATGCTTACTGCATGCTATAGTAGTCAGGCAGGACATTCCTGATATGCTGTCTTCTGTTTGTTCAGCCGACAGCGACCTGTACCCCTACCTGCTGGTCAACATCGGGTCAGGGGTGTCCCTGCTGAAGGTAGAGGGCGATGGGCAGTATGAGAGGGTGAGTGGGAGCAGCTTGGGGGGAGGCACCTTTTGGGGCCTTTGCAGGCTGCTCACTCGATGCAAGAGCTTTGATGAGATGCTGGAGCTCAGTATGCGTGGCGACAACAGCAAGGTATGCATCTGAATGCAGAAAGAAAAGAAAAGAAAAGTTTACGCTTTTCAGCGATCATAATGGGACCCTCCTGATGCAGCCCAGAGGCGTCTGATTGCATGCAACAGCAGCAGCAATAACGTCACTTTGCATGCAACAACACTTTCTATGCAACAAGTTCTTCAGCTAAAGCTGTCGCCCAGGTGGCTGCATCAGTGCATGCAGATCTAACACCTCAACCCCTAAATCCCTACAGCTCCAGTCTTGCATTTCCACCATCCCAAGTTCCTTATCTACGCACATAAACATATATATGTATGTTTGCGTAACTGACCACTGACCACTGACCACTGATAGCTTGGGTCAATGTGATGAACCGGGGTAGGATGCCTTTGGCTGTGAGTCAAGCAGCTCAGCCTGAGACTGTGGAAGCACTTTGTCAAGGCACCAGCCAAATGCATGCAACTGTGTCTTTACCTGTTGGGGATCTTGATCTCAGGCTGTTTGCATGGCTGTGTTTATTTGTGACACTATCAGCCAGTTTCTGCAAGCAGCATACATACTTGCCCTCTGCCATATAGGGCACCTGCACCATTGGCATAGATGGCAACTGCACATAGTTGCCTTTTGGCACCAAAGGCACCTGCACATGATTGCCTTTTGGAGCTAGAGGCACCTACAACTGTGTTTGCCAAATTTGCTTTTGCATGGCCTCAAGGCATGCCCTCAAGTTGCCAAATCAGGAGCTCATATAGGCAGATCTTCTGGTCTGTTTGGACGCTACCCTTGGGTACGACACATATTTGGTGACTGAATGAATGAATCTGCAGGTTGACATGCTGGTGGGTGACATCTATGGAGACCGAGACTACTCCAACATCGGTCTGTCAGCCACAACCATTGCCAGCAGCTTTGGCAAGGTGGTTTCTGAGGGCAAAGACTTGGAGGATTTTGATCCTGCCGATATTGCCTTGGCACTGTGCAGGTGACCACAACAGACATATACACACGCATGCATACACACGCACGCACGCACACCCTGCCCTTGCAGTGTGAGTTGGTCTACAACAGACACATAGACACATTGCCCTGGCGCAGTGCAGGTGGTCGTAACAGACACATGTGCATGCGACCGCAAAAGATGCATACGGCCCTTGCCCTGTGCATATGGCCCTTGCCCTGTGCATATGGCCCTTGCCCTGTGCATATGGCCCTTGCCCTGTGCATGTGAACACACATACCCATGCCACCTGTCAAGACGTACTGAATCTTTGGTGAACTGTGTCAAAGGCACCATCACCAAAAGCTCTGATCACACTGCTCCATCCACGCCAAATATGATCTCTTCCATATGCATGCTGCTCATGCTCCTCGCCGCGAGCTGAGCCTGCAGTCTGTCCTTTGGGCAGTACACTAGCAATCTGCTATGGTGTGCTGTACCTTCATTTGTTTCATCATTTTCAGCGGAATCTGAAATTGTTCAGGATGGTGTCCTATAATATTGGCCACTTGGCTTACCTGAACGCCAAGAGGTATGGGCTGCCTAGGGTTCTGTTTGGGGGCTTCTTCATCAGGGGTCATCCCTACACCATGGAGACCATCTCCTTTGCCATCAAGTTCTGGTCCAAGGCAAGTCTCAAAGCCTCCGAGATCATTGTCTTTTGCGCGCATGTCTGTAATGATAGTGCTGATGATGATGTTAACAATAATAATAATATTAACAATATTAGTAACAAAAAAATAGTTTGCTTTCCGGCTCATGATGCGCTTGTGTGTAAGGTCATGCAATTCCATGTTCAGCCTGCAGACAGACAGATAGTACAGTTACAGACAGACATGCAAATGCACACAGAGACAGAGAAAACTGTCTGCCTAGTGACAGACACACAGACAGACAGAGTTTTGTTCTGTGCAAAATTACAGTACTGCGGGCGGCGTGTGGTATTCTGCTGCCCTTTCCTCCTGATCCTCTTCCTCTTGTTCTACTGGTTACTAGTCTTCCTATGGACAGAGAGGCATCCAGCGCACTCCCTGGCTGCACCTTCAAGACAACGCAAAAGAAGAAAAAGAAAGATGGTGTCTTGTTTGGCAATCTCTTCTTTCGTTTTTTTCTTCGGCGTTCTCTTTAAGGTGCAGCCAAGGCGCGCTTTTGATTCCCCCCAAAACAACCAGCGTACATCACAAGACAGGGGGGATCAAAAGCGCGCCTTGGCTGCACCTTGAAGAGAACGCCGAAGAAAAAAACGAAAGAGGAGACACTGCTTGTTTTGGGCGCATGTGCTGTCCTGTTCCTCTCCTTCTTCAGACCTTCAGCAGGCAATGTCTGTCTGTGGGTATACACAGGGTGACATGGCAGCCCTGTTCCTCTCCTTCTTTGGACACTTAGCATGCAGTGTCTGTCTGTGGGTACATACAGGGTGAGATGGCAGCCCTGTTTTTGAGGCATGAGGGGTTCCTGGGGGCCATGGGGGCCTTCCTGAAGGTCCACCCCATGACCTCATCCAGCTTCCACACATCTTCTACCAAAGAACCCCGCAAGGTGCGTCACTGACTCATCAAGATAAGCTAAAACATCTCCCCAATGCAGAAAGATGCTTTTACTATCCCCAGGCATTTCTGTGTTTAGATTCCTGCTGTAGAATGGATGTTTCTGATTGCTCTCGACACTCTGGGATTGACAAGAGCCCTTGCTCTGCACCTGGCTCCACACTAGCATTGATCGACCAAATCAGAGACATGTACCAGCCTTTGTTAGTATATGTCCTCAGCACAAGTCAAGTACAACTCTCACTTTATGACCCAGCTGTTGGTTGTCTTATAAAGCTGCTGGCTGGAAACCTTCTCTGAAGCCAGGGGCATTAACGTTGTGGCAAAGCTAGCAAGCACTCTCATGTGGCTGCCATGTGTTGAGGCATGTCTCAGTTATGACATGTGGTACCTGCCAAGTTGACACGCCACTTCTGCCTTGTCCTTGCCTCCTTTCTTTGGTCACATGCAACAGCCAGCTGCCTCCGTAGAACCACAACAGGCAGAATGTTGCACTTAGTACTGATCACACACTACACCATCACAATAACAACATCAACAGCAACCACAGCGCAAGTAATCACAATTAAAATAACATAAGTAATACTGAAGTTAGTGTCACTGATCATAGTAGTAATGATGATGACATTGTGAACAATCAGAAAGGTATGCAGGTGCGTGCCAGGTTTGTGGAGCGCTTCTCAATGGGGGCCCCCTTCTCAGCGGGGGAGGTGCAGGGGCCCCCCTTTGCAGACGTCTCCCATAAGGTGGACTGGGTGGAGAAGTTTGTGCGTGTGGGCACTGCGGCAACAGAAGCAGCACGCTCACAAGAAGACCAGTAAGCTTCCGCTTGCAAGCTGGGTTGTATGTTGCTTCATGTTTGAGTTTGCAAGATATCCTCTTTGACTTATACGCAAGTTTGTAGCGTGTTGGGTTCTGTGCGCATGTAGCATTGCAGATGCATCAACATAGCCTGTCAGCCCTGCATTACAATGGCTCAACAGGAAACTGTGCACACTTGTGATGCAGTATTGGGCGATGTCCAAAGTATCAGGCCACTGGATGTGTGGTGACAGAAGAACTTTCTAACAGCGTCACATTTGGTGCTGCACTGCAGGGCACAGCAGAGCAGCATGCCAGATTCCATGAGCAGAGGCAACAGCCTGACCACCAACGACATGGGGGACATGCTGCACCCTTCCTCCCCTTCTTCCCTCAGGATGAACCTGCATGTGGGGGTGCTGCACTATGACCCCTCCTTTGAGCCCTTTCCCCTGCTGACTGACCCCGTGCACTATGAGCCCAACACTGTGGACATCAGCGATGACAAGGACATGCTGGACTACTGGCTTAACATCCTGACAGACTCGGTGCAGACCATCGTGGCGAAAGCCATTGCCAGTGAGGGGGGTAAGGCAGGTATGCTACTCTAACCACACCCTTCACTTCAGGCTCTTGGACCCAACTGCACTCGTGTCAGAAAATGTACGTAAACGTGGTTAGCTTTAAACCCTTGGCTGTGTTTAGGCACCTTAGGCACATGCTCAGCCATGCACACTTCTGGCAGCTTTGCCCAACTTGCTTGCCAATGCACCTGCTAGGCCTTCAGTTGCTCCTGGCTTTGGCGCAAATGCAATTGTGCAAACAGCAGGCAGCAACACGTCAATCGGTCCATATTATATGCTATCGCAGCCTCTGCAGCTGTTGAGCAGCTGGCTGCAGCACGGTCTTTTCTGGAAATTATCATCATGTCATGAGACACAGCGCAGCAAGACTGGAGCAGCACACATGGGCCAGTTTACTTGTACAGCAGCATTGTTTGGATTGACAACATGTTGCACACACTTGCAAATCAGACACCATTATGTTCTGTCAAAATTGCATTGCAGTCTTCTTTGCATCACTTGTGCTCTTCTGGTGCAGATGCCAGGAGGCGGGCTGCAGCCTTTGGGCGAGCCCTGGCCGGTCATGTGACCAAGCTCAGGTCAGAGCCCAGCGCATACGGTGGCACCGGGCTGTCTGAGCTGTTGGGTATGAGGGAGGAGTGCCTGCGAGAGTTTGGCTTCAAGGATGTCTACAGGTCTGTTGTCTTTTATCATTATCATTATCATTATCATCATCATGATTACCATCATTATTTATATTATTATTTATATTATTATTATTATTATTACTATTCATTTTCTTGGTGAAAGTGATAGATTCTCTGTTGTGAACCCCTTGCTTTTGCCTGTTGAGGTTGGAGGCATGCCGATACACCACATGATGGTTCTGGTGGGCATGCCTCTGATCAACAGGAAGTAGTGCAGGGGTGAGATGTATAGATATACCAAGACTCCTTTTTGCAGTTGAGATGGCAGGCATCTAGGCATGTCTGGGCACTGTTGGTCTTGGAGACAAGGGGCATCAGCACATGCCTGCAAACCGCATGCACTTCACATGAGAGGCATCTATAGATGCATTTGGACTCTGTTTGCACTTTAGATCAGAGCCGTCAGCACACTTGGAACTCACATGTCTGGGAGATGAGGGGCACCTGGACATTTCCTGTGCTACAAACACAGTAAAAACAGGAAAGGAGGAGCAAATTGCATTTTAAGTTCTTTGCAGCATCTGCGTCAACCAGTTGCTACCAATGGTTGCAATGTTTGATAGGATTCTCTGCAGCAGTCTGCACGTTTCGCCTTCAACCGCCATGCATGCTTTCCCCCTGTAGGCTCAATTGAGATTGGTGCAGCATTGGCTATCATGTGGGTATCAGGCTAAACAGGATCTGCCCAGGTGGAGCTTTGTGTCTGTGACGCCTGGCACGTGTCAAGCCCTTACTTCATGAAAACCTACTGTGTCCCAAACCTTCTGTCCCATACCTCTTGTGTATGAAACGTCAACCGCAGGCTTGACAAGGAGAGGGAACATGCTGCAGCTCTGGAGGTGCTACCAGACCTGCTGAATGAGCTGGACCAGACACCCCCAAAACCTATTGTGTCCCATACCTCCTGTCCCAAACCTCCTTTGTGCCAAGTGCAGGCTTGACAAGGAGAGGGAACATGCTGCAGCTCTGGAGGTGCTGCCAGACCTGCTGAATGAGCTGGACCAGACACCCCCAAAAGCCCGGCTGACCTCTCTTGTAGAAGGCATCCTGGCAGGCAACATCTTTGACTGGGGAGCGAAAGCTACTGTGGATCTGTACTACAATGGCACCATTCTTGAAATCTACAGGTAAGGCAAATGACAGGTGACTTATCATGATGGTGCTAAATTGACAGACTTCAATACTGGCACCGTTCTTGAGAACTATAGGTATGGCAAATGGCAAGTGATTTGATAATGAGGGTGCTATTGTGACAGACTTCCTCGCCATCACCCAGAGGGTTGAAAGGGCAAAGGAAGTTTGGGAACACCTCAACTGTATCTACATTGAACTGCTCGACGGCATCCACCTTGTTTGGGTCGCTTTTGCATTGGCAACAGCAAAACATGTGCATGTGCAACTTGTCGACATCACAACATGCGCGTGTGATCAGTGCAGCAGCGTGATTCTGCAACTGCCTGTATTCCTCTTGTTGGAGGTTGCAGCTTGCAAGATCACATCGGTAACAGCAGTTTGACTGCAGCAGCATGATGTTGCAACCACACGTGTGCCTCTTGTTGGAGATTGCAGCTTGCTAGAGCTGGTCATTAGGTAGCAACATTGGCCATGACATTTGTCAGTCTGCACACACAAGTGCTGTGGGCTGGGGCCATTACTCCACAGCTGGTCATCTTCAGCGCAGATTGCATGCATGCAGAAAGGCGCGCAACAAGCTAGCACAAAGACCGTGGAGAGTGGACGACCTAGATGCTTTCTCTGATCGCTGGTTCACTATGGCTGATGGCGACGCCAGTATGCTTCTACCCTCTGTGTGTGTGTGGAAGTGCATGTGTGTGTCTCAACATACTCATTACTTTGTGCAGCTAGCCCAGCATGCTGCTCTTTTGTTTGCATTGCTGGTCTGTGTGCACATGTCAAGCACTCCAGGAATGCTGTCTCACCCCACATCAGCATGGCATGATTACTCTTTTGGTTTTCTTGGCCAGGAAGTTTGTTTCCAGGCTGTGATGTGCTGTGAGATCAACTGCCTGTTCTTGTGCATGGCCAGCCTGGGAGTACACAATCACTCCCAGCTGTCTGCAGGCAGATCTGCTCAAAGACAAACTGCTGTAGCAGCATGCAAAGGCTGCGCCTGCTGTGCAGGCGAGCCTCGCAAGCCGTACAAACGGGTGATCATGTTTGTGGACAATGCTGGAGCTGACATTCTTCTGGGCATGCTGCCTCTGGCCAGGTGCTTCACCTGCCACTCTTACTGCACTTCCACATAGCATGCGTGCTACTGTCAAGCATTTTTGACTGTGGTGCACCAATGCATCGCAGAAGCATAGTTTTTTGTATGGGCGGGGAAGTCCTTCTACATGTGCCTGCATTTCGCCCAGCTTATTCACGATGGTGCTGAATGGTTTACACACGCATTCACAGTGAGGGCATAAGCCATTCCGCACCAACAATGAGACTGCTCAACCTGTCCTGTATTAGACCTGTTTGGGGTCAGGTGCCTGTATGCCCTTGCGCTGTGTCTGCATGGTGTGTGACCATGCCCCACCTTGCAGCAAGATTAACTGAGGGTCGGCCTGTGTACAGTCTGCTGTATTATGTAAAGGTGTACTATGCATGCACATCATGTTGCCAAGATGCAGCTCCAAGGTGAGAGCTGTTTGTAAGTGTATGTGGACAGTACAATGCAGGCAAACCAGCAATATACATATATACATAAAAACAGCCTAGATATATATGTATATTATATGTAGCAATACACTGGCATACATATACATATAACAATCATGCTGTTGGCATCAGTCAGTGTTGTACATGCGTATGTTCCAGGCATGATCCTGTTTGTCTCTTTCAGGGAGCTGTTGAGACGAGGAACAGAAGTGGTGCTGGTTGGCAACACACTGCCAGCCATTAATGACATCACTGTCTCTGAGCTGGTGTCAGTGCTGGAAGATGTTGCGCAGTTTTGCCCTGTCATCAAGGCAAGCTCGCTCTTCCTTAGCCGATTGTAGTGTGTCTCTTTGCATGCATTCATGGCAGTATACTGTGATGCATGCATTCATGGCAGTATACTGTGATACCTCAAAGGATGCTGGACAACGCATGAGCGAGATGCTTTGGCATGAAGATGGCTGAGTGCGTTATAGCTAAATGTGGCATAGTGGACCAGCGGATGCTCAGTTGTGTCTGTGAATCAATTCAGACGAGCCGCCTTCGCAATCTTTTTTGGTGACCTGTGTCAACCAGCAAACTTAAGGTGTAAAGTTGCTCACACACATCTTGCACTTGAACCAGTGCTGGTCTGCATGTATGTCATTACTGTTCCTCTCATCAGACCAAGTGTCCTACAGGCAGCCAAGGCAGCAGGTGAGCAAGCCCAGGCAGCTAATGGTGGTCAGACTCCTCCCTATCCCGGCTTGGATCGCAGGATCCCCAGCATTGCAAAGCTGGCTGACCTTGAAGCATCCCAGCAAGACCTGCCTACTCATCAGTCACCTGGTGAGTCTTTGGTTGCATGTGCTGAAACAAGCTTTGAGCCATCATTCCCATCTCTTGAGCCCTCTGTGTGTGCTGCATAGGTCTATCGTAGTCAACTTGTGTGCAACATGTTCTGTCTCCTATGATCTCTCTGGTGTCGTGAGGAATATCAAAGGCCTAAGTCTGGCTGTCTGCAAAAGTCAAAGAGGGACAGCTTTGTTTTCCAAGCTGCAGAAGCAGCCTGTGTTGACCGAAAGGCTCTCTGCTGTGCAATTCAGGTCTGCACAAAGTTGCAAATGCCGTTGCGGAAACCGAAGAGCAGCTAGAAGAGGAGTCGATCGAAGAGCGTGAGTTCAAGTTATCTGTGCAAGCACGCCGAAAGTCACCCCTCGATGCAACCTCAAGCTACCGAAGCACCGGCTCTTCCGACGACAGTTCAGATCCAGACAACCCTGGCACCGCTTCACCAAGTCCCTCAGCTTCACCCGGCACGAAAGCAGACGCTACACTGGCCAGCTCAGCACACAGACAGCAAGCCTCAAAAAGGTCAGAAGCTACTTTGACCTGCCCAGCTGGAGACGTTGCACAGCCATGACTCATCATTCCCTGACCTTGTGCATCAAGCAGCAGCTGAACTTGTAAATTACAAGTTGTAATGACTGTGCAGGAATGCGAAGCTGTTTGTGGTTGGCAACGGCCAGGGCAGTCCTTGTCTTGACCTCAGGCGAGTACCTGACACACTGGCTGATGCTACCGTGGGAGCTGACTTGGTCATTCTAGAAGGCATGGGACGCTCCATCATTACCAATTACCACACAAAGTTCAAGTAAGCCGTGCATTGCATCTCAATGTCACATCTGCATGTATAGTACAGGTAACATGCAGGGTGGAAAGCTTTGATGTGCATATGTGTTGCTTTACTCAGTTATACTTTCAAGCAATCAACTTGTGATGTCACCTGCTCATGGAATGCATCGTCAACTGCTGCTGTCAATTCTGATGTGTCTGCAGCAAAGTGCTCATAGTGCCTTGCATGCTTTGGTCAAACATGCTGTTCACTTTACAGGTGTGATGTGCTGAAGCTTGCCATGATCAAGAACCAGTTCATGGCTGAGAAGCTATTTCAAGGCAATGTGTATGACTGCATGTGCAAATATGAACCAGCTGTCAGCCACAGCCAGAGCAGTAGTCCTTCACCCAAACGCCAGCCCCAAAACTCCACGATGAAATAGTGCCCAGGCATGTGGCAACATACAGCAATGAAGCCAAAGTAGATGCTGTGTAGAGCGCATGCAGACACATCTGATTTGAAGCAATGAAGACAGAATAGCTGCCTGCAGCCAGATTAACATGTGTCATGAGTCTCAATTGACCAGGGTCCAAATGTGTTGTATGGATGCTGGTGGTTTGAATGCTCCTTCGTGACACTAACCTGCTGACCGTATATTGTACTGAGCTGTCAAAGCCACCTGACTGGTCTTGTCAGCTGTTGACAGACTTTCTGTCGTCATGGCTGGCATCTGACCAACCAGCTGTTACTGCTGTCATAGGCTAGCTGTCTTAAAGAAGTTTGTAAGTTGCGCAGGCCCATTTTGCAACTTAATGTTGAGCATATGCTGTTCTTCAGCATCAACTGAATTCAGGTAATGTCTCAGTGTATCCTGAAGAGCAAATTAGCAGCCCACCACCCAAAGTCTTCATTGATTCGGCAGAGACACAGTAGCATCCGCATTACATGTTCGTGCCTGATTCACAATCTCCTCAATCTGGCAGATAGAGCTCGCCCCTGCTTACTATGATCGCGTGTGATGCAATAACAATTTTGTCACTCCCCTCATTCACTGTCAATTGCAAGTCCCCGCCTCGCTGCGAGCACTGTCGAGCTGTCATCGGCTGTCCAATCATGCTGAGCTGGGCTGCCCAGTATGGCCCTAGGGCAGTGTGGGCTGACCCTGTGACTGCATCCTCCCCAACACCAATCCATGGGGCAAAGTAGCGCGAGAGGAAATGACATGGTTTTTGATCACCTGCACCAACACAAGACGCCTGTCATGCCCTGAAAAGCGAGGAGCGAGGGCATGGACACACCACAATATGGCTTCCTACCTTATGTCCCAAGCACACTCACGGAGTATGCACTGTGGGCATTGGACATTTTGTCCCATACTGATCGTTTACACAAGCTGTCAGCACCTACTGGTTGTACAAACTTAATCCCAACATAACACAGGTGCGCTTGGCATGAGCAAGTTGCTCACTGCGTTGGAAGCTGGCCCATGTACATGACAGCACAAGCCTGCAGTAGGGAAACACATCAGTGGCGTCACCTTGACAAGTGACCATGACTCCATTCAGTTGTTCTGTGTTGAGCTCTGACACCATACGATCTATGTCAGGTTGCAGGCTTTCCAGCTGCTTTCTGGTTGTGCCATCTGCCAGGACCACAAGTGCGTTCCTGACCTTACTAGAATACAAAATCTCCTTGATTGCCAGATTGCCCACGACCACCTGCATACTTGTGACATTGAGTGTTCCGGGCCTGCAAACTTCTACTGTTCATTGCCAAAGCTGAGTGCCTGTAGCATAAGGAGCAAATACAAATGCAATAAATGCACAGTCACAGTTGCCAGTCATTCTGGGGCATGGAAGATGGGTGCTTTGCAATGTGCATTATTCTGAGCTATACTGAAGTTGGGCTACAGGACAAGACAAGCAGCAAACACACGATTCACTTTGGACTCTACTGCATGACAAGCAAGAGTGGGACGTAACATACCTTGAGACTCTCATTAGTCAACTTCAGACCATTTGGCAGCTGCATGCTGCTGTCTGACTTTGGCAAAGTGATCTGAATGGTAGGCAAACTGCTTGCTTCAGATACTATGGACTGCACAGACAGCTGACCTCCCAAGGTTTCAAAATGCAGCGTATCTTGCTGATTTCCCTCTCCTACAGCAGCATTTTGATTCAGTGCTGAAAGCCATGGCTGGTATGATCTTGACATACACGGGTATGTTGACTGACTTGTATCTGCAAACATTGCTCTTGCGCACACGATACCTTGTACGAGAGCAGCAGCGGTAGCCAACGTCCCATGACCGCAAAGTGGAAGCTCTTGTGAAGAGGGACTGAACCATCTGAGCCCGAATCTGCTGGATGCCTGGAAACTATCTCCCTCCGTGAGCAAACTCACGAAGCACGTTGCTGGCTGCTTCAACTCGGCTGCAATCTGTTGAAGTCCAAGTGTCTGCAGCTTCTGTGGCATGCCAGCTTGCAGAAGGCATACAGCAGCCGGATTTCCTGTGAAAGGCTTGGTAGCAAAGGCATCCACCTACAAGTAAATTTACAGTAATTTGATGCCCTGAAACGGCCAAGAATCCACGGCAATCGCAGCAGAGCCCCACATCTTGACCGAGCATTACATAAGTTTTGCGCGTGCTTTAGGGAACGCGTACCCGATACATCTTGCAGCTGGAGTTCATTGCAGGTGGGTGTGGCAGAAAACCACAATGCGTATGTGCAGGTGCTCAAGCGGACGGGAATAGCCTGCAGCTTCTGCAACAGCTTTTCACTGTTCGAACCACAGTCTTCTGACGTCTCGTTCGTTTTTGAGGAAGCTTCTGCTCGCTTCTGTAAAAGTATGTCAAAACAGGCCGAAACATGTAAAATATTTCTTCTTTCTTCTCAAAACACTTCTCTCTCTCTCTCTCTCTGTCCTATGATGCTGTGGGCGTTGTGCCTGGGGTGTCCACAGACAAACATTATTGTTGCCAGAGCCCATGACTATTTTCTGCATTGTCCTAGAGCAGCCCCTTCTGTTGGGGTTGTTGCATCATTTTGTGTTTGATTGTCCGGCATATTGTGCCATCAGGAACAAGTTTACAAACATTTTTTGGGGCCCAGCCCCCACACTGTCTTCCTTTTTTACTCCACATGATCCTAAAGCTATAGCTAGGTTTTTGAGGGAATGTTTTGAACATAGGGACACACTGGTTGCAACACAAACTGGACATAGCCTTTAGTTTTAGCTTAAAGTGTGTCAGGTTTGAACATCATGTTTTCATAAGTACTTAGAACAATTGGATATTTTTGTTTGACATTTTCAGACTACTGGTCCAATGGTCATGGTTGGCCCCAAGACCTTAAAATCTAATGAATGAATGAATGCATGTACATACCACCATTGGTTTAGACCTTTTAGCCAGCATAGGCGGTATTGTCAGCTGCATGTTTCTGGTAGGCGCATGCAGCGGTTTCTTCAGTTTAGGCTGGGCTCTCATCAACTGCCAATTGTTCTCGGGCGTTTTGCTGGGACCCCGGGGTCAGCATGTTGCCAGAGCCAAGAGAGTCTGCACACATTGTGGTAGCGTGGCTGTGGCAGATGAATTGCACATATTTTTGAGTGTCCAGCTCTCCAGGCAGTTAGGCAGCGGTATGCTCCTTTGTTTTCCACGGACACAAACACCATGAGATCCTTTTTTGCGCAGCAAGATCATATGCAGGTTTTCAAGTTCGTTCTA
>JAABUK010001850.1_pt1 | contig 39446 bp, 36 predicted proteins | sample 5559141 | NCBI WGS metagenome assembly JAABUK01 (sample SAMN10711869, study PRJNA513367) | rock metagenome | isolation source: Antarctica rocks | place: Antarctica: Victoria Land, Pudding Butte nord | collected 2016-01-03 | reverse complement strand
AGGATATTTATAGGACCTATTAATAAGATAAGATATTTATAAGATATCCTATTTACTTAATTATAAATTAAATAGGATTAGTTTATATAATAATCTACTCTTTATAATAATCTTACTAACTATATTAATAATTATAAAGTTTTTTTAGAATTTACTTATATATTAAATTTTTTAATCTTTATAATATAGTTTATAAGAAATTCTACTATTAATAGAATAAAGCTAATATATTCCTAAATCTTCCTATTATTAGCTATTATTACTTATCCCTCCTATTCTACTTTATAATAATTATAAAGAGTACTAATATACTAGTCCTATTAAATAGTATTACTTAAATCCTTATAAATAGTAATTATTAGTCCTACCTCTACCTCTTTAATATACTTATATTATTATTAGTAGACTCCTACTAATTATAAAGATATCCTCTTAATTATTAGATTAAGTATTAATATTATTTCTTAAAGTATATTATAAGGCTTATAACCTACTTATTAAATTATCCTTATTATCTTTATCTTTATCTCTATAATTAATATAATTATTATTAAGATAACCTTCCTTTACTTATATATTATATAAAATATTATTAGCCCCTTTTACCTAATTAGATATATTAAAGTTAGCCTTTAGATTAAGTCTTATCTATTTAGATAAATTCTACTAATTCTTAGTATAAAGGACTATTATTAAGGTATAAAAAGTATAAGGTATATAATATATATAATTTATATAACACCTCTTTATTATAAAGAAGTATTACTTATATATAATAGCCCCTATTATAATAGTAAGGATATCACGTATTATATAAGTAATTAATAGGTATTAGGACTTTAAAGCCTTTTATTACTTAAGAATAAACCTTTATTTTAAGTAAATAAAAGGTATATAAGAATATTAAAGAATTAATAATAATAATAATAATAATAAATAGAGAACTTGTTATAAGCATTATATTATTTTAGCTAATCCTTTATAATATTATTTAAATCCTTTAATAGAGCTTTTAAGGTATTATTAAAGTTAAAGGTAGTATAACTCTTTATTAATATAATCCTCTAATTTAATTATTCTCTTTATAATTCTAATAGTTTTAAAAGGTTCTTTTAAGTACTTATTAATAGACTTTTACTTATAACTACTAATTAATTTTAATAGCCTAATTTCTATCCTTAAATATTATATCCTTATAATTTAGATAAAGAAGTATTACTTAATTATAAAGAAATCTTAAATCTAATTATATTTAATTATAATATATAGAAAGCTTTTAATAAGCTACTTTAAGGGTCTTAAGAAGCTTAACTTTTTATATAACCTACTTATACCTTAATTACCTAACTCTTAACTTTATATAATTAAAGAGCCTATTATAAATAATAAAAATATTATATATTATAACCTTCTTCCCTTTACTTATTAATAATATAAATATATAAAAAGGCCTAATAAGTTAAATTAGATATTTAACTTATAACTATTCATTATTAACTCTTATAAGTATTAGTTTAGTAGGTGTACTAAACTAAGCGAGTAGGCTTAAGTACTAAGTAGAGCTAGGTAATTAAGTTGACAAGTTGCCATCGTTGCCATTTTCCAGACTTCCGCCTCACAAACCCGGGAGAGAATTAAGCCTCCACTCGCTGGGTTACGATAACGTGCCGAGCGACGATGAATTCTCTTGAATTCTATGGATGTTGATACGTGGTCAAGAGATTAGAGAACAAGGGCATGTAGACATATGGGACCAGAATAGAATTGGCGCAGATAGCAAATTGAAGCCGGGCTGACGGTTTAGGCTCCTATGTGCTGCACCCCATCTGATAATGCGGGCCTTGGCTCGCCCTTGCTCCCTCGCTACTCCCTGATTGAAAATGGCAATTACCAATCAATTCTTACAACAACTCTGTTGCCTGGCTCAGCCTCCTACTGCCTAGACTTAGACCGAACGTAAAAGCACGCTTTACATCAGACACAAAAGGTCGAGATGTGGGGGTAGTACGACTCCTCCATAGCAGTGTCCCCTTGCGTTACAATTGATGACGGGAAGGTGTCGACAGCAGCGGTGCCCACAACAGCGACCGCTCCGCTATCAAGTATACAAGCTAAGGGGCAGTATCCGCCGAACAGCAAACTGATTTCCGGAGTTTAGAAGCTAGGTGCAAATATCTTGCTTCGTAGTCTGTGACTTGGGTGGGATAAGGGAGTACTGTATACTAAATGTGGTAATTGACAGGAGACGCATGGCGATATCGGATAAGTTTCTGAGTCTGACTTTGTGGGCATGGTCCTTAATTGACCAAGCTTCGTCGAGACCTTATTTGCTTCCTTCGTAGAAGTAACGACTTTGGAGCGCAGCAGCTTTGTCGTTCGTTTGGACGGTAGAAGAGGATCTCTTTGGGGCGTGAGCCCGATTGTAATGTCAAGCTGCTGACGTGCTTGGGTAACATCTTCTGACTCTCGGTTGGTACTATATTTCAGTATCAACGCCCTTGCGAGCTGTGTTTTTGCATCTGGGTTAGCGCTGCCGCCCGGTTTTTGCATATGCTTGTTCTAGCACAACGTGAGACTCAGGTCATCGAGAATTGTGGCTTTGAGGCTTGATTCAATATTTGTGATGCCGACCGCCTTATTGCGTATCCCAAGGGCAAGATCCAATTATTAGTTTCTACCCTCAGCCTAGTTCAGTGTTATGAGGGCCTGTAAGAGATGATTGAAGGAAGCATAGAACGCCTTAAAACCCCTCCCCGAGCTTTACACAATACCTCACCGTACCCAAAACTCGAGATCAAGGCGATCACGCCGCCAGAGGCAGCCTGTATAATCTTCGCTGTAGCACATCACGTGCGCTGCGGCAAATGGCTCGTAACGGTAACTCGCTCCCAGCCGTAGAGGTTTGAGAGCTCAGAATCCAGGGGACTAGACTCCGTATAAAGTCCAACGGAGATAGCACCGGGTGGGAAATTGCTAGCCCCACTCACTCGCAATCGACTCAGGTGAAATATCAGCCGCGAGGAATGCACCAATTCCTGATCTAATGCCGTCACCCCGAACGCTTTCATCAACAATATGAGGTGCCACGTTGTGTTTCCGTCTTGTCTCGCTTTCTTGGAGAAGAGAACGGGAGGTACTTTTTAAATGATATGATTGTTGGATTAGGGAGTGTGGGCGTTGCGAGTCCTATATTAAGAGCTGGGACTATCAATGAGAGCTATGATTTGCTTATATGAGATTGAGATCTTCAGGTAGTAGCTCCAGAATAAAAAAAATTGGTATTGAAATCTTCCGTTGGGGGATTTGAAGCCTGCTGTATAATGATTTCCGCTGAAGTATTCTAGCAGTGTACCACATTCCAATCTTTCTCGTTTGATGTTGCGATCTTGAGCGGAATTTTCGAAGATCAGACCAGCATGATTGGTTGGGAAGCATGAGGAGCGTCGAATGAGTTGAAAGACTTTTCATTCAACTTGATGTTTCAAAGATAGCCTCGTTCATTATTAGTATCTGTCAGGTCCGACTACCAAAGGCTACCCCAGCGGATGGAGATGTGACATTTTCCGCCGGAGGTTACTGTTCGAAACAGGTTCACCTCTCCGCCTGCCCCATTTCTCGGAGATCTTTGCGCCGCGACATCTCCATCAACCCCGACAAACTCCTAACGCATGTTTCGCAAAAGCCCCCATCTCCGCATCTGTCCTCCTCGAATCCTTGCTCCCCCATACTCTCTTCACCAAGACATCGAACGCGCCGGTGAGTGAAGCTCACGATGAATCACCAAATCATCGCGGGGGGAGCAGAGATTAGTTGAGATGAGATAAGATGGGAGGCGTAAAACCGATACTCGGTGATTGATGAGGGATTTGCCAGGTAGCTGAGCGGGTGAGTGCTGGAGGGGGAATGGATGCAGCATGCAAAAGGAGGGGAATTAATAGACCTATATCTGCAGAGCCATCGATGGCCACTGGGGGTCGTGGCGGCTGTATAACCGCAAACAAGCGTTTTGGGCATCCAATGATGGGAAAACGTCACATCCTTGTGCGTCACTTTGCGGCGATCAAGACACGGAGAAGGAGATGAGGGTGCTTAAGGTGTTTCAAAGCGAGCTCGCTAGATGGTGCATCTGCGGGCCCAAAGGCGCCGTACTCAATGTTTTTTGACCAGCGCACCCTCGCTCTTTACAGTATCACGGCCATAAAGTGAGCCCATGGGATGTTAACAGGGGCCATTTGAGGCGCTATCATGACTGATGTGTGGCTTGCGCAGTGCCGTTTGGAGAGCGAGGTGGCACTATATTGGTACGGTGTGTGGGTCGCGATCAAGGAAATGCTCGAGGTCGCAGTTTGGGGAGGCCATGAAGGGAATATTGCTGGGCTTATGTCGCGTTCATTCATGAGGTGGATGGTTGACGGAGGGCATGACGGGGTTTCGTGTTGACGTGTCCGTGCATGGTATGCCGCGCAACGCCGGGACCATCTCTTCATCGCTAGTCTTGAACACAAAGTAGATAGATTGAGAACTGAAATCGAGTTTTAGTATGGATAGTGGCCTCATGAAGCGAAGTAAGTAACTGCGACCTCGACGGGCGAGCCTTCGGCCTGGCAGGGCCCGACATCCTTGGGGGTATGCAAGACTCGGAATGCTGAACGGTTCAACGACACCTGATATACACAGCGTCGATAGACCAAGTAGCCCTTATTTCCTGTGTCCCGACTCCCTTCGATTCTCTTACTGATCTGGAAAGGAAGTGTATTCGCTCAAGGCAATGCCCTCGATTGGGCCAACGTTCTCTGCGATAGGTCGTCCGTCCAACCCAGTCTGCGTCTGCTTCTGGGCTATATCTCGAAGCACGGCGGGGTCGAAATACAACGGATCGTGACTCTTTCCAATTACTGGAATCATCTTCGCAATCACCCCCCGATTGAATGCATAATGTGCTGTGACGATGACATGGGCGGAGAAGCGTCGCTCTTCCTTCATATTGACGACGAGAGCCATCTTCGTCTCTCTCGGCATGCCCGATTTCAAGATATCGTCTTCCTCGACGGTCCAGGTAATCCTGTTCCGTGCTCGTCGACCCGAAGTTACTCCGTGTACGACCAGTCGCCCTTCTCGAGGCCTGCTAACATCCATTGAGAAGTTGGTGCCGATTGTGGGGCCATTGGGAATGGAAGACACTTGGGCATTGACCTCGTTATGGTAGGAAACGGTACCAGTAGATACAGCGCCTTGGTGTTCTATGGGATGATGTCGGACGACGCTGGGGTTGGGTTTGCTGGGCGCAGTGAGATCGCTTGGAGCGTCGTCAAAGGTGATCCCGATAGTCGCCATTTGTATCCGCTTGAGAAAGCCATGAGACAGTCTCTGGAAGGAGAATTTGAAGCAGAGCAGGAACGCGAGCTGACCGTTGAAGGTACCGATGCGGATAGGACGCTCGAGCTCGGCCTGAAAGCGGGTGCTGCGAACTTCTTCGGCGATGATCTCGCGAGGTATAGACTCTTCTTCGGCTGTGTTTGTGGTGCGCGAGCTCAGGAAGGAATCGGTCGAGGCATCGGCAGAGGAATCGATCTCGAAGGGAAGGCACCAGGAGAGGTCGTGAGTGGTGGTGTTGGTCGAGCTGTCTTGGGATGTTGACATGCTTCTTTCAAGCAGCTAGGCAAGGAACAGTCTGACTTGTAGCAGATCTAAGACACTTCAGCTTCAACCGACACGAGTTCGACAAGTCCCGCAGGGGGTTCAAAGGGGTTCAAAGGGCTGCTAGCGTTATCACGTTACAGGCCCACTGCAGCTCGACTCAGGACTCAGAAATTGTTAGCGACATTCGATAGGCACTATACCGCTTGGCCAAAAGTGAAAGCTTTCAGGGCCCCTAGGCAATCACGATTAGCTAGCCTTTGGTGTATCTTGTATACTACTTTTTCGGACTCTAGATGATGATTCGGGTAAGAACCCGGGTATACCAAGGTTATAGACATAACCACGATACACCGTCCTCAATAAATCAAGCTACAAAGCTCTTTCAAGATGAACAGTGTTGAGAGTACACTTAGGTGAGTACATTTGTCCGCGAAAGTTTCATATAAAATGTTTTCGTTGAAGGTGGGAAACGCGAGTCCAGCCAGGACTTTCAGCTGGATATTGGGGTCTTGGCATGGAACTATACCTAACTGGGCTTAGTGCATATTTGTGGCTTACGGTGGAGAAAATCACGCTTCATTTCCTCACCCCTTTCTGTTCTTCATGTATGCAACCATCCGGACACCAGGCCAGATGGAGAACCCCACCAAAGGCATTCTCCTTCAAAATCCTATGAGTTGCCCAACGCCTTCTAGGCTAACTACATCTACTAAGCGAGACCTCTCGTTGATAAGCTGCTCTTATACGTGCTATTGCTACCCCTCTGCTAGCAGGTTCTCCGTATTCTTCTCATCATCCCAATGGGACATGAGAAATGAACCTTAGTGGGTTCTCTATCTGGCCTAGTGTCTGGATTTTCCTGTCAGCGACGTGGCAATCTACATAGCATGAGAAAAGGGGTGGAAAGACTTGATCGTCGTCCCATTCGTCTGGTATTGTCATGCTATTGATGGGGTTGCAGCAGACTGGGGCCAGAGGCCTCCTAAATACTGGTTTCCAGCGCTGAGTCATTTACCCCACCATCAGCATGCGTCGCCCACTAATTCTACCGTTCTACATTTCATATTTCATCAGTATCTTCACAGCACACAATGTCAAAACAAACATGTCTGTATGCCGATCATCATGCTTGACGTGGCTCGGAGGAGCATGGTGATACCGTGAGCATAAGGCATGATGCAGCATTACTACGGCCTCAACACTTCGCTATACCACTCTGTTGATACCATCGCGATCCGGCACCTCGAGCAGGCTATTGTGCTGACGGAACAAGGCGCCTATACAGAGGCACAATGCATCTTCGACGATGCTCTCGCCTCACAGAGACTCACACCTGTTGTTGTCCTTGCGAGAGCAGATTTGGCCCTCAAGCAATTGAAAGTAGGCCTCCTCTTCAGGCTACTTGACGAGGCCTTGGTAAGAGCATCGGAGAGTCTGAAGGATGGGGCCCTTGACTTGGCCGAGTACCGGTTGATGGCCCTGTTGCGTGCCTTCGGCGCATTTCTTCACAAAGGAATCATAGGCCCTGCATTGGATGAAATACATCGAGCTCAAGGTTGGCTTCAGGAGCTCCCAGTGAGCCAGTATACAGACATACAGGTTGGTGTGCAAATCATAAAGAGTTCGGTTCTACTACTTACTTATAGTGAAGGTGAACTTCGTGAGAAGATATGTTCTGTTGGTGCTGTACGTCGCTCTGGCGTCGAATTACGTTGGAGACGAGGCTGCCATGATCCCGAAGCCGACAAACGAGCAGGTTGAATGGCAAGGTCTGACAGACTTACGTGTCTCTCTGCCAGAGCGAGGAATGCTCAACGAAGCTCTCGCGTTGTTTAAAGTCGAGCGCAGCCGTCTCCCGCCAATTGAGCGAGCTGACGCTGCCCTCTCGTTTTTGGAACATGTCAAGACATGTACCTCATTACCAGAGGACAGAGCCACTTGGGTTCAAGCTGAGTTAACCATCTATTTAGCGCAAGGTTATTTTGAGAAACGAGCGGCAGGAAAGGGAGAAGCTGAATTTCGAAAGGCAGAGGAGCTGTTGGACGTCTGGGTCACCCTTACTGGACATCCAAGCAAGGACCGCCTGTCCTTATACCTTGATATTCGGCTCCTGCGATTACAATACGATATTCCGGAGGATCTTGTTACTTACTTCGACGAGAGTGTGAAAGTTCTTGAGGTCATGAAAGCTTGTCACCATACCTCCACGTCTGTATGCTATGGTCATGCGATAGCAGCAGCGAATGCCCTCGACATGTCTGGAATCTCCGATCCCTACAGATCTATTTTTTTTAGACTGCACCTAGAACGCGAACATTTTCAGGAATTTGTCCTGGAAGATATTCGCACATTGTTGTCTGATCATGGAACGAAATTCCACGATTCGATCAACAATGTGGCCGACATTCGAAAGGCACTGGAATGGTTGGACGGGTTCGCAGAAAAGTACGAAGACTTCAATTTGCCTATTGGGGTAAGTGAGATGAATCGTTGGCGTGGGTTGGCCTATAAACAACTTGGTGATCGTGAACGAGAAGCGCAAGCGGATGCGGAAGTAGAAAGAGTCTAGTCCACTGTTCCTACGACCATGGGGCGTTTGGTTGGTGTACGTCAGCCTAAATCTGCCGGCACAAACCCTTCATCGACGTCTGAATCCAAAGCTGAATCGGCCTTTCCGCTGGATCTGGCAGAAGATAATTTTTACATGGAGTGGTATGACGCAGCTGGCAATTCGGATGCGAAAAAAGCAACAGCGATGCGTGTTTTCCTCCGATGGATGTTAGTTGATATCAAAAAAGAAATTGTCAGCGAGCAAGAGGTGCTGAGCATACTAGGTGACATTGAAGGTGGTAAGAACGTGGATGTGATAGATAAGCTCGTTTCGTTGTCATCCGACGATGTCTTCGCTCTCCTGTATCTGCAATGTGGGAATTCTCAATCAGTACCTGTCGATGCAGACATATGGAAGACACGGGTTATTGCGCTTGATTCATGGCTTTCACGTCCGGCCGAGTCACCCTTTAACGGACGACAACACTTACGGCTGGTCCTCCAGGAGATCCGCAAAGACAGCGTGTGCAAGTCCCATGTGCTCTTGAATATAAAAATCCTAGAAATCGAGAGGTGCCTTGCGATGGTTGATGAAATGCCGCCTCGAATGAAGGAACGCGTCGCGCGAGAGAAACCCTGGTGGCATGGCAGCATTGCCGACCAATGTATGCTCTACGTGATCCAATCTGAGGAATTTGACTCCGTCGAGGTTGGATCAGCTCTCGATCGGGGCTTAGACGAATGTCGGCAGTCGATTCGCGGATATAAGGCTCAAGGAGAAGTGTTATGTCTAGCAATGAGGCGGCGCATGGTGGCCGAGCTCTGCGTATTCAAAATTCATTGGATGCTGCGGCGACCAGAGAGCAATGTACTAGATTCAGGGCTGGCTTCATTACAAAATGAAGGTCTTCGATCCTTGGAAGAAGCGGATACATTCTTCACTCTCAGACGTGAAGAATCTACGTGGTCCAGTAATTTTGAAGGCTTGGAGGACCGTGAGCGAGCGACTCTTCTTGAGAATAGTTGGAGACTCCCGCAGATAGCTGTACAACTTCTCAACTCAGGCAAGGAGCAACCGAATGACGACATCAGGGAACAGATCTGGAAGTGGGTACAGCGCTCGAAAGCCAGATCTCTTGCAATGACAACGGGTGTCGGTGGGATCATCCCATCTACTCTGCTTCGTCAAATTATGTTGTCGGATATATGTCGCCCTTTGTACGAAACCATGATCTCGCTACAAATCCACGGCACACGCAGTCGCATTGACGTTGTCGTTGACGTGAACTATATCATACTCTGCATTTTGCGCTGTGGCCGGTACTGGAAGCATGAAGTTCACACACGGCCTGTCGCTGGCCTGTACAGGTCCCGCTTCCAAGCGGTTGAAGAGCAAGGTGAGCGCGAGAAGGGTAGCGATAGCCATTTTGAAGCAAGTTTTGTAGTTACGATTAACGAAGTCTGTTGACTAGGGAAAGCAGGGAGAACGTATCTCCATTTATAGAGCTCCATCGCCTTCTCTTAGAACTTCTAGCGCTCATGGAGCCTATTGAAAAAGTCGCAGCTCGCACTCGCATAGTTCCTCGCACCGCCATTTGAAGACTTGATCATCATCCCCCAATGACAAAGCTCTTTATTGCTTGGCAATATTAAAGATAACCTGGTTGGAATGTTCACAAATTCAACGTGGCTTGCCTAGAAAGCTCCTTCTCGTTCAGCCTTCAAGCTTACTCAGGCTGACGCTACTGAACCTTCAAATCTCTCGTTTATGATTTGTGCGCTTAGCCAGATCCGAGGGAGTCCAAGAAGCTAGGCAGTCTTGGCAGTGTAATCTTCAAGACGCTAAGCTGGATAAAGTAGCCTAAGGTATTGATGGAGCCTGGGATCATAATGCGAAGTGTGACTCAGCAATGCAACCTCATGCGATTCCAAATATTGGGTCCTGGGCATCGCTGGGTATACATATGCTCTGGAATACTTAGATAGACCGCTTCTGCACACAAGACCCTGAATGAAGACAGTGAGGAATGAATTGATGATTGAAATTGTCGAAATGCCTACTTTGCGAATCAAACGGCCGCATAAAAAGGTTAGGTCAGGGTGTGCCAGCTGTAAATGGGCTAGGGTTAAGGTCAGTGGTTTGAAATCTCTAAACGAGAACGATTGTTTGACGATTGCCGAAGTGTGATGAAAAGCGACCTCGCTGTGCAAGATGTCACCGCAAGAAAATAGAGTGTAACTATTTCGATAGACCGAGGACAAGTTCTTCCCCGCCGGATGTATGTACCCTAGACACTCATAGAAACTCAGAGTGTGTCAGTTCGGAGAGCTCACGAAACCCTGTGGGTAAGGATTCTCCATGTACGACCAGTTTACGAAACCTGGGCAGCGTTCGAGATATCGAGCTTGCAAAACACTATCTTACACACACCGTGCAGACATTTGCAGAAGGCGGCATATGCGAGGATCAGTCCGATATGTGGCGGATACTTATTCCGGCCGTCGCTCTCACTTGTCCAGTAGTACGCCAGGGCATGCTTACCCTTGCGGCAATATGCTTGCATTATGAGTCCTCCCCTGATCACTCGGGTGAGCATTGCTTGGAATATCTGGAAGCAGCGGAAGCGCACGGCAAGATCTTCGTTAAGGAGAGCCGGCAGAAATTGCAGGATTTCCAAAAGGGGCTGAACACGCAAGATCAAGACTCCATCCTAGCTTGCTCTAGATTGCTGTGTGTGCTCGGGTTTGCGTTCTTCCGGACTCATCGTCAGAACGGCACAACGCTTGCCGATCTCGCGGCTTGGACTTGGCTCCACCTGCTACGAGGCGTGAGGACGAGCTACGTTGCAGTTGTTGAAGCTGGCCGACCTGTCGATGAGATATTTATGAAAGACATGACTCCTCAACTCTGCTATCATCAGCTAAATCCATGGATGGATGTGGGCTGCAAAAATCCCTACTTTCGTTACATCCAACAGTCACGGCGAGGGTTCATTGACGCTTTACGATCCACACTCCACAGAGATTGGAGCTCCCTTGGAGACCAAAAGACTGAAGACCTGGGCGCTGCAATCGATCTCCTACATCAAGTCACTGAGCAAATTTGCTCGCAACAATTACAGAGCCTACTCCGCACCATCTGCACCTGGCCAGCCGATATTCCAAAAGGCTTCGTTGATATGCTGGTGGGTGGATCCCCTCCTGCACTTGCGGTGTATGCGCATTGGCTTATGTTAATGATCCTGGTGGAGGATCTCTGGTGGATCGATGATATGGGACGAGCTGGGATACGTGATATCATCGCAATATGTTATGATGCGGACCGCGATGTTCGCAGCCTTCTGATTTGGCCGCAGCACATGCTAGATGTGGGGAGGAAGTCTGGTGATACTGTTGCATAATCTGGCAGCGTTCCCAAATCAACGTTCTCCTGCATCAGTAAGTTGCTTTCTCGATTTTCACCGACGATTGCATCCACTCTCCATGGTTGGTAGGGCTCGACTACTGCTGTCACGACTCACATCTCATCATTTGTACTGTTGGCAATTATACGGACTCTGCGATTTGAGTGGTGAGATCTCCACGTATATGAATGGATATTTCTCAATGCTTGGAGTTACATACGCTCATGTTCAAATTCCCTCCACATATGGCATACTCTCCCAGCGCGTGGTCCCTCGGTGGCGTGTATTCCCCTAGGATCCTCCCCTCATGAAGGCACTTGGACGTGGCGTAATCACCCGGCGCATACTCCTATAGGGTACCTTCTCCCCTATGTATAGAGGAATTGAAAAGTAGTGTCCCCGCGGCGTACTCCCTTCACCACCTGCCACGTCTCTTGCCGAAAAGCCCCTACTGATGAAGAGTATGTTCTAACTACTTTAAGCTACTTGTATATCACATTCATGAAAAAATCGCTCTACATAGTTGTGCTTGCCGCTTCAGTATCGCACAGTAACGTATCATTTAGGTAGCCTAATGGATGAATCGCTTGTCTTGACGTGGTGATTGGCGCATAGATTCATCTACGGCGAAGCTTTGACGTCTGCTTTCACTGAATAGAGAGTGGACAAGGCCGAAGCCGATCGAATCCTCTCAAGAAATTCACAGGATGCGGAGACGACGATATGTCAACAATTTCTGACGCTGGACGACTGAATATTGATCTCCCTGAGATCATCTGTGGCGTCAGGCTTGTGACGCCAGCAACTACACAGTTGCCAAGGTGCCAAATGGAAAGAGGAATAACCACTGGATGAAAATATTCTTCAGCGGAGCTTCTCACTTTTATGACGGAGTGGTGGTGAGTTGGTATTGGGAAGGGATTAGATTCCTAGCGGGAGTAGACACCTTTATTCCTCTATGCAAAACTCTTGAGGTTTGTTACGGGTATAGAGCGCCAGGGAGCTGGATAATTGTTGTTCCGACCGGCTTAGCAGGGGCTGCAGGCCTAATGTCATCCTTATATCAAAAATAACCTCATGGGTTACATTTCAAGCTATCTTTAACCCTTATTAACAAGTATTTCATTGGTACAAGGCTAAGAGCCAGCGAAGTTGTAGGAACTTAGGCAGTAACAGGGCTGAGCCAGGCAACACTATTAGATAAACAATTAGAGCAGCTGTAGCCAGGAAGGTGTAGCCAAATCAGGCTCTTTTGAGAGCCAGAACCTTTGCTGCGCGCTTTTGCTCGTTTATCGCGCCCCGGTGCTCCCTTGCTGCGCCCCCTTGCTCCCTCGGCGCTCCTGCTGAAGTGGTCATGCTCCCTTTCCTGGCCTAAAACAGCAATACCCTATTCTAAGTTTGGGGTGTATATAATGTATATATACCCGTTACTCCCTTATGCTCTCCTCTTACCCACCCCCCCTCCCCCCCCCTTCCATCGTTGCTCCCTCCAAAGCATCCCGTCCTCTTCCCCGAACCACACGGTAATTCTTGCTCCTAAGTTCGGGTATATGTAATATGTATATGTATAGGGTATTAGCGGGTGAATTTCCACTGACTAGGATCGGATATGATAGGGATTCGGGTTTAGGGCTGCGATCATGGGTGATGTGGGCTTGCTTCCAGATGTGTGTTTGGATATGGGAGATGGGAGATGGGTGATTTGGGACTGGCCACGTATAAAGAAGATGAAAGGAGGATGAATGGTCTTTTCTCATCGGAAGCTTGTAGGAGAAACGTATGCGGACTAAGTAGGCATGCTGGGGCTCCTTACACCAGTAGTGGATGATTGATGTGGCTTGTATAGATTATGTGTATCTTCTATTGGTAATGTAGATCGAATGTGCGTGTGTGCAATCGTATCTTACGTGTTGGTCTTTCCAAAGGAAATCTGACATATTCAGTAGTCATTGCTGGCAACAAAGTATCGACAATGGCAGGCACGTTCAGCACCTACGGTCTTTGCAGCGGTCGTGTACTTCAATCTTCGCAAGGAAAATAGGAATAATGCAAGTCAAGAACAAGGTGTAAATCTACCAAGTCCAATGCAATGCCGCTGAATCAAATATGCGAAAAGGCCTCACAACTCATCTGTCTGCGGTCTCCACTGAAATTCCCAACTCCTCTGCGTGACAGGAAGGCCAAGCCAGTAACTCCACAGCCGGTTCAGTTCAAATACCAAGATTTTAAACGCCTTCCCTGGCATTTCGACCCAAGACTTAAGGACGTAGCCAAACGTACGCCAGACCAGGGAGAACTCGCTCCAGAAGATCTCCCCAATGGATTCATCTGGGTAGAGCATGTCCTCTTCTTCATCCACATAGCCCTCATTATTGATGGCGCCTTTGGCTTCGGGGTGGTCCTTCATTTTTGAGGGGGACTTTTGCTCGCTACCATTGGGAACCCCAAAGTCTTTTGCGTTATCACCAGTTGTGACCTTTGCGAAAGGTATGGCAGACTCCTTGGTTGGCCCTGCGACCATTTCACCCATCTTATTCAGGGCTGTGAGACTGCTTGACACGCGATCCAGGGTATTCACCAAAGCCACCAGCTCCGTTCTCCGCAACGGGGGATTTTCCCCGTTCTTATTTTCGTCGTATTCGAAAAGCACCTTGAGCGCTGTGCCATACCCCACAGTTTGGAGCTTGCCCCAGAGCCTACATTTATCGCATCCAACGCAGTCCATGAGCCGACTGACATTGCGAAAGCGATTGCGAAAGTCTTCTTTCAAACCGCCGCTGACGTCGGGGTCTTGAAACATGGTGTTCTCATCGAAAATTGGCGGATGTGCGGCGGCTGTGTCGGCGAGATGGAGTATTTTTGATTTAGTGGCGGCGTCTTGCGACGGGTCGCCGGAGCAAAAGGTGTAATTCTTGAGATACGTTCGTAACTTAGTAACTGCGCGGAGCAGGATGGCGTAGTCGAAGTAGAGATTGGAGATGCGCTCAGGGTGGGTAGCCAATCGGTCTTGGTAGCATTGCAAATTGGGGCCCCATGTGCCGGTAGTTTGATTGAGGTAATCGTAGCAGATGTGGGTAGATATGGAAGCGTGCATGCCGCTTATAATGCGGTGAAAGACACGCTTTTCTAGGCATTCATCGTCCATTTCCAACTCGATGGAAGGAGTATTCTTTTGTATGACATGTCGCAGGTCGCTGGCTGCTTGGTAGAAGTTGGATAGGTCGACTTTGCCCAGCGATCGTCCTACTGAGGACTCTTTCGAGAAGCAGTTTTCTTGGTATATTCCGTCCCAGACATCGCTCCCTGCGTAGCCAGTAAACCGCTCTGGATTGTCCACCAGGCTCACATAGTCTCCTTTGGCTGTTGCACTTTCATCCTCTGGCACACAATAATCCCGCTCATCACACTCATCGTCATATTCAACGACACAACTTTCCCCTACGTCTTCTCCCAATGTCCCCTGGAGCGGCCTTTCGCTCCCCCTTTCTTTCTGTAATTGACGTCCCGGGTGTGCGGCTTTTGGCCCTTCCAATTTGCTGAGCTCCTCCGCTCTCCATATCGCAGGTATGTCTTTTTCATCTTCCAATGTATTTACTGCACAAGCTATATTCCCACACGTGCCTGTCTCATCGTCCCAGGCTTTGATCGGACATTGCTGATCGTAAAGATTGAGTCTATAGTAAGCGAAGAAATCCGTCTCCTGAGTGATCGCTTTCAGTGAAGGGGCAAGAGCGTCATTGAGTGTGTCGAGGGTCAAGTAGGAGGCGCAGGCGTCGGAGACGATTGCGGTAGGTTCAATCTTGTCATTGTTAGTAAAGACTCGAACTGTACTATGCTGTGTACTTACTGCGCAGACTTCGGCGGAAGGTGACTTTGACGATGCAGTGCTCGTGGGTTTCGCATGGACCGTTCCGAAGAGAGCGAAGCATGCGAGATAGAATCCCTTTGCGGCGGAGCGCATAACGGCGGAAGGTCAAAACTGTGTGGGCGAGGATGGGAATGTAGTTCAAGAATGCGCTGTTTTCCTATTCTTCGCAGGGCGGTGTATCATGCAGTGTGGTGATGAGACCTAATTTCTATTTTGGTTCATAAGAAAATATGGTCTTTGTGAAAGTTGTTGTAGCGGGTTCAATGTAATGAATCGAGGGAATAAAGAATATCTCCAAGATCTTTTGGAACAGCATCGCAAATTGCTTACGGAGGTTCTCGACCGTTATCTGGCCTGTTTCCTGTTGCCTTTTACTTTAGTCAGGCACCAAATCCGCCAATCGGAGGCGCCTCTCCCAAAATAGATGATGACACTAAGTCCGCAAACTCCGTTCATCTACATTGATTATTGAACGCTTTGAGTGATGTCAGTCTAGTAAGGTAGCCTTCATACTTGCTCCTGACAGCCCATCAGCTCCCGCTTTCCATGAAAGAAGGCGGCAGATTACTCTGTGGATATGAAATCTGTAGATACATGATATGGCAAGAGTAGCTTCCCAGTGTTATACTGTTGACCAATGTATTCTCATTTAGCTTATATGTACAATTTCACACTCTAACTTATGAGTACACCTTTACAATCATTTTCCATCATTCATGCTTGCAGTTTTGCTTCGTTATTCTTTGCATCATGGATCGCGTCAACACCGCTTCAAGTGAGGCTTAGGCTTGTCGAAAATCCGGATGGACTCTACATGCCCATCCCCACTCCAGGCCTTCGCCGCCTCTATGCTCCCAGATCAAGCAGCTCCTGCCTCACAGCCTTCCAACATCTTCTTGATCACCCTTACAAGTGTTCCATTCTCGAGTGCGGCGGCCACCCTCTCCTTATCCCCTAGCTGCCGATTGACCTGCTCAGCCGTGCTATGTGTACCCTCCTTGATCCGCACATCAACTCGGAACCTTGGTGGCAGAGCTTGCTCGAGCCGGACACGGACCCCAAGTCCTATAACGGTCGCAAGAGAGCAGTGGGTAATGGTAGGGGTTATGAGTACGGTAAGCGTAGTCAGAGGCGACGCGGCTCCTTTTTCGGAAAATGTAGGGGTAAGATGGATGTCGGGGAGATTGACAACGGAAAGCGAGCCCAGGGATAAAGGATGCTCAGGATCGGAGATCTGTGAGATAAGGTCTGAGCCGGTCAGCTAATGTTCCAGGCTCACACGGTGAGGACAGGATCGACTTTGACACATAGTACATGTCATCAGGCCGCTGTGCTGACGAAGTTGGGATGCGGGAAGAGATGGTCTTACCGTATACTTCTTGCTCATCGATAGGCTCGACGCCATCTTCCTCTTCATCTGAGAGCTCTGATTCGGACGAGGTTGAGGGCGAGAACGGATCTGGGAGATAGGCCGCGGCAGGGATAGTGCTAGAAAACAAACCTTTGGGAGTCTTTGATGACGGTTGAGAGTCGCCCAACCGCCGACGGCTTGGTAGGTCTGAGGCGTTACGTATCGTGGGATTGGCGTTGAGAATTTCGGACATGACTTCGATAGTCGATGGTTTCTGTGGCCGACGCGGTATGCACTTGTTGAAATGTCTGGGATTCCGCGTACGCTATCAAATGAGTTCTGTGCGCTTGGAGGTTCGTGAGATGTAGCATCCAAGAATAGAAAGATTCAAAGCCTCGGGACGGAGAATTTGACACTCTCGCCTAAAATTGCCTAGCGGTATAAGTGGACTAAATGCGTTACCTTCGACGAGGGTCTTGTGCACACCTGCTGAGTTGGGATACACGACACATTAGCGGAGTCGTTTGCTTTTTCGTCTGCAAAACAATGTGCTGCTGTGTTGAAAAGCGCAGAGCTCTCAAGGACCAACAAAGTGGCTTTGAGCGCCCATGCTATCGTGCGGCGGGCTGACAAGGCTGCTTCTTCTAGTCTCCCATCAACCACCTTCCATGCATGAGCCTGGGAGGAACCCTGACCCCCACGGCTTCTATCTATTGCGCTAGAACCTTCTGATCCGGGAAAAGAGGAGCGCACCCGGTCCCAGAGGTTTGGGTGCGACATCAGACGGTACGACTCAAGTATATCGTGTGGGAGCCAAAGCTGTCGTGAATGCCGCAAGGCAGAAAGGAGAACACAACGTCCGTACGTTGCACAAAACTCTATCTCTGCGCATCTGGCCGGTAGGGAAGATAGAACTCGTCACAGAAACCATTGACCTTCCGCCTTCGTTATCAGATCCAAGGCCCCTGCTCGTTTTTGTTGGTGGCTAAACACTCGCAGGCGGTCCTTACCGGTCGATCCTAGCTCGAGACGATCTCCAATCAGCATGTATCTGCTTCCAGGGTTGTTTCGTTGTATCTGCCCTCTGTTAGGCTCTGAGGACTCGCTCCATGAGCTTGTCATTGCCTGAAAAGGGTTCAAACGAACCGTCCCGCACTGATGTGGCCCATTCCCGTTTTTGTGTGGTTATGGCTCCGCAGTCGTTGGTTACTGTACTCTTTGGGGGATGGGTCATTCTACTGGCTCTCTTATACTCCTCCCATGGTACCCTCGGCATCGTGCCACTACACGCCACTTGTCAAGACTGTGAGAGCCCAGGGGTTGCAGCTACGGATGCAGTGCATTTCTCAGTAATCGTTTGGACAAGCCAGACCGAGGTTTTGAAGGATCGTCGTTCAAGGCTATTTATGGCCAGGATATTGAGAGTAGAATAGTTATAATTGCCTTGTGATATGAGACGATTGCACACGCGCTGTATATATTCACCTATCTCACACGTATCTAAATATCTGTCAGACTGTCGTTATTGATCATAAAACTTCAGTCCCAAAGATCCCCTGTGCGACGCTGGCGCCTCTTGCAACTCCTGTTTCACACTTAAACATTACTCGCTCACAATATCCCGGAGCTTGCAGGGTGACTCGAGAGGGGTCGATTAGGTTATGGTAAACGCACGGATGTAAGCTTCTCCACATTCCACGTCAACAGCAAATACCGTTACTCCTTTCGCTGCCTCAGTGCAGGCAAGGAATACCATTCGTCAACAGCGGAGATAGCTGATGAGTACTCAGCCTCACGAGCACACTTGCGGCGTCGAAATTGTCAGGATTCGCCAAGCCAGAGGGGCGCCACCCTTTAATCTTCCTGCAGTACGACAACCTTGTGCGTGCAGCGTACATGCAACCTCCACGCTGGAAAAGTGTCGAATGACGCCCATCGATGTCAATAACCCCTGCCTTAGCAAGCCAGTCCAAAGCCTTTGACACCCTGCCTCCAACACACGAATACCCCGCGCCTTGGTATTCACTGAAGCATCCACGAGATTCAACATTGCTCACTCAACTCGGCGCTTATGACACACGCCCCATTCTTCGTCGTCGAAAAGTTTGAAATATCATCGCATCGACTCTCTCACGGCGCTCCTGACCAATCCACATATCCATCCATCCCCCCACACGTACCAACACCAGCAACATCTGCAGCGACTGCGCCTACCACAACCAATCGCAATTCTGTACCTGCACCTTTGCGCCTTATTTCGATCCCCGGGGCAAAGGCAGAAGTGTTTGGTTGGTGTTCAATAAGGAATAGAAAAGGAACAGAAAGGTGCCGCAGACGAAGGTTCTTACACCGCCCTTGGCTCCGACGAGTCCAGAACGAGTCCTCCGTCGAAGTTGGTACATGAGCAGTTGACATCGCCGGTCTTCCTAGTCTTGCTACGCTGTCGTCTTCCGGGAGGCTGCCGTTGCACTCCTGAAAATCTATTGGCTTCACCAACTGCCTCGAAGGACTCCCAATCACAAATAGTTCTACGAGGACCTGGAGAACTCGAGGGAACCCCTTCCGCCAGCCGAGCATCAAGAATCGTCCGGCTTGCCATCGAATATATTGCGAACTAATACGAGGGTGACAGCAGACATCATTACAGAACATCAATTTAGCTTCATATTTTTCAAATTTCACTCAGCACGTATCGCCATACTGCCAGAGCGATAGCCCTTGGTACACGACGAACGCTTCTAGTCCTGGTCATTTGAGCAGATGCGCTTGTGCAGTTGTGTCAATCTCCTTATCGAAGGGAGCACAGTGTGCCCTTGACGTTAAGATCTTATAGGTACTCTACAGTACACTATCGCTCGCACCCTTGATGAGCGCTGCCTTTGAAGCCCGGCCGCTGTTGCCGCAGACAGCGCCAATGCAGAACTTCTCCTTTGCGCCTCCCAACATGGGGATCGGCGCCGACAAGAAAAGTACGCATCACCCACCACTCGTCAGCCTACGCTGAACGTAGCTTGAGTATGATAGGCTGACTCAATCCAGATTACGTCTTCGTCGACGAACACAACCGTCATAAGCGCTTGAAGGGTATGTTCTCAACCATCATTTTCGCCCCATATGAACGCTTACACTCGGTGCAGTGATGAGAGCCTGTGAAGGATGCAGGAAAAGAAAAATCAAGTGTGATGCAGCTACAACAAATCAGTGGCCTTGCGCATCATGTGTGCGACTCAAGCAAAACTGCATCCCTCCTACGCTCAACTACGATCGAGTCCATGGTGGCGGTGGCCATGCCTCTGGACTTGAACGGGTGCTAGATTTCGACAACTCGGACGGAAGCGGCGAGGATGAATACAGCAATTTCACCAGCGGACCCCACGTCTTCGAATTACAGACTCCGCAGGAGCATATGCAATTATCCCAAGTACCTTATAGCGCCGGACTCCAACAATTTAGTACCCCACCATACTCCGACAAGGCTTTCAGCCAGCACGAGTTTGGATACGATGATATTTCTTCATTGCCGCCTCATGTACCAAATCCTTCATACCGCGATCATACCAACTTTGACCCGCCGCAAAGTGCCTCCCTTCATCCTGCCAATGGCGCCAATTGGAATAGTGATCAGTATACCCCTACAGAACTCAGTGATGTCCTGGGCGAACTCAAGATTCATGAGAATGGTGTCGGTAAGTGATTGGAGATGCTGATATTGAGACTTTGTCTATCAAGCACTACCAGACTAATTCCCGTGTAGCTCCCTATATTTCGCAGCAAAAGAAAAGCCTCGCCGAGGCTCCCGCATTCGAGGAGTTCGAAGTCAAGCTGCCAACAACCACCTCGGGCTCCGGCTCAACAGTGAGGATACCTCCAGAGCTTATGCCTTCAGAGGAGCAATGTATGGAATGGTTCGAAATCTTTTTCAGCGAGATCCATCCTTATGTGCCTGTTATAAGCAAGCCGTACTTCTATCAGCAATGGCGATCAAATCGCCGGTCCATCTCGCCGTTGATACTAGAGGCAATTTTTGCCTGCGCTGGAAGGATGTCCGATGATCAAGCTCAAGGAGCCCAGTGGCTCGCCTTAGCTTCAAGTGAGTATTAGGAGCAGCGTCCTTCATGACTTGGCTGACCATTTACGCAGAGCATGAGGATTGTTTCATGGACGTCCCAAGACTCAGCACTATCCAAGCGTTGTTACTACTTTTGAAAGCTCGCGAATCAGCCCCTAAGCGAGGCTACTACTATCGATCTTGGATGACAGTCAAGAAGCTTGTCACCATGGCGCACGATCTTGAACTTCATGAGCATTACCGCCAGCACAAAGCTGGTCGAGGTTGCGAGTCTGATCCTACAGAATGCCTCATCAGGACCCGGATATGGCAAAATATTTTTGTGTGTGAGATCATGATCGGCGGCCCCCAAGGTACACAGGAGTGCGCAAATCATCCTTCCAAGATACAAGCTAAACTACCACAGGTCGCACTGATATGGGCGTTGACCCTGAAACAGTTGATCTGGAAGTACAGCGGCCCTTGCCGGGCATCGACAGCTCTGACTTCCAGATATCACGACAATTCACTTACTTCGTACGCAAGGTCCGTAATGTGCGAGCTATGCATGACATCAAAGGCAGTGCCAAAGCAGGTGAAAAGATGGACTTTGTAGCTGACCCGAAGTTTATCGCTCTGAGCTCCACTCTAAGCCAATGGCTGGACGGCCTTCCAACAGATCTCCAGGTCAAGTTTCCGGACGATGAAACTCCACCATGGCTACCGAGCCACTTCGTCGGCAATATGCACTCATACTATCACCTCACTGTCATCATGCTTCATAGACCTCAGCTCATGCACTCAAGCTCTTACGCTAATGGGAAATGGAAAATGCATATGGCAGTCTGCTATTCATCTGCCAAGGCTATGTGTCGTCTCCAGGAAGGCGTGCTCCAGACATTTGGATTATCAGGATTGTTATGCATGCAGCGCGGCATCAATTTCGTCATCTATGCTGTGCTTACTTGTACTATGATACACTTGGTATGTAAGCCCGCTTTGGGTGGTTTACAATGGCCGTACTAATATATTCAGGTGGCCATTACTTCCCCAGATCCAGTTTTCAATTCTGATGCCAAAGATTACTTTACTCGTCATATGCGTATCCTGGAGAACTGTACTTCAGCCTGGCTGATGCCGGAGATGCAGACACAGATCGATGCTCTCAGAGAAGCATTCTCGGCCGACACAAGCAGGGCGTTCGAATTGAAACGCAGCTTTCCATTTGGCAGCCCAAGCTCCAGTGGCCTTCAACCGAGCCCTCCTCTTGAACCCGGGCATCCACCACCAATGCTGACCCCTCACGAGTCACATGGGCAAGTCCAGCAATCATCATACCACGCTCAACCTATCACGCCGCCAATATCAGCGGGATTTGAGATGCCCAAAGAGACCTCATTCCCACCTGCCTCCATGGCCACGATGACGAATGACCAACACCAAAATATATCGGCGCTGCCGCCGTCAATTGGGAGTAGCCAGATTGATTGGAATCCTACTCCAATATTCAAGTATGTATGCACATTTTGTAAGCCTTTTAGTATACTGATTATACTTCCAGTCAGTGGAATACAGCTTTTGGAGCAGCGTCTGCCGCCATGCCATCGGTTTCTAGCTCAATTCCACAACAATCTCCGCCACTATATACTCCTCCATCCATGGCTTCACAAACCACTCCTTCTCTTCAAAACAGCTTGCACCAGCAACAGCAATCCTACCCACTCACATCAACGGTGCCTTCTCTTGCTAGACACCAAACCGCACCACATTTACCAGCATATACAGCACATTTACCGCCCACGCCTTCGTTTGTCACTTCAAGTATGTGGCGTGATACAGTTGCAAGCACTTATGACCCTGGAGTATTGAAAAGGCGACGGCATGGAGGCAGTGACGACGCCCATTTCTTCCTGGATAACGTCCAATCGAAGCGCCGAGGCTGACCCACATTCACACTTGACCCTCTTTGCTACCCGCTTAATTTGTATCAGGATTGTATGACTAGGGGGCGTATTATTTCTTTGGCGTTGCTCGATGCCCCTTTGGTTTGGTATATGATCTCACGACTTCACGTCGAGAATTAATGCTTTTGTTGTAATAATCTGTGCCGGCCACGGTATATCTGCCACACGATATGTGTCATGACCATGATCTATTGTTCTAGTACATCTTGGGCGGTTCTTTTACTCTATCGTTGTTGATGCGTACCGAAGGCGACTTGGATATTTGCATTGATGAGCGCCATCAGCAGTACAATTGCTCAGTGCCACCAAAGTACGGGAAGCAAAAGTAGCGATACATTAAGAGCATTCTACATCAAAGGATGGACGGTTTTGAAGGTTTTCAAATGTAAGCAATTAGCATTTGCACCAGCCTTCTGAATGATTGAGCATGGTGAGGTTGGATCGTAGGATCCTGTCCGTCATTGTGATTCTGTCCGAACATCAATTCGAAGACGTTCCTTCGACCATATACCCTCTGTGAATCCTAACTCAAGCCAAACCATCTTTCCCTCCAAGAGACGGCCGTCAGAGCTATCTCCGTCGCTCATCTTTTCTCGCACTGTGGGTATTCATTGACAAAGGCTTCGATCGCATACGCCTCCCTCGCCCACTACTTCTCTCTAGCCCCTATCTCTATCACCTCCGATACGCTCCAACGCCTAGCAATGATTTAGCATGTAGTCCCCAGCGCGATATCGCCAACGGGAAGCCTTCAACATACCTCCAGCATGACGACCGAGTTCCCTCTTATGACCTGTATGGGTACCATGGATTAGTCGTATCGTTGCATATGATATTGATGTTTTTTTGGAAGAGGGTTTCGTACCACCATTCCTATCCGCACTTTCTCTCCTCCTGCTTTCTCTTCTACCGCTTCGTCGAGCACGATGTTGAGGAAAACCTGTCGGTGCGTATGAGTCAGCATCCGGTTGCTTCGAGGTTCGCTTTCCACAAATATTACAAGGGTAGATGTAGGGAGGGGAGCTAACGCACGTCGTAGCCGCGTAGGACACCGATGACTTTTCGACTGCCGTTCAATTGGACGAAGAGTCGCTTGTCGAGGTACTATGGGTGTAGGGAACAGGGTTAGCTATGAGATTGCAAGTATATTCGGTTTGTATGCTTGTACCTTCTTGAGCTCGGGTTGAGCTTGAGGCATGGTGGGTTTGTGGGCGAGCTGTAGGCTTTGGATTGAGAGCTGGAAAGCTTTTGCGTCGGAGGCGGTAGGGCTGCGCTAGTGGGGGTTTTGATCTTGCGGCATTGTTAACCTCACTCTCTGTTCGTTCAACGATCACAATCTGGTTCGCCTTCCGTGCAGGCTTTACTGGCCCTCGATAATCGAAGCCATAGATCACCCCCATCCTTCCCAGCAACACCTCTTCTTCTTCGCCATGAAGTCATCTTTCGCTTCGCGGCGCCAGCCCCGCAAAGTTGGCCAGGACGACGAGGACAAATCCAGCTCAGACGCACGTCCGGAGCGAGGAAGACAGGAACAAGGTAGAATCTACCACTCGCTTATAGCAGCACAGATATCTGACAAGTCTACGCCAACGCCCAGGCTGACAGCCTCCTCAGACCAACCCACCACCGTCATACACCCCCCCATCGGCTCCCGGAATGGCTCGTCCAGGACGAAGAAGCGCTCCTCCCTGCGCATGTCCTTCGGCCCCGGCGGCACTTCCATGACTGAAGATGACGGGGATACCACACCTGCTGTATTCACTCCGAAGAAGTCCAATCTGAGTCGGCAGGCGGTGGAGAAAAATGCGCTGCGAAAGGCACTAGCAGCGAGTATATCCGCAGATCATCTGCCATTAAGACAAACGGATGAGAGGCCTAGTTATAGTAGGGATCATCTCAATGAACTCAAGGATTCTACGCCGTCTACGCCTAAGGATTTGCGCTCGCAGTCCGATATCGAGGATCAAGATAGCAATGCTGTAGACTTAGCTGCAAAATTCGGCTTAGACCTTATAGTTCAAGACTCGAATTTCTCCGCCATCCCGACAGATGCCGAAATCCGCGAGAAGAAAGAACGGAGGGCCCGCTTGGCCAAAGCGCAAGACTTCGTTAGCTTGGATGACGACGATGAGGGTGGAGCGGGGAGAGAAGGAGACGAGGATGATTCGAACGATGAGCAATCGCTCCTGCCCTATGCGAGACAGAAGCCCAATAAAAAGGAAGAAACGCGCCTAGTGCGGGACGACGAAGACATAGCCGAAGGCTTCGATGAATTCGTCTCCGACGGCCACGTAGCTCTCGGCAGAAAGGCGGAGCGAGAGCAGAAAAAGCGGCATGACGTTGAAGTGCGAGAACTGATCAACGAAGCCGAAGGTGCTGGGTCAGATGGCTCGGACGAAGATGATAGCGAGGTCGAGCGCAATGCTGCGTATGAAGCTGCCCAGACGCGGAAAGGGATGGATGGGTTACACAGAGATGATGAGGAGAGGGTGAAGCCGAGACGGCCGCGGACGCCACCGAGAATCACACCGCTGCCTACACTCAGTGGATGTTTGGAAAGATTAAAGGGGCAGTTGGCAGCGAAGCAGTATTCGCTGAGCATCAAGCAGAGAAGATTAGAGGAGATCAAGAGGGAGAGAGAGGATATCAAGACGAGGCAGGAGGAGGTGCAGAGGCTGCTGAAGGAGACTGGCGAGAGATATGAGAAGTTGAGAGCGGAGGCTGGGACGGATGGACCGGCGACGATGGGTGGGGTAGGGAATGGGACTATGGTTGGTGTGGAGGGAATGGCGAGAAGAGGGCTAGAGAATCTGGGGGAAGCGTGAGTACTCATACTCCACCTGCGTAACCTATCGACCATCGAGCTCCAGAAAATACATCTCTAAGATTGAAAAACCTCCGCCTCCTTCCCGTCACGTGTCTCAAGCAATGTCTCTCTCCAATCCTAAGTCTCTCTACAGAGAAAAAACCCATAACCTATATTGAAACTCTCTGCCTAAGCTTATCCTGCACAGTACAATCGTGTATTGAACACGTTCCCTCAACAGAATGGAAAATCTGATATTTCTGCGTCTCTTGAGCGCGAATTTCATACCCAAGCAGCTTGCTAAGCTCTTGCTACACATAATCGTCTGAAGCCGCCGCCTGCACAGTACGGACGGGCTGCTGAAACGATAGGGAGAGCGCCTAAGTAAGCGTATATATCATATGCGTTGCATGAAAGCTTTTGGGCAGTGCGAGTGTAGCACCGTTTGCGATTCGTTCAGGAGCTTTGGATTCTTGCTAACGTCTAGTAAATGCGCACATGCCCGTTTCAGCTTTTCAGGGAGAGCACAGGCTTGCGATGCCTCGATTTATATTCTTGATCCATTTGGCTTTGGGCCTTGTCACGAGAGTTGGAAGGGCATAAATGGTGGTAGGGTATCCGATATGAGTTTCAATATGTAAAAGACTATAGGCATGATCAGTGCAGTGTCTTGAAAGCGAGGGTCTAAGGTTTTGGTGATGAGGGAATAGAGGTGCTAGTTTTATGGTAGGTGGATAGGAGTGAGATGGAGAGAGAGGAGCTTGTGGATGGGTGGATGAGGCCACTTGTAGATGATCTGGGAACGTTATGAGGATTGAAACAATGAGAAAGGTTAGGGGTACGCGTGTAGAGGTTGTTGGCTTTTGTGAAAGCTGGGGTGATTGAATGGCTTGTGTTTACTGTTGAATGGATGCGTTTAAACATACTCTACCAGGCGAAGGCAGTGCCACCGAACATGAACAGGCGCATCCGCCATGAAGAAAGCACCGCTTGACATGGATCTGGTACCGCGGCCTACAGGAAAGAGTGTTTTGCTAGGGTTTGGTCGATCGAAGAGCTATCTTGGGGATCAGCTCGGTGGGATTGATACGCATGTATGTTGTACAACGCATATGTGAATGGCAATGGAATGCAGCTGCGGGATGCTGTGATCCAAGTCTGAGCCAAGTAAGCTGATCTCAGGATTTTGCCTTGAGGCCTGAAGAGGTCATATTGTAGCGTACTGATTTGAGGCCCACAGGAGGATTGTCAGCGTAACCAGAGCATTTGTCGCAGCGCCGGAAAACATTGGAGACAAATGGTGGTTACTTTACAGAAAGGCACGATAGCGCTTCCATGTCCGTCTTAAGATCGGTTGGCCTCTGGATTGCCGTAATAGTGGTTGGTGAAGAGATGTTATCAAGTAGATCATGTTAGAAATATCAAGCGGAAAATATTAGTGACGAGGAACTTCTGTAGACCACTAGATAATCATGCATGGCACTTGGACCCCCAGTGACGGAGTTGCAGTAGTAAAAGCATGGCCAGGTACTCGGCTCCTCCCACATGGAATTCTTGCTGAAGAAAGGGTGGACAAGATTGGTCTCCATGATGAAATGTGAGTGGAAGACGGGTTGACTTGGATAGCATGCAGTGGTATTCACTATTCAGAGAGCACCCGGATTACTCAAGGTATCAAAGTAGCTTTAATTTGGTAAACCCCGGGCAGATATGGTGGACATGAAATGTTGTTTCATTTGTAGTTATGTACTGTGGCTGAAACTCGTCATGATGTCGTCACTCGTCCCTCGTGCAGAAGAGTTGCAACTAGTGCTCACCTGTTTAAGTACTATCAACTTCCAAATCTGTGCACGACTGCCTTCATAAGCATGCCTCGAGATAGCCTCGAAATAATCTCGAAATAATCATGTGCCACCAATGTGCCACAATCTTCATTCATAGTCACCTAGAATTCAAGCACGAGTTCACACAGCTCCTCCATACCGTTTCGGCATCCCGAATGATCGAGGGCATTTCCAGACACGGTTTTAGTCTTTATGCTGTTCACAGCAACACGCATGCCCTGGCCCTCTTTCATGTTCAGGACCACGTCGTCGTCGACAATAATCCTGAAACCTCTGTCACATAGCCAGATCGATCGGAACACCCTCCCTGGGTCGACACCAACGGCGACGCCCACCTGCCCAGTCAGCTCGGAAGCGGTACGGGAGAGGAGATAGATTGGTGCATAGGTGTCGTTGTCGATAGGACGCACGTAGAAATTGGCGACCTTTGTAGAACCGGGCCTTGGTTTTGGGTTCACTGGAAGTGACGCTGTGTGCCATGCCTCGTCGATACGTGGTGGGGTTAAATGGGAAGAGGAGGCTACCGCGTTTTCCATTTGCACGCCTTGCTGCGAAATTGAAGAAATCCTGTTGTCATCCAACGTGGAGACTGTTCCCTCGGCCCTACCCATTTCAGGAGAAAGATCTTGGTGTGCGCGGTCCCGCTTGCTAGGATACCAGTCACAGTGTGGTTGTTTCTCGCCCTGCAGATCAAGAAGGCTGTGGGCTACGGTGGAGATGACATTGCTCTTCATCTTCTCTATTCTGGAACGGAGAACGTCTTCCGGAATGCTTCCCAGGCCTCGTCCTCTCCTTGGCTCGGCGCTGGAGGATGACTTCCGCCTTTCCCTCCCAATCTTGTTATCTTTTGACAACGTTTTGTAGAGGGACAACTGTTGTTCCAATTTTGTGATTCGTTTTCGTGCTGTTGCCAGGTCATTGGACATTTTCCGCTCTGCGCCATGGCTCCTAAACACCTGAATCCTACAGTAATTGACTGAAGTATCAGGGGTAGGACATTGGAACGAGTCTGTTGTTAGTTCCTCGGTCTTACAGCAGAGCTGCATACTGGCGCCGTGTATCCCTTTGACGTGACTGAAATCCGTCGATAGGAAATTTAGCTGGAATTTGATAGAGCACTCCCGCCGGCTACCACGATCTGCACCCCACACTACTGAAAAGCCATCTGAATGGACAACCTGGGCTTTGGGAATAATCTGATCTGACTTGTCCGAGGGGGCCGAGTTTATGAGCTCGATCGCGAGGAACCTGCCGTGAATGAGATGGCCCTCGTTTGCACCTCGGGTCTGGTTCCATAATTGCCAGGAAGCCAAGGATCGTTCCCGTTGAGCTTCCGTGTCGAATGCTACTTGAACCGAGGTGCAGTAGAGCCGGTTATTGGCAGTGTCTGCTGATGAGACTGCTGTGTCCTTTACCAGGAGCGAGTATTGTGATCCCTTGTTCAGGTACGTAACCAGATTTTCTCCGGGCTCCTTGCGCAAAGCTGGCGGGGCATTAAGTATGTGGCAAAATCGCGTCCTAAGAAGCATTGGTGTTCAGATGGTATACTTCTAGTCTTGTCGAGGTACACTCACTTTGTCGATCGTTCTGTCTGTGAAATGTCTCTGTTACCATCACTTTCATTATTCAAGGAGCACACCAGGGTATTCTTGCAGTCCGCATGGTCCTCGTCTTTACAAGCGATATCCATATCGTCTGTAATGTTGGAAGAGAGTAGGGCCGGAGTGATGAATGAGGGCGGGTGGGATAACGAGTCTTGGTCCTCTTCAGCAGGGACACCCTTTTTTGGGTCGAAGAAGTCCAACCAGGTTTTCTGGGGATCACTGATTGATAGTGACCAGTCTAACGGCGCATGCCCCGACTGATGGAAATCCTCTGCAGTATCTTGGTCGAACGTTGCCCCATTCAGAGCGAACACATCCATCATGTGTCCTTGGGGAGTAGCGGAGACGGCATTGTCTATGGACCCAATTGATATCGATGACAGTGAGCCAAAACCTGGTGTGGTGGTAGGAAGCCTTTTAAAGCGTTCAGTCCCACTAGACACGATCACGAAAGTTAATCAAAGTTAACGAGGTACCGTGCATGAGAACAGAAGGGACTCACACGCTCTCTGGACGACTTGACCTTTGAAGGTACTTAGATTCTGCAGGGGAAAGATGAATGGCAGGTGATGTACCCGATGCGACATCCTTCCCATGGCTCTGCCTGAACTGTGCATACAGCTCAACGGGCAGCTTTTTATTGCTACGCCTATGCAACACCAAGCAGATCAGTTCAGCGTGTATGTCGTGGTGAGCAGATGAGAAGACTTGCGTACCGCTGAGAGAACATTGTGCGCTACATCTGTAAGCATGTGAGTGAGGTGTGGCTGAAGCGTGACAAATGCCACAAGCAGCTGTGGGGAGATGGCCGGCAGCATTTGTGTGTGACAGCACAAGCAAGACAGGGTACTTGAAGCCGCGGGAGAGAGGGGAAGCTGCTACTCCATCGAGGAAGTCCTTTCACCAATTGAAGAGCGGCGGAGTGCGCCTCCGCGCCGTCCAGACCTTGAAGTGGCGCATCAAATCGAGGGTCTAGAACTACCTTAAGTGACGGAGCGCATCTCCGCACGCTTGAAATTCTAGGGGTCCAATGACCTCCTGAGAGGATCCCAGGGACTACCAATTAGCCTGTTTCAGGGTTGCCTTGAGGCTTGAGCTTTGCACTACTCTATTATGTAGCTGTCTCACAGGATAGGTCGCTTTCCGCAGGCAGGTAGTCGTTACAATACACCGGCGTCGGCTTCCTTTGCTCCTTCTCAGAAAATTGCAAACGCAGCAATGTCGGCAGATCGCGAACCAAACGTCTTCCGAATTCCGCTCGATCTTGTGGGCGTGTCGAACTTATTTCAACGATTTCAGTTCGCGGGCGATATACCTATGTCTGCTCAGGAACAGGCTCAGAGGCACCAATTTTGACAAATGGAATGAGGATTCAGTACCACTCCCGCGTGTTTACACTGCTTTGGTAGAAACATGTCAGCAGAAAGCATATGGACAGTGACCAAAAAGCAAGTCCGATATCTCTCTGAGCAACTCCTCTGGCAGCTGCTGCAGCACAGTGTGAAGCCAAAGAGCGACCTGCATTGGATAGCGGTGGTTGCGACAACTATGCCCTATCCCCAGTATCAGCGCTCTTCTTTCCCACATCTGGATCCAACGCACCGTCTCCAAAGCTGTTTGGGAGGAAAGTGTATTAACAGAGGCAGCCGAGTTGCCCCTATACCTGTGCCTGGGACCAGAACGATCAACAAGATGATCGCATTCATGGCGCTTAGCCCTAACACAGAACGTATCGAGCTTAAGGAGCTGGACGTTCTCTGCCTCTTCATACGCATCCTCCGCATCTTCCGATGGACACTAGGGAAAAGACTACTTCTTTATGAGCTGATAGGCCTCGGGATCGTGCAAGGAAATGTCCGACACATTCTGGTGAGATACTGTTAATATCAGGATTGCGATATGGTATATGGTCCCAACACTACAATCTGGTAAATCGAATCCACAGACAAGACATGACTCGTAAGTTTCCCGCCTGGCACAACAGCGTAGGATGACTCATTCATTCTGACTAGGGTAAATTCGAGTAAACACTATGTGGCGTACCGGCGAAGTAAACACCAGTATCGTTGCCGCTTGAATTCCCACCCCCATTCCCCCATGACGCAGGGTGGACGAGACAATTGCATCTCGAGGTTCCTCGCCGATCCCATCATCACTACCATCTCTCTGGCTCGAGTGCTCACATTGGCTTCGTCAAAGGTTTCGTAATCGGCCGTCCATTGATCTCTCATCTTTTGGAATCCGAGGCTTGAAAAGGTGAAGAATAAACAATTCTTTAATCTCTTCGCTATGATTGCCAATACCAGTAGTAACGCCACTGTTGGATTCTGGCACTCGCTATCCATTGGCGTGATATACAGACCATCAGGACATGGCCACATTTCGAAAAGTGTTGTTGCAGGCGTGTAGAGACGGGGGACCTCCCTTCGATAGGAAATACGACTCTTTGGAATCTCTCCGTAGCGGTCGCTAAAGCCCCATTTTGAATCCTCCCACCCAATCCTCTCGTCCAACCACCGATTCATTGCGGCCTGATGATCCCAAAAAGCCAGGCAGGTTGCAGTTCGACTCAGATGCCCTGAGCCGACGATCTAGACTAATTTGGACGATGCCGACCGGCAGTCTTCATGGAGTATCGCTACCTTTCACTTCCATGCGCTGCCAACGTACAGAACGCCCTCTCTTGCTCGCACAGGGCATGCCATCAGCCAAGGCATACACCAAGCGCCTTGTCCCCCGTGCACAAGTATCTCAACTTGGAGCCATCAGCTACCCTACATCATCCGTCATATCAGCGCCCCGCACCACTATGCAAATCAGCGCGAGCAACTTCGCCAGCGATGAAATACTCACAAGCATAAAGTCATAAATCATCACTCACATCATCAGCTCCACAAGTCCAAGTCCCACAATAGCACCCTCGTCAACCGAATTCTCTTGTCGCTGCAACGCCAACTCCACGCTCCCACCGTCGCCGATCTCAACGGATCAGTATCATACACCGATCACCTCTCCCGCACGAACCATCTCACGACAACATCCACACCCCCTCTCCCCCCTGCTCAGCCGACAGCGCCACCACCATCGTCACAGGCACAGGTCCCCTACCCCTCAGCAACCGCCTCGCAACGTCCTCACGCGTAATCCGTTTCGCGACCGCCCTTTCGAGCTGGATTCGGCGACAGGAATAATCGCTCTGCTTGACGATGGGCTTCCAGCTTAGGCAGATATCGTAGATGGCGCTGTGGCCAAGTCGAGTATGCTGAGTTGGGATAATGGGCGCGGGTGGAGTTGTGATGTGGGCGGTAGCGGTGAGGTTTCTGTTGGGTGGGATTTTGGTGGAGGGTGCGGTTACGGTGGTGTTTTTGGTGGATGGGAGAATGAGGGGGATTTGTAGGGGAGCGCTGGCTACGGATTGCGGAGAGGCTAGGTAGTGGAGGAGTAGCAGTAGGGGAGTGAGGTTCATGCTGCCTTTTCAGGCAATGCTAATTCTTGGTCGTGTTCTTCAAGATATGGAAGATGTGAGGTTTGTTGAATACGCACTCGCTCTCGCATAAGAGAGTGAGAAGCATGTGAAGAAGATGAGGGCATGAGAATGGGTTGTTGCAGATTCACTCCATGGAAGCGCGGTGACCTTTATACGAAATTGTAGATCCTCATCACACGTGCCCATCTTTTTATAAGTATAAGTGAAGACTTTACAAATCCTGCTTTTCACGACGTACAACGCAGAGTCCCATACAAGGTACTTTACTTTAGTTCAATCGCAGATTTCTTGTTTTGGATCCTTGTCTTTGCGGGGTTCCCAAACCAGTTTTGCGTAGCAAGCCCACTACTTTAAGCATGCGCTGTTTCAGCGTTATTACTCTGGGTATATGATTTGTCGTTCCACGTAGAGAATTTGGCGTCCTTGTAGTCATCCATGCCCGCTGAGACTGACCCTCCACAGGCTGGTGCGATCGAGACCTGAAGGGACGATGCGTCAATTCGAGATCTGATAGGCGCAATTTTTTTTGACTCGTGTTGTGACTGATATAAAAGGGTATAAGGATCCTATTGATTGCTTTACTGGGAATTTGTGAGAGGGTTGTCGTTGATGTTTTGGGTTCGGGGTAGACGTGCTGATTGAAAGGGGTGGGTCTTCCGATTCAGGTTTCTGATGGGGAAGCCAGCAGGACGTGGAGGCTCATCTTATCTCCTCGCGAGCTTTGGAATTGGGATGTAGATCAAAAGTAGGGGTGATTGTATTGGGGATGGCGTGGGTTGTGCTGGTGGTACGAGAGATGTGGAGATACTCATCGTTGTGATGACAAGAATACAAAGGCTGATAATGCAATAGTAATCTTCGTAGCATACCACCAAAAAGTTTGGTATGCAGATTCGATGCAGGGTAGTTTGATGATGTCCAGATCTGGAGTTTGAGATCTTTACGGTGCATTTGGTGAGTCGGGTTGTGGCCAGGATATGACGACGCTGGAAAGGAGAATCTGGTCAAGATGACTCCAAACGCTGTTGTGGATTTGACCATTCAGAACAAGAAACGGCGCTCTTGGACTGGACTGTTTTCAAAATGTCATGAATCTGGCTTTTGTTGTGTCCGCGCTCAACGGCCCGAGTACAGCCACGCAATGCAGATGCTATGTACAATCCTGTATGTAAAGAAGCAGTCGTTGATCTTTTGACTCCACGCTCAAGTACCAGTACATCAGTGCGAATGACCGTCTTCATTGTGCATCTCTGCCTCCACCTGGCTCGGAGTACAGCACTGACCGCCCTCATCACATTCATCGCCACAGTCAAGCAAACATGCCTCGGGCTCGCTACGCATGCTGACCGCTCTGCTCCCACCCTTGCTTCCTGCTTTGCCCTTTGCTCCGCTATGGCCCGCATCGGATCCTTCGTGGTCAGATGGTGTCCCTGATGGATGGCGGTGTTCGCTGTCGAGACAGAACTCGGGCTGTATCGTGGAGGAGTGGATACCGTGCTCGTGGAGGCAACGTCGAATTGCACTAGCAAGCTTCATGTATCTCGCCGATCCTTCACCTTTGAAATCAAATCCAACCTGAACGTGCAACGATGCAACCATCTTCACATCGCTCAACTGCCATACGTGTAGATGATGGCAACTCAAGATGCCCGGGAGTTCCTCGATGTCTTCTTTGATATCATCGACATCCATACCAGCCGGTACAGCTTGGAGAAGGATCCGCGAGGCTGCCTTGCAAAGAGGTATGGCTGATCCAAGGATGATAACCGTGATGATAAGAGATATAATGGGGTCAGAGTAGAACCTCCATGAGTAGTCCGAGAGCCAGATGATGAGCGCGGAGCCTATGACGCCAAGATTTCCGAGGGCATCACCCATCACGTGTAGGAACACTCCACGCATGTTGAGATCGCTATGTGAATGGCCGCCTCCGCTCGCTTCCTTTGGCTGATTGTGTTTGTGATTCGCGTGCAACGAGTCGTGCTGGTCGTCAGCTTTGTGATTATGTGAATGGTCTGCATGTTGTGTATGCTTTGCCGAGCCGTTGATTTTCCTGTGTCCCAGCAATGGCGTGTCTTCCGCAGGATCTTGTCCGTCTTCCCCGTCCATGACCTGGTCTGCTTCGGATTCGCTACCATTTGTAGACTCAATGTCCTCCATTCTGTTTGCTGTGATGATGCTTTTCCTGAAACTGGCAGGATGTATAGGTATATCATCAACGCTGGAGAATCTGGATTTTGACGCCCCACTGTTGTGTCGCCGACGGCCTGGAGTGCCGCTAGCGTGTGACTTTCTTGTGGATAAGGGAGAAGTTGTTGAGTCCGCAACCGTGGATTCTTCTTCATCACTTCTTGTGAAATCTTTGGAGCCCGAACTAGCCTGCGCGTGAGACCTTTCAGTTCGTGTCCTTTTCATTCCATCAGACTTTGGAAAGCCTGCCACTGTTGACTGAGGCAGCACATCTGCCACATTGCCCGCTTCATCGGCTACCGCTGCAGTGTGTCCTCCAGAATGTGTATGGCTATGGCCTTCTTCCGCGGCCCCCAGCTTATCGGCTTCGTTGTGAGAATGTCCGTGACCACCTCCATGACTGTGTCCATGCTCGTGAAAGAGGAAGAGGCCAATGAAATTTGATAAAAGACCGAAGCAGCCTACGATGAGTACAAGTTTGGGGTTCGAGACTGCTTGAGGTTCAACGAATCGTTGTATTGCATCCAAGAAAATGGAGAGGCAGAGAGCCACCAGAAAGACACCGTTGACAAGGGCACCTAGTGTTTCCGCACGCTGCCACCCGTATGTGTACATCTTCGAGCTAGACTTCTGATGAGCCACTTTCACCGCCCATAAGCCGACACACAGCGAAAGGACATCGTTGAGCATGTGGAAGGAGTCCGCGACCAGGGCCAGGGAATGAACGGAATAGCCTTAGGTTCAATCAGTATGGTAGCGTCCAGGGCAACAGACCGCTCTTCGAGCTGAAAGCCAAGCTTACCGACAATCAGCTCAAGGAAGAAGAAGGCCGAGTCTATCCCCAGCAGGATCATAATCCTGTTGGACTTTGATAAACCCATGTTTCTGTGTATGTCTAACGCCACAAGTTTGGTTGGATGTACTGCGGAAAGAGATACGTTCTGAGCGTTTGGAAGTCCTTCAACCTTGAGCCTATGTTTTATTCCGTAACTAATACACGAAGCCTGCAGCTGGTGGTTCAAGGAACATAAGGAAAAGCTGTGTATATTCCACTAGTGATGGCGGAACGGAGGTGAGTGTTTGGGTTTCTGGTCTTGGCAGAGACGCTAAAGACATTTACCCGTCACCCGTCAAGGCCCGAGGAGCCACTAAGTCTAAGAGAGTTAGCCGCAACTCCCTCCGAAGAGCTCCGTAACTTTTACATGATCATACAAACTTAGATCAACATCGATGTTGACGAGGCATGCTCGGCAGGCGGAGAATTGATACTGACCATGGAGGCAATAAAGCTAGAAGACGCACTCTTCGAGGAATTCAAGTGCTAACAAGGACTTGTGGATGAGCTCTCTGAGGATCTGCCCAACATATTCCCTCATGGAAGCATCCGTGACGCCGACGCCGCAGGATGTGCGATCCGACCCTGAAGACCACCATGAGCATGAAGCGACCGAGATGAATCACTATGAAGGCGTCAACAGGAGCAATGAACTTCTCCCACCACTCCCCGAACGAGCACGAGCCACTGCTGATGAAACGCACGAACGCTACTTTCATAGCTTCCGTAAGTCGGTCAAGACGTTCTGGAAACGTCAGATCCGTGCCACTGTTGCACATGAAGCTTGCAGAGATCACTTTGGTACGCACAGCTTCTCCTCCAGTAGCGCACGCTTCAATACTTAAAACGTTGGCCCATCAGCTACGTCTCCTTTGACCTTGTCGGGAATGCTCGTGTCTCCATATGCTTTCAACAAGCATTCATCGACCGGGTAGCTGGCAACGTCTTACTCACCATTTTCTTATGTAGCAAACGAACGCACTTTCCTTGGGTATCTGAGGACTTCTTTGGCATTGTCAATGATTGCTGTCATAATTGCCCAGCTTTTCAGATTGCAGCACACTGAAGCTCCAGACAAGACGTTTGGCTTCTACGTCCTAGGCACTCCCTTGGCTTGTGTTTGTATTGTGGCAGCAATCGTTGTCTTGCTACTAGGATCTTACAGGTTTTGGCGCCAGCAGAATGCGATGTTGCGAGGGAAAGTGCATGCAGGAGGCTGGGAGTTGAACGCTGTTGGAATTACGATATTCATGGTATGCTGCATCTTTGTCCGGCGACCTGATCGAAGTCGACTAAGATAAAATCTAGGTCGTACTTACACTCCTTGTTTTACTTGTGGCTGTGGACGTAGGGAAGGATGTTGAGCACAAATCTTGAATGAGGGCAAGCTTAAGAACGGGTAGCTATTGTTGTGCGAACCATCTTTACGATGACACGATCTCCGGAAGTTCCAAAGCGAAGAATATTGGCACCATACGTGGTTGCTCGGACTGTGGCTGCCTCTGGTTGGCTTTCTCTGATTCCTCGGTCAATCTGGTGTTACAATCACAGTAAGGATCGAGCTCACTGGGAACTCAACATAGCTTTCGTTCGGACGGCAGTGATGGCTACATGAGTTCAATGTTCTTCATTCTTCATCAATCCTCCCGGCGAACATGGTGGCTTGAATTGGTATGAATGAGACATGGAAGATCTTACGAGCCTTGCAAGTCGAGCCAGTCCTGGGACCAGCTCGCACAAAAGGCGTGCAGAAGCATCAATTACGGGTCCCTGCATTGTTGACACAGTACATGCGTCGAGATGCAGTGGACATAGTTAGGGTAATGTTCGGACATCAGGAGCTCGGCAGCATATGGTACAGGATCTACTGCATCGTAGTCACTGGCGTGCGTTTTATTCGTGTCTATGTTGCGCATGGCATACTGTGGATGGTGTGCGCTTCACAAAACAATAGCTGTGGCTAGTCCGTGAATGAAACCTTGGGCGTCTGTCGTTCTCGGTATTTGGAATGGGTAGAGTGAGCCAACTTTTATTTGCCCTCGAGCAGTCAAGAGGTCCGAAAGCTCACTCGGACACATGCAGGTACGAAACAAACGTGCATGCAGCTGCACTCGGAGCAAACCTTGTTGCTCCAGAAAGTACAAGAAATTGTGACAGAGATTTCAGTATGCCCCACCCTTACGTGGTGCCGCGAGTGAGAGTAGTATACCATGCTTGCAACGAGACAGAGCACATGCCGGCATCCACTCAATGGCGCGAAAAGCTGATGGATTTGGCATCCTCCAGAGCTTCAATCTGCTATCAGTATGCTCTCCATCAAACCATCGCGACGCGAGGGCGGCCGAACCCATCTCACTTCTTCACTTCCTCAAAACTGATAACCTGATGCATTCACACCACTCTTTTCCCATGACACCCCAACAATCCCACCAAATTTCTGACAGTATCTGGCCATGACGAGCTTCAAATTGGTTTTGATAACTGTTGCAGCATGTCTAATGTCCTTTGCCCAGCCATACGCTATCACAGGTGTTGAAGGAGGTGTTGATCAAGTCACGGGCCAACGACCGTCTCGACAAGAATTTTCGATCTTCACTCACTCAGGTCCAGCGTTTGACCTGTACATTCTCTCCCTACAACAGCTTCAGCAGCAAAGTCAATCTGAGCTGCTCTCGTACTACCAGGTTGCAGGTTTGGTACCCAAGCAACGTTTGAAGCTTCCTCTTACTAAACTATGAAATGAAGGCATTCATGGCTACCCATTTGTTTCGTGGGATGCCGTCCCAGGTTCATACAACGCCGGGTATTGTACTCATGCGTCTATCCTCTTCCCTGCCTGGCATCGACCCTACGTCGCGGTCTTCGAGCAATTATTATGGGCCAATGCCCAACAAATTCCAAGCACCTATCCAGCAGCGCAGCAAGCCCAATACCAAGCAGCCGCGACTTTGTTCAGAGTTCCATACTGGGACTGGGCTCTCAACGCCACGATTCCCGATCCTGTCAACGATCCCATGATCAGTATCAATACGCCGACAGGAGTCCAGAACATCGTTAATCCGCTGTACAATTACACCTTCCATCCACAACCATCGGCATCCGACTTTCCACCCAGCGAGCCGCTCTCAGCGTACCACAGCACCGTGCGCTATCCTACTGCTTCGGGACAAAGTCAGCCGGAAATGGCGAATCAGAGGCTGCAGGCCAATGCTCAAGCGTTGCATGACTTGACTTACCAGCTCATCGCCGACACCTCGTCATACGCGCCCTTCGCAGACGCCGCATACTCAGACGAGCGAGGCAGCTCATATAATTCCATCGAAAATATGCACAATGCCATTCATAGTTTCGTGGGCGGCAACGGGCATATGGCGATCATTCCTTTCGCGTCTTTTGATCCGATCTTCTGGCTACATCATGCGTGAGTTTGACGGGCATGCTTGGGAACTGGTGGCACTGACTCCTGTATGTTAGCAACGTGGATCGGCTCTTCGCAATCTGGCAGGCTATCTACCCAGACTCATACACAACGCCTTATGCCAATATGGAAGGGACGTTTACCAATGCGATGGGTGAGACTGAGGATATCAACACCCGTACGTTCGGCCCTTGCATGGATTACTAGTGAATCTTCACAGCCCTTGCATCCGTCAATTCAATAGACATAAAGCTGACTTCTACAGCGCTAACACCCTTCCACTCAACTGATTCCGGAACACTATATACCTCAGCAACAGCTCGCTCAACTCGAACCTTCGGCTACACATATCCCGAAGTGAACGACTGGAACATAAACGCCACTCAGCTCTCCTCCAACGTGAGAACGAACCTCAACAAGCTCTACAATCCCACAGG
>JAABUK010001849.1_pt1 | contig 39466 bp, 42 predicted proteins | sample 5559141 | NCBI WGS metagenome assembly JAABUK01 (sample SAMN10711869, study PRJNA513367) | rock metagenome | isolation source: Antarctica rocks | place: Antarctica: Victoria Land, Pudding Butte nord | collected 2016-01-03 | reverse complement strand
AACCTCACAGTGAAACAACAGGGGCGAAACTCGTCTACTTGTAGCATGTCAGGGCCAGACAGTACCATCTGGCACCTTACCTATAGTAAAACTCATCTTTCATACTGATACAGGTCCGGAGAAAGCGAATAGCTGCAATGACTAGCCACTTCTCTCGGCAGTGTATAGGCTTCATCAGTTTGGGCATCAGCCGCCGCTTCAGGATGTAGCTCTTGATCCTGCATCACCCACTTGAGTCATCAGGGGGTGGGGGACATGAAGGGCACCTCAGGACTGAACAGCATCATGAAAGGCAACAACTTGCCACATGAGGCAGCCCAGAAGGCATCTATGAAGGGCAACTCAATGGACATGAGGCATGCAGGAGGGAGGGCGAGTGCAAATGGGCAGGCATGAAAGGCTTTGAAGACATGGATAAGAGCTGCTTTTCTGGTGTAGCTTCTGCTCTGTAGCACTCAGGTAGGTGCAAGGCAACGAAATTTGCAGAGAGCATTTGCAATGGCACACTCAGAGATAGAACGCCAACTGCAAACTTCTGCAAGCGTGACATTATAACATGAAGGAAATGTTACATTCATAACCTAGTACTGAGTGGTGGACAATCAAGGCATGAATCAGCATTCAAACGCATTTCAGAGGCAGCTGCATATTGCCGATGCTAGGTACCTGCCTTGCAAACACAAAGGCACTCACACCAACAGCCTTATGAAAGTGGGCCTTCATTGGTGTGCACAGAGTGTCCAAACACAAGGCAGATCAGGACAGGACCTGCAGGGACACGCAAAGGGCAAGCCAGATTGGCTACACCCAAGTCAAAAGGCAAGCCAAACATCAAGCCAGAGGGAACTGCCTTAACCAAAAGGCGAGCCAGAGGGGCCACGCCCAAATCAAAAGGCAAACCTGAGGGGCCGCGCCCAAGTCAAAAGGCAAGCCAGAGGGGCCACGCTCACACCAAAAGGCAAATCAGAGGGCCATGCGCAAACCAAAAGGCAAGCCAGATCCAAACCAAAAGGCAAGCTGGAAGGGGTGAGTAACCTGTAGCCATGATGCTGTACGCAGAAGCACAGCAGGTCCAGAACCATGCCCATGGTGTTGGTGCCTATGTGCGTGGCCTTAGCTTCTGCCTGCTTCTGGTTCAGCTCTTGTTGCTGCTGCTCACTGCTGGGGCCCAAGCCTGCCCCCTCCCCCTTCATGGCAGCCTGCATGGGATCAACTCTGCCCATCAGCATTGCCCATCAGCAGCTCACACACAAGAGCCGATGGCCCCCTCACGGGTCAGGGCCTTAGCCTCGGCAGGAAACCATCAGGGTATGCCATGTACAATAGGCCTATCACGACTAAATGTTTATTCCTCACAGCACAGGGAATTGTGCCAACATGTGTATGAGCAGCATATTGCTCATCAGTTGAGAATCTCAGAGCAACCCCCAACTGTTCTACAGCCAGCAAGCTGACAGCACACCTGCTCTGACCATCTGAAGGGGTTTGACATGAGGCAAAATGAAGCTGTGCCTGACCAGGAAAACTCAAGCCAAATCAAGAGCTACCCCAGATGTGTAGCAGCCATGCTGTGACTACTGTCATGCTAGCTGACTGGCAAAGCACATCAGCTCTTGCCACTGAGCAACAGTGTCTGAGCCCTGGATACACTATGAACAACAGACAGCAGCTGAAAGCACACCTGCTCTTGGCGTCTGAATGCGTCCAGCTGCTCCTGGCTGTGCTGCTGGTTCTGCTCTGCCCCTTCTATGAGCAGGTTGATCAGCTCCCCAACATACTTGTCGTAGAAGAGCTCCAGGAAGGGGTCCTTCTCGGGGGAGTGGTCCATGGAGTCGGGGTCCAGCAGCATGCGCACTATGTCCACCACCTGCCCCTGCAGACCCTGGTCCGGCCCAAACTCTAGCACCCTGCACATGATGATGATAGTAACATCAGTAATGACAACAATGCCAAGATTGACCTGCCCTTGCAGACCCTGATCTGATCCAAACTTTAGCACCCTGCACATGATGACAGTGTCAATGACCATGAGAACAGTAGTGACAATGGTTGTAATAATGGGAATGGTGATAGCAATAGTGAGTAATGCAGCCCTTGCAGACCCTGATCCGGTCTAAACTCTAGCACCCTGCGCATGAACAAGTAGTAATAACAATGGTAAGATATACAGTGAAAACAACATTGATGATGACAGTGTTTACAACAACAGAATAGTAATAACATGAGGGAGTAAGATCGCAGCCTGAGCTGACAGGCATCAGGTAGCCTGCACATGCAATGTAAAGATTGACATTGATTGAAATTTGCTGTTATTCTGATTGTTGGCCAAATTCTGAGATTGAGAGATTTGCATTGCTTGCAAGCTGATGTTATTACAATGGTTGGACATGGTTTTCTGCCAAAATTGGCAAACTCAAAACAGTGGCAACCAAAAGAAAAGTGACTGTGAGCCCCTGGGACTGCTGATACCAGCTGCAGAGGCCAGGCTGCACCTCCCACTGGTCAGCTATAGCTTAGGATTGTGGGCTTAGGGTCCAGGACTTATATAAATATTGGGTTACACGCTTGACAACATTGATGGCGTGCTGAGCTCTCAGATCAAATGCCAGAATGCAACACTCAAGGCAAATTCTGCCTGTGCTACATCAGTTGCTAGACAGCTGTCATGATAAGGTTCTGCAAACAAAGCTGAGCATGCATAGAACCACAAGTCAGGAGACAAGCCACACACCACATGAGACACCACATGAGCTGATGTCACAGCAAAGCACATGCTGCGCCCATCAGGGAAAGCCACTTTGACAAGCACAAAGAAATGTATTTGAAATACGCAGCAGTACCTGACTAGCAGGTGGAACAGCTCATGGTCCTTCTGGCTGCGCATAAATTGTCTCAGGGGGGCGGGGTCGTGCTGGATAGCAGAGAGCATGACATCAGTGCCGCGTAGCTGCAGCCCGGGACTGCCGTGTTTCAGCACTCTGGTTAGCACCTGTGAGCAACAACCACTGTGCTAGTCTGAACATCTGATGCTGAGACAATAATAAACAGCATTAGGCTTGTCTTCCTGTCAGCTTCCTCAGGACTGCCGTGCTTGAGCACTCTCGTCAGCACCTATGAGCAACAGTTGCTGTTCAAGTCTGAACATCTGATGCTGGAACAATCATCAACAGCATTAGGCTGGTATTTTCAGCTTCTTCAGGACAGCCATATTTCAGCACTTTGGTCAGCACCTGTCAGCAACAGCTCTTTTCAATCCCGAACGTCTATGTTACCCCAGAAAAGTCATCTCTACACTGGAAATCTAAACTGAGAAAGGTCTGGGGACAATGAAGATGTGTTTCTACAGTGTGGAGATGTTCAAGCTACTGTTCAAGTCTGAACATGTGATGCTGAGACAATCAGCAACAGTATTGGGCTGGTCCTGGGTAGCCTGGTATGATACTTGGCTTCACATTGAATTGACGCTGAAAGGTGCAGTCTTCCTCTCTTTTTTCCCCTTTTCTTTTATTTCCTTTCCTTTCCTTTCCTTTCCTTTCCTTTCCTTTTCTTTTCTTTTCTTTTCTTTTCTTTTCTTTTCTTTTCTTTTCTTTTCTTTTCTTTTCTTTTCTTTTCTTTTCTGTTCTAGCCTTTGTCTTGTCAGCTTCCGGTGCACAAGCCATTTTGCTGGAGACGACAGCAACACGTTGTACACAGCCAGCTGACTAAACGACCGGCACTGCTACAGATAGCAACGCAAGCATACACATCTTCTTCAGCCTGAGAAAGGGCTGTACCTCAAACAGCCCCAGGTTGACAAGCTGCCCCAGCAGGTCTGCCCTATTGGCAGGGGAGGTATGCCTTGCCAGGCCACACAGCTCCTGTAGAAACTTGACTAGATCATTCCATCCTTCTGCCTGCATAGTCAGCAAGACATACTGTTAGGACCCCGGGGCAGCCCAATATAATACTTGGCTTCTCATTAAATTGACGCCAGAAGGCATAGTCTTTTCTTTTCTTTCTACTGTTTGGTCTTGAAGAGATTCACATGACAGGCTGCTCTGAAATTTCAAGAGTTGTCCTGCACGTACCTAGCTGATCATGAGCTGGAAAGCAACTACATTGTGATAGTTACTGTGGGAAAAAAACGTTGAGCCAACTGTGTGTTTGGGGCGGGTAAGGCAGGGTACCTTGGGCGGGGTGGTCCTGAGCTTCTTGAAGAGGTCAGGAAAGAAGGAGGGGTCATGCTGCAGCTTGGTCAGGATCTCCACGTTGTTGAACAGCATCACGCTTTGGAGCGCAGCAAATGTCTGATCGTCCAGAACCTGAATTGAACACACAACTTCACGCAAACTTGTTTGTAGATCAAGCCAGGTCAAAGCTTGATGTGTGCCTTACTAATCAAGGGCTGTCATTATGTCAAGGCCAGGTAGATGCTGTACCTAGTTTGACTGACTAGATACTCACCAAAAGTTCTCACCTTTGCTGGGCTAAAGCATAACCTCACTGTCTGAAAGCCCTTTATTTGTGTCTCCCTGGTTCATGTTGTGACAAACCATGCACACACAGTGAATAGTGAAGATGCTCATCAGCAATCACTGTGTGAGCAAGCAAAAGACGCTGCGGATCTACTGCTGTTTGCTGAATAGCATGGAGTCACTTTGTAAATGTCATGACTTGCAAGCATAGATGCATTCAGGGGGCTGGATGTCATGTCCCCAGTAAGGAGAAACTTTGTAGTCTGGTTGTCATGACCATTGGAATAGACAGATTTGAGTGTTTTGGGGGTCATGATGGGGGACCCACCCGAGGAAGGATGACATCCTTGATGTAGCCCATGCGATATGTCTGATGGATGCGCTTCTTCACCTCCGCATTGGTGATGGGCACAACCTGAACAGCAAGCATACACCACGCTCTGCATCCGCACTAAAAACAAGAAAAGACTGTGCCTCTGATGCAGTGGCGTTGTATATGGGGGACGAGTGTGTGGAATACTGCCCCCCCCCCCTCCCCCCGGGGCTCTGAGGGCCCTTTACTGACAGAGTCAGCAATCTGAGTTGACATGTAAGGGGGTGCAACCCAACATGCAAGCTGCACATGCAAAGCGCCTGACCTTGCAGGTCATCAGTGTTGTCACTGCGACAGCTTTTCGACAGGGCTGCATGGCATGATGTCAGCAAGCATAGACAACATGCAGACACTCATGTTGTCTACACAGGCGATGGTGCTTAGTAAAAGGCACCACTTCTATGTGCTGCCCATTTGCAGATGCAACAAGCTTTGCGTCAGGATGGCTACTTGTGTCTACTTTTTACAATCAGTTTTTGGATTCTGACCAGCCGTCTGACAGCATTGCATGTAAAAGACGCCCTGGCCATGTGCTTCTTACAATCAGTTTTTGGGTTCTGACCAGACGTCTGACAGCATTGCATGTAGAAGACGCCCTGGCCATGTGCCTCACTTGCACATGAACAAGCTCAATGCAATGTACATGTCTTTTGCAGATGTTGATGAGCAAGGTCTGCAGGAGACGATAAGCAGTGGCAGCAGGTTGCATGGAATGATGGACCTCTTTGAAGACACACATCTCTTTTGCATGTATTGGTGAGCAGGACTTGCATGTGAGGGTAAGCAGCGGGGGTAAGTTGCATGAAAAGATAGACCTCTTTGAAGATGTGCATCTCTTTTGCACATATTGATGGGCAGGATTTGCATGAGCTGGAAAGGGCTATTATTATTATTATTATTATTATTATTACTATTATTACTATTACTATTACTATTACTATTAGGATTTGCATGTGAGGTAAGCTGTGGAGATAAGTTGCATGGCATGACATACCTCTTTGAAGATGACATGCTCCCGCAAGAAGGCCCTGTGGTTCTGCCTCACCGCCAGCTCTGGGTCGTACTCCAGCGCTCCAACCACATCCATCACATTCTCCTCTGACAGCAGCATCTCCAGCAGTTCTGCACTTGCACAAGGGCATCAACACCCAAAGATGCAAAAGGTTGTCTCAAGCTTGGGCACAGTCTCCTGAGGCATGAGCGCTTTGTGACTCTATTAGAGACAACGTGGCAGAAACCTGGAGATCTGTGTTCTGTTCCAGTGTTATGAATAGTGCTGCTGGTAAGGCTGTGGGTCAATCAGGACAGCAAGACTGTGGTGCAACAGCTTGTGGATCTACTGGCAGAGCTGTGCTGTGCATAGGAGCTGCATGGCAACTATCTGCACACGTGTTGAATGAGATGTAGGCAGAAACCACCAAGGCTCTGCATGATCTAGTAGTTTGATGCAACACAACAGACAATGTCTTGACCCAGTTGTCGAGTTTGGCAGAACACATGACCTGTCAGCTCCGCATCACGCCCACAAAGTCACATAAGAGACGTGCACTTCCCACCATAAGCAGCATATGCCGCAGCGTGAGCTGCTGTGCAATATACTGACCGCCTCCCAAGGCCAACACATGCTGTGTAATGACATGTGCACAAGGCACATATACAATGATGGTGACTATATCACGACCCGTGGATGCTTCTACATGTCATCAGATGGCAGCAACATTGCTTCCAGCAATGGCGTGTGGCTGATCTGTGGCAGGTTCCAGTGCTGGCTGCAGGACGCAGAGACAGACAGCACATGCATTGATGCTCAGAGCAGTGGTGTAGCAGTGCTTTCGACCACTCTGGACATTCTGCTGTTGGCTCAGGAGGCAAGGGTCAGGACGCATGCAGACAAGACAGCATGCGTGGGTACTGTGACACTGAGGGTGAGGGCTCACGGTTGCTGTTGAGCATGATGACGCCCTTCAAGATGTAGTACAGCTGCTTCAGGCTGTCGTCATCCTCCAAATCATCGCATTGCTGCAGACATTGCATGGTGTCAGCAATGCACATAGTGTATATCAGTCATCTTGTGCAGCAGTACAGTGTAGATGTATGCTTGGAGTCAAAATGCAGGAATACTCCACAACATCTGCCAGTCAGATCTACTGCTGCACACGATGCAGCAAAATCAGCTGTATGTTTTGCGGCATTGTGTGCAGCATCAGATCTTGTGGGCAGATGCTTGCCATGGCTACTGCTCAGCTGTGGCTCGTGCAGGAAGAGGCTGTTGTGTGATAGAACTAGTACACACACACAGCATACAAGCTCATTTGAGGCCTGTATATGTCTGGTGCTAATGTCCGCGTCCATGTTGACACGCATGCAGACACCAGCACATGCCGCATGTTAGCAAGAGGACACAAGCGACACAACAGGTGCAACAAAGACCACACAGCATGTTAGCAAGGGACACAAGGGACACAACAGGTGCAACAAAGAGCTGCCGTGTCTAAACAAGGGGCGCAAGGGACACGACAGGTGCAACAAAGACTGCACAGCATGTAGATGACACTCACCCTGAAGACATCCAGCAGCTTGCGCACGTACTCTGCGCTCATCTGGGGCGGCAGCATCTCTCTTGCTCTGGGCTCCCCAAGAACCTGCAGCAGAAAAAAAGAAAAGATTACACCTTTTTGCGTCAGTTGAATGAGAAGCCAATATTATACTGGGCTCGCCAAGGACCTGCAGTAGACACATCCAGCTGGCAATGGCACAAGGCAGTGTGCACAAGCGCCATCCACAAGATCACACCGACGTGCTGAAGTGGGAGATCACACCAACATGTTGGAGTGGGAGATCACACCAACATGCTGAAATGGGAGATCACACCAACATGCTGAAATGGGATGCCAATGCATCAAAGATGAATTTTAAGAGGACGCTGTGGACTACTGATGTAGCCTGGCAGCGTGATGTCAAACAGGTTCTGGCTTTGCTGTGTGTCCTTGGCCCTTCATGGCCCTGCAATGCTTGTACTGGCCCTAGATTTCATTGGTGAGTCAGGACTGAATGATGACGGCTTTCTAGAACTCTTTTCAGCTTTGTCTGTGCTGATGTATTGTTGCTGCTGTTGTCTGTAGCGCTGTGTTACAGGCATTGCTGCCCACATGCACTCTACTGCAACTGCTACACATGTAGAAGGCAGCACCAAGTGTGCAGCATAGCATGCACACTTGGTGCTGACAATCTTGATTGGGTGAGCAATCTTCTCGCTCTTTGCTGCTGCAGATGGCATAGCAGCCATGTTTCGTTCATGTTCTCTTTGTAGGCAAGCAAGCAAGCAATATGATAAAGGGACCGCAGCAGTGTTGACAGCAGTCTACCTTGGCAATTTGAGCCAGGTTCTTGAGCTCTGGTGCAGGCAGCTCCAGGCCAGGGACCCCATTGCCATTCTCCTCCAGCCGGTCTGTTCGCAGGCAATACAGCGTTTGCATAACATGGATCAGTATGCAGGCAACACAGCATTTGCATAACATGGATCAGTATGCAGGCAACACAGCATTTGCGTAACATGGATCAACACATACTGTCCTCCTTGCTGCTGCGCAACTATGATACATATACGCTGATAGCACAACACAGCATTTGCTATCATCACATGGTCTCCTCCTCAATGTTACACTAGTTTGATGCATGTATGCTGATAGTGCAACACATTCACATAACATGGATCAGGAGACAGTCTCATCCTGAACTAGTTTGATGCATGTATGCTGATGATGCTGTACGCCTGAGTTGCAGGTCTGAGTGCATGGAAGCGTGCAATGCATACAAGAGCCGATGCCCCTTCACAGGGTAGAGCCTTAGCCTTGGCAGGAATGTAATCTATGCCGGCAACCATTGGGGTACGCCATGTACAATCGGCCAGTCACAACTCAAGTCAAACATGTGGTGCATTGTGTGACTTTTGCGATATTGACTGCCATCAGCTATGCCAACTACAGTAAGCTGATGACCTCAAGATAGAGCCAATTCAGGCTTTGCTGAGGAAGATACTGATGGAGACAAGCAAGCCCTGACAAGTATATCTGCTGCAAGGCGACGGTTGCAACAACAAGCTGAAAACAATAGAGCATGTGCTTTCTCAGGCAAGGCTGCAGTGCCCTGCTGTTGTATGCCATGCTTGCCACAGTTTGCGTAGAAGTTTGCACAATGGCACTTGCAGAACAACAAAGCGCCCCATTTCCTGGCAAGCCTGTTGCAAGCATACCAGCCTGAGGTAGTGAAGCTGCCTGTCAGTATGATGGTGCTGCCTGTCAGCATGATGGTGCTGCTTGTCGACATAATGGTGCTGCCCGTCAGTCTGATGGTGCTGTCTGTCAGTATGATGGTACTGAGTGCAGACTGTGAGACAGTCAGGATGCAGGAAGATGGGCTTACCATCCACGCTGGTGGACACCTGCTGGTCAAACTCGTCCACCATGCCAGGGCGCTTTAAGAAGCCATTCTCGCCACCTGCACAATGTGCTGACTCTTTTCTCGTAAGCTTTATGCAATGCAGCCATGTCGTAGTGAGACACAGATTGCATGATTGAGCTGCCAAGCATACATTCTCGCTGCAGAATGCTGACTCTCTTCCCAAGAGCTCCATGCAGTGGCAGTTGTGATGACATTAGAAAGGCAGGCTGCAGTACATGCAAGATGCAGTGCAGTCAACAGCTGGTGCAGCAGACATAGAGTGGTGGAGATGACGAGCACACACTGCGTTGTGTGTCAGCAACACTGCTTCTGCTTCAGGAGTATGTGCTGGTGCTTGTGTCTAAAGGACTGTTCAGCAAAGGAGCAAACATTTACCATTGCCGTAATGTGCATCGGAGCCATTGGATTTGCCATGATAATGCTGCTGCACAGTCACAATCTGCTCCCTGCAGTCATAAGTATCAGCAGTGACCCAAATGTTGCTCGTGCATCTCTGTATAACAACAGCAAAGATATGCCTAATGGTTTCTGTTGATTGTCAGACTGAAGCTGCCATCTTATATGTCAGAAGTATTTGGACATGTAAACAGCACAATGCAAATTATGGGCCAGCAGAGCAAGTCAAGAGGTACAAAAGGGCAGACATCATGGCCTTGCATGCGTGCTCTATGATATGTATCAGTGCTGCTCTCTGAAAAAGAAAGATGGCCTTGCATGCATGCGCTGTGATATGTGTCAGTGCTGCTGTCTGAGAAAGACAAGAAAGAATGAAAGGACAGTACTGCTGTCTTACCATACAGCATCACAACCACCAGATTCTTGGAAGCTCAGGGCTACATCTGTGCCTATCTCTGCATCTGACCATGTGATGATGGTTTCATCTGCACATGCAAGGGCAACACTAAACTAACTTGTGCCATATCACAGACTTGGCGTGATTGCTCGTGCGGGTGAAAGCGGATCACGTGCAGGGAGCGCTAAGGGCAACACATCTGAAGGCAGCTGCTGAGCTGTCAAAGCATCTGTGGCTGCTAGCAGCACCATGCATTACCTCCTTGACGTTGGTATATGTCTTGTGTCTGAATCTCATGAATGAGCAGAGTCCGTGTGTCCTGCTCCTCAGATATGACAACAAGGCCAGTTGTGTTGGATTGCTGCAAGATAGGCAGACAAGTGCCATTGGTCAACAGTGCTTTATCTGGTCTAGCAAGCTAACATTGTCACACGCAGTTGCAGTACATAGTCAAAAAAACGCAACTGACTTTTGAGGTAGGTGCTTTGTCACTAACCTCCATGTATTCTACGGATACTTGTCCTGTTCCCTTGTCATCCCACTGCCCTTCAGAGGTGAGTCTATAGACTTTCACTCTCTGCATGCTGTGCGATCTTTGAACGCCGAGTGACGCCAAGTCACGTTACAGATGCTGTATCTCACGACCCAACATGTGTGTAGCATCAGCCGGCAAGCATCGGACTACTACTACGCCTCAGTCAGCTGTACCCGCGACCCTCTTTGTGATCAGGTCTTCCGACAACAGCGGCACAGCAAACTCTCTCGTTGTTTGTGACAGATAAATGCAGCTGATGCGCCTACTGTGCTACCCTCTACCATTCAGACACAGCGTTGATGGTCAAGCTGCATGCTCCACATCAGTTGCAGCTGTTCTGCGGTTACAGAACTACGGATCCTTGAAGAAGTTACGTTTTGAGCCTCCACAATTTAGTATCATCTTCTAAAACACTCGCAGGAAGGTAAATGTCGGGACCGTCACAGCCCGTTGCAATCTTCAAGTTCGGTACTCAAGTGTTCCCGGCCACAGAGCATTTGACACTATTGTGAACGAATCATACCAGGAAAGGTCTTGACCAGCTAAGCAAGCAGATGGTGCTACATCAACTAGAGGCGTTTGGCGCTGCGTTTTGCACAACAGTTGCTGAATGCATCTGACAGCAGAATGTACATCTAATTAGCTAGCCAAGGTACAGCAAAGGTGCAGGCAAGGTCAATTCAGGCTGAGCATCAGATGCTATGATGTTTGACTGGATGAAAAATCATTAGAGCTTATCCTCATTCCTGACTAGGCTTTCCTCTTGCGTGATGCAGGATTGTCAACAAAACTGCTAGTGTTGTAAACCTGTAGCAGGATATCAAGCTGTTCCTCAGCATCCTTTACCTGCCCGCTAGACACAAGTTCACAGTATTTGGCCCCGTGCCATCTTATCCAGACCCTCAGATCAGTTTCCTGCAGCTTGTCTGAGACGTCAGGCCGTTCTTCCTCAGTGCAATTTCCTAGTCTGCTACATATAAAGTCCCTGGCAAGGAATCGGGCTGTGACTGATGAGTACTCCATCTTCACATGACCATTTTCCAGAGACAAGATAGTTTTGCCCTCAGGATTCTTGTGCATATAAAATGCTTGATACATCTCAAGATCAGGATCTGAGTAAATACAACAGCTCGAGTGTATGTGAAGTTGTGCCAAAGACTGCTGGGCGCATTGGTGCTCAGCTTGCTTTTGCAGGCAAGCTGCTTCGAGCACAATCCTCTGAGAAAGATCTCTTGACATGACAGTGCCGTTCTGGACGGCTAAAGCTCCCTAAGTAGCAGTGCAGACTTCAGCTGCAACTTGATCTGCAGTGCACTGGAGATCAGTGCAGTGCAGAGCATGGCACACTTGCAATATACCTTGATGTAGAACTTGCAGGAATCTGCCAAGCTGCGTTGTGTTCCTACTGGCAGCCAACGCGACGTTACTTCTGACTGGGCTGACTGGGGCTGACTGGGCTGATCCTGACGAGTAACTCTGGTCAAGGCCCTCAACCGATCCGCTTCAGGCACGGACTACGACAATCAAACCTCTGCATTGGACCATTTTAACGCTGCGTGCAACCACTGGCGCTCTGAAAATTTGGCGGTGTGAAGAGAGGGTGCGCCAAGTAGCAAGCTGAAAGCTGAATGTTCAAAATTGCTAGTTCCGGAGCAGCCCTTGTTTACTAGGGTTCGTCATGCGCATTGCTAAGCTCCGCATCATCTTTGACCGTCACACGCAGTCGGTACCACCTCTCAGCTGTGGTTGATTAGTGGCATTAAGTATTGACGGCAAACAGCGATTGCCACATCTACTTTGACCTACTTTGTGATCCGACCATCTGACGAAACGCAGCATGTCTAGCCGAAGGTGGGGTACTGCACAAGGCAGCATCCACTAGAGTGGCATGACGTGTCGAAAACTGACTTTGTCTGCATATCAGCAACAGTATCTAAAATTTGCTGCAGGAAGCGAAGTCCAGAACCTAGCTCGAGCTCAAGCTCGAGCAGCGACTCTGGCAGTAGTTCCGGCAATGACAGCTCTTCCTCATCTGACTCACAATCTTCAGCTTCGCCACAATCGGCAAACAGAAGGTACTTGTAAGCTTGGACCTACTTGACACTCTGACCAGCACAATAGCAGTTGCAGGCAAGCATGAATATAGGTTGACACTGCAGGGAACCACAACGGGGACCGGCCAAAAAGCGACAGCGAAGCCCATCACCACAGGCCGCAAGACATACACGAGATGCATCACCAAGAGAGCAGCATCGGTCGTCTAGGCACACTGCATCCAGTTTTGACCGGCAACGAACATCACCTCAGCGGCCTCACAGGCGCGCACAGTCTCCTGCACAGCAGCGGGACCGCAGCGGCAGAGAGATGAGCAGAGGGAACCAGTATGGGGACCAGAGGCAAGGCTCTAGGGCAGAATCACATCGTGAACCAATTGAAGGCACCAGACAGAGAGATAGGGAGCCTGCCAGTAGGAACAGGGAACCCTCCAGTAGGAACAGGGAACCCCCCAGTAGGGACAGGGAACCCTCTAATAGAGACAGGGAACCCTCTGACAGAGACAGGGAACCCTCCAGTAGGGACAGACAATCGCGTCATGAGAGCAGAGATCAATCAGATGGCAGGCATGCCAAACATGAGCGGCACAGTGACAGGAATGTGGATGCGAATGGGGGAAACGATGCTACCAACAGTGACAGGTTGAGTTGCACCATGCATGTTATAATTTCAGCTGCATATACACGCAGTCTATCGCATGTGTAATGCCACATGTTGCTATTTTATCACCTGGCTGTACATTGGGGTTGAGCTTTATGACACATACAATGTTGCCTGCCGGCAGTGTTGGGCTCTCTGACTTCATTCCCCTGCACTATTTGGTAAAGCCCATGCAGCCGTGCCATGCCTTTGTGACCTTGAAACTGTTACTCAACTGGCTCCACACCACCAGTTACATCACGCAGATGCAGTGTCATTGTGCATATAATGCAACTGTCGTCTTGCATGAGTGCATTGACTGGTTCATAAAATGCGCATCTTCCTGTAAGGTCCAGTAAGGTCAGGTGGATGAATGTCACCAACACAAAAGGCAGGCTACCTACTTGCAGCTGGCATTGAGTAGCAATATCAGTCCAACGCAAGCTGTAATTTGCAAGTGTTTGGATTGAAGACGACCAAGCATTGTAGTCATGATGTGATACAGGCGTCCTTCAAGACAAGACCACCAGGGGTCAGCAAGGGATCAGGCTGCCCTACCTCCCCCTCCCCCTCAGCCCTTAGCCCATCAGCCAGAGGGCAACAACAGAGGGCAAGGGGCTGCAGGCAATGGGAACCCCGGAAGGCAGAACCGATGGGCAAATAATGATGATGCTGGCCCTGAGCAGTGGGGCAAGCCTGGCAACCGTAAGCCTTTGTCATCCTGATGAACATGTGTAATCTGCCACTGCACTGAGTGTGCTGTATGCTGGGCTCAATAATAATGATGTACAGGCGTTTCAGCTAATTGTTCTTGTCAGGCACCTACCCTGTGCCTAAGCCCTAGTCCTGTGAGCCAACATGCAGTAACGTGAGACACATGGGCTTGCAAAGCTTGAATGCAAGCCAGAGCATGTGGCAGCTGCTGTCTCATTCGGCAATGAGCAGAAGTAGGCATTGCAAGAACAGCTGTGCTAGAGAGAGAGGATTTCACATCTTCAGCCAATCAATTAGGCTGTACAGATGTGTCAGGGTTATCAGTAACCCAGTCCAAACCATCAGTACTAAACGTTCATCATGTCTAAACAGTCTGAAATGAATTTGTCAACAATCATGCGATCCTTCTGGGCAAAGCACATAGGTGGCTGTCAAGCTGTCCTGAACTATAATAAAAAAAGCACAACTTCATCTTCAGAGTCAGATGGCAATTTGAGCAAATCAGAGCCTGAAGCCAACTCAATTTTGTGTGGCAAGCTGCAGGTGCCCACCAGACCCTATCTCAGACCCTTGTCGGTTTTTTTCCAAGTCTTGCACCTTGCTTGCAGAGCCTGCTTGAATGAAGGGTAAAGAGGGCAAGCCAGAGCCTGAAACCAACTTTGCCTTGACTGGCAAACTCAGCAGCAGACGTGCTACATGGTTGAGGGGTGTGTGCTGACGCTGTTAATAAGGAGCTTTGGTCAAGCTGATGTGTTTACTCAGCACACTATTGTGTATAGATCCAGGTGGCAAGCAAGAAAGCAAGGACAGATTCAGAGCCTACAGCCAATCCTATCTTGGCCTTGTCTGGCAAGTTGGCAGCAGAGAGTAACACAGTAAAGCATCAGTGCTGGTGGGCTCATAGCCTGACTTACTCATGATTGCTGTCGAATGCAGAGCCAGATGGCAAGCAAGGGAAGGAAGACAAGCCAGAGCCTGAGGCAAACTTTGCCCTGTCGGGCAAGCTGGCAGCAGAGAGCAACACGGTGAAGGGGGTGGTGCTGGTGCACCAGGAGCCCCCTGAGGCCCGGAAGCCCTCCCAGATGTGGCGCTTGTATGGCTTCAAGAATGGTGAACCGTCTTCTTCTTCTTCTGACTTTCCCTCTTCTTCTTCTTCTTTTTCCTCTTCTTTTTCTTCTTCTTTATCTCGTTCTGGGTTTTTTGTGGCTGTCATCCTTCTTCTTCTCGAACTTGTTCTTCTCTTGCTTTTCTGATGTCATTCTTCTTCTGTCTTTCTTGTGTCATGCTGCACGCTCCAATTTGTATGGCAGGCAAATCGAGGCGGAACCGATTGCAGCAAGATTGCATGTGTTCTGGTGTCAGACTGCGAAAGTGTGACAGCTTCTTGCTTTCCAAGTCAGCGTCATGGCAGGAGCTTCAAGCAAGCCAAGACCATGTGACCATGTGACCAGTGTAACCTTGTAGAAAGAGCACATGATATTTACAGTAAAACGGCCGGCAGATTCCAGCAAAAGATGTCTCGCACAAGAGTGACTTGCAACAAGTGTTCTAGCTCACTTGCAAGCCAGAAGGTGTTGTCAGTAATATTCACTGTTACTATGACTAATTTATTCTTGTTTCAGATGGTACTATGATCGTCGTTGTGTTTATTTTTAATGTTGTGATATTGAAGATTGGTAGTACGCACGTTCCAGTCTTTGTCAAGTCGGCACGTTCTAGCGTCAGCGACGTTGCTGGCACACACTCACCTGTATGTTTTGGGCAGCGCACAGTCAGCAGTCTTGGTGCCAGCATCTAGCTTTTTCATGCTGGTGAGTATCTTGGCAACATTGCACGCACTCACCCGTTTGTTATGGACAGCGCACAGTCAGAGGTCTGGATCTTGGCATCTGTTGGTACAACCTGGGCATGCCAACACCAGGACTGCTGACTATGCACTGTCCAAAGCGAACAGGTGAGTGCGCGCCAGCGACATCGCTGACACCAGCATGAAATAGCTAGATGCTTTGGAGGTTGCAGCAGCAGCAGCATACTGTGTTCCTGAATGGACATGCAACATTAGAAAGGAACAAAAAGTTTAGTTCACGCTTTCCAGCAATGATAATGGGACCCTCCCTAGGTACATTATAGGCGGCAGCCCGGAGCTACATGCAATGCAATGATACTTGACCTGAGTCATGTAAACAGCAGCAGTAGTGAATCCAAACTAGGCCTTGACTGGAAACATGTCTGGAACTTTACAATGGGCGAGTCAGAAACAGAAATATTGTCATGAAACCGGGTTTCCTGAGATGATGCAGGGGAGTATCTAGCTCATCATGAGCTGGAAACAAATATTGTATCATCGTTATCATTATTGTTGTTATCATCATCATCATCATCTTTATTAATTGTTGTTGTTATTATTATTATTAATAACAATGATATTGTTATTATGATGCAGGGGAGCCCATTGACAAGCCCCTCTACATACACCGCCAGACATGCTACTTGTTTGGGCGGGAAAGGAGGGTGGCTGATGTTCCCCTGGACCACCCTTCCATCAGCAAGCAGCATGCTGTCATGCAGTACCGGTGGGCCCCATGTGACTGCATACAACAACAACAAATGTGGCAGGATTGGTCATTTGTCCAAATGAGCAATGTGGCTGTCTGCACCCCTGTGAGTCTATGTCTGTGTCTGTGTGTGCGTCATTGTTGCTAGCCTTGACCATCTCATGTATGGCTGCTCTGTTGTGTGTCTCAATGCTTGGCATGATTGATGAATGTGCTGCTACAGGCACACTGACAAGGCTGGAGCAGATGGAATGATGCACAGTGGTGTGCGGCCTTACCTCATGGACTTGGGGAGTGCCAACGGGACATACCTCAATAATGACCGTATAGAGGCAGAGCGCTACTACGAGTTATTGGAAAAGGTGTGCCCAAGACATGCCATGCATACTTTTATAGTGCGCATAGCAAAGCACCACTGTCTGGTGCGGGAGGGTGTTTCCTAAGCAAACAAATCGATCATTGTGCTGCTTGGCCTTGTATTGATGTGACCTAAGATATCTGTCTGGTGTTAGCTTATTGCCCTTACACACATGGCTGCAACATTGCAGAACCACAGCCTTGTTTGTTCCCCAAGAGGTGGCATGTACATCAAGTTTGCAAACAAATTCTGGGAATATGAGGGAGTTTGGATCTTTATGCAGGACATGATCAAGTTTGGACACAGCACAAGGGAGTATGTGCTGTTGCACGCACAAAGCAATGCCTGATCAGAATAGGTGTAGCATGTTAGAAGTGCATGTGTCAAGGCACAGTTTTCCTGCTGCCACTGTAATCCTGTAATTTGCACTGCAGCAGGAGTCTCAGTCTGGTGCCTGGCAGCATCTTTTGCATGTCGTCAACTGAATCTTGTAAAATGTAAATCCTGAGTCAAGTGAGGTGTATGATGCTTGTGAGTGTTGCGTTGTTGTTGGTGTTCTGTTAAAATCTCACATTATGCTGTCATATTCGGCAGCATTGCCACCAAGACTTCTAGTGTAAGATTTGCGTAGTCATATTCAAAAGCGAGCATAGGCTGCTGTCTGTAACTGGATGAATGTGAAGCTGTACAATCCTGACACAACATTGTCAGACCTTTACAGTGGTCTTTGGTCATCCAGGTTGCTCCAGTGCTTGCTCAGAGTGAGCAAGACATTGCTGTATGTCATGTGTAGAGACAGACACGGTACTGACCATCGAGGTCTGTAATTCACTTCTTGGCATGACTTTGCAGCTCTGTTCTTAGCTGCTGTGCAAAGTTATCACTGACGCTGGTGTCATCCCAGTCAGCCTCCCACAATTCTGCTTTGGCGGGATCCTCGTCCTCCTCCTTCCAGCCTGTAGAGTCATAAATTTAATTCGGGTAATCTTGCACAACAGCCCTGCAGCGCAGCACAGCTGTGATTGGTACCTTCCACATCAAACTCTTCGAACTCGTCGTCGTCTTCCATAGGCTTGACTGGTTGCTGTGGCTTGCTGACATCTGCCTTCTGTTCGGGCATGACGGTACTCAATTGCCTGATGCGCCTCGCTGGGGCGTGACCAGCAGTTGCTAAGCTGAGTGATCTAGTGTCTCGACCGCTCAAGCTCGATAAATAGATGCCAGCAGCCTCTTTCAGGGGCTCTATGCGGGTATGACGTAAACTTCTTGGTCCTTGCGTGCAAGCGAGTGGTGTTGCGCAACTTTTGAAGCTTACACACAGAGGCGATGGTGTTTTCAGGGGACTGGCTCTGGGGACGCGGTAGAAATTGAGACAATACGGTAACTTTTTACTCGATTGTCGTGAGTCACCTGAAGAAAGCGCAGCGATACGGGACTTGCCGTTGGCCCGATCTTGAATCACCGTCGGCAAGACCGTGGGTTTCGGATCTGCCATCTCTGTGCATCAGACCAACAGCCAAACTCAGTGTGGCAACGGTAACCCTGTTCAACATGGCAATCTATTTGAACAGTCGCTCTTGAGTTAGAGTACACCCTACTCGAGGGCGACGGTTGACGGACCCAGGGCAGCTGTTTGAACGTTGCGAGAGGCCATCAGGGCAGTCTCATGCTCCATGGACCTTTTCAAGGCCACACTGAGCAGAAAGACTGGTGACGCTGGGGAAAAGGTATCGGTCAAAGGCTTGTTTGACATGAACATCTGGTTCAGCCTTCAGGGTCTGATGTGTCTGTACCCCTCTGCAGCTGGACACGACGCAGAAGCGCACCAAGATAGCAGCTGGCCCAGCAGATGGTAGACCCTTTGCATAGACTTTTGCCTGTAGTCTTGCTGAATTCTCCACTTGTTAGTTGGCGTTCCTGACTTGCTACAGCTGTTGTGCAGGCATGGTAGAGAGGCGTCCAACACAGGTGAAACATCTGCTGTCATGGTGCAGCATTTGCACTTGTAGTGTCTGCATCTGCAGCCTCTTATGTGTTACTTGACTCTCATAGAATCGCTTTATGTTCAGGCGCCAGGCACAAGCTATCAGCCAACTTCCTCAAAAGGGAATGCAGAGGCCTTGCCACAGGTGCGCAATTGTGAAAGCTGCTTTGCAGAGCATTCTATGCACAAACACCCATCATGATCTTTTCCCTGAACCCTGCACTGTCAGTTGCAGCATGTACACGTGCCGTTGTGATTACTATCTCTATCAAGTGCTCATGAATGATGGACGCAGCTTGGCAACAAACTTGGCTGCCTGTCTGCAGAGTTTGACGCAGCTCAGGCTAAAAGAAGAGAAAGATGGCAAAGAGGCGGTAAGCACTTGCAACTTCACTGCTCAGGCTTGGCTTCATTTGTCGAATAGGTGGCTGTCTGCGTTGCTTGTTAAAGCTGCAAAATGTCTCAGCAAGCCACCAACTTCTTGCAAAAAAGTTTACCTCATGCGACTGTCACTGCAGCAGTACTGCCACAACTGCAGCTCCATTTCATGTCTACCCATGTCACAATCCAGCTGCGACAATGCTTTTGGGACAGTCAACAGGACTGATACCAACCCAACAGCAATTCACACATTGTGCCATGTCAACACACAATGAAGCAGTTGCGCATGCACTCCCATTGGATGCACGAAACACAGATTGTTCGCACTGCAAGTGGCCACATCCCTGACAGCCGACAGTCATGAGTCAGTCAGTCAGCTCACAAGGTCGATGAACAAGCAGTCCACATCACATGCAGATGCTGCAGCTGAACAATGCAAGTGAATCCTGTTTGCATGCAGGTATACGAGGGGCGAGTGGTTGAGGGTGACCCAAGTGTGTGTGGTCACGTCATCTCCACAACAGCCAGTGGCGGCAGCAATCGGCAGTCCATCAACTACTCCACAGAGCGTGTGGTGGGCAACGGCTCCTTTGGGGTTGTCTTCCAGGCTACCTGCTTAGAGACTGGGGAGACGGTCAGCACTTCTGACCCTCTGTCTTAGCACCTGCTGCTTGTCTCCTTCTGCTCAGGGCCAAAGATTTCCAGAGACACAGGCCCAGGGGAAGCCTTCCTGACCATCTTAGACACATCGGCCTATTGACTCCTTCCTTCACATTGCGCGGCCACTGTTGAATTGCATTTCCCAGGCTAATTGCTGTGAGGCTGAAACTGAGTGTCCAAACCTGCTGACAGTCTTGGCTGCATGTTGAAGCAGTGCAAAGGCCTGGGGTTTGTTGAGTGTACCATCACCTCAGTCTGCAAGGTAATGACTAGCTCACTGGGACTTTGAGCAGCATTGCAATATGGTGTTGTGGGTGCAAGGCGTGAGCAGATGCTAGGCTCTATTGGCACAATAATGGCTGCAGAACCCTGCTGTGCAGCATGGACCAGCAACACTGATGCAGAGACTCGTACAGCTCAAACATGCTCAAAGCCTGAACAGCACTAGGCTACAGACATGAATGCAAATGGCGGTCTACTGTCTTACAAGCTGCACTGTGATGTACAGTCATATGCAACACTCATTGCTGCAACTGCGATGCACCGACAGGGAACAGAAATACTTGTTTTCATGGGGACTCTTGCACAGACTGTCATCAAGGGACACAATTCATGCAGGGTACAGGATTGCAGGTCTAGACATATGCACCAGCAAGAACCTCCTGTCTCAAACTCAAAACATGATTGATTGCTCAAGCAGGCTGCTATTCAATGCTCGCGCGAGGAAGAGACTGCAGCGATACAATATGTCATTGCACTGAGTTTTGCAGATGGGCATCACAGCACCAGTAGGCAGTCACCCTGCACTGATACTTCTACAGCTTCTACACGTGACAAGAATGTGGTGCTGCAAGACAAGCGCTTCAAGAACAGAAAGCTGCAGACGCCTCAATGCATGGACGTTTAAACAAGCTCCTTGGTGTGTGTGGTGTTGATTTTCTTTGGCATTGTAGGTGGCGATCAAGAAGGTGCTGCAAGACAAGCGGTTCAAGAACAGAGAGCTGCAGATCATGAAGATGATGGACCACTGCAATGTGGTGCAGCTGCAGCACTGCTTCTACACCACCACAGAGAAGGACGAGGTCTTCCTAAACCTGGTGCTGGAGTTTGTGCCTGAGACAGTGTACCGCATCGGCAAGCACTACAGCAAGAATGGGCAGCGCATGCCCACCCTCTTTGTCAAGTTGTACGTCTACCAGGTACGGCGTATGTGGTCATTGCTTCTGAGAGTATAGTGCTTGTTTTCAGCGTTTTAGTTCTTTTAAAGTATATGCTTTTGGAGGCAAGGTTGGAGACGGTAGGAAGTATAAAGAACAGCAGCATGCTTTGTATGCCTGTCTGAGTGGCAAGTACTACAGCCAAATCTGCAGTGCATGTCTAGTCTCTGTGTCAGGTGGTACGTCGACCAGGTACGCTGTTGTTAGCTTTGGTTTGCTTTCGCATGAGATCACACATCCTGATACTTCTGCAAAGCTGGAAAAGAGAGGAGAGAAGACAAAACAAGACTACACCTTTCAGCGTCATTTTATTGACAAGCCAAGTGATACACCAAGCTGCCCAGTTCTGCAAAGCTGTACATCTGCAAAGAAACACATGCAGTCATGGCAGAACCCTTGTCACCAGTTTGTATCTGGTCTTTGGCGAGCATGCATCAACATGCCATACACCTGCACAAATAGACCAATGGACTTCAACATGCTACTAATCTTAGTCAGCCTATCTGCGCTGAAACCAACAACCTACCACAGAGTCATCTCACCCCAGAGTTGCAAATCCTGACTCTGGCCAGCAGACGTTGTGGGTAGTGCTGACTGCATATCTGGTTTTTGCAGATGCATATAAGCATCAACGCAATCTCACATGTGCAGACCTGGCAAAGCAATAGCAAGCTCCCCAGTTTGCCAGTCAGCGCTCTCAGGAGATTGCACTATCCACCTCATGCCCATTGCCTGCAAAGTGACTGTCTGTCTGTGGTGTGTGCAGATCTGTAGGGGGGACATTGCGCTTGCTCAACTAAGACTGCGCTTTTCACCTCAGGCCCATTGCCTCTAAGTGACCGTCTGTCTGTGGTGTGTGCAGATGTGTAGGGCGTTGGCGCACATCCACAGCATGCAGGTGTGCCATCGGGACATCAAGCCCCAGAACCTGCTGGTCAACACACAGACGCACCAGCTCAAGCTGTGTGACTTTGGCAGCGCCAAGGTGCTCATGAAGGGGGAGCCCAACATCTCCTACATCTGCTCCAGGTCTGCCTTTCATCCCCCTTGCTTGAAAGGCAGCCCTAGCCCTTTCTTTTTCAACTTGCCTTCTGCTTGGTTTGCCCTTCAACCCCTTGGTGTCAAGGCAGCCCTTTCGCTTTTCAAATGCCTTCTGCTCAGTCTTGACGCAGCTCAAGCTGGCTGAAAGATGAGATGTGACGTGTTGTTGGAGGCACTACTGAACCCCCTGCAAGGCAGCATTGGCCCTTTCTTCTGTCAAGTTGCCCTCTGCTCAGTTTTGACGCAGCTCAGGATGGCTGAAAAATGTGATGTGATGTGTTGGTGTCGGTACTACTGAGCTTGTTTAAAGGCAGCCCTGGCCCTGTCTTTCGTCAACTTTGTCCCTGCTTAGTTTTGACGCAGCTCAACATGCCTGAAAGGTGTGATGTGACATAGTGCCATGTGATGTGATGAGATGTGATGTGATGGTGCAGGTACTACCGAGCCCCAGAGTTGATCTTTGGGGCAACAGACTACACAGCTGCCATTGATGTGTGGTCAGTGGGCTGCGTCATGGCAGAGCTGCTGCTGGGCAAGCCCATCTTCCCAGGTACACCCTTCTGCTTACTTTTTCACTGCTTGTTCACTGTTTTGCGGCAATACGTTCCTGAGACAATTTTATAAGCCCACCAGCAGCTCTGCCATGTGTCAAATACATGGCAGAGCTGCTGCTGGGCAAGCCCATCTTCCCAGGTCTGCCTTCCTGCTTACTTTTTCACTGCTTGTGCAACAGTACATGCCTGAAACCAATGTTTCAAGGCCATGTATTTGACATATGGTAGAGCCTGTGCCAGGCAAGCCCATCTTCCCAGGTCTGCCCTCTTCTTCCCTTCCCTTTTTCACAATTTGTTCATCGTTGTGCATGTATTTGATATATGGCAGAGCTGCTGCTGGGCAAGCCCATCTTCCCAGGTCTGCCTTTCTCTTTCCTTCCCTGTCCTTCTCTTTCCTTCCCATTCTCACTACTTGCTCAATAGTGTGCAACAGAGCTGCTGCTGGGCAAGCCCATCTTCCCAGGTCTGCCTTTCTCTTTCCCTTCTCTTCTTCACACGTTGTTCATCGTTGTGCAACAGTACATGCCTGAAACAAGCTTTGCACATGTGTTGGCTGCCATGCTTTTGACATACTTACACTTGGATGGCTATTTTGTGATAGAGTTCGCAAAGCAGCTGGCGCACGGGTGTTGCTGCCCATGGCACTTCTCTTCTTCTCCTACTTATGTCCATGCATTTGGCACTGTGTCAATGCCAAGAGTGAGACTGACTGTTTAGCTTGTTGAACAGTTCTTGTTGACATTGATATACTGACATAGCTTTTATTCTCCACACTTGCTCTGCCAAAAACAAACACTCACCCTCTTGTGCCATAGTTTGTGTAAAACAGGGGGTCAGGAAAAGATCTGGGGACCGTCTAGCGGGGAGGAGACTTCAGACTGGTCTGCTGAAGTCAACGATCCCTCACTTGCGCTGCAGCATGTGGCAAACAGACTGTTTTGGAGAGACAAGACATGTCCTGCCTATACCTAGCTCACTGTGAGCTGTAAAGCGTAATCATCATTATCATCATCATCATTATTATTATCATTATTATATATATATGTATATATATATATATCATATATGTAAAACAAATTGTTATATGTGGTGCAGGGGAGAGTGGGGTGGACCAGCTGGTGGAGATCATAAAGGTGCTGGGAACCCCCACCCGGGAGGAGATCTACAGCATGAACCCCAACTACACCGAGTTCAAGTTCCCCAAGATCACGGCGCACCCCTGGAGCAAGGTCTTCAGCAAGCGCATGCCTCCTGACGCCGTCGACCTGGTGAGCTACGAATGGCAACATCAAGATTGTGGTTCTTACAGGCGCCAATATGCTTGGGTGTTCTTCATGATTGTCTGAGAGCAGTACAAGACACTGCTGCTTGATGTCCACGAGTGATGGGAAGTGATTCGTACTTGGCAGCAACATCTCAGGTGATCACTCATGAGCAAAAGCTTGAGTGATCACTTGACAGCCGCATCTTGATTGCTGACTTGACAGCAAAGTCTTCATACTCTGCAGTACTTCAGGCTCTGCAATACTTTAGGCTCTGCAGTACGTCAGGCTCTGCAGTACTTTAGGCTCTGCAGTACTTTAGGCTCTGCAGTACGTTAGGCTCTGCAGTACTTTAGGCTCTGCAATACTTTAGGCTCTGCAGTAGGTCAGGCTCTACAGTACTTTAGGTTCTGCAGTACTTTGGGCTGCACACATCCTGAGCTTCATGACATGTGGTCCAGGTGTCCAAGCTGCTACACTACAGCCCAGTGACCCGCCTGACCGCCCTGGGGGCGCTCACACACCCCTTCTTTGACGAGCTCCGAGACCCCAACACCACCCTCCCCAATGGTCAGTCTCACACTTGGGCGCATTCACATCATCGGCGTCAGCATCATGACATGTGAAAAGTCAGGATGTGACTGCCATGCAAAATGCAAGAAATATCTAAACTGCATCACCTCATGTCATGCTGTCCCCAGTAAAGCATACCTCTGCAAGCCATCCAAAAATATGGAGATTCTAATGTAGGTTGCATAGTGTTGTTGCCCTCATGCATAGGGTCATGCCTCTGCAGGCTAGTCTAAACCCTTTACACTGAATGCAGACTGAATAGTGTCATGCCTCTTTAGGCTGGTCTGAACCCTGTACCCTGAATGCAGACTGAGTAGTGTCATGCCTGGTTTAAACCCTATACCCTAGTTGTAGACAGCATAGTGTTATGCCTCTGCAGGCCGGCCGCTACCCCCCCTCTTCAACTGGTACCCCGACGAGCTCAACGGGGTCAGCCCAGATGTACAGAGGGTGTTGCGAGCTCAGTCTTCAGCAAGACCCTCCCCCGCTGCAGCCCCCCCGGCTGTCTAGGGGGAGCCCAACCCCCCTTGGACGCTTTGTGCTGTCTGAAATCTGAGCCTGGAGTCTTGCATGGCCAGTCTGCAGGCTCATCCAGTACTTGAGTTGACTGCCACATGGGGCTGTGAGCTCTCATGCAGGCAGCATGTTGTTGTTGATACATATGGTGTTACCAGCCATAGCCAGCTTGTACGCTCCAGGTCTAGTTTGCAAGCACATCTGGTACATGTGGAGCCTAGGCCAGAAGATGAGGGTCATTACTGAAATTCTTGGGATTGTGTTGTGGTCTACAGTACACAGTGTTCACAGCTCCTCTGGCGTAGCTTTGGTTAGCACAAACTGCACACATGGGCAGCGATAGTCAAGTGGCAAATGAATCCATATGAGCGATAAGAGTATGTCAAAACACACAGAGTTGCTCTGCGTCTCAGCACTCAAATGAATCATGACCCTTAATGTATGCTTTTGTGTATGCTCTTCTTGATGTTCATACCTTCTTATTTTGTTCAAGCATGCTGACACCACTGTAAGCATTACTGGATACATGCATGAGAGATTGCTGTTAGCAATGCTGCATGCATGCTGTGCAAGCATTATGTTGATAGCCAGCTTGATGGTGTGGGCACACATGTGGGCTGGCCATACGTAATGCACACTCAACCTGCTGTCTTTGAACTGCTTGTGCATTGACTTTGTCAACACCCATGCGTACTCTAGTCACTACTGAGTTTGATGGTGAGCATAGCATCACAAGCATGCTGCGCAGCTGCTGGTGCAGTGCAAGAGCATGCTGGTGACAATGTATGGCCTTACAGAGACAGTAAGTATGAGCTCGCAATAAACTCTACAGCTTTGAGTCACAGCCAAACGCAAGTTCCCTGATTGAAAGAACAATGATACTGTCTGGATGGTATTGTCATACCACGCAGAAGTTCGTTCGCATTATACTAGTAGTACTTCTTAAACTTGTTAAGCTGCTTTGCCGTGTTGCCAGTGTCGCCCCATAGCAAAATCGCCTAACAGCAGTTAATAACATATCACTAATATGGGCAAGTAGCAGCAGGCTTATGACAGGCAAAGCTGGTGTGTGATGGTGAGCAGTAGGAGCATGCACAGCAGCAGCAGCAGCACAGGGTCTTGCAGCAGCAGTGCAGCAAGTGCAAGCTGTGTTTTTAGACGAAATATGCATGTAACACGTGCAGAATCATCATTGCCTGTACCATTGTGCATCAGTGACATAAGCATGTCTGCTGTGACAAGTGACTTGTCACAAGTGCAGCCTGCGATGCACATGTGGGTCAGCTAAGCACCAAGCATCTTGTACCATACACATGCAATCGATCAGCATCACTGCTAGTTGTTCAGCTGCTAATTTACATGAGCAGGTGGTCAGAGTACATAGGTAGTACCATCAGCCAGGGCTGCTACATGCCAACTCATCTCTATGGCAACACAATTCTATGTGCTACATTGATCATGATTGACTGATCAGCACTCAAGTTCAAGCCCAAAACCTGATCCTGCAAGGTGGTGTTTGCTTGCAGACAGGATTGCCTTGATAGATCATATCCTGTTGCAGCCATTCTGTCGCAGACATTTGGCGACCATGAAACACATCAATTTCAACAGTTGACATCAACTTGTGTAAGTGCAGCAATGGAGGTGCTGGTCAGCCTAGAAGCATCAGTCCTAGAGGGCTGGCTGTGAGAGGCCTGCAGGGAAGTGCCCTGCATGCAACAACATTGCTCTCTAAGTCTCCCAGGAGCCATGGTGGCAACTAAACAACAATGCAGGCTTGTAGACAGTCAGTCCACAGGACAGTTCATAACGCTGCTGGATGGGCACATGCCTGACTGCACTGAACCTGAGCCATGATTTGTCAACACAGTGACTGCTACATCAGTGGTGTCTTGGACCACAATGTAGGAATCAAATCCTGCAGCAGCCCTGCAGGTGATGCACGATGTGGTAAGACAGGGGGAGCACTGAACAGATGTCTGCATGTGGGCTGCTTACCCACAAAAAAATGGCATCAGGGGGTGTCATATGCGGAGCAGGCCAAGGTGACAAGAGCAAAGGCGTGACCCACATCCAATCTGCAACCACACACACATGTTATTGGCACTCAACACGATCGTTAACTACATTGAGCACATGTTTGGTGATAAAGCACCACAGAGTACGCAAGTTCTTTGTTGCCTGATTCCCTAGATCAGCTGCTGCAGTGGCAGCACCAGCATGTGAGTATCGTTCAGTCGTTGGCCATTTACACAGGACATGACAAATTTATTCGAACTCACAGGAACAGGAGCAGTCAGTTGACCGCATGAAGGCAAGAGATATGCTTGACTGTGGTGCAGTGTGATGCAAGGTTGCAGCTGCAACCTTTTTGTCACGCCGTAAGAGGAACATAGCAAAAATTTGGGTCACGAAGTTGACAGACATCGCCTGCCACGTGGCTACATCACAACACAGAGAACATTGTGGAGGACAAAGCCTTACCATGAGAAGTGCTGATGACAAGGCGCAGGAGCCGCAGTGACCATTGCTTGAGAGGGGCACATCAGGTACACACACCTCAAGTGTCCAGGCAGCATGCTACCCTGCCTGAGGCACATGTACCAGACTTGGAAGTTTCTGCACAGCACGGCACAACTGTTTGTCGTGTGAGACTGAGGTTACAGAAGACAGCAGCCAGACAGGCTTGCTCAACACTGCCAATCACCTTCTGCATGAAACTTGCGAGAGAAGTCTTGGTCAGAAAGAGTGGCCAGGGCTGTGAGGTGGTCCTCTGCCTTGAAGTCTGCTTGCTCACTTGCTATCCTGGACAAGAGCTGCCATCTGGGAGCCAGTCTGTCAGGCAGAGAGGTGAGCAGCAGATCCTGATGGGCAGCAATGGTCTCAACAGACAAGTTCATGTGCTGCCTCAAATACTCCCAACGTTGTCTCCAATGGTCAACAAAAGCTGAGTCAAAGACCTTGTTAGGAAAAGCTGGTGGGGCATTAAAGCGTTTGCTGAAGACAGCTTTTGACTTGTTGAGATAACTAGAAAGGCCTGACATCATGATGGTGTTGGTTGCATCAATAGCACCAGTCTCATACAAGAACCCCACACGTGGACCCAGGTGGCTGCTGACCGAACTACCCAGCAGATCGGGTCTGGCAGCTATGTCATCCAACCTCAGACCCATCAAACATGTGAGGAACTGCAGCTTCACAACATTTGTGTCAGAGGTCCATTTCGATCCCAGTAAGGCTGGCTGCTTGGTGCACATTGCCCAGACTTGGGACTGAGAAAAGCCTGCGTCTTGCATTGCCTGGACATTGTGGGCGATTGTGGAAGGCTCTGAGGTCAGGAGGCTTGGTTTGGCACTGAGTTTCTGTTTGAGCTGTTCACTGTCCCAGCCCAGCTGCTCTTGAAGCGTGGCTGCTCTGACTTGCATCACTGGCTCTGGAGTCACAAACACACCCATTGTGATAGCTGTTCTGGCCACATGGGTCCCGGTGGCATACATCTGGTAGAAAGAAGTCACACGCTGATGGACAGTGGCTGGATTCAGCAGAAACAGTCTGCTGTTGGCAGCTAAGACAGCCTCTCTGAAGCTGTCTGAAGTCAACGGCGTGTCCAACAATGCACTGACAACCTGGAGCGTCCCCAGAACACGTTCTGGTCCACATGTAAGAGCTACTGCGTGCTTGCTAAGAAGGGTACACATCTGTGCATCTGAGAAGGCAGCTGCTTGCTGAAGAGCCTCAAAGGTGCTCTGCACTGCCGTGATGTCCCTTGTCATGACACGTGGTGCCTTCTGTTGTACCCTTACAGCATTCACCCCCTTTGAAACCAGCCATGAATGCACCTTATTGTGCTCCTCGGGCATGCACAGTAGCAAGCGTGGTAATTTCTGAAGCTGCTGAGACAGCTGCTCAGTGCCCAGCTGTTGCAGCCACGACTGCACGGCAGGTCGCAGCTTAGTCTCAATGTCCCAGTTCAGGTAAGTCTTGTACTGCTTCAGAATCTTCTGAGTGGCCTGGGCAGATATGCCTGCCTTGGCAAACTCTGCCTGAACGGCAGCAGCTTTGCCAGCAGAAGCTGACTTGGCATCTGATGTACTAAGCTGGCGGCCCACTGTGCTCCATGGCTGCTGCTTTGACAAGTGGCTGTGCCCATGGCAGAGGTGGCGACTGGGCAAATGAAGCCTGGCGCACATGGGCAGCACTGGGGGAGCATGCATTGGCTCCTGAAGGATGTTCTGCAACAAACATGAGCAATCAAGTAATATGTACAAATGAACAGGTGAGCAAATTCTAGCAGCATCATATGGGCAGAATCTGGTTGCTCTGCATTCAAGCTGTGCTTGTGTTGGGAGTGACATGCAGTAGAGCTGCTGCAGCAAAGTCGCTGGAAGCGCGACTTTCTCAATGCGTTTTACCTTGCAGTGACTGAAGTGTGGGACAGCCTGGCTGCTGAGCATGCGCATGCTACTTTGGATGGCTTGCATTGAAGCACCCCGAGCATGAACATTGCTCATTGCTTCACTGACGTCCTGTAGCATGATCATTATTCTGATAATGCAGACAGGGGGGGTCACAAGGTGTGATCTTGCGGAGGATTGGAAGCTGGGACGAATCCAGCAACTGAGAAAGCTGCTGTAGTGATTGTCCACGCATGAAACTTGTGGCTTGAGGAGCACACTGTACAGCATGGTCACTTATACGTCTCCTCTGTATATTGCTGCTGAGCCAGCAGAAAGTCACCTCGGCAAGGAGGCGGGCTGTCAGGCTTCTTGCTGAGATCATCTTGACTCTAGTCTTTGCTGCAGGGAAGACATTTGGTAAGCACTGTCTTCAGCATAGCATGTACAAGGTGGAACTTCTGCACACCTTTGGTTTGCGTATCTTTTCGAGGAGATGAATACTTGGGCTGATCGCCAAACTTCCACTAGCCTTTCCACTAGTTGTTGTCTAAAGCCACCTGCTACGCATTCAAGACACATGACATGACGCAGAAGCAGACGTGGCTGTGACTTCACGCATGCATTTTACCACTGGCAAATAACGATACCTCGTCGATCACAACCGCTCTAAAGATTTGCTGGCATTGCAAACAAAGTCACAAGAAGCCAGGTTCAGTTGCGCCACGGTCCAGTGCTCATATTGACCGCAGCATTCAAGATTGTGCAGAGGAAGGTAGCACCAGAACAGAATGAAGTGGACTACGGTAGGCTTTTTACTATATTACAGCCTGTCCTGAGGACGGGCGTGGGGATGCAGGCCGCACTGCTGTTCAGTCTGCGCACATGCACCGTGCGAATTGTTTGAAGGCAAGATTGCAGCTTCACATACACGATACAATTGGCTCCACCAAGTGCGCATCACTTTGTACGACAAGCATCCAGTGCACATCAGGTATGGCTGCTCTCTCCACAAGCAGCCTGCATGGTACACTTGTATCATGTGAACAAGACTGAGCAGCATGGTCATTTGGGCAAGGTGTGGAGTAAGAAGCAGGCACACTCTCAGCTAAGGCTGCCACCCTGTGTGACACACCGTCAGGCAATAGCAAGAGAGAGAGAGAGAGAGAGAGATTACAATGCTTTAGCCAGACGACACGTTGTCTCTTCAATACATTCTGGCAAATATACCATGTATGTGCCGACAGAGGCGACTTGGTGCAAGATTACTGTAGTGAAAGCTCAACGAAAGGCATTCCAATACAATGTCTGACCTGATGCAATGAGCTGCCAAGGCGCTGGTCAGGTTGGCGCCAGCCCAGTCTGGAGTGGCTGGACCGAGTGCCCTGCAAGAAATAGCCATGCCCTGTGTTGAACCCTAGTGCAGACATCATGGCATGGCTCACAACATGCAGTCCATGGACTGTTCTTCAATGTGCGCATGTTTGATTGCATCCAGTCTGAGCTTTGAGTCAAAGGCAGACTGCAGCTGTTTGCATCCAGAAACGCACAAGCAATTGTAACTCTGGCTGAGTCTGCACAACTTATGACATGCAATCAGTAAGACTTGTGCACACGCTCCTGTTGTATAGCCAATGTCTGTTGTTGGTCAATGCATCTTGACAGTAGAAATGCTCACCTGATGCAGATTTTGCTTCTTGTCAGAGCCATTTGCGTCCTCCCTTGTGCCTGACATCCTGGCTTTGCGCTCCCTGTACAGAAAGACACTGTCAGCTGTCGATTGCGCATCAGCGAGTCTTGGAGAAGGGCTGAAGGGCTGGAAGTGCTCTGCAGGAAGCTGCCCTCCTGCCACAACACTGTGGCTGTACGTATTCTGAGAGTCATTGCAGCAGTCAAAGCAGGCTTGAAGGCAGTCAGTGCATGCACAACATTGCTTCACTGCTTCAAGGGTGCACACTTGACATTGAACTTGAGCATTGGTTCAACATTTCTGTGCAGCTCGCCCTGTTCCAACCATGAGCATTTGCACACCAGCAGCAGGAGTCTGTGTGGTGCAGACATGAGAAACACAAACAGCACTCAACAGATGTCTGCATGTGCCCTGCTTACCAATACAGCATGGCAACTGGACAAGCCAGGGATGGAGGGTGAGCTGGCCATCAGGGCCACGCCTTGCCCAGGCATCAAGCTGCCCTGTTGTGAGGTGCAGGCATGCCCATGCCGCCCCCACCGTTCAACACCACTGTCACCTGCATCAAGCATGAGCATCAAGAGCCTGACCCAGACATCAAGCTGCCCTGTTGTCAGCTGCGGGCATGCCCATGCTGATCTCACCCCTCATAACCTCTGATCACCTGCGTCGATCAAGAAATCTGCACAAGTGCATGTAGGCAGGTATGCCATCCTGCTCTCTACAAAAGCAACCCAGGATTAAGGGGCAGCTGTCTTAAGTCACATGACAGGCCCCTGGAAAGCGCCAATGAGCCAGGTCTGCACTAAGCTATGCTGCAGCAAATGCTATGCAAGGTTGCAACTACAGCCTTCTTGCCAAGCCGACTGAGGAGCTGCAACAAAGGGACACAGAGTTGCCTGACATTACAACCTTGTCACAGATGCACATTGCACTAGATTTATATTATATGTTCAAGATTGGATCTTTACTGGCAGACTCCATTGTAACATAGGGCATAGAGGACTGTCCAACTGGCATCTGAATCAGTGCTTCAAAATGCTCAGCACACACCTCACCTGCACAGGCGGTATGCTGCCCTTCCTCAGCCGCTTAGGCCACACTCTCCAGTCCCTGTGCAGCACAACACAACTATCAACTTATGACAGCATCTTTGTCCCACGTAGCAACTTATCCTTGCATGCTACTAAAGTAATACGCACAGCGCAAAAGATCAAGCAGACTGTTGTGACTTGAGTCACAGCAGCTTTTGACACATGTGAATGTGCAACGATGACACATCAACTGCTTTCTTAGACAGGAACAGGAAGCACAGAACACAGCAGCCTTGTTCAGCTGCCATATCCATTGAAGCTCACCATGTGCCCTGAAGGCTTGAGCAAAGTCTTGATCAGACAGAGTGGCCAGGGCTGCCAGGTGGTCCTCTGCCTTAAAGTCTGCTTGCTTGCTTGCAATGCTGGACAAGAGCTGCCATCTGGGAGCCAGCCTGTCAGGCAGAGATGCAAGCAGCAGGTCCTGGTGGGCAGCAATGGTCTCAACCGACAGCTTCATGTGCTGCCTCAAAAAGTCCCAACGTCGTTTCCAATGATCGATGAAAGCTGAATCAAACACCATGCATGGGAAAGCAGACGGAGCACTGAACCTCTTACTGAAGGTGCAGCTTTTTGTCGAATTATACAGCTGAAAAGGCCTGATGCCATCACAGTGTTGGGTGCCTCAATGGCACCAGTCTGATACATGAACCACACTCGAGGGCCAAGGAAGCTGCTGACCGAGTAAGCCAGCAACTTGGGTCTGGCAGCTATGTCACTCAAAGTCAGACCCAGCAAGAGCATGAGGAATTGCAGCTTCTCAACATTCGTATCAGAAGTCCATTTGCGACCCAGTAGGGACGGGTGCTGGGTGCACATTGCCCAGACTTGGGTGTGAGAGAAGCCTACACCTTGCATCTCATGAACATTGCGGACAATCGTGGAAGGCTCTGAGTTCAAGATGTTTGGCTCAGCACTGAGCTTCTGCTTCAGCTGTTCACTGTCCCAGCCCAGCTCCTCTTGAAGCTTTGCTGCTCTGGTTTGCATCACAGCCTCTGGAGTCCAAAAGACACCCCTTGTGAGCGCTGTCCTAACTACATGGGTTCCTGTGGCATACATCTGGCAGAAAAAGGTCACACGCTGATGCAGTGTGTCTGCACTCTGAAGGAACAGCCTATCATGAGCAGCCATAACAACATCTTTAAAGCTGTCTGACTTGATTGGCATGCCCAACATCGTACTTACAGCCTGAAGCGTGCCGATGACATGTTCTGGTCCATATTCAAGAGCTACAGAATGCTTGTGGAGAAGGACACACATCTGTGCATCTGAGAAGGCAGCTGCTTGCTGAAGAGCCTCGAAGGTACTCTGCACTGCCCTGAGCTCCCTTGTCATGGCTTTTGGTGCCTTCTGTTGTACCCTTGCAGCATTCACTCCGTTTGACTCCAGCCAAGAGTACACCGCGTTGCGCTCCTTGGGCGTGCACACACACTAGCAAGTATCGCACTTTCTGAAGCTGCTGAGACAGCTGCTCAGTGCCCAGCTCTTGCAGCCATGACTGCAGGGCAGGCCGCAGCTTCGTCTCAATGTCCCAGTTCAGGTAGGGCTTGTACTGCTTCAGAATCTTCCGAGTGGCCTGAGCAGATATGCCTGCCTTGGCAAACTCTGCCTGAACAGCAGCAGCTTCACTAGCAGGAGCTGACTTGGTAGCTGAAGGGACCAGCTTATGGCGCGCCATAGAGCACAACCGCTGGTGAGACAAGTGGCTGTTGCCACAGCAGATGTGATGACTGGACAAAGCAAGTTTGGTGTACTTGGGAACCACTGGCAGACCATTTGCTCTGGGGAAATTGTGGGGAGCAGCCTGCCAGGAACAGAAGAAGCATGAGCACAGGAATTGTGGAGTTGAAGTGGAGCAGAATGCTGCAGGAAGAGCTTGTTGGGGACAGGAGTGCTGTGCAAACCACGTCATGCTGTGGGTGTGCTTTTGGAATTGCAAAGCTTATGTCAAACACTACCTTGTGATGCTCAAAGCAAAGGATGCCAAGTCTGTCGGTTATACGCTTCTGCTGTGTACAGGCACTTGACATCCTGCAGATCAAGACGGAATTTTCACAAGATTTGGCAACGGCTTTAGCCCAAATGAAAGCTTGTGAAGTCATCTCACATCCTTTGTTGAAGCCCGCAACTGGTTCTGGTCATCAACCTTGACTCACTGCAGCCCGTGGAGGTGTAAGCCTGTGATCAGCTGCCCCGCTACTACGATCTGGTCGACACGGTGCGTTCAATTTCAGGACAACCCAGCGCTTGTGTGCGTGTGTTCAGCAATGTGGTTCCAGGGCTGTGCACTCAGTGCCTGTCCGGTTACTGGAGGATTGCAAGCTGCAAAGGCTTTCAGCAACAGCACAGGACAATCTACAACAGGTTTCGGATCGAGGAATATGTGCAATAAATAAACTTCCAACAACGGAGAGCTGACATAATCTAGCGCGCCGACATGCAGCCAACCGTCCTTCCTGCAAAATGCATGCTGTTGCAGAGACGTCTGTCTGTCATGGCTATGACTAATCTGGTACTAAGTTGTATGCAGCTTGTCTCGTATCGACACATATAGCAGCTCTTAGACACATCTGGGGCTGAGTCCTCCTTTTATGTAGCGTCATGACGCATATGCGCGGGCCTGTGTCTCCTCTGGAGGCATGACTCAGTGACAGAGCGTGTGCTGGATATTGACTGTGCATGCACAGGCGTCTAATGCATATTTGCTTCCAGTTTACCTATTCTGTCATGAGGTGACCTGCACTGTACAGCATTTTAGATTAAGCTGATGGTACACTTTGTAGCCTAACTCCAGCATGACATGCATATGATGACACCAAGCAACACTGTGCTGAGTGTACACGTGACTGCAAAACTGCACCGTGATGTCATGCAGAATGTCGTTATTCGGTTTGCCGTGTTGCCATTACCGCCCCATAGCCAACAACAGTCTTGGACAAGCAGCAGCAGGCTTGTGATAGGCAGTAGCAGTGTGTGACGGTGTTAGTGAGCAACAGTGCATGCACAGCAGCGGCAGCAGCAGCACGGGATCCTTGCAGCAGCATGCAGCAAGTGCAAGTTGTGTGTGTAGAGCAGGTACACTTGTAACGCCTGCAAAGTGGCTCTTGGCTGTATCATTGTGCATCAGTGACATAAGCATGTCTGGTGTGACATGTCACTTGTCACAAGCACATGTGCGGCTCGGCCAAGCAGCAAGCATGACCACTGCAGCAGTTGACCTCACCCTCTGCAAGTGCGCCAATGGGGGTGCTGGTCAGCACAGGAGCATCAGTCTTAGAGGGCTGGCTGTGAGAGGCCATCAGGGAAGTGGCTTGCATGCCACACCACTATCCTTTAGGTCTCCCAGTACTCTTTGTGGCAACCAACAACAATGCAGGCTTATAATCAGTCAGTGTATGTAAGATAAAGTCATCTTGTCGGAGGGCGCGCCGGGCTGCGCTGGCATTGAGCAATGAATCAGCAACACTGCTACATCATTGTGGTGTCCTGGACCAAAATGTAACAATCAGTTCCTGCAGCAGCCCTGGATGTGGTGCACAATGTGGTAAGACATGATGAGCACTGAACAGATGTGTGCATATGGGCTGCTTACCCTCAAAGAATGGCATCAGGGGGGTGTGAGAAATGGAGGGGGTCAGTACTATAAGGGGCGAGGCCTGACCCACATCCAATCTGCAACCACATGTACGCATGTTGGTCTTGGCCCTCGACAAGACTGGTGACTGCATTGAGTACAGGGTGAGTAATGAACCATCACAGAGTATGCAAATGTTGCCTCGTTCACTAGATCAGCAGTGGCAGCACCAGCATGCAAACGCCTTCAGCATTTGGCCACTTACACAAGACCAACAAATTTACTCAAACCCAGATGAGCAGTCAGCTGGCCGCATGAAGGCAAAAGAAGTCTTTGACCATGATGCAATGCAATGCAAGGTGGAGGCTGCAGCCTGATTGTCAAGCCGTCTTCAGAGGCATATAGCAAGAAAGTGGATATCACAAGAAAGTGGGTCACAAAGTTGACTAACACTAAATATCAAAATGTGTACATTGGAACACATAGAACATGTGAAGGACAAAGCCTTACCATATGGAGTGCTGATGACAAGGTGCTGAAGACACCTGGATCAATGCCTCTGAGGTGCACATAAGCACCTCACGTGTCCAGGCAGGCACGCTACCCTGCCTCAGGCACGCATCAGACTTGGAAATTTCTGCACAGCACAACACAGCTGTTTATATAATATATCAAGGAAGACTTGCAAAGTTGAGGATAAATCAACTTGCTCTTCTACAAGTTGTTATCGCTGTCTGACGTCCTAGTCTTGTTGTGAGCCACAGATGCACAGCATATTTCTTAGTGGTATCTTTCAATGTTGCGTATGACAGCAACCAGACAATAACATGCAGATTTCTGCTGCGAAACGCGACTTTTCACATGTGCGCCGCAGTTTTGACCGCGACCTGGGGCTCTGCCCATAATGATATCAACACCAGTGTACAGGTGCCGTCAAAAGTCTGCTTACAGTAACGGCACTGCTTCAGCAGAAGCGTTGGAGTGAATGCTGTGCGCAATGCAAATGGCGGTGAGGCCAGCCAGTGTTAGCAGACGAGCTGCGCACCTGCTGCTGTGACCGTTGCTGTTGAGAACGCTTGTGCCGCAAGCTGCAAGGCTTTGGCTACAGTCAGGTTTGAGGCTGCCCAGCAGGCAAGATTCATAGGAAGCAATACCTTGTGAAGGTCAAACTTTCTGGCAAAACAGGCCAGCTGTCTTGCCTAGTATCTAGTTTTCTCAGCAAAGCAGCAAGCAGTGGCTGTTTAAGCAAAGGCTTGCTGCCTGGACAAGCATGCCTCTGACAGAAGTTGAGCCTGATCAGTCAGCAAACCTTTGTTTTGAGTGCAACCACTTGCAGAGGCTCACCTAGCACATTGCCCAGCCTGTGCAAAAAAAATGCGAGAGTTTAGCCGCAAGTTCCTAATAATTTAGGCTGCTGACTGCATCAGCCTTTTGCAAACAGCTTATACCGTGCCTGGCTGAAAAGTTGAATCTGGCTAGGGTTTGCAGGAATGTGCACAGCTGGGGTTGCAAAGTTGGGTGTGCAATCCCTGATAGCATGGTGACTAATGTTCATATGTCAGTCTGGGATGCACAGCAATGTTCAAGGCCACAGGAATGCAAATGTGTGTAAGCAGACTTTTGATGGCAGCTGTATATGCATATGTATGCGTGCACATTACCTTTGCAGCACCTCACATTGCTAGCGAGGAGGGTGGCACTAGCAAATAATTAGCAGCAGTATCCCCTTTCAATCCAAGCTGCACGATGTGCATGATATTGCAAGCCACACACACTCTCTGTCCTGCACTGTGCATGCTATTGCAACATTGTGCATGCTATTGCAACAACAAAGAAAGTACTGTAATCAGTCCCATTGCTTGCACCCCGTATTGTACCGCAAGCATCAAGGGTACACCATGTGATGCTGAACACTTCACATATAGCCTGCAAGGCACGTCAGAAGCATTCTTTTTTCAGACTGAGAATCACAGTCACCTGGCCAAATGTTGAGCGATGAGCAGGCATGCTCCCACATGCCATCTAGCATGGGCGCATCGATGATATCACATTAGCTTTCACCTGTCTGGCTCATATGTCATGCAGGAGAGCAGCCAATTGCAGATCAGAAATATGGGTATTTGCGAAGATCAAGCTACTCAAACAGTGGGATTCAAGGCAGTCCCATGAAGGTGTTTGCCCTGAGGGAATGACCTGTCAAGGCACTGAACAGTAGTCGCCATTCCAGTGTAGACCGGCTGGCTACAGTACCCTGCAAGACAGCGGTGTGTGTTGAGTGAAGTATGGTTGTAGACATCACGGCATGGCGCCCCACAGGCATTCCATGTAATGCTGGCTACTGCATGCACATTCGACAGCACCGAGTCTGAGGCTTCAGCCAACATTAAGCCTGCATCTATGCATTGCTACACAGTGGTTGGTGTCCACAATGGTGGATGTACACCATGCTTGACATACACATCTTTGAACACAAGCTGCTTACCAAAAAACAACGGTAGTGGAGGTGTCAGAAGAAGAGGGTGACATGGCTTCATGAACTGTCACCCCCCCCTCCCACTGTAGCCTTGGGGCTATACCCTCCCACTGTAACCTGGGCCCACAGACAGCCTCATCAGCAATTCTTGGGAAAACCAGACTAAAAGAGCTGGACTAAGTGCCCTGCAGGAAACTGCGCTTTAGCCACAGTACTGTGCTGTGTTGTTCTGACAGTTACTGTGGCCTTGAACTTGAGCATGAAGTCAACATAGCTGCAGCATCACTGTGCAGCTCGCCATGTTCCAGACGTGGGTGTTTGCACATCAGCAGCATGGGTTTATGTGGTGCAAAACAGCACTCAACAAAATGGTCTGCAGGTGGCCTGCTTACCAACAAAGCATGGATGGCAACATGACCAGCCAGGAGCGGAGGGTGAGCTGGCCATATGGCACGTGCAGCTGTGCTGTGCTGCTGCTGTTGCTGTTGCTGTTGCTGTTGCTGTTGCTGTTGCTGATCCAAATGTTGTGATGCAGGTTGCAGCCAGCTGGCTGTAAAACAACTAGCCACGTCAGATGTGTATTGGAGGGTCCTGGTGCATGTTGCTACTCAGATGGTGAAGGTGATCATGTCTTTTGTTGATGTTGCAGCGTACTGGACTGGGATTCGGATTTTTATGCGGTGTCAAAGTTGACTAAACTTTCTAAGTTTAAGTTCAAACTTGTCAGGGGATCTGCAGGGTCTTCACTCACTGCTAGTAAGACTGTTTGTAAATGAGTCAGGCCAACGCTGGCACAAGTCAATTCAATTCATGTAAATTGCTATGACATGCACATGAACTCATGACAGAATAGGTAAACGGAAGACAGATCATTTAACGTATTTTTCAAAACGCCCGTTCATGCACGTTCGTATCAGACGCACGCTGTGTCAGTCAAGCATGGCGCCAGAGAGGACACAAGCCAACACACATGCAGCCTGACATTACAGAGGAGGAACAAATCAACCCAGATGTGTCCGAGAGATGCTGCTGTAGCTGTCGATACCAACCAGATTAGTCATTGTCATTGACAAGATAGGTCACCTCTGCAGCATGCAATTTGCAGGGCGCGGCTGACTT